>JACXTT010007363.1_pt1 | contig 15492 bp, 16 predicted proteins | sample 9270951 | NCBI WGS metagenome assembly JACXTT01 (sample SAMN15532306, study PRJNA645909) | rock metagenome | isolation source: weathered quartz diorite | place: Puerto Rico | collected 2017-06-21 | reverse complement strand
TGACACAACTGATTTTCCTTTCGTTCATCAGGCTAGTTTCCGCTCTACATTGAGGGCGTGGGTTGCTGCGGCGGGCAGGTTCCTGTCCCGAATCACAATGCCGGGTGGGACCACTTCAGCAGCTAGGCCGCCACAACACAGGTGTTCTGGGTTCGACGCGACCGTGTCAGAGCTGCCATTCGTTGACTGGCCGCGGCCGCGTCCGTAAGATGAGGCGACCGGAAATCTGGGCATCTCTTAGTGATCGACCAGACCATCTCGCACTACCGCATTGTCGAAAAGTTGGGCGGTGGAGGGATGGGTGTCGTCTACAAGGCCGAGGACACCGAGCTTGGTCGCTTTGTCGCATTGAAGTTGCTGCCTGATGAACTGTCGCGAGACCCGCAAGCTCTGGAACGCTTTCGCCGGGAAGCACGCGCGGCGTCCGCTCTCAATCATCCCAATATTTGCACCATCCACGAAATCGGCAAACACGGCGAGCAGACCTTTATTGCCATGGAGTTTCTGGACGGGGTGACACTGAAGAATCTGATCGCGGGAAGGCCATTAGAGAACGAAACTCTGCTCTCTCTTGCCATTGAGATCGCCGATGGGTTGGACGCCGCGCATTCGCAGGGTATCGTCCACCGCGACATCAAGCCCGCCAACATCTTTGTCACCAAGCGCGGGCACGCCAAGGTGCTGGATTTCGGGCTGGCCAAGGTCGCACCCGCTAGTTCTTCCAGCCAGGTTGCATCGGCGAACACGATGACGGCCGCGATCGATGAACAGCATCTGACCAGTCCTGGCTCTACGCTCGGCACCATCGCCTACATGTCACCGGAGCAGGCTCGCGGCAAAGAACTGGACGCCCGCAGCGATTTGTTCTCTTTCGGTGCTGTGCTCTACGAGATGGCGACAGGTGCGCTCCCGTTTCGTGCCGGCAGCTCCGCCGAAATCTTCAAAGCCATCCTGGATGCAGCGCCAGCCCCGGCTTTGCGGCTCAATCCCGGCTTGCCAGCGGAATTGGAACGCATCATGGACAAGGCCCTGGAAAAAGATCGCAACCTGCGCTATCAGAGTGCGGCGGAGGTGCGAGCCGACCTGCAACGGCTGAAGCGGGATACGGACTCGGGACGGTCCGCCGCCACAATATCTGCGGGCCGTGTTGAACTTTCTTCAGCGACCGGAACAGACGACCGTTCGGGTGCGGCGGTCGTCTCCAAGCCCCGGCCTGCATGGAAAGGGTGGACCGTCGCAGTCGGCAGCTTCGGTCTTGCCGTCATCGCGTTGATCTATCTTCAATCCCGCCCTCTCCCCCCGCCCAAAGTATCGGGCTACGTCGCGGTCACTCATGACGGTAATCCCAAGGGTCTCGTCGGGACGGATGGGGCACGGCTTTACTTTAACGAATTCGCTTCCGCAGGTTCGGCCATCGCGCAGGTGTCCGGCTCCGGTGGCGAGGTAGCGCATGTCCCGGTTCCCGCCCCGACCATGTCACTGCTGGCCGTTTCGCCCGACGGGGCAACCCTGCTCGTCGCGGACGAGGTCGGCCAGACGGCATTCAGCGGATCGCTTTGGGGATTGCCGGTGCTCGGCGGATCACCTCGCAGACTGGGAGAGGCCGTTGTACAGGCCGCCGCGTGGTCTCCTGACGGCCAAATGATGGTCTACACCAACGGAAACGACTTGTTCCTGGCAAGAAACGATGGTACCGAACTCCACCAGCTTGTCTCCGCGCCCGATCAAGCGTTTGATCCCGCCTGGTCGCCGGATGGCACGGTGATTCGATTCAGAGTCGGGGGTCTATTGGTTACTCAGGGCTCGCTTTGGCAGGTTGCGGTCAACGGGACGAACCTGCATCCCCTGTTGCCCGCCTGGCGCACTCCTCCCAGCGAATGTTGCGGTAAATGGACTGCAGACGGGAAATATTTTATTTTCCAGTCACAAGGCAATATCTGGGCGCTTGCAGAGAAGGGAAATTGGTTTGGAAAAGCCAGCGGCCAACCCTTCCAGTTGACCTCCGGGCCGATGACTTTCTTCTCGCCTGTGCCCAGCAAGGATGGCAAGAAGCTGTTCGTGGTCGGCGCACTGGCACGCGGGGAGCTGGCTCGCTACGATACGAAGTCCGCAGAGTTCGTTCCATTTCTTTCCGGAATTTCGGCGGATAGCGTCAGGTTCTCTAAAGATGGGCAGTGGGTAGCCTATGCCAGCTACCCGGAGGCAACACTGTGGAAGAGCAAATTGGACGGCAGCCAGCGAATTCAGCTCAGCTACCCGCCGCTCACTGCGTTGCTGCCGAGCTGGTCACCCGATGGCAAGGAGATCGTCTTCCATGGCTTTTCACCAGGCCAGAAGGTGAAGTTGTACACGGTTGCGACCGACGGGGGAACGCCGCACGAAATCATACCCGAAGACCCCAAGGAAGAATACGACCCTACTTGGTCGCCCGACGGAACAAGAATTATTTTCGGTGGCAGTTTTACGAATCGCAGCAGCACCATCCGGATCCTCGAGGTTAAGACTCATCAAATTTCGACCCTGCCCGGCTCAGAGGGCCTTTACTCGCCCCGCTGGTCGCCCGATGGACGCTATGTCGTCGCCATGCCTTTCGATTCCCGTAGCCTTATGCTTTTCGATTTTGCCACCCAAAGGTGGGAGGAGATCGCGAAAATATCAATGGGGTTCCCCAATTGGTCGAAAACCGGAGACTATGTTTACTTCTTGCATGGGGAGGACCAGCCGTCCGTAATGCGAGTGCGCATTCGCGACCGGAAGCTCGAGCGGGTGGCCGATCTCAAAACCTTCCGGCAAACAGGCTTTTACATTGTCTGGCTAGGCATGGCTCCCGACGATTCACCTCTTCTGCTGCGCGACACGGGCACCCAGGAAATCTACGCCTTAGACTGGCAGACCCCGTAACTCTCACTCGCCGCTCCGCTCCGCCCCTTCAGGACCATCGCGATGTGACCAGCGACGAATCCGCAGGTTCAATCCGAAGTTCCTGCCGAGTGACGGGCTACTCGGAAACAACCCGCCTGGGCGAACAACGGACATTGTCGCCAACTGACGCAAGACAGCACAGAAGGCTTCTTTCACAGCACCTTGAAGCCGACTGAAGACCGTCGAATCATAGGGGTAGTCAGAATTCATGTTTCTGACATTCAGGCACTTCCGGACAGAGAAAACAACGCATATCCACGGCGGGAACAAGGCGGGAACAACGCGATGAGCAGGCTAAGGTGAGGCAAAAACTACACAACGGTGAGTAGCTGGCTTTTTCTACTGAAGCAGGTCCCGGAACCTAGCCGTGAGTCCATCGCGGCCGGTCACTACCGTATCGAGCAAATGCCGTTCAAAGGTTGTCGCACCGGCGAAGGCCAGCCTTTTTCGAACGGACTGGAATTCGTGCACTAGGTGAACCAAAACCTCCATTCCCGAAGTTAGATAGAGAATGCACTCAATCTGGCTCTCGGATTCTAGCGCCGCCCGTATGCGTTCATACTGCTTGAAACTTTTCAATGTTCGTTCGTATTCCAGGGCAAATCGAACCTTACGATCACAAATCCACACATCCACAATCGCGTCGTAGTCCTTCTGGTAGGGAGATCGCGAAATCGTATTAAACGACCCGATTTCGAGTTCGGTCTGCCAGCCTGCGAGTACGTCGCGGCGCGCCAGTGCAAGCTGAACCGCATTCAGTTCGAGGGAATGAAACACCTGCGAAAGGTGCGGTAAATGCTCGGTGTTTGAATGCATAACTGTGGTGAACTGACCATGATGTTCAAGCAAAGCGATGCCATCTTTCGTCACTCGGTACACGGCTGAGCCCGCACCATAGACGCTGTGGCAAACACCGATATGACCAGAATCTATCAGCCTTTTGACGCGCCAGTTGAAACTGTTCCGGGAATGATCGAAGCCGCCCAGCTTCATGAACTCGAATAGCTGGTGATGGCTGACAAGCTTCAAATTGCGCACACGGCGCAGCAGAGGTATATCTCGTTCCGCGTTGATGACGAGGCTGCCTTTGGCGTACCGCATAACAGATCTCATTAGGCCAAAATGTCGTCTTCTACTATTTCCAACGACGCGCCGTTCGTTAACTTGGAACCCACTCTGAGCTGCCAGATTCCCAGCGACGTCCGGACCCAATCTCCCGTTTCCATCAGCAACAACGCCTCCTGTCTATCATCCAACTGACTTTCAGCAACCGGGCATGAAGTTTGGGACTTCCAACCGGGATCGTCGAAGTTCGCGACGCCGTGCCGGTTACTGCAAACGACCACGAGATAGCAATCTGGGTTCTCGGCGTTCGCGGCTTTCGCGGCAAACAGAACACGATTGCCGCCGTACGCGAACACCGGATCGGGGCAGCGGAAAATCTCACCAATTGCCCGGTTAGGAAAGTGAGGATCGAAATCGCCGACTCCATTGAAGCGCACCAAGCCAGGAACGACCCAATGCCGATTCACCTTGTTTCCGCACCGCACGCCGGCGGAGTTGTAGTAAGCAGCATGGCGAGTGTAGCGGCGGGGATCTTCGGGCTTGCGGCCGAAGCGTGCCCACCAATTACTGCCGAACCCCAGAATCTTCACCGACATCATTGAGATACTCCATCAGCTCCTGGTTGACGCGGCGCAGAACAGTGGTCTGCTCTGTCGCTGTGAGCTTGGGCAGTCCCCTGATCTGATCCACAATGTCTCTGGGCAGCTGCATCCTGTGCTCAGAGAAGTACTGCCAGATGTCAGCGAAACGAGTACTCTCCTCTGCAAATTGTCTTTGCTCCACAGGCAACGCGTACAGTCGCTGCTCGTACTTCCCGCGATCTCTGATCGGGCCGAACTCTCCCCCCGGAAGGAACTTGTCTTGGCTTTCTGCCCCCGAATCCTGCGACTTGTCACGCTCTTCTTCCTTGGACATGATCTTGATACCCCGCGAAACCGTGACCGTCATTCGCCCTTGAGGGTGCGGTTCTTCTGTTGTTCAGCCTGTAATCTCAGGTCAGCTTGACTCAGCTGCCGGCGCAATTGCCTTTCCTGCTGCTGGGAACGTCCTAGTTGCTGCTCTAGAGAATTGACCTTCAGGACGAGATCCACATCAGGCTTAAACAGGCCCAGTTGGTTCGCGGATCCGTTCCCATTGCGTCGTCCCGTGGCGGTTTTGGTACCGACGCTCACCGCGTCACTCTTCGCGATGGATACCCCAACGGGTTGCACTTCCACGGTGTGCTTCGAACTGCTTCTGGGAGTTGCGGATTCTCGTCGTTCAGGTGAAGCAGTAGGGGAGCGGAGTGTGGTTTCTCTTGCGGCCATCAGCGCTTCCGTGAGTTCATGGTTTCGCTTCGTAGCGTCGTCCACCTGCGCATTTGTGCGCGACAAGGCGTGCTCGTATTGTTGAAGCACCTCGGCCACGGTCCATTCACGTCGAACTCGCTGCCTGTGCTGGTGAATGACAATAACAAAGAGACATCCGAGCAAGCTCAACGAGACCACGTTCGACCAGAAGTAGCCCTTCTGGATAGTTTCTTGCAGGATAATTTTGTGTCCTTCATCGAGGCACTGGCCGTAGTCCCTGTCTGACGGATTGATGCGCTTGAGCGTGAAATCTATAAAGCCTTGGCTCGGTTTTTTAGGCGCACCCTGCGTTGCAGGATCGTAGGTCGAACGTCGAGTTTCCATCACAGCAAAGCACACGGTTGTCAGCAACAGACATGAGCTAGCAATTCGGACTGTACGCTTCAGGACCATGCGGACCGTCCGCTTCTCAACCAAGGACTGCCGCTGCGCCGGACAACTTCAGTATCTTTGAAGCGCAGGTTTGCTCCTTCGCACCGAGAATGGATGGAGTGGAGCGCCGGATAGATTCTTGGGGCGAGCCCGGGAAAGCGATACTGGTGGGGCACTCGCACGTGCAGATGAGTGTGCAGTGTGCCTTGGCGGTTATCGGCCATCAGGATTTCCATCTGGCCAACAGGCAGATTCTTGATGTGCTCGTCCTGAGCCCGTGTGTCCTTGATATCGGTTTCACTTCCGGAGCCGGTGGTCTCGTATCTTTCTTGGAAAAGCCCTCTTCGCTGAACCGCCAAAGTCCGTCGCTTCTGCCGCACACGCGCTGACGCTTTAAGGAAATACTGGGTTGTCTCTTCGTCCTTGGTACGCAAGATCATATTGGTGTTAGGCGCCGAAGAGACCTCGTCCCGGAAGCCGCGCCCTACGGTCAGAAGCTGAGGGATTGCCTGCAACGAAAATAAGAAAGCCGTGTTTGTGCCGCGCGCGGTCTGCACAATCTGCGCAAAGTTGGAATAGGCGAACGGCGCGAATTCGTCCAGGATCACGCTCACCATCGGATGCCACTCGTGGGGCCCTTGCACTGGGTTCTCGTAGCGCTTGCCGATCATTAGCTGCATGTTTTGCAGCAGCATCCGGCCAAGCGCCGTGACGGCCTTTGAGTTCTTGTTGGTGTTCAAAGAGACGAACAGGATCAATTCCTGGTCAATGACCTCGTCGAGCGAAAGCATCTCGTCGTATGCGCCGGTTATGATCGACAGTTCGTCATCGAGGAAGGTCATTAACTCGTTCAGGAGGCCCTGAATCTTCGTTACGCGCTCACGATCTTCAAGGGACTTTTGCAACATCTTGACGGACATCTCGAGATTCAGGCGGCGCTGATGACTGACGCCTTCACACGTCTGCAACCTGGAGCGGGCGATGGCAATTTGCTCCCTTAAGACCTGCTGGTCGAGTGCCATCACCATCACGTCATAGATGTTGAAGCGCTTCCCGGTGTAGGTGAGCACGCGCACAAGATCGTTGAGATAGGTCGCCTGATGGCCATGGAAAAAGTCTTGTTTCAGATCGAACGACTCAAAGACGAAGTTTGCGTGCTCCTCGTAGAGTCCCTCGTCAGCGAAAAAGGGGTTATAGCGCACAGAGATGTCAGGACGTGAGGGATTCAAGACGCGCAACTGGTGCATACGGCCTGCGGCCTCAATCGCGGGGAGAAGCTCGGCCAGGTACTCGGTGTCCGCCTTGCCGTCGACAATGAGCATCGGCATGCGACGGGGTTGTTCGGGGGGGCCCCAGGTGCGGAACAGATCCTGGGTAACGATGTTCCTTAATAAGGTAGTTTTGCCCGATCCAGTTGCACCGCAGACGACCGCCTGCATGATCCGAGTGTCATCCGACCATAACCACGGCTTGCCGTATACGTCATAACCGAGCACGATAGCCTTCTGCTCGAACGCTGATTTCACGGCAGTGCGATCTTTGGCCTTAGTAGAGACAAAAGGGGGATGCGGCCAATTGGCCTCACGGCGTTTTTTCAGGGTCAGCGAGTACCAGATGACCGAGAAAGCCGCTACAAAGGCACACAAAGCGTAAAGCAAAAGCTCAACCAACTGAGCTGGCCGAAAGTGAAAACGAACAACGAGGACATAGGGCAGGGCGGAAATTGAGATAACCGCCGCGACCGCGGCAACAACCGCAATGTTCTCCTCCTTGTCGCGGTAGTAAGCCCGGCGGCCAAGTCGATACTGGTTGTCGGATGTCATGGCTGACCAATGCTGAAGAAGAGGAAGATGCCGACTGCAAACAGTGCGATTGCTGCCAGGCCCGCTAATAGTGGGTTGATACGCAGCCGGCCGTTGCGAGTGAGCGGCTTGAGCGGATCCTGGATGGCTCTGGCTAGGTGCTCAGAAAGGCATTCCTCCGGATCTTCTCTGAAAAACGTGCTGAGGCGCTCCTTCATCGCGGCCACTCCGGGATCTCTTTCTCGGCTCATGCTCACAGCACCAAGATGGCCTTGACGCCTCCATCGAATACGAGCTGCAGCACCACTGGCGAGGTTAGGTCCCGCCGAATTGCTATTACTCCGTTGGCTGATTCGCCAGGGGAGAGGTCTTCTGGTTTGGCCTCTGCATGTCCAATTGGTAAGGCAAGTTCCTTCAAATCTCCCAGTTTTCGGACGATCTGCTGGTCTAACTGCCGGTGCTCGAGCACAGGTAATGAAATCGCTGAACGAGTCACTTGCAACTGGTATGCGCTCGGAGCGGCGACGTGATAGGAATTCTTGCTGCGATTTTCGATCGAGTAGTGGACGTAGAGGCTGTTCTTGGTGCGAAACACCCGTTCGATCCGTACGCCGACACGGCCCTCCGCCGTCGAAATGCTGGCACTGTCGATCGGCTCGGCGCCCAAGAAAGCGCGCGTGAGCATCATGTCCGCCAGCTGATCGAGTTGCACTTGCGGGTCAACCGCTGGTTTCACCGCAGTGACCGAGTTGTCGATAGCAAAATTCATGTCCTTTACCTCCCTCGCAGGCTCCAGTTCGTAGTTGAAGCGGTGCGAAGCCGTCCAGACAAACAGATTGGTGGAAACTCCGGACTTCAGGGGTTTTACGAAGATCTTGTTCTCCTGGCGTTCAATCTGAAAATCAGTGCTGCCCGCTGCGGCCAACGCAACTGGTTCCTGAAATTCCAGGACGGTCAAATGGTTCAAGGCCGTACCGACGTGCGTAATTTTGTTGGCACTAAGCGCCGCCTCTTGGGCGTTGATGGTCCCTGAAGTGAGCACTCCAAAAGTGACAAGGATAAGAAGGAAATAGCGTTTCATGAACCACCTTCTAAGCTTTGAGCGGAACCTCTCGGGTTCCGCTCAAAGTGGTTAATTGCTCACACGACCCAAGGCGCCTCATTCCCATCCTCTTCCGTTGTAACGGGCGGGAATTCCACGTCTTCCAGACCAGCGTCAGGAATTGCAACCGTCCCGGAAGGGTTGTGGTTTGGAGTGGGGTTGTCAGCCAGTACGGCTGCGTTGTCGTCGTCGAGAAGGATCTTGCCGTCCCTGTATTTCCACAAGAACGTGTGCTTCTCTCCTCCTCCGTTGATTGGTTCCACTAGAAAAGTCCGGCCCTCGGAGTCGGTGCGAACGAAGCCCTCCGAAAGCCGCGGCAGATGCACTCGGACAAACCTGCCGCCGGTGCGCTCTGCCAGCTTGTCGATTAGTTCCTGCGGAAAAGCCAGAAAGAGAATCGAGCCGCTGCCTTTGCCACCGCAAACGACGCGGTTCAGCGCCTGCAGCCAGGCCTTGCGGTTCTCTGTCTTGTTCTGTGCCCAGATTCGGATGTAGGCAAGAATCGCCTTCATCTCGTATTTGGCCCGGTCCTCATCGTAACGATGCGCACCCTGGGCCTGCATCTTGGCAAAGAGCTTCTGTTTCCGTAGGTCCCGATTCGGATCTTTTCGAACCGCATCCCAATCGGCCCTGGCCTTTTCTAGTTGTTGCTTGAGTTGTTCATGTCTTTCGGCAATCTTGCTGACAACAGCGGCGTAGGCCCGATTGACGAAATGGCAGTCCTCGAGCATGGGGCGGGTAACTTCCTCCCCCACCACGAGACCCTTGAATGCCTCAATCGGCGCCTTGTTGGTCAGCAAGTCTTCGATGTCCTTGCGGACATGGTTGTAGAGTTTCCCAATGCGGTCGGTATTGGCCACATCGAGGTGTAACGGCAGGTCAGAAATCCGGCGCTCATTCTTGTAACGAAGCCAGAGTGCCTGATCTACTTGTTGGCGTATGTCAGCGACTAGCGTGAGGTCCGGTTGAACTTGCCACTTGAGGCTGTCGAGAGCATGCTGAAGCTCTGTGGCCAATCGGTCGGCGAGGTCTTCTCTCCCAACCGCCCGGCACGAGGTCATCAGATCGGTGATCGAGCCGATATGGTTTCCCCGGGCCTTCATGGCCACGTGCTCCAGGTTGAACCAGGGGTCCTTCGCCTTATTCCGCTTGGTTTTACCCGGCTGCTCACCCATGCCTCTCCGAAACCGCCGTTCCACGAAGCGCGGAAAGCGGTCCTCTTCTATCACACAAATCCAGTCAAAGTCGTAGTCGCCGCCGTTTTTCTTTGCCGTGTCCGAATGGAGGACGTAAGTCCCCTCCAAACGAAGTTGTCGCACGATTAGACCCTCCAATTCGGGCTTACTCATCACGCACTCTTGCCGGCAAAGGTGTTGTCTCAACTGAGTTTCGATCTCACCATCAGAAAGGTTCTCAAACGTAAGAGATCATCGAACATTCGTATCGGGTAGCGAACACATAGGCCCCGCTCGGAGCTCAGAGGCACAATGGCTTTGTGCTCTGGAATCCAGTCGGAACCGTGGAAGACCGCGCTGTCTTTCAGAAAGAGGTAGCCATCGTCCATGAGCGCGAACGCCGGCAGACGGAAGCCCCCTCCCGTCGCGACCCGGAATGCCCATCTTGCGAGTAGTTTGTTGAGTTGGTTGTTGACGTAAGGATGCCGGACGATGTGTCCGCTGGCGTCAGCCAGGAGCAGGCCCTCGACGACATTGAGTTCATCGTCATCGCCCTGCTCCACATCGTCCGCAACGGACCTGTCTTGAGGCCGCCCAAGAACTTCCAGCAACTCGTCGTAGCGACCTTCGCCTACTGCTCCACTCAGCTTGCGTACCTGCTCCATTGCGTGCGGCAGGATTTCGAGCGGATGGAGTCTTCAGGCGCATGCTCTACGAGCGTATAGCTGGACTCAAACTCGAGCTGGCGGGAAGACTCGCGGATCCCTACTGCGATACGCCCGCGAAATCTTCTGCCCGGCCCGAAGATCGAGTACATCGACGCAGGTGCCTTCAATCCTGGTTTGACCGCGCTTTCAGGCAGGATGAAGTCGGTCTCGAGCATGTCGGCAACATCATCCTCCATGATCTTGAAGGAACCCTTCGCCTGAGTGTCGTGAAAGGCCATGCGAAATTGGTAAAACCGCTGTGAACGCAAAAGTTTGCCAGCGATCTCCCGTTTCGCTTGCGCTTCCAACATTGACCTTTCTTGTCCATCAAGCGGCAGGATCCTATCCTGGAGATCTGGACACTTTTGCTGAAAGAGTCTCTTCACCTGTCTGTCCAGAACGTCGGCATCGTGTTTTTGTTGCAGTGTCCCGAACACCGAGCGCCTGATCCATCCACGGCAGTCGTTTGTCCCCAGCGAATGGTCGGGTACTACCAACACACGCCCATCGGACTCCTCCATCATTACTTTGCAAGGCGACACGAGGATCCCGAAGTAGACGATTGCCGCCTGAGGCCAGTGCTGAAACCGGTCGGCAATGGCCCGGCCGTGCTCGTGGTCCACGAAATAGAACTTGCCCTTCTTCGCTGAACCGCTTGCTCCCACCAGTTTGTAGTGGATACCCCGCCAGACGAGCCTCGCCAAGGCATTCTCCACCTTCGACTCTTCGTACTCGTCCAATGGCTCAACCGGAACATTTACGCTGGCGACCCTGACCCCCGGATACAGCACGCTCAGCAACGTGTTCTCCAAGGGGTCGAGATCGTTCAGCCTGGGCATCACTCTTCCATTGCGGTCGATCTCCAGGTTTTGAATCTGGTCGACCGAGATTTTGTGCTGCTTCGTGTTCATTTTTTTCTCCTTAACTTTTGCCGGGGAAACCGTCGAGTTAAGGAGTTCGCGTGACCGCTAGCTTCTCTCTCGCCTGGCCCCCGTTGTTGTTCGGGTTTCTGGCCAAGCTTCGAGTTGTTGAAGCCGGGTCAGCACATTTCCCCACGTAAAGCCGTGGGGTGCTCAAAGGACCAACCTTGATTGGTCTTCTGAGAACTTGTCTGTGCCGTAGGGCTTGCCACGAACTAGGTTCGGGCAATCGCCTGTTTCACAATTACCGGACTGATCTTGCCGTTGACTTCGGGCACCGCTTTCCATGCCGTCAATGTGTAAAATTGTTGCCCATTCTTGAATGCTTCAATCAATGCCTCTCCCTCGCTTGCCATCTCCTGTCCGAGTTCCGGCTTGGCGGGCGAAGAACCGGCTTTGGGCAAGAAATAGCGTAGGTTGCCCGCTTCACTGGCCCGCCTCTTGCGTCGGGATTGCGCGCCTTCGGACCCTCCTCGTTGCGACTCTTCGCCCACACTTTGTGTTTTCGTTTCCATCGACGTACCTTCTTGAACCGTCTATTGTGGGCCCGCAGTGCTAGTGTGCTGCAGAACCCAGTTACGTTTCTCTCCCTCAATAGCCCGCTCCCAGTACTCTCCGATCAAGAGTCCACTAGGGTTCGACTCCGACCGCTTCTCCATCACCAGTCGGGCATGGAATTCACTGACGACTTTGTCGATAGACTCGTTCTGGTTATGCAGGTGGTGGATTTCCTTGACTCCGAAAGCGACGTAAGTCAATGGGTCGTCCTTGTCGGCCTCGAGCGACCGCAACTGAAACCCCGAGGTTGTTTGGTCATCTTCGATCTTTCCGACGGTGTTCTCTTTTTGCATGGTTGCAAACGCTGTGCGCCGCAAGTTCGCGGTCATCATGTTCAGTCCTTCAGCCCAGTTGCGGCTAACGTTTGCCGCTGAAAACTCCAGATACCTTTCGAGGAAACGCCTTACGAAGGCGCGTTTCTCAAATTCGGTGGGCTCTGATTCCTGGCCCCGCACCACCGTGATATCTGGCTGGGTACGTCCGACAACGGTCGCCTCACCGCTGGGATCGACACGGACTACTGTTGGCGGCTGCAATCGCACGTAGACCGCAAATCCCACCGCGAGCAGGGTTGCTGGTACGCACAGAAAGGCCAGAATCATGGCGCGGTTTGCGTAGGCGCGGAGCGCGCCATCATGCTCGTAGTACCGGCTATAGCGAAGTCTCGCCAAGCCGTCTAGGTCTCGCGACTCTCGCTTCTTTGGCCATATGCTCAAGGAAACTCTCCTAATCGTTTTCCTGGGAACCGCCTCCAACCGCCGTCGCCAGCCTGCCCCCTGCCATGTAACTCAAGACCTCTAAAGGGCCGTGCGGTCTATAGACAAACCCGGCGGGTCTGCGTGGCGCGCTCGACGACGAAGGTGGTGGTGTCGGCGGACTTGCGTTGCTGCTCATCGCGCTCTTCACTCCCCCACGAATAAAGTCCCCCATCCCTAAGACCGATCCGGAAACTGAACCAGCTGTCCCCGAGGCACCGCCTGCGGCGCCTGCTGGAGCTGTGGCAGCTCCCGAGGTCACTCCCACAGCCGCAGCGACGGCTGCTCCGACCGCGAAGACTCCTGCACGAACGAGCGAATACACGGTTGATCCGACGTCGCCCGAAATGATTCTTTTGGCAATGAACGGTATTAGGCCGACGGCCAGAGCGTAAAAGATGCTCACCAAGCCCAACATCGTCGAATCCGGCAGACCTTTCAGGAACCCAAGAAAACCATTGCCCAGCACGTCGTTAACCCGATTGAACTGGATGGCGGTAATAAGGGCGCCAAAGATCGCATACAGAACGCCCCAGGCGTTCCAGATCATCAGGTTGATCGCATACGATTTTCCCAGTTGACCTACACCAGAGACCGGGATGAGCGCCAGTACCAGAGGTCCGAGGACGTATAGCATGGAGCCAAACAACATGTAGAAGAAACAGAACACGATGATGGCCAGGGCATAAACAACGTAGGCAACGAGCAGGAGAAGAACGGTGATGATTCCGGCCGGGTCTCCTGTGATGAGGTCCCAAAGGGTCAGCGCCGGATTGTTTGCGAACTGCTGTTGGATCTGACCCATCCAGCTCTGGAACATGTCTCCTGCCCCGGAACTGTTCGCAATAAAGGTCGCCACTGCATTAAACGAGCCGTTGACGTCTCGAAATACCGTTGCCCAGTTGGAAACAATCATGGCGACCACGAGATACTTAATTGCCGTCACTGCGAGGCCCTGCAGGTCCCCCCCGCGAAATGCGGACTGATATAAACCGATCAAGAATCCGACCAGCAGGATGGCGAATGCAAAATTCGTCACTGTGGGGATGATGGCGGTGCCGTCAATTCCGGCCATTGCCATATTCAGGAGTTGCTGGAAATAGAACACGGCTAACGAACTCCCTGCTGCAGAACTTGGTTGCTCGTACTGTGCAGTGTGGCCAGGTGGGAAGCGCTGAACTTGAGCTGTGCACCTTGATTGGCCAGCTCAATCGAATGCACACGCACCAGCTCTGCCATGGCGGACTGCGTGTATGCGTTTGACCTTACGAGCCAAGCCGACGTCTGAGCTTCGAGAATGGCCGCACTGCCAGGAGCGGCATCCTGCAGTTGCTGGTTGATTTGCTCGGCCGCCTGGAGCTCAAGATCCGCAAGAGCATCGATTTCAACCGCTCTTTTCATGGCGGCCTGCGCCGCAGCGTCGGTCATGTCCACCAGATCTCGAACCGGTTGCGGCGCGTCTGTCTGTGCCACGACAGCGCCGTATAGGGCGGAATAGTTGTTGGGGATCTGCGCTACCGCCCCTGGATTACGAGAGAGCAGGCTTTGTTCGAGCTGTTGCGGCATGGGCAGGGTTGCGCTGGACACCGATACTTGAAACAGTTGACGCATCTGCGCGAACTGTCGCTGAGCTTGAACGGCCAGTCCTCCTGGCCTGATTGATAGCAATCACCGGCCACACCACTTGCCGTTCAAAGTCTGCGGCCTGTTGTTCGATCTGCTGAATGGAGGCCAGAGGCTTGGCCACAACATCCTTGAGCAGACCGGAAATCGAATCCAGGCCAGCAGAAATGAGGGCGCAGCAAGGATCGAGGCCAAGTTGGCTGCGTGCTGTGCTCGGTAAGATCAGAACCACAAGCACACAGGCCGGCGCCAACACAAGGGCGCTTCTAACAGACTTCCACGAATTTGGTAGCAATTTCATCTTGCATACTCCTACGGGTGCTCTAGTACTTGCTGCATCTGGTTCTGCAGGTTACGGGTGGCTGCCGCACTCTGTTTCAGCAAGACATTCTGGTGCGCAAGCCTCGTCGCCTCTTGCCGCAATTCAGCGGCAAGCATTTTCGCTAACTGGGCTTGGGCTACCAGGTCGGTGATGCGGGCTTGTGCGGTCAAAAGCGGGGCTGAACCTGGGGCCGCGCTGGCGGATTGCTGCTCGAGCGAATCTGCCAGGTTCAACAAGTTCTGGGCCGTCTGGTCGGAGACGATTGTTGTTTTCAACGAGTCCATGGCCAAGGCATCGTCAATGTCCATCAGGTCGCGCTGTACCGGCCGGGCGGCATTCGCTTGCGGTACCGTCGCATAGACTTGCGCGTAGAGCCGCTGGAATTGACCCATGGCATCAGTCTGTCCGCCACGCAGCGCCGATTCCAGTTGCATAGAATTGGCCAGGTTTGCGCTGTTGTTCTTGATACTTTGAATCTGAGACATCAGGCCCGTGTACCGGGCCCTGTTTGTGCTGATAAACGCTCTCGCCTGATTGATTTCGTTGATCGGCCAAATGACCTGCTGGCGGAAGTCGTTGATCGCCGAATTCACGATCTGAATTTCGCTCAGCACACCTCCAACCGCGTTCTGGAGAGTGTCGGTGATCGTCTTGATCAGAGACAGTATGTCTCCCAAGCCCGCGGCTTGCGCACCAACCGGCGCCAATATCAGCGCTATCGCGATCAGAGCCACTAACTGCTTGGCTAATGAGCTGAATCGCAAGTTCGTCCACGCACTAGAGATCCTTTTCATTGGCCTCGACCCCCCGTTTCCACTTC
>JACXTT010007362.1_pt1 | contig 15494 bp, 12 predicted proteins | sample 9270951 | NCBI WGS metagenome assembly JACXTT01 (sample SAMN15532306, study PRJNA645909) | rock metagenome | isolation source: weathered quartz diorite | place: Puerto Rico | collected 2017-06-21 | reverse complement strand
GAAATGGTCGGGGCGACTGGATTTGAACCAGCGACCACCTGCCCCCCATGCAGGTGCGCTACCAGGCTGCGCTACGCCCCGACCGCATGAATGGGGGCGATTCCGCGTGAAATGTAGGAGGTACGGCAACTCGGCGCAAGTGAACGGCCGCTCAGGAGGGCCCGCGACGCAACTGCGTTGCGAGCCGCCGCAGCTCGGTCTTGACCTCGTGCAGCACCAGCTTGCTGACCGCTTCGCCGAAGCCGATCTCCACCTGGGGTTCTTCGCGGCGCTCCTCGAGCAGCTTCTTCTTCGCGCCCTCGATCGTGAATCGGCGCGCATAGAGAAGCTCCTTGATGTGCATGAGCGTGCGAATCTCCTCCGGGCGGTACATGCGGTTACCCGCGCGGTTCTTGCGCGGGCGCAGCGCGCTGAACTGAGACTCCCAGTAGCGTAGGACGTGGGGCTTGACCCCGATCAGATCGGCCACTTCGCTGATCGAGCGATAGGGCTGGCTCTCGAGATCGAGGTCCCGCTTCAAGACGCTCATCGATCCTCCTGATTCGACATCACGCTTCACTGCGCAAATCGCGCGTCATCAACGCCTGTAACGCCTCACGCGGGCTGCGACCGTCGAACAACAGCGCGCACACCTGTTGGGTGATCGGGAGGTCGACGCCGTGCTGTATTCCCAGCTCGCTCGCAGCGCGCGCCGCCGGGACGCCCTCCGCCACCATGGTCATCGATTCGAGCACCACCTTCAGCGGTTCGCCTCGCCCCAGCCGCTCGCCGAGGTAGCGATTACGGCTGTGGCGACTCATCGCCGTCGCCACCAGGTCACCCATTCCTGCGAGCCCGAAGAACGTCTCGCGTCGGCCCCCCATCGCGACGCCGAGACGCGAGATCTCGGCCAAGCCTCGTGTCAGCAGCGCGCCCTTGGTGTTGTCCCCGAAGCCGACGCCGTCGCACACTCCGGCGGCGATCGCGATCACGTTCTTCACCCCGGCCGCGACCTCGCAGCCGGCGACGTCGTCGTTCGTGTAGACGCGAAACGACGGCGTCGCGAGCAACCGCTGGACGGCAACCGCCGCCTCCCGGTCGACGGACGCGGCGACCACGGACGTCGGGATGCCTCGGCTCACCTCCTCCGCGTGACTCGGCCCCGTCACGACCACGATCCTTGCGCCCGGCAGCGACGCCGACAGCACCTGGCTCAGCCGCTCGCGTGTCTCGAGCTCGAACCCCTTCGACGCGCTGATGCCGCACGCCACCGCGATTCCGGTGGCTGCCACGCGACACGCCACCTCGCGCACCGCTTGCGACGGCACGACGAACAGCACGAACGCGCTGCCCGCTAGCGCCGCTTCAAGTTGCGGCTGAACCTTAACGCCGTCGGGCAGTGGGATGGAAGGCAAAAACTTGCGGTTTTCCCTCAAGGCGTCGATCCGCGCCAGGTGCGCCGGCTCGTTGCCCCACAGCACGGCCTCGTGCCCGGCGTGGGCCAGATGAATCGCGAGCGTCGTCCCCCACGATCCCGCCCCCAGGACGGCAACGCGGCTCACGTGCTTCCCCCGCGACTCCACTGGAAGCGGCGCTCCGTGCCCGCGAGCAGCCGGCGGATGTTCTCGCGGTGGCGCGCGATCACGAGCACGGCGACGACGACCCCGAACGCGAACGTCGGGCTGCGAGCGCCGCCCGGCGCGAGCCACGCGAGCGCGATCGCGAACGCCGTCGCGCCGAGCATCGATCCGAGCGAGATGTAGCGCGTCGCCGCGACCGTGACGACGAACACCGTGATGAACGCGAGGAACGCGAGCGGCGCGACCGCGGCCAGCACCCCGACCGTCGTCGCCACGCCCTTGCCCCCGCGGAACCCCGCGAGGAACGTCCACAGGTGTCCCGCCACGGCCGCCAGCGCCACCGCGAGCGCGCACACGTCGCGGCCACCGGGGAACGCCGCGGCGAAGGGTAGCTGCGGGACGGTCCACACCGGAACGGCGCCCTTCAGCATGTCGAGCACGAGCGTCGCCACTCCGAGGCCGGGTCCGAGCGTGCGGTACACGTTCGTCGCGCCCAGGTTCTTCGAGCCGAGCTGACGCACGTCGACGCCCCGAAACCACCGCCCGAGCCACAGTCCCCAGGGCAGCGAGCCGGAGGCGTAGCCGATCGCGAGGCAGATCACGACCGACATCGCGGCGCTCATCTCGGTTCGCTCAACCTGGCGCCCACGCCGTCATTCACTCTTGCGGAGCTTGAGCCGCACCGGGGTGCCATGGAGGCCAAACGTATCGCAGAGATCGAGAAGAAGGTAGCGCCGATAGCTGTCGCTGAGGCGCGACGGCGCGTTGCAGAACAGCGTGACCTCGGGTGGGCGCTCGCCCGTCTGCGTGCCGTAGTACACCTTGGCGCTCCGTCCGAGACGCGTGCTCGGCACCGCGCGCCGCCGCTGCGCCGCCTCGAGCCAGCGATTGAGCTCGGCGGTCCCGAGCCGGCGGTCGTGCTCGGTCATGCGCTGCACCAGCGCCGCGGGCAGTCGCCCGAGGTGCGTGCGCTCGGTCGCCGACACCGGCATCGCCGGCAACCCCGCCAGAGTCGGATAGCGGCGAGCGCGCTCCGCGGTGAGGTGTTTCCACGCGCGCTCGCGGTCCTCGATCAGGTCCCACTTGTTGTACAGCAGTTGCACGGTGCAGCGGCTCTCGAGCGCCTCCGAGGCGATGCGGGCTTCCTGGCGCTGGAACCCCTGGGTGGCGTCGACGACGAGGCATGCGAGATGGGCGCGCTGCATCGCCTGCAGCGCCCGCATCGAGGCGTAGAATTCCGATTCGTCGCGGAAATGCGCCTGGCGGCGGATGCCCGCCGTGTCGACCAGCGTGAACGCCCCTGCGTCCGTCTTCCAGATCGAGTCGACGGCGTCCATCGTCGTGCCGGGGCGTGGCTCGACGACCATGCGTTCCTCGCCGAGGAGCGTGTTCACGAGCGACGACTTCCCCACGTTCGGGCGGCCGACGATCGCGATCCGGCCGTGGGTCTCGGGCTCCGGCGCGTCCACGGCCGGCAGCTCGGCGACGATGCGGTCCAGGAGGTCGCCGATGCCGAACCCGTTCTCGGCGGAGATCGCGATCGGGTCGCCCAGACCGAGTCGGTGGAATTCGTGGACGACCGGATCGTTCGGGCGGTCGACCTTGTTTACGACCAGCAGGTGCGCGCGGTCGGTCCGGCGCAGGCTGCGGGCGATCGCGCGATCGAGATCCGTGGGACCGCTGAGCGCGTCCACCATGAGCAGCACGACGCTCGCCAGCTCGACCGCGGTCTCGGCCTGGCGCCGCACCAGCACGTCGCGGCCGTCGGACGATGAGGGCAGGAAGCCGCCGGTATCGACGAGCATGAACGTGCGGCCGGCCCACTCCGCGCGCACCGCGTTGCGGTCGCGCGTGATCCCGGGCCGGTCGTGAACAACCGCGCGGCGCTCGCCGAGCACCCGGTTGAAGAACGTAGACTTGCCGACGTTGGGACGGCCGATGATGGCGACGACGGAAGACGGCATGGTTCAGGAATATCGGCGCCGCGGGACCCGCCCGGAGCGCCGATCTCGTGCGGCCAGGATGGGGTGGGCAACCGGGTTCGAATCGCCAGACGCTGCTCACTCGGTGCATTCATGTAATGACAGCGGCACGCAGGATACTCCCGAGACGCCTCAGGGAGTAACGACGGCGACCCTCCCGGCGTCGTGATTCCATCGACCCCAGCCGCTAGCGGGCCTGGAGCTGCCGAATCCTTTCGTCGATCGCAGAGTCCTGGCCGCCGAGGGATTGGAAGGTCGCGTACGCCTGCAGCGCCTCCGCGCCGCGGCCCGGGCTCGTGGCCAAAATGTTCGCGATCTCCCCGTAAGTCTGGGGTGCCGCGGGAAGGATCCGCGCCGCGTTCCGTAACGCGCGGATCGCACCGTCGTTGTCCCGGGCAGCGACACGAGCGTGCGCCGAAATGAACCATGCCCACCAAAGCTCGCCCGCCGTGGCGGCGGGATCCGCAATGACTGTCGCGGCAATGCGCTCCGCTTCCGGAGCCCGCCCCAGCTCGAGCAGCGCCCGACTCTGCTCGGTCCGCAGCGCGAGGAGTCGCACGGTCGGTGTGTTCCGCTCCCCGGCCAACGCCGCACACAGGGCTTCGCGGGCCTCCCACTGGCGGCTGTCGCCGAGACACCACAGGGTGTTGATGAGGATGTCGACCCGGTGCCGGCAGACAAGAAGCGATCCCGCCTCGTGCCGAAACAGATCCAGGTAGGCCGCTTGGACGTTCGGCCGGCTGCCGAGTTGGAGGAAGAAATTGGCCAGCCGGAAGCTCCGGATCGGGAATTCCACGGGGGCCAGCAGGAAGGGTTTTCGACTGCCGAGAAAGCGAAGAACTTCTGCGGCGAGTGCTGCCTCGCGCGCAGTATCTGGTCCCGCCCACGACGCCGCCACACGCGGCTCGAGCGCGGCGATCGCCCTGGCGTTTTCCCCGCCCCTTCTGCAGAACACTGCGATCCGGTCGTCGTAATAGACGAGCGGCCAGTCGCGATGGGCCGCCACGTGTCGCAAGAGCGCCGGCATTCCGTAGAAATCCAGCATTACGGTCTCGAACCCGCGCGACCTCTGGATCGACTCCCACGTGCGTGCGATCGTGCTGTCGGTCGCAAACGTCAGTGCCACGTAGATGCGGTTGCTCTCGTCGGTGCCGCACCAGCGAGGGTCCAGAAACGGGCTCAAGCGGGTGCCGTTCTCCATCAGGATCGCTCCCGCCGAGACCGGGTCGTGGAGAATCGGTCCCTTGATGTTCCAGGCTCGGAGGAACCGTGCCGCGTTCGTCGCGGGGAAGGTGGCGGGGGTCACTGCGCCGACTCGGTACTCCTTGTCCTGCGCCAGGAAGATGCGGCCGTTCGCGAGTCCGATCACGCCGGCGAGGCCAACCAGAGCCGTGACCGCGGCGCACCCGAGTCTTAGGAGGCGCACCGACGGCGCGCGAAGCCAAGCGACGGCGTCGTCCATGGCCGCCGGCATCAGCGCCACGGCCGTGACCGCGAACAGCGACATCGCGCGCCTCGCGACCACCGCGAGGATCGCCGAACCGAGCACGACCAGGAGCACCCCGGAGCCGATGCGCCTCCGTGCCGCGATCGCCATCAGCACGCAGATGGGCAGGCCGATCTGTAAGACGCGGAGGCTCAGGAAGGGGTGGTAGCTCGCGTAAGACCCGACCAGCTCCGAAACCGGAATCGGCGCCACCTTTCCCGTGAGCGCGCCGAGGAGCTTGAGCTGCGACAGCCAAACCCCGGGGCCGATGGGATTGATGAGCGTGGCCACGACCAGGACGCCCAACAGGTTTCCGGCGCGCCGCAGGTCTCGGTGTCCGTCGATCGCGTCGCCGACCACGAACGCACCGATGAGAAGGAAGAGGAGACTGAAGTAGTGGTGCGTGTTCACCCACAGGACCAGCAGCGGCACGAGTATCCACGCGGCTCGGTCGCGGCGATGGCGAGCCAGGATCCACACCGCCACGATCCAGGCCCAATGCGAGAACAGATCGGGGCGGTCCACGAAGCGCTCGCTGGCGACCATGATTCCAAAGGCGAGGAGCACGCTGCGGGCCCACAAGGACGCGCCCAAGCGTCCGGCGAGGAGGAACGCGGTCGCGAACATCCCGAGCACCATGGCGACGCGGAACAGCACCAGCCCCCATGGCCCCAGGTGATCGAGCAGCCACACGACCACGATCTGGTATAGCCAGTAGCTGTAGGCGTAGACCGCGACGGAAGGATCCTGGCCCAGGAGCAGCCTGCGCACTCCCCAGAAGTCGGCGAGGAGGTTCCTGCCCCAGGCAATGTGAAACGCCAAGTCGGTGTCGGAGATCGGGGTCAGGGATGCGAGCAGCGCGACCCCGAACCAGACGGCGGCCACCGTCCCCGTCAGGACCAGGAGCGAGCGCGGAGCGGATTGCGGTTCTTGTGGCTGTCGGCGTTCGCGGGGCACACGGGTCATCGAAGCGTAGAAATCTCACGCCGGCGAAGCTGTGTCTACGCCGTGGTGGCTGCAGTACTCGGTCGCCGGCAAGCGCATGTGCGAATCGTCCGGCATCCGGGTCGCCAGCGAGGAGCCGCCGTGAGGTCGAGCGCGAGAAGGGCGAAACTCGGCGACAGCGAGATCGCCGCAAGTGTCTCGCCCTTCACGAGAAGGATGGAGCGGGCAACGGGGTTCGAACCCGCGACCTCAAGCTTGGGAAGCTCGCGCTCTACCAACTGAGCTATGCCCGCGAATACGCGAAGGTCTTGACCGCGACTAACCGTAGGATCGGAACTCGAGGCTGTCAACCGCCTGCCTCGAGATCGAACGCCGCGAGCACCGCGGCCCCGAGCGATGCGGGGTCGTCGGTCGTGGCGGCGACGCGCTCCGCGCGGAGCTGGTGGCGGAACCAGGTGCGCTGGCGCTTGGCGAGCCGGTAGGTGCGAAGGTTCGTGCGCCGCTCGGCCTCGGCGCGATCCAGCGTCCCCTGCAGCAGCTCGAGCGCCTCATCGTAGCCGACCGCACGCAGCGCTCGCAGCGCGGGGCCCAGGCCGTTCGCGACGAGCGCCGCCGCCTCCTCGACGAGGCCACCGTCGAACATCCGGCGCGTTCGCGCCCCGATGCGTGAGCGCAGCTCGTCCGCCGGGATTTGGAGCTCGACCACACGCCACTCGGCCTCGAGGCTCGGCGGCGCCGCTTGCGCGCGCCACCAGGTGAGCGGGCGGCCGCTCGCCTCCACGACCTCGAGCGCCCGGATGACGCGCTGCCGGTCCGTGGGGTGCACCCGGGCGGCGGCTTCGGGGTCGAGTGTCCGCAGCCGCGCGTGCAGCGCCGCGACCCCGCGTTGCGCGGCTTCCGCGACCAGCGCGGCGCGCCGCACCGCGTCGTGAGGGGGCTCGGCCGAAAGTCCCGACATCAGCGCTCGCAGGTATAGGCCCGAGCCGCCGACGAGCAGCGGGACCCCACCTTGATCGTGCACGCCTCGACACGCCTCACGCGCTGCCCGTCCGTACCAACCGGCGCTCGCCCGCTGGCCGATCGACAATGCGTCGAACAACCGATGCGGCCGCGCCTCGAGCTCTCGCGGCGACGGCTTGCCGGTGCCGACGCTCAACTCGCGAAACACTTGCCGCGAGTCGGCGCACACGACGTCGGCTCCGAGCCGCTCTGCGAGCCACTCCCCGACTGCGGTCTTGCCGGTCGCCGTGGCGCCGACGAGCGCGAGCACCCACGGTGGTGGACGGTTCGTCATCAACGGATCCGAGGCGCCGCCCTCAGCCGCGACCGAAGCGGCGATTCAGCTCCTCGAGATCGAGGCGCACGAACGTGACCCGACCGTGGGGATCGCCGTGCGGCTGCGTGGTCGCGAACAGTCGATCGACGAGCGCCCGCATCTCCGCCGCGCTCAGCGCATCCCCCGCTTTTACCGCCGCATGGCAGGCGTAGGTGCGGGCCAGGTGTTCCGCGGCGTCTTGGTCGCTCGTACGGCCCGTCGACTCGCTCACCCCGTCCAGCAAGTCCTGAAGGAACCGACCCGGAGGGTCGGCCGTGATCTCCGGCGGCACGCCGCGCACGACGACGCTCGGCGGACCGAGCGGCGACAGGTCCCAGCCGAGCTGCTGGAGCAGCGGCCCCATCTCGAGCACGAGGTCGAACTGGCTCTGCGACAGATCGACGAGCGTCGGAAACAGCAGCTGCTGCGACACGCCGACGCGACCCTCGAGCCGCTCGCGCGCCTGCTCGTACAGGATGCGCTCGTGCGCGGCGTGCTGGTCGACGATCACCAGCCCACCCCTCACCGGCGCCAGGATGTACGTCCGGTGGAGTTGCCACAGATCGGGCGTCTCCGTCGCCGGTGCCGCGGAGCTCGCAGTCGCAGCGACGTCGCGCGTGCCGGCCCCGGTCGCGGGCTCGAGAGGCGCTTCGGCGCCGGTGGGAACGGCGGGAGGCGCCGCAACGCTCGCCCTCCACGCCGGCGCGCCTAACGGCAAGGCGGGCTGAGACACGGGCCGGTCGAACACGGTTTCGCCCCAGTGTGCTTCCCGCCCGCCGCCGTGCACGACGGCGAACGGGGGTGCGAGGCTCGCGAGCGGCTGCGCGCACGCCCCGGCGACGAGCGTCAGCACGGCGCCATCGTCGGCGAACCGCACCTCGCGCTTCGTCGGGTGCACGTTGACGTCGAGCCGCTCGGGGGGGACCGTGAGCCACACGGTGCACGCCGGGAACCGTCCCGTCGGCAGCAGGTTGCCGTAAGCTTGCCGCAGCGCCTGACCCAGCAGCGGACTCTGCACCCAGCGGCGGTTGACGAGGAACACTTGGGCCTCGCGGGTGGCACGCGCGTGCTCGGGCAGCCCCAGCAACGCCTGTACTTCGTAGCCGCCGCGCGTGCCCCACGCTTCCAGCAGCTGCTCGGCGTGGCGCGCTCCCCACAACGCCACCGCGCGCGCGCGGCGCTGCCCCAGCCGCGCGGCGGGATCCCCGGCCTCGCCCGAGACCGCCGGCCAGTCGAGCCGCGTGCGCTGATCGACGATCAGCCGGAACGCCACCTCCGGGTAACCCAGCCCGTAGCATTCCACCAGACGAATCGCGGCGCGCAGCTCGCCGGTCGGCGAGTTCATGAACTTGCGGCGGGCCGGGGTGTTGAAGAACAGGTTCGAGACCTCGACCGTGGTGCCCGTCGCGCGCGCTGCGGCGCCCCGATCGATGACGGCGCCGCCTTCGACGAAGACAAACGCGGCCGCAGCGTCGTCGCTCCGCCGGCTCGAGATGCGCATGCGGCTGACGGCGGCGATGCTGGGCAGCGCCTCACCGCGAAACCCCAGGCTGGCCAGGCGGTCGAGATCGTCGAAGGCCGCGAGCTTGCTCGTGGCATGGCGCTCGAGCGCCAGGTCCAGCTCGTCCGCGGCGATGCCGTGACCGTCGTCCGAGACGCTGAAGCGCTCGTCCAGCGAGCGCTCGACGCGGATCTCGACCGCCCGGGCCCCGGCGTCCAGCGTGTTCTCGAGCAGTTCCTTGAGCGCCGACAGCGGCCGCTCGATGACCTCGCCCGCGGCGATGCGCGAGGCCGTCTCGGGCGCCAGCCGCCGGATCGAGCGTGGCATGATGCCTCCCTGTAAGCAGTCGAAGGATTACACGACGCTCGAAGCCAGGGTCAAGGACGCGCCTCGCCGCGCGCGGGGAGGTCGAGCTCGATGCGCTCGACCGCAATGGCGGGTACGCTCCCGCCGCCGCCGCGCTCGGCCCAGCGCTCCGCCCATTGAGACTCGATCCGCCGTCGCAAGAGGTCGAAGGCTTCCGTCGTCCCGGTGTGCAGCAGGAGCACATCGCGCGGCGCGGGCCGGCACGCGGCATCCGCGGCGCCCAGCAGCTGCGGCAGCCGCGTGACGAAGCCTTCCAGCGCCGCGCCGGGTCCCGAGAACGCGATTCGATGAAGGTCGAAGGGCGACCCGTCCGCGAGATACCGGTCGACCGCGACGCCGAGTCGAGCCGAGAACGCCTCGGGCGCGAGCAGCGTAGGCGCCGCCGGTCGGGCGTCGCGAGCGGCGCCGGCCGGAGCCGGCGCAACGACGGGCGCCTCGACCGCTACCGCTCCCGAGTCGTCGGCCGGCGTGCCGTTCGGCGGCAGAGCGAACCCTCGCGCGGAGTCGACGCGGGTGCCGAGCAGACGCAGCAGTCGCTCGATCACCTCGCGACGCGGGCTGCGTTCTCCCACGAGAGCGACGTCGAAGATCTCGCGCGTCAGATCCGAGAGGTCCTGCGTTGCCGGCAGTCCGCACAGCGCCGCAGCGCGCACGCCGGGATCGTCAGCCCCGCGGCCTGCGACGAGGCCGATCGACGTGCCCGGAGCGCGAAGCAGTCCCGGGAGCAGATCGGCGTCGCTCCAGTCGAAGTCGATCAGCACCACGCGACACCGTACGACGTCGGCGCGATCGGACCGAGACATGCGTTTCACCTGAGCGCCGGGGCGCTCACAGCTCCGGCATCGGTGGCAGCGGAGGCAGCGTCACGTCGCGCAGGGAGGCGTCGACGATTCGCACCGGGAAGCGCTGCTTCATGCTCTTGATCTCGTCTTGCAGCCGGTACTCGACTACGACCCCGCGGAGCGGTCCGATCTGACCCTCGATCTCCGCAGGTTCGGGTGGACGCCGGCCGTTGACGCGCACGCGCAACGCGACGTCCGGTAGCTCGACCCAGCCACTCAGTGCCCCCACGGCGAGCGGCGGCGACCCGTTGTCACCAAACGCCAGGGAATCCATGGCGTCCGTGGCGCCGATGTCGGGCAGGCCCTCGTGACGGGTGTAGCGCGCGTCCCGCTTCGCCCCGCCCCACAGCGCCGCCACGCTGTCGAACGACCACCCCACGCGCAGCAGCGAGTCGAGCTCGGCTTGTTTGAGTGCAACCGCGGCCTGAGTCAAGCGGCGTCGGTATTCGGTGAGCACCGGCGCGACCGCCTGCTCCCAGTTCAGCATGTGGGGCGGCGCGATGCTGTCGACCCACATGACCGCCGAACCGATGCCTAGGAAGAACTCGCTGCCCGGGTACATGTCGCCCGGCTTCATGCGTTCGAGGCGTTCGACCATGCGAACCTGATCGGGCGGGTAACTCCGATCCCCGGGTCGGTGCCGGAACTGCTCGATCTGGAGATGGAGCTTGTCGGCGATCACCCGACCCTGGCTCGGCCGTCGAATGACCTGAGACAAGCTGTCCGCCTGCTGGCGAGCCATCGCCTGAGCCTTCTTGAGCGCCGCGTCGGCGCCGACCGCGGTGTAGACCCACTCGAGCGGCTCCGCCTGCTCGCGGATGTGCTCGGTCAGCTGCAGAATGTGATAACCGTCCGTGGCGCGCACGACGTCGCTCACCTGTCCGACCTTCAGCACAAACGCGGCCTTCTGCAGCTCCGGAGCAAGCTCGCCCGCCGACCGATACCCGAGATCGCCACCATCGTCGCGCGTCTTGTCGTCGTCGCTGACCCGTCCCGCGAGCTCCGCGAAATCCTCCCCGCCTCGGATCTTTACCAGCAGCTCCTCGGCTCGCTGTCGCGCGCTGCGATCGGCCTCCTCTCCGAGGCCCGACGGCTTGATCTGGATGTGACGCACACGGAACCGCTCGGGTGACGCGAAATCGGCAAGATGCTGCCGGTAGTACGCTTCCAACTCCTGTCGCGTCATGGGCACGTCGATCAGTTCAGGCTGGGGGCACCACAGCCTCGAGTAATAGATGAGCTTGCCCGTGAGATACCGGTCGGGGTTTTGCTCGTACACCCGGCGCGCGTTTTCGACTTCCGCCGCATCCTGCTGCATCCGGAGCCGATCGACGAGTGGCGCTCGCACCGCCTCGAGCGACGGCACCACGTGCTCGACCAGCTCGAAGGCGTGCACGACGGCGTACCCGTCGTTGAACGGGACGACTTCGAGCAATCGGTCGTAGGCTCGACGGCGAAGGGTATCGCTGACCACCGATCCCGCCGCTCCGGCGTCGAGCGGCGCCCCGTACGGGACGGCCCCCGGCTCGTAGAGCTTGGCCTGCTCCTCGAGCCCACGGTCGCGCCGCCCCTGCGTCCAGGCGTCGCCGATACGATTCGCCAGATCATGCGCGAACAGATCGCGGCGACTCGTCTTCCATCGCTGGATGAGTTCGCTTCTCACTTCCGCAAGAGATCGCGTGACGAGCGACTGGGTCGCGGGATCGAAGTGCGAGTAGTCGGCGAGGTGGGATTGGTAGAACGACGTGAGCTCGTCCGGTGACGGATCGCCCGGCTTCATGCGCGACGTTTCGACCACCGCGATCCGCAGCCGATAGCCCGGACGGCTCAGGCTGTCGCGGACCGAGGCGTAGAGACGGGTGAGCTGCCGTTCGTCGGCGGCATCGCGGATCTCCTGCCGCAGCTGCTTGCGAATGATGGGAGATGCCTCCGCGAGCGACGCCGCATGCCGCGGGACCGCGCTGTCCACCTCGACGACGTAGAACCCGTTGGCGCTCGCGACCGGCTCGTCGATGAACGTCCCCGGCGCCGCACGGAAGATGCGGGCGTTTTGTGCCCAGGTGCCCCGCCAGGATCCCGGGAGATTGTCGTCGCGCAGCGTCAGTAGGCGAACCGACGCGTCGAAGCGGTTGGCCGCCTCGGATAGCGGCATGCCCGCCCGCACCGCGGTGATGGCGCTGTCGGCGCGTGCACGGACGCGGGAGCGCTCGCTCGCGTCGGACGACGTCGCGTCGAACGCCACGACATGCACGTCCGCCCGAGCGGGGTAGTCGAAGTCGGACGCATGAGCCCGGTGCTCCTCGAGCATCTCGCGCTCGGTGGGCTCACGGTAGCGTCCGTTGAATGCCGAACGGGGCAGCGCCAGGTACTCGAGGTCGACGCTCTCCAGCGCCCGCGCCGCTGCGCGGCGAAGCTCGTCGTCCGTCGGCGTGAAACGGCGGCGGTGCTCGTCGGCAAGCCGCTGAGCCCCGAGGTCGCGGCGCGCCAGGTCGCTCGCTCGTCGGAACGCGGCGGGGTCGTTGCGGCGGGCGTTTTCCCACGCGCGTTCGCTGAACGCGCCCCCCGGGTTGAAGATCGGCATGTGCTTCAAGAACGCCTCGATCTCGGTCTGCGGAACGGGAACCTGGATCCGGTCGGCTTCGAGGCGGTAGAGCCGCTGGCGCACGAGAAACTCGAGGGCCTGCCGCCGGATCGTGAGCCGTTGGGACCCGGTCATGTCGTGTCCCAGATGCTGGCGGTAGGTCTGCTCCATCTCCCCCGCCCGATAGTCCAGCTCGTCCTGCGGAATGCTCAGCGGCCCGACCGTCGCGACTACGGTGGCGGGCGCAGCCCACACCGTCGTGACGCCGACGACCAGAGCCACACTCGACGCCAGGATTCCGACGCGCCTCGACATCGACCTCAAATCCCGCTCCTCACTCCGTCCCCGCGCTTGACCCTCGCGTATCGGCCTGCATAGCCTGCCTGCGATGCCGTGGGTCTTCGAAACGCTGGGCACCGTGATGCTGTGGCGTCCTCGGGAAACCCCCGCCGGTTGCGTGGTCGCGATGACCTCACGCATCGGCGGAGTCAGCGAGCCGCCGTACGAGCACTTGAACCTCGGACGCTCGACCGCGGACCGTCCCGAAGCGGTCACCGAGAACCGCCGGCGCGTGCTCGACGCCCTCGGCTTCGATCCCGCACGTGTCGCGGTTGCTGGCCAGGTCCACGGCACCCGTGTGGCGATCGCTCGCGGTCCCGGCCTGCACCCTGAAACCGACTGCCTCGTGACCGACGAGCGCGACCTCGCGCTCGCCGTGAGCGGGGCAGACTGCATTCCCATGATCTTTTCCGCCGGCGAGGTGGTCGCGGCAGCCCATTCGGGCTGGCGCGGCACCGCCGCCGGCATGCCCCACACCGCCCTGGCCGCACTCCTGAGTCTGGCCGGCGCGACCGCGACGGACGCCCAGGTGTTCCTCGGCCCGTGCATCGGCGCCTGCTGCTACCAAATCGGAGAGGACGTCGCCGACCGCTTCCCCGCCGCTGTCGTGTCGCGCCGCGACGGCGCTCTGTACCTGGATCTCGCCGCCGCGGCGCGCCTGCAGCTCGAACAAGCGGGAGTGCCCTCGCGGGCCATCCTCGATCCACCCGCCTGCACGAGCTGCCAATCCATCTGGTGTTATTCGCATCGCCGTGATCGCGGGCTCACGGGCCGGCACTGGGGGATCGTCGGCCGGCTCGGTGCGGCCGACCGCGAGACGGGCGCGTGAGTATAACAAACGGCCGAGGTCAATGCGCTTCGACGGTCACCTTGGTGATCGACAGAGGTTGGAGTGGCGGGCCGTCACTCGGATTCGCGACGGCTTCCATCTGGTTCAGCACGTCCAGCCCTTCGACCACCTGGCCGAAGATGGAGTAGTGCATGTCGAGGCTGGGATACGCCCGGAACATGATGAAGAACTGACTGCCGTCGGTGTCCGGACCGGCGTTGGCCGTGGACAGCACACCGGCCTGATCGTGCTTCGTGTTGGGGTCGAACTCGCCCGCGAACTGATACCCCGGACCGCCGGCCCCGGTCCCGAGCGGGTCGCCGCCCTGGGCCATGAATCCCTTGATCACGCGGTGGAACTTCGTGCCGTCGTAGAAGCCCAGTCGGGCCAGGTAGATGAAGTTCGTCACGTGCATCGGCGCGATCTTCGGCTTGAGCTCGATCACCAGCGCGCCTTTGTTCGTGACAATGCGCGCCAGGTACTTCTTGCTCGGATCGAACGTCACGACCTTCGGCAGCGGCAAGTGGGTCTTCCAGCCCGCGGCCTTCTTGTCGACCTTGGCGTGGGCGATTTGCGCGTCGATGGCGGCGATCGCCTTGTCCGACGCCCCTGCGACCTTCTTGGTCTTCGTTACGGACGCCGGTTTCGTCGCCGGCGCCGGCGTCTCAGGATTGGCGGCGAATGCCACACCGGCCACCACCGCACACGCGATCACGACGAGCGACAGCGCCTTGCTTCCAGAACGCTTCATGGAATGAAGTCCTCCGCGGTTGGAATTCGATCGAGGGGTCGGGTGGAATCGCGACAACCCTGCAGGATGCGGCCGACACCCGCCCGCTGACAAGTCACGGAACGATCAAAGGCGCCGCCGCGGCCGGCGCCGGTCCGATGCCACCGCCTCGCACCGGCGGCGGCGGACGCTAGGGGCCGAGCTCAAGGGGGTTGAACCCGAGGTCGGGTCGAGCCACGCGGCGCTGTGCCTCGGGGTCCGTGACGACCTGGATTTCGCAGGTGACGCTGACCCGACCCGCGAACAGGTGCCCCGCCCGGGCGACGAAGTCCGGACCCGCGATCACGACGTGGCAGTGCGGAAACGGCCGTCCGTCGAGCTCGCTGAAGTTCCCCGTCAAGACGCCGATCTCGTGCTCGCCTTCGAACCGGCGCCTCTCGTACCGTCCGGTTTCGCGGACGAAGAAACCGAGCTCCGTGTCACCGACGGCTCCGATCCCCGAGATCAGTCCGGCCCGGACCCCCTCGGCGGCCGCAAACGCCGCGAGGGATTCCACGACGTCCTCGCCCGGATCGAGCCGCAGGGTCCAGCCGTAGCGGGTCCGACGGGCCTGCACGTCAGCGCCCGCCGTCGCGCCACGCCGCGAGGCCCATGCGCATCGCGAGCTCGAAGAACCGCGCCACGTCCCGCGGCTCGCTTTCGCCCGCCTCGAGCGCCACGAGGTGCGCGATGTCTCCCATCGCCCGCCGACCGTCGGCCGCGAACCAGGCCAGCTCGAGCCGCGGATCGGCGCACCGCCGCTTGAGCTCGTGCCATTCGGCGCGTCCCGCCTCGTCCAGCGCATCCCAGCCGGCATTGAGATGGTCCAGGAAGTCGAGCGGCCCGCGCTTGAGCCGCTCCGGCACGCGCCGGTCACCCGTGCCGTCGGCGGCCGCGGGCAACGCCTCTCCGTCCGCGAACGCCTCGAACGCCTCGCGCTCACGGGCGAGCCTGGACGCGGGCACGCCGAGCCGCGACAG
>JACXTT010007361.1_pt1 | contig 15498 bp, 14 predicted proteins | sample 9270951 | NCBI WGS metagenome assembly JACXTT01 (sample SAMN15532306, study PRJNA645909) | rock metagenome | isolation source: weathered quartz diorite | place: Puerto Rico | collected 2017-06-21 | reverse complement strand
GCCGGGGGGGGGGTTGCCTACCGCACTACGCGAACGGGGTTCGGGCCACCCGGTTCGCGTGGGCTTAGCGCCGGGCGCGGGGGGGGGGCAAACGGGTGGTGCCGGGGCTGGTCACGGCGATCGTCGAGACCGGGGCGGAGGAGAAGCTCGGGGCGCTCGACGACGAGGGCTGCTACCGGGTCAACTTCCATTACGACGGGCGGACGAACGAGCCCGAGGGCAAGCGCAAGCCGGGGCTGGCGTCGCGGCCGGTGCGCATGGCGCAGCCGAGCGCGGGGGCGGACCGGAAGTTCCATTTCCCGCTCAAGACCGGGACCGAGGTGGTGGTCGCGCACGTCAACGGCGATCCGGATCGGCCGATCATCCTCGGCGCCGTGCCGGACAAGGGCGCGAAGAGCGGCAAGGGGTTCCGCGACTCGCCGGTCACCAAGGACAACAAGGAGCGGCTCATCCTCAAGACGAACGAGAGCGAGCTCAACGTCGACGACACCGAGGGCAAGGCGCGCTGGCGCACCCAGGTCGGCGACTGGGCCCACGTCGAGCTCATCGGCGAGCCGGAGTTCGGCAAGAGCGCGCGCATCCCGCTGGCCGAGAAGGGCTTCCTGTTCGGCGGCGAGCACAACTACACCGCCACGGTGAACGAGGGGATGACCCTCGAGAGCACCACCTACACCGCGCTCCAGGCGATGAGCACGGTGCTCACCAAGGCCAAGCACGTCGACTTCGTCGGCGAGGATCCGGGCTTCGACGACTGGAAGAAGTTCGACGAGGCGCTGGCGAAGGCGGTCGAGTTCACGCGATTGCTCGACGACATGCTCGCCGCCACCAAGAAGATCCAGGAGGAGCGCGCGGCCAAGAAGACCGAAACGGCCAAGAAGGACCACGCGGCCAAGAAGCAGGCCGCCGAGCAGAAGGGCGAGCCGCAGGGCGAGCCCGAGAAGGACCCGCCCGAGTGCGAGGAGTGCAAGAAGAAGGCGAAGGAGCTGGAAGAGGCGCACAACAAGAAGGCCAAGGCCAACGCCGCGGCGCAGGCGGCGCACCGCAAGGCCGCCTTGGCGAAGAGCAAGGCGCAGAAGGCCGCCCCCGCCGGCAAGGAGGCCGCGCAGAAGGACGCCGACGCGGCGGCGAAGGACGAAGAGGCGAAGAAGAAGGAGTTCGAGCAGGCGGACGCCGACGAGAAGCGCATCACCAAGGAGGCGGACCAGGCCGACAAGAAGTGCCGCGAAGCGCGCGACAAGCAGCGCGAGGAGCGGGCGAAGAAGCGCGCCCAGGAGGACGAGAAGAAGGCCGCCGAGCGGGCGAAGGAGGCCGAGGCGCACCAGGCCGAGGTGCAGAAGTTCTGGAAGCGCATCGACGCCGAGCTGAAGGAGGGCAAGGCGACCGAGGCGAAGGATCTGGAGAAGGCCAAGGATCCGGAGGCGGCCAAGGACAAGGACCTGTGGAGCAAGATCGCCAAGGAGCTGGCCGACAAGTCGCACAAGACCCACCTCGCCGACAGCCAGTCGAAGATCAAGGACGCCGGCAGCTCGCTGAGCTCGTCGGCCGAGCGCAAGGCGGGCAAGGCCGGCGACGTCAAGGAGCCGTACTCCATCAGCGTGAGCAAGCACTCGATCGGCCTGTGCGCGGCCGACACCCTGTTCGGCTTCGGCGAGAAGCAGCTCACGCTCTACTCGCCCAAGATGGCCCACCTCGTGAGCGGCGATCAGGCGCACGTGAAGGCGGAGAAGGGCGTGGAGGTGTCGAGCAACGACTGGGTGTTCGTCACCGCCGGCAAGACCATCGACGGCGAGGCCGGCAACAACATCCAGTTCGTGGCGAAGGGCTCGGGCGGCGTGAAGATCGAGGCGAAGATGGACTCGATCACCGGCAAGGCGATGAAGAGCATCGATTTCACCGCCGACACCAGTGACATCACCGCCACCGCCAGCGCCGGCAGCATCAAGATGGACGCGACCATGCAAATCACCGGCGACGCCAAGCTCGGCATCGCGTTCAACACCCCGCTGAAGTTCAGCGCCGACGCCGGAGCGATGGCGTCGATCTCGGCGGGAGCGATGCTCAAGCTGAGCGGCGCGCTGATCAACGCCTCCGCAGACGCGGCCTGCACCATCACCGCCGGCGCCGCCGTCACGATCGCTCCGATGGCCGCGTTCACCGTCACGGCGGGAGCAGCGGCCACCATCACGGCGATCGGCATCGCCAGCCTCGCCGGCAGCAACGGCGTCGCCGTCATGTGACCATGGCCGTCACGACGCGCGACGAATTCCGCGCCCGGCTCAAGACCGGCGACGGATTCGCCGGCGAGGAGATCGCCGGCGTCGACCTGCGCGAGGCGGCCGCCAAACGCGTGTCGTTCGCCGGCGCGGCGCTCAAGGACTGCGACGGGCGCAAGGCGATCCTGCGCCGCTGCGATTTCGCCGGGGCGCGCTTCGAGCAGGTCGACTTCCGCCAGGCGGATCTCGGCGGCTCGTCGTTCGCCGGGGCCGATCTGTCCGAGGTGCAGCTCGAAGGCGCGGTGCTCGCGGGCGTCGATCTGCGCGGGGCGATCGCCGCCGGCGTGGATTTCCGCAGCGGCGCCGCCCCGGCGGACCTGTCCGGCGCCCGCCTCGTGGCCTGCCGCTTCGACGGGCTCGACCTCACCGCCACCCCCATGGCGGGCGCCACCCTCGACGGCGCGATGCTCGAGGCTTGCCAGCTCGCCGGGACCGATCTCAGCGGCAGCGCGCTCCGCGGCGCCACCCTGTCGTGGGCCAACCTCGCCGGCGCGAACCTCGCCCGCGCGGATCTCAGCGGAGCGATCCTCGAGGGCGCGGATCTCGAGAACGCCGACCTCACCGGCTGCAAGCTCGACGGCGCGTGCCTGCGCGGCGCGCGCATCTCCGGCGCGCTGGTCGGGGGCGCGAGCTGGCGCGGCGCCGATCTGTCCGGGCTCGCCGAGCCGGACGGGATCATCTTCGCCGGCGGCGACTTCTCCGGCGCGCGCCTGTGCGAGACGAACTTCGACGGCCGCTCGCTCCTCGGCGCGAACCTCGCCGGGGTCGATCTGTCGGGCTCGAGCTTCGTCGGCGCGGAGCTCGATCTCGCCAACCTCGCCGGCGCGAACCTTTCCGGCTGCACCACGCGCGGCGCGACCTTCCTCAGCACCAGCTTGAGCGGCTGCGACCTGACCAACGCCGATCTCAGCGACACCGACTTCACCGGCGCGTTCTTCATCAACCCCAACCTCGTCGGCGCCGATCTGCGCGGCGCGGTGATCGAGAACGGCGTGTTCGACGGCGTGGATCTCGCCAGCTGCAAGCTGCGCGCGCTGGCGCTGGTGCAGACGGTGCTGGTCAAGTGCAAGGCGCGCGGCGCGGACTTCCGCGGCTGCGAGCTGTCCGACACCTCGTTCCGCGGCTGCGATCTCGAGGGCGCGGATCTGCGCGAGTCGATCATCTACCAGAGCGATTTCGCCGGCTCGAACCTCAAGGGCGCGAACCTGCGCGCGGCCCAGGCGAACGACTGCGACTTCAGCGGCGCCGAGCTGGAGAAGGCCGACCTCACCGGCGCGCAGCTCGTCGCCGGCAACTTCGAGAAGGCGAACCTCCGGCTCGTGCGCGCGGCCACGACATACTTCGCGCGCTCGCGCTTCGAGGGCGCGGCGCTCGCCGGCGCGGTGCTCACCGGCGCGAACCTGCGCGAGGCGGACCTGTCGCACGCCGACCTCACCGCCTGCGACCTGCGCGGCGCCGATCTCCGCGGCGCGAACCTCCACCTCGCCAAGCTCGCCCAGGCGCTCACCGACGGCGCCGACACCCGCGGCGCCGCCGGCACCGATCCGGCGCGGGCGCGCGCCGAAGCCTTCGGAAACCGATAAAGCCATGGCCGTCGAACAACCGAAACCCGAGGAAGCCATCCCCGTGTGGGTCCGCTTCGGCCTCAAGCCGGCGGCGACCAAGAAGACCGGCTCGTACGAGGAGCCGCCGTGGTTCGTGCCGCTGCCGCGCAACGAAGGCGAGAGCGAAGCCGACTACGCCAAGCGGATGAAGGAGGAGCGGATCCGCGCGATGCGCCCGCGCGGCGGCGGCTTCGGCGGCTGGTGCTTCGCCTTCCCCGACATCTGCTTCATCCCGACCGACCCGCCGATCGCCATCCCGTTCCCCAACATCGGCTACCTCAAGGACGCGATCAACGGCACCGTGCTGGTGTTCGCCGAGGGCAAGCCCATCTTGCACGAGGCGTCGCAGATCCCGGTCACCTACTGGGACGAGATGGGCTCCGTCGGCGGCATCTGCTCGGGCACGTTCAAGCAGAAGGTCGACTTCCTCGAGTACTGCGCGAAGGTGTTCGTCGAGAACAAGGCCGTGGTGTACCTCGGCGCCAAGACCGCGCAGAACAACAACAACATCATCGGCAAGTTCATCAAGCCGGGGCAGAAGAAGCTGTGGGTGAAGCCGTAACCCCCGCGGCCGAACCGGCGTAGATTGTGGGGATGGTCGAGACGAAGCAGACGTTCTGTCGCATCTGCGAAGCCCTGTGCGGGCTGGAAATGGACGTGGAGGACGGGCGCGTCACCGCGGTGCGGCCCGACGACAGCCACGTCGCGACCGGCGGCTTCGCCTGCATCAAGGGCCTGCGGCAGCACGAGATCTACGGCTCGCCCGACCGGCTGACCCACCCGCTGGTGCGGCGCGGGCCGCGGGCGCAGAGCTCGCTCGTGCGCGCCAGCTGGGACGAGGCGATCGCCGGCATCGGCGCCAAGGTGCGCGAAATCCGCGAGAAACACGGGCCGGACGCGATCGCCATGTACATCGGCACCGCCGCCGGCTTCGGCGTGCTCCACCCGGTGTTCGCGCAGGGGTTCATGACGGGCATCGGCTCGAAGGCGATGTACGCCTCGGCCTCGCAGGACTGCTCGAACAAGTTCGCGGTGGCGCAGCGGATGTACGGCTTCCCGTTCACCCAGCCGTTTCCCGACGTCGATCGCTGCGGCTGCCTCATCGTCGTCGGCGCGAACCCGGCGATCTCGAAGTGGAGCTTCCTGCAGGTGTCGAACCCGATCGCCCGGCTCAAGGCGATCGGCGCGCGCGGCGGCAAGCTGTGGTTCGTCGATCCGCGCAAGACCGAGTCGGCCAAGGTCGCGGGCGAGCACGTGTTCATCCGCCCCGGCACCGACGTGTTCTTCTACCTCGCGTTCCTGCACGAGCTCGCGGCGCAGGGGATCGACGAGCGCGCCCTGCGCCACACCCGCGGCTTCGAGCGGGCGCGGGCGATCGCCGCCGAGTGGACGCCCCAGCGCGCCGAGGAGGTCACCGCCGTGCCGGCCGCGACCCTGCGGGCGATGGTGCGCGCCTACCGCGAGGCCGACGGCGCCGCGCTCTACTGCTCCACCGGGGTGAACATGGGCCCCGAGGGCTCGCTCGCCTTCTGGCTGCAGGAGGTCATCAACGCGGCGAGCGGCAACCTCGATCGCCGCGGCGGCACCCTCGTCGGCCGCGGCGTCATCGACTTCGCCAAGTTCGGCGTGAGGCACGGCCTGCTCGTGCGGCCCGATCGCTCGCGCATCGGCGGCTTCCCCTCGGTGAACGACGCCTTCCCCGGCGGCACGCTCGCCGACGAGATCCTCACGCCGGGCGCGCGGCAGATCCGCGCGCTGTTCGTCACCGGCGGCAACCCGCTCATCACCATGGCGAACGCCGAGCGCCTGCGCCGCGCCTTCGGCGAGCTCGAGCTCCTGGTGGTGCTCGACATCCTGCCGAGCGAGAGCGCGAGCATGGCCGACTACGTGCTGCCGTGCACCTCGCCGCTGGAGCGGCCCGACCTGCCGTTCCTGTTCCCGCTGATGCTCGGGATGCAGAGCCGGCCCTACCTGCAGGCGACCGAGCGCATCGCCACGCCGAGCGGCGAGCAGCGCGACGAGGCCACCATCTACCTCGACCTGGCGCGCGCCTCGGGCGTGAACCTGTTCGGCTCGCGCGCCGCGCAGGTCGCGCTCGAGCTCGCCCGCGCCGTTCACGCGCGCCGCCACTCCCAACTGCAGCCGGCCGTGCCGGAGCGCGCGCTCCTGTCGCTGCTCCTCCGTTTGTGCGGCCAGGGTAGCTTCGACGCGCTCGCCGCCGAGCGCCACGGCCGCGCCCGCCCGCCGGCCGAGCCGGGCGACTTCCTCGGCCGCCGCGTCACCACCGCCGACGGCAAGGTCGACCTCGCGCCGGACGATCTCGTCGCCGCCTGCGCGCGCCTGCCGGAGCTCTACCGGCGCGAAAAACGCGATCGCCGCCGCCTCAAGCTCATCACCAAGCGCGCCATCACCACCCACAACTCGTGGACGCACAACCTCGCGCGCTTCGTCGCCGGCGAGCACGACACCAATTACCTGTACATGCACCCCGACGACGCGGCCGGGCTCGGGCTCGCGGAGGGCGCGCTCTGCGACGTGCGCTCCGAGACCGGCGGCGTGCGCGTGCCCTTGCGCCTGCACGCCGAGCTCATGCCCGGCACCGTCGCGCTGCCGCATGGCTGGGGCCACCAGGCGGCGCGCGGCCTGTCGGTCGCGAGCAAGACGCGGGGGGTGAACGTGAACCTGCTCGCCGCCGACGGGCCCGCGCGGCTCGAGCCGATCTCGGGGATGGCGCAGCTCACCGGCATCCTCGTCGACGTGAGCGCCGCCGCCGGCCCGCACAACGCCGCCGACTGGTCCGGCATGTAATGTAGGAGCGCCACCCACCCGCGCACCTCTCTTTCGTTTCGGTGCGGGGCGTGTATCCTGAGAGGTTGGGGCGAGTGGGTCTTCGCTCCGCGGAGGAATATGGCGACCCGAACGGCTTCAAAACTCGGTGCTTGGCGGCGAGCGCAAGGTTTCGTCGCGGCGGGCGCCGGCTTCCTGGCGGCGGCGGCGCTCGTGGGCTTGTCGTCCTGCAGCGGCAGCGGAACCACCAACGGCAACGCCGCCGACGGCACGAGCGGCTCCGGTAACGCGAGCGGCAGCGGCAACGCCACCAGCGGCGCGGGCGGCAACACCACGTCGACGACGACGACCGCCACCACCACCGGCACGGGCGGATCGACCTCGAGCTCGGCGGGCGGCGCCGGCGGCGGAGCGTGCAATTGCGCGGCGCCGAAGGTCTGCGACCCCGACACCATGACCTGCGTCGACTGCCTGCCCGGCGGCGATCAGTGCATGTCGGGAAACTACTGCGAGCCGAAGACGAAGACCTGCGTCCCCGGCTGCGACGCCGACAAGGCGTGCGCGCCGCAGAAGTGCGATCCCAAGCTCCACGCCTGCGTCGATTGCTTGAAGGACGGCGACTGCGCGCCGGGGAGCTTCTGCTCGGCCGGCATGTGCGCGAAGGGCTGCGTCGACAGCGCGAACTGCGGCGGCACCGATCAATGCTGCGCGAACCTGTGCGTCGACCTGCAGTCGAACCTCGACAACTGCGGCAAGTGCGGCAACGGCTGCGTCGCCGCGCCGAACGCCAAGGTCAACTGCGACAAGGGCAGCTGCGTGCCCGGCGGCTGCCAGGGCGGCTTCGACGACTGCAACCTCGATCCGAAGGACGGCTGCGAGCACGACCTCGCCATCGGCCCGTGCAAGTGCAAGCCGGGCGACACCAAGAGCTGCTACGACGGGCCCGCGGCGACGCTCAACGTCGGCACTTGCGTGGCCGGCAAGTCGACCTGCGACGCCAGCGGCACCAAGTGGAGCCCGTGTCAGGGCGAGGTGCTGCCGCTGCCCGAGGTGTGCGGCAACAACGTCGACGAGGACTGCTCCGGCAAGCTCGACGATCCGCCGGACGTCGACGGCGACGGCTGGAACTACTGCCAGGGCGACTGCTGCGACGAGGTCACGCTCAACTGCAGCTCGCCCAAGCTGGTGAACCCGGGCGCGTTCGAGCTCGGCGGCAACAACACCGACGACGACTGCGACGGCAAGGTCGACAACGTGCTCGGCACCTGCGACGCGAACCTGGCGTCGAATTCGGCCCAGCCGACGGATTTCGCCAAGGCGATCGACATCTGCCAGACGACCATCGACAACCCGCCGCTGCCGCAGAAGAAGTGGGGCCTCATCTCGGCGAGCTTCTTCCTGGCGAGCGGCGCCGGCACGCCCGCGGCGAACTCGCACTCGATCCGCACGGGCTACGGCGGCGGCGTCAAGCCGTTCACCGGCGCGACCCTGGCGGTGCTGTCGAGCGGCGTGGCGGCGGCGCAGGCGGCGCCGAACAACACCAGCCCGAACTGGGCGTCGTTCCAGCCGGGCTCGGACATGGGCACGACCAGCGCCGCGCCGGCGGACTGGCTGGCGGCCAACAACAACAAGTTCCCGAACGCGCCCGGCTGCCCGGCGCCGACGGGCGCCGTCAACGATCCGGTGATGCTGAAGCTGCGCGTCCGCGTGCCGACCAACGCCAAGTCGTTCGCGGTGAACAACTTCTTCTACTCGGCCGAGTTCCCCGACTACGTGTGCAGCCCGTACAACGACTTCTTCCTCGAGCTGCTCGACTCGACCTTCAAGCCGGCGGCGAACCAGAGCCCGAACCCGGCCGACAAGAACCTCGCCGTCTACATCAACGGCAACCAGACCTACCCGGTCGGCGTGAACCTGGCGTTCGGCAACACCGGTTTGTTCACGCAGTGCCTGAACGGCCCGACCGGCTGCACCTTCGGCTCGACGCCGGGCAACATCAACACCTGCAAGAACATCACGATGCTCGCCGGCACCGGCTTCGACATCGTCAACAACGACTGCATGGCCGGCGGCCGTCTCGGCGGCGGCACCGGCTGGCTCACCTCGAACGGCAACGTCACCCCCGGCGAGACGATGGAGATCCGCTTCGTCATCTGGGACACGAGCGACCACGTGTGGGACTCGCTCGTGCTGCTCGACAACTTCACCTGGTCGGTCGACGTCGCCACGCCGGGCACGCACGGCTGACGAAATGAAACGGGCCTCGGATCGCCTCCGAGGCCCGTTCGTTCAGCGGAGGCTCACTTCGCGTCGGCGACCATGTCGGTCTTCAGCAGGCCGACCAGGGTGCCGACGGCCTTCTCGGCGCCGGCGTGGGTCTTGTAGGTCTCGCCGTGGCCGATGATCTCGTGGTTGCCGGCCTTGACGTCGAAGAAGTACTCGCCGTTCGAGGCGGGGTTGATCTCGTAGCTGGTGGCGACCGCGCCGTTCTTGCGAACCGACTCGATGCCCTTCAGCGCCGACTGCTTCGAGGTGTAGCCCTCGGACTGCAGCATGATCTCGCCGTTGCCGGCGGTGAGGTTGAAGTAGTACTGCCCGTCGAGGCCGCGGAAGGTCTTGAAGGTCGCGCCGCCCTTGGCCGCGAGCGCGCGGTTGGACTTCTTGACCACCTTCTGCACCGTCGCCGCGCCGCGCTCGGCGTTCGACTTGGTCACGTACGTCTCGCCGTGGCCGATGATCTCGCCGTTCTTGGCGACGACGTTGAAGTAGAACTCGCCGTTGACCGCCTCGAGGACCTTGAACTGGTTCGGGTCGGTGGCGTTCACGCGCAGCGAGTCGACGCCGTTCTCGGCGCCCGCCTGGCTGGTGTAGCCCTCGGACTGCAGGAGCTTCTCGCCGTTGCCGGCGAGGAGGTGGAAGTAGTACTGGCCGTCCTGGCCGACGAAGATCTCGAAGCGGCCGGTCGAAGCGGTGGCGTCTTCCTCGTCCCCGCCAGCCGCGTCGACCGCGCAACCCGTCGCACCGCCCACCGCGGTGAAAGCCAGCGCCACGCACACCATCATTCGATAACCGAGCTTCATGACCGTATCTCCATTTGTTATTTCGTGATTCGAAGTCCGGGCGGCGCTATTGCAACGGTCGTGCCAGCGGTGGGTTAATGTATCTTCATGAAGTTTGATGAGGGTGGATATCCTACATCTGGATACTTTTACACCCTCTTTGGATCGTTTGCGATCCAGCTGGACGACATTTCGCGGAGATGGCACAGCTCGGCGATGTCGCGGAGAAAGGGCACCCCCCCGAAGCTCACCAAGAAAGAGCGCAAGGCCCTCGCCGGCACGAGCGGCGGCGGGCACGACCACGAGCACATCCACTGCGTCGCCTGCGGCGTGCACCTGCATCAGGAGCAGTTCTCGGCGACTCCGTCGACCGCGCGCTGGGTGACCTGCCAGCACGGGAGCCGCTTCGCCGCCTGCGACGGCTGCGTGCCGGAGGCCAAGCGCCTGCTCGACGAGCACGATCGCACCGGCCGCCCCGTCGACGCCGCCCCCGCGTTCCACTGAACCGAAACCGCGCGCCGGCCGTCTGCTAGCATGGAAGGAACGCGCCGCGCGGCGCGACATTAGCCTTCGTGGGACAGCGGCATCAGCGTTTTCCGGAGGGGGAACCGGCACCGAGGCGGGCGAACCGGCCTTCGTTCTCGGGCGTCATCACCAAGCCCGGCGCCTGCGAGCGCGCCGGGAGCTTCACCCCGACCCAGCCCATCGTGGTGGCGGCCGAGCTCGAGCCGCCGAGCCTGCTCGTGGAGCGGGCCAAGCGGCGCGAGGGCCCGGCGCTGGCCGAGTTCTTCCAGCGGCACGAGCAGCGCCTCGGGCACTACTTCACCGGCCCGCTCCACTGGCACGAGCACCTCGTGCCCGACCTGGTGCAGGAGACGCTCACGCGCGCCATCGCCGCGTTCCCGCGCTTCCGCGGCACCAGCGAGCCCGAGGCGGAGCGGTGGCTCTTCGGCATCGCGCGCAACGTGCACCTGCAGGAGGTGTCGCGCCAGGTGGGGATCCGCCTGCGCAAGGAGGTCGCCAGCGAGCTCGCGCGCCACATCCGCAGCGGGCAGGGCGGCTGGCACGCGAGCGACATCCGCACCGCGCTCGACGAGCTGCCGCTGTGCCAGCTCGAGGTGCTGCGCCTGTTGCTCGAGGGCCACTCGAGCAAGGAGATCGCCGAGGAGCTCGACCTGCCCGAAGGCACCGTCGCGAGCCGCCTCTACCGCGCCCGCGAGCGCATCCGCGCCCGCCTCGGCATCGACTGGTAGCGGGCTAGGGCTTGCCGCCGCAGAAGCCGTTGATGTCGGCGGTGAGCTTGTTGTTCTGCTCGACGGCGGCGTTGTAGGCGGTCTTCGCGTCGGTGATCTTCTGCGGATCGGCGTTCGCCTCGGCCTTGGCGTCGGCGGCGGCGTGGGCCTTCTTGCCCATGTCGGCGACCGAGTCGCGGTACTGGTCGCGGTACTTCTTCAGCTCGGGGATCGACACCTGCACCGCTTCCATCTTCTTGGCGAGGGCGTCGAGCGCGTCGGCGACTTCCTTGAGGTTCTCGTCGGTGGCCGGTTTGACGTTCGCGCCCTCGGTGTTGATCACGCGGATGAGCTTGTTGCACTCGTCGACGCGGTTCTCGCAGCCGGCCAAAACGCCGGCCGCCACCAGGGCCGCGGTCCGGATCCATCGCATGGGACACACCACGGCGACAGTGGAGCCGCGAACCCCGGCTCCGGTCAACCTCAATCTGGTATGGTCCCGGGGATGCTCGATCGCACGCGCGAGGTCCGGGGGGTGGCGGTGCCGTCGTTCTTCTACGGCACGGCCTGGAAGGAGGACCGCACCGAGGCGCTCGCGGCCGAGGCCGTCGCGGCGGGTTTTCGCGCCATCGACACCGCCAACCAGCGGCGCCACTACCTCGAGGCGGCGGTCGGCAAGGCGATCGCCGGGCGGCGGGACGAGCTGTTCCTGCAGACGAAGTTCACCTACGCGCGCGGCCAGGACCACCGCATCCCTTACGATCCGTCGGCGCCCTTCGCCCAGCAGGTGGAGCAGTCGTTCGCCAGCTCGCTCGAGCACCTCGGCGCGAGCGCGATCGACTCGTACGTGCTCCACGGCCCGGCGAGCGGCCACGGCCTCGATGACGCCGACGTCGAGGTGTGGCGGGCGATGGAGGCGATTTGCGATCGCGGCGCGGCGCGCCTCCTCGGCGTGAGCAACGTCTCCCTGGAGCAGCTGGCGGCGCTGTGCCGCGTCGCCCGGGTGCAGCCGGCGTTCGTGCAGAACCGCTGCTTCGCGCGCACCGGCTGGGACGGCGAGGTGCGCGCGTTCTGCCGCGATCACGGCATGGCCTACCAGGGGTTCTCGCTCCTCACCGCCAACGGCCACGTGCTCGAGGCCGAGCCGGTGGCGCGCGCCTGCGCCCGCACCCGCAAGAGCCCCGCCCAGGTGATCTTCCGCTTCGCGCTCGAGGTCGGGATGATCCCGCTCACCGGCACCAGCAGCCCGGCGCACATGCGCGAGGATCTGGCGGCCTTCGACTTCGCCCTCGAGCCGTCCGAAGTTCGCGCCATCGAACGCGCCGCGCTCCGCGGCTGACCCGCCACGGTCCCGCCGTTGTAGACTCGGGCCGATGCGACGGTTCATCGTGCTGGCGGCGTTCGCGGCCGCATGCGAAGCGGGCGACAAGCCCGCGGAGACGACGGTTTCGGCGGTGCCCGAGCCGCCTCCGAGCGCCCTCCCATCGGCGTCCGCCGCGCCGAGCGCCGCGCCGCGGGCGGCGGCCAAGCCGTGCGACAAGTCCCCGACCGCGACCTTCGACGACCCGACGCTCGAGGCCGCCGTTCGCCGGCAGCTGCAGAAGCCGACCGGGCCCGTCGCCAAGGCCGAGCTCGCCAAGGTGCGCACGCTGGATCTGTCGCAGGCGGCGCGCACCGACGCGCTCGATCCGTGCCTCATGCCGCTGTTCACCAATTTGCACGGGCTCTACCTCGGGCCCGGCAAGCTCGACGATCTCGGCCCGCTCAAGACGCTCACCACCCTCGAGTCGTTGCGCGCGTCGATCAACCACGTCAGCGACATCGCGCCGCTCGCCGGCCTCGCCAAACTCGACCGGCTCGACCTCGGGCGCACCGCCGTGCGCGATCTCGGCCCGCTAGGCGGCTGCCGCGCGCTCACCGAGCTCCAGCTCGACGAGACCGAGGTCAGCGATCTCGCGCCGCTCGCGAAGCTCGCCAAGCTCGAGCTCCTCAGCATCAAGAAGACGCGCGTCGCCGACGTCAGCCCGCTCGCCGGCCTGAAGAACCTGAAGAGCCTCTACATCGAAGGCTCGCTGGTCACCGACACGAGCGCGCTGAAGGGCCTGCCGCGCCTGAAGGTCTATGCCCAATAGCCGGCACGCCTTCACGGCCAGGCGCAGCTCACCCCCGTCGGCGGCTGGTATTTCGTGCTCTTGCCGCACTCCGAGACACCGGTGAGGTGCGCGAGCCCGGGCGGATTCGGCGTGCCGTCGCCGCAGGCGTTGACGCAGGCGTCCTGGCGCGGCGCGGGGCACGCGTCGATGCAGCGCACGAGCGCGTAGCAGTCCGAATCGACGCCGCACGCCTTCTCCTCGGGACAGCACGCCGCGTCGAGCGCGCTCTGGCAGCGCGGATCGTACTCCGCCGAATAGAAGGACAAGAGGCACCCTCCGGTGCCGGGCCCGGGCGCGCTGTGCGCCGTATCGCCCGGGGCGGTGCACCCGGCGAGGGCGAGGAGCAGGAGGCTCGATTGGCCGCTCACGGCAGCTTCCATGCACCGCGCGCCGCATCGACGCAACCGCCGGCGCGCGCGGGCGCGAAGTGCTCACGAACTGCTCACGGTCGCGGCTGGCCGGAGCAGCTAGGATTGGCAGGTGAACGTCAGGGTCGTGGCCGGGTTGCTGGCGCTGATCGCCGTCGGGCAGCCATCCTCGGCCCGCGCCGACACGCCGCTCGGTCCGCCGCCCGCGTACTTCGAAACCTGCACGCTGGAGCGACAATGCCCCGGCGGCGTCGAGTGCGTCGAGGGCGACTTCCACACGCCCCCGGCGAATGCCTGCAAACCCGCCGAGCTCGCGCGCGGCGGGTTCGCGCAGCGATGCCTATCGGCATTCCGGCGGGACGAGCACGGGGAGTGGATCCGCCCAATCGCCATCTATTGCACGCAGGACGCCGCGCCGCCGAGTTACGACGACTGCTCCGTCGAACGGCAATGCCCCAACGCCGGCGTCGAATGCCACGGCCACATTCACACGGGCGTCGGAGCCATCGGGGATGGAGACGGCACGCCGTGCGATTACGAAAACCGTTTCACGACGCGCTGCTGGAAGTGGAACCCGAGCCGGACGGTCCTGTGCGATCGCGAGCATCCGCGAGGCGGACCGAGCCGGATGCCCTGGCTCGTCCCCGCCGGCGCGGTCGCCGTGGGCGTCTTGCTCCTCGCGCTGTGGCGGCGAAGAGCGCGAAGCTGAGTCACATCGATGCGACCTTGGCGGCGCGTTCGGGCAGGCGCCGCGCCAGCACGTCCACGACCGGATGATCGACCCCGGCCGCGCGCAGCGCGCGAATCTCGTCCGCGAGGCGATCGGGGAGCTCGGCGGCCATCGCGCGTGCGCGGTCCACCAAGGCGTCGGCGTGCACCTCGGCGGCGAGCTCGCGCCAGTCGGCGAGCGCCACGTCGCGGAGCCGGTACGCGCCGCCGATCTTCATGGCCAGCTTTGCCTTGCGGGCGTCGATGCGCGGGTAGGCGAAGATGCTGGCGAGGTCGTAGAACGGCGCGAGCCGCACGCGCCCGCCCGCGCCGAGGAGGACGGAGTAGTTCTTCGCGTGCGCGTCGGTGCCGCCGATGAGCCAGTTCAGCACGAGCGCGTCGAGAAAGGTCGCGACGTCCTCGGCACCCGCGGCGCCGGGAACGTGGGCGCGCAAGAGCTCGACGATCCGCTTCGGCCCGGGGCCGCCTTCGTTCTGGTACTTGCGCGCGGGATGGACGCGCAGCGCCTGGCACAGGTCCTCTTGATGCACGCGGCGGATCGGCGCGCTCCTCGCGCGCACACGGTCGTAGCGCTCGACCACGATGGCCGTCACGTCCTCGAAGCGACGCACTTCCGTCGTGGCGGTGGGCAAGCCGAGCGCCCGGGCGAGCGCCAAGCACAGGTGCTCGTTCTCGGCGTGCCCGTCGAACGCCGCGGTCGGCGGCTTGAGGATGTGGGTCGTCGGTTCGCGACCGGTGGGGACGCCCCAGCGGCGGCCGTCGAACGCGAGCGCGGTCTTCGGCTGCGCGCCGGCGAGGCTGAACTGCCCGGCGTCGTCGGGCCGGCGCGACGCGCTGGCGTCGTGCTGCAAGGCGCGGAGGCGATCGGCGACCTCCGCCTCGCTCAACCAGCGGATCTCGCCCGCGGCGGTCGCGAGCTCACGCCGCTCGGGACGGACGAGTTGCACCGCGCCGGCGCAGTCCTCGCCGACGTGGCCGATCAAGGCGAAGGCGCTCTGCGCGCTGTGGAAGCGCTGCGCCCAGCGCGCCAGCACGATCTCGTTGTCGGGCAAGAGCCCCCAGAGGAACGGCTCGATCGCCGCGTGGCCGTGCTCGGCCGCGGCCAGCGGCATCGACAGCGACAGCGGGTAGGCATCGGGCGCGCCGCGCCACGACTCGGCGTAGACGAACGCGAGCCGCCCTCGCGACCGGCGCACCTTCCCCACCTCGCGTCCGTCGAGCAGGGCGAGGAGCTCGCTCAAGCGCGATCCTTGCGGCGCGCGGCGGCGACGATGGCGTCGATGTCCGGGCTCG
>JACXTT010007360.1_pt1 | contig 15501 bp, 11 predicted proteins | sample 9270951 | NCBI WGS metagenome assembly JACXTT01 (sample SAMN15532306, study PRJNA645909) | rock metagenome | isolation source: weathered quartz diorite | place: Puerto Rico | collected 2017-06-21 | reverse complement strand
ACGCCGGGGGCGAGGTTGAAGGAGAGGGTGACGGCGGGGAACTGGCCCTGGTGGTTGACGGCCAGGGCGGCGGTGGTGGGCGCGAAGTGGGTGAAGGCGCCGAGCGGTACCTCCACCCCATTCGCCGACCGCACGTAGAGGTCCTTCAGGGCGTCGGGCGTCTGCTGGAAGCCGGGCTGGACCTCGAGCACCACGTGGTACTGGTTCAGCTGCGTGAAGATCGTCGACACCTGGCGCTGGCCGAACGCGTCGTAGAGGGTATCGTCGATCGCCTGCGGCGTGATCCCGAGCCGGGAGGCGGTGTCGCGGTCGATCGCGAGCGCCGCCTCGAGGCCGCCTTCCTGCTGATCGCTCGCCACGTCGCGAAGCTCCGGGAGGCCCTGCAGCCGTTCGAGCAGGCGCGGCGCCCAGAGATGGATCGCCTCGGGGTCGGGCGACTCGATCGCGTACTGGAACTGGGTCCGGCTGACGCGATCCTCCACCGTCAGATCCTGCACGGGCTGCATGAAGAGCGTGATCCCCTGCACCGTCGAGAGCTGCGGCTGCAGGCGCCGGATCACGTCGCTCGCGTTCACCCCCCGGGCGTCCAGGGGGCGGAGGTCGACCTGGAGCCGGCCGCTGTTGGGCGTCGTGTTGGTGCCGTCGACGCCGATGAACGAGGACAGGCTCTGCACCGCCGGGTCCTTCTGGATGATCGCCGCGAGCGCTTGCTGGCGGGCCGCCATGGCGGCGAAGGAGACGGTCTCGGGCGCCTCGGAGACCCCGAGGATGACGCCCGTGTCCTGCACCGGGAAGAATCCCTTCGGCACCACGAGATAGAGCAGCAGGGTGCCGACCAGCGTCGCCGCGGCGACCAGCAGCGTCGCCCGCTGGCGGGCGAGCACCCAGCGGAGGGTCTCGCCGTAGCGCTCGATCACGGCGGCGAACCAGCGCTCGGAGACGCGATAGAAGCGGCCCTGCTCGGGCGCGCTGCGGAGCAGCCGGGCGGACATCATGGGCGTCAGCGTCAGCGAGACCACGCCCGAGACCAGGATGGCGACGCTCAGCGTGACCGCGAACTCGCGGAAGAGCCGCCCGACGATGTCGCCCATGAAGAGGAGCGGGATCAGCACCGCGATCAGCGAGACGGTGAGCGAGAGGATCGTGAAGCCGATCTGCTCGGAGCCGTGGAGGGCGGCCTGGAGCGGCGTTTCGCCCTCCTCGACGAGGCGGGCGATGTTCTCGATCATCACGATCGCGTCGTCGACGACGAACCCGGTCGAGATGGTGAGCGCCATGAGCGAGAGGTTGTCCAGGCTGTAGCCGAGCAGGTACATGACGCCGAAGGTGCCGACGATCGAGAGCGGCACCGCCACGCTCGGGATGACGGTCGCCGAGGCACTGCGCAGGAAGAGGAAGAGCACCATCACCACCAGCGCGACCGTCAGCAGGAGCTCGAACTCGACGTCGTGCACCGAGGCGCGGATGGTCGTCGTGCGATCGGTCAGGACCTTCACCTGCACCGACGGCGGGAGCGCCGTCGTCAGCTGGGGGAGGAGCCGCTGGATGCGGTCCACGACCCCGATGATGTTCGCGCCCGGCTGCCGCTGGACGTTCATGATCACCGCAGGGACGCCGTCCATCCACGCCGCCTGCTTCACGTTCTCGGCGTCGTCGCGGACGTCGGCGACGTCGCTGAGCCGCACCGGCGCGCCCTTGCGGTAGGCGACCACCAGCTGGCGGTAGTCGTCGCTGGTGAGCAGCTGGTCGTTGGCGCCGATCGTGTAGGCCAGCGCCGTGCCCTCGAAGTTGCCCTTCGCGAGGTTGACGTTCGCCTGCCCGATGGCGGCGCGGACGTCCTCGAGCCCGAGCTCGTAGGCGGCGAGCGCCGTGGGGTTGGCCTGGATGCGCACCGCCGGCTTCTGGCCGCCGCTCAGGCTCACCAGCCCGACGCCGGGCAGCTGCGAGATCTTCTGCGCCAGCCGCGTGTCCGCGAGGTCCTGCACCCGCGACAGGGGCAGGATCTCGGAGGTGAGCCCGAGCGTCAGGACCGGCGCGTCGGCCGGGTTGGTCTTGCTGTAGACAGGCGGGTTCGGCAGGTCGCGCGGGAGGTAGGTGGTGGCCGCGTTGATCGCCGCCTGCACCTCCTGCTCGGCAACGTCGATGCTCAGGTCGAGCGCGAACTGGAGCGTGATCAGCGAGCTCCCCGACGAGCTGGTCGAGAGCATCTCCTTCAGCCCCGGCATCTGGCCGAACTGGCGCTCGAGCGGCGAGGTGACCGACGAGGCCATCACGTCGGGGCCCGCGCCCGGGTAGAAGGTGAGGACCTGGATGGTCGGATAGTCCACCTGCGGCAAGGCGGAGACCGGCAGCTGCAGGTAGGCAACGATGCCGGCCAGCAGGATCGCCGCCATGAGCAGCGAGGTGGCGACCGGGCGGAGGATGAAGACGCGGGAGAGGTTCACGACGCCGGCTTGGCGGCCGGGCCCTCACGCTCCGGTTCGCGGATCTGGACCGCGCTCCCGTCGCGGAGCTTGTCGACGCCGTCGACCACCACGACGTCGCCGGCCGCGAGGCCCGCGTCGATCGCGGCCTCGCTGCGGCCCGCCGAGCCGACCGTGATCTGCCGCACCTCCACCGTGTGCTCCGGCTTGACGACGTAGGCGAACGTCCCGCGCGGGCCGTGCTGGATGGCCGCGACCGGCGCGATCGTCGCCTGGTGCTTCACGTCGAGCAGGAGATGGACGTTGACGAACTGGTTGGGGAAGAGCGCGCCGTCGTCGTTGGCGAAGATCGCCTTCAGGCGCGCGGTTCCGGTGCTCTGGTCGATCTGGTTGTCGACGGTGAGCAGGGTACCCGAGGCGACGCGGTTCTGATCGGCGCGATCGTACGCCTCGACCGCGAGCGACTCGCCGGCGCCCAGCTTCCGCACCACCGGCGGGAGGCTGTCCTCCGGGAGCGTGAACAGCACCGCGATCGGCTGCAGCTGGGTGATGACGACGACGCCGTTCTGGTCGTTCGCGTGCACCATGTTGCCGACGTCGAGGAGCCGGAGCCCGGCGCGTCCGGTGATCGGCGCGGTGATGCGGGCGTAGGTCAGCTGGAGCTGCGCGTTGTCGACGGCGCCCTGGTCGGCCTTGATCGCGCCCTCGAACTGCCCGAACTTCGCCGCCTGATCGTCGATATCCTGCTGCGCCACGATGCCCTGGGCGCGGAGCGTCCGGTAGCGCGCGAGGGTCAGGCGCGCGTCCTCGAGCTGCGCCTTGTCGCGCGCCAGCTGCCCCTCGGCCTGCTCGAGCTGCACCTGGAAGGGCCGCGGATCGACCTCGGCAAGCAGGTCGCCCTCGTGCACGGGCTGTCCCTCGTGGAAGGCGACGTTCACGAGCTGCCCGTCGACGCGGCTCTTCACGGTGACCGTGTTGAAGGCGGCGACCGAGCCGAGGCCCACGAGGTAGACGGGCAGGTCGCCGGTGCGCGCGGTCGCGACCACCACCGGTACCGCCGGGCGGAGCGCCGCCGACCCCGGCGCGGCCGGCCCGCTGCGCGGGGTCCGGTGCGCCCAGTAGGCGGCGCCCACGAGAAGCAGCGCCGCGCCGAGCGACGGCCAGCGCCGCCGGCGGAGCGGTGCGCGGGTGACCACGCTCCGGGGTTCCTCGCGCTCTCGCCTCTCCGGTCTCATCGCCATGGTGGTTCCGGAGGGACGTTCACGCGGCGGGGCGGGCCCGTTGCCGGGCGCCTCCGGATTTACGGACTCGTGGGTTCCGTAATGGCCCGCCGCGTGAGCCCTGTCAAACGGGCTCAGTCGCGCCCGAAACGGACCACCGCGTCGGCGTAGGGCGCCGGCCGCTCGAGGCCGATCAGATGCCCGGCCTTCTCGATCATCTGCAGGTGCGCGCCCGGGATCCTCTCCGCGAAGATGCGGGCGTAGAGCGGGTCGACGAAGCGGTCCTGGGCGCCCCACACGACGAGCGTGGGGGCCTTGATGCGCGGCAGCCGCTTCTCGAGGCCGTGCTCCGGGATGGGGAAGAGGAACTTCGCCGCGGTGCGGAAGCCGCGCACCATCGAGATCAGGAACTCGACCTGATCCTGGGAGCGGTCGTCCTTGTCGCTGAAGAGGTTGGTGACCGCGGTCATCACCTGCGCCGCGGGGCACGTCTGGTCGTGAAAGAGGTAGGGCACCAGCTCGTGCGGCATCATGCCGAACATGTCGGCGACCGGCGCCTCGTCGCGCCACAGGCCGACCGGCGCCGCGAGCGCCAGGCGTCCGACGTCGCGCGGTCGGAGTGCCGCCATCTCGGCCGCCATCCAGCCGCCCATCGACTCGCCGAGCACGTAGGGGCGCTGGAGGTCGAGGACCTCCATCACGTCGAAGCAGTGGAGCACGAGATCGAGCTGATCCTCGAGGTGCTCGAGGCCGGTGGACTTTCCGAACCCGGGAAGGAGCGGCGCGTGGACGTGGTAGTCGCGCGCGAGGAGCGGCAGCACGCCCTCCCACGCCGGCACCCCGCCCGCGCCGTGGAGGAAGAGGAGCGGCGCCCCGTCGCCGGCGTCCAGCACCTCGACCGTCGGCCGCCCGGCGCCGAGCGGGAGGACGCGCGAGCGCGGCGTGCTCATGCCGCCACCGGCCGCTCGGCCGCGCGGCGCGCCGCCTCGCTCTGGCTTCCGGGCACCGCGCGCTCCGCGCGCGGCAGCGGCTTCGGCGACCAGTGATCCTCGTACTCGTTCCAGATGGGGCGCAGGTGCGGGATCACCTCGGTCGCCAGCAGGTACGTCGTGCGGTTGGTCAGCTCGATCGGCGCCGAGCCGATGTGGCCGCCGATCGCGAGATGGCCGACGCGCAGCGAGCGCGCCAGCTCTTCCAGCTGCTGGCGGACCGTGGCGGGCGAGCCGGCCACGATGTAGCGCTGCTCGCAGAGCTCCTTCCAGGTCTTGTTCTGGCCCATGTTGCCGCTCGTGTTGCCCACCTGGGCGACGATGCCGGCGCGCATCGACGCCTCGCTCACATAGCCGGGCGCGCTCGAGGTGCCGGGGTAGAGGTGGAGGCACTTGTTGAAGAAGTAGTCGACGTGCGGCCACCACTCGCGCTCGCAGGCGCCGTCGGTGTCGCTGATGCACACCTGCTGGAAGAAGGCGCCGGCGTACGGGTTCTGCTCCTTGCCGAGCGCGGCCAGGCGCTCCCAGTAGCCGTCCATCATCTTCTGGGCACGCTTGTAGCCGCTGAAGGAGAGGTAGCTGTAGTTGTAGCCGTTGGCGGCGCAGAAGTCCCAGGTCTCGATCGAGCCGAGGCCGGGGATCCAGATGGGCGGGTGCGGCTTCTGGATCGGCTGCGGCCAGAGGTTCACGTAGCGGAGCTTGGTGTACTTGCCGTTCCAGGCGAAGGGCTCGCGCTCGGCCCACGCCTTGATGATGAGGTCGTGCGCCTCGCGATACTTGTCGCGCACGGTGGCCGGGTTCTGACCGTAGCAGTAATTGATGTCCATCGAGGTGCCGACCGGGAAGCCGGCGATGAGCCGCCCGCCGGAGATCACGTCGAGCATCGCGAACTCCTCGGCGACGCGCACCGGCGGGTTGTAGAGCGCGATCGAGTTGCCGAGCACGAGCAGGTTCGCGTTCTGGCAGCGGCGCGCGAGCGCCGCGGCCATCAGGTTGGGCGACGGCATCATGCCGTAGGCGTTCTGGTGGTGCTCGTTCACGCCGATGGCGTCGAAGCCCATCTGGTCGGCGTACTCGAGCATGTCGAGGTACTCGTTGTAGAGCTGGTGCCCGCGCACCGGGTCGTAGAGGCGGTTCGGGATGTCGACCCAGATGCTGTGGTAGCGTTCGCGGAAGTCGGGCGCCAGCCAGCGATACGGCATCAGGTGGAACCAGCTGAATTTCATCGGGCCCTCCGTGCGGGACGCGGCGACCTCCAAGGCGTCGCACAGCCCGGATGTGAATGCAAGGTTATTCCTCGCGGAAGAGCGCGAGCAGATCGTCGGCGCGCGCCTCGGCGTCGGCGCGTCCGAGCTCGATCAGGTGCTCGGCGTAGCAGCGGTCGAAGTAGAGGTAGGAGAGGAGGTCCGCCTCGCCCGCGATGCCGCGCACCGCGTAGCGCATGGCGGCGTCGGAGAACCATCCGCGGAGTCCGCTGCTGCCGCGATGGCTCTCGAGGCACTCGGCCGCCATCACGGCGAGGTCCTTCGAGGGCAGGACGTAGACGTCACGCACCACCCGGTACGGCGTGCCGCGCATCTCCTCGATCACGGCGTTGATGCGGCGGAGGAAGTCGGGACCGTAGGCGCGCGCCCCGGTGTGGAGGATCGCGTTCACCAGGCGGAGCCGGTCGACGTCGTAGTCCACGTGGTCGAGCAGGAGCGCGTTCAGCACCTTCCCCGCCAGGTAGGCGAGCGAGCCGTAGTTCGAGTTCCGGTGGGCCGCGAGCGCCACCTCCTCCGCGGGCGTCGGCGCGTGGCGGAGGCCGACGATGAGGAGCCGGTCGGCGCCCAGGCGGAGCGCCGGGGCGAGCGGCGTGTTCAGCCGGAGCCCGCCGTCGCAGAAGTACGCGCCGTCGATCCGCGGCGCGGGGAAGAGGAAGGGAATGGCGGCGGAGGCGAGCGCGTGGGCGGGTGAGAGCTTGGTCGGGCGGGCGAGGACGAAGGGATCGCGCGCCCACTGCCGGACGACGCCTTCGCGATTGTCGACCCAGACGACGGATTTGCCGGAGCTGATCTCGGTGGCGGCGATCGCGACCGCCTGCACCTGCCCGGTCTCGACGTGGTAGCGGAGGTTCGCCCAGGGGATGCTCTCCTGCACCAGGCGCTCGAGGGGCAGCGTGTCGAGGACGCCCGTCAGCCGCTCGGGGATCGCGCCCTCGGGCGGCGCCGTCCGCCGGCCGCGAAAGCCGAGGAGCCGGAGCGGGATGCCCACCACGTCGCTCACCCCGACGTTGTAGACCCCACCCACCTGGAGCGAGTTCCAGATGTCGATCAACCCCCGGCCGGCCTCGGGCCGGCCGAGCGTGGCGGCGACGTAGCAGGCGTGGATGGCTCCCACGCTCGTCCCGGTGAGGATCTGGAAGCGCACCGGCCGGCCCAGGCGACGGGGGAGGTCGTCGAGCACCCAGCTGAGCACGCCGGCCTCGTAGGCGCCGCGGGCGCCGCCTCCGGACATGATGAGCGCGTAGGTGGGCATTCGCGCGCCGGTTTCCGTCGCGCAGGAATGCGAGTCAAGTGGATGGCGTGAGGCCACGGGCGATGCTACATTCCCCGTCCCTTACGGAGGACCCGTCATGCCCACGCCCGTCATCGTCAGCGCCACCCGCACCGCGATCGGCACCCTGGGCGGCGCGCTCGCACAGATCCCGGCCACCAAGCTGGGCGGTCTCGTGGTCCGCGAGGCGCTGCGCCGCGCCCGCCTCGAGCCGGCCCAGGTGGACGAGGTGATCCTCGGCCACGTGCTCCCCGCCGGGCTCGGTCTCAACCCGGGCCGGGTCGCCGCCCTCGACGGCGGCGTGCCGAAGGAGGTGCCGAGCTACACCGTGAACAAGGCCTGCGGCTCGGGCCTGAAGGCGGTGGTGCTGGCCGCGCAAGCGATCCAGCTGGGTGACGCCGACGCGATCGTCGCCGGCGGCATGGAGAGCATGAGCGGCGCGCCGTACCTGCTGAAGAAGGCCCGCTTCGGCATCCGCATGGGCAACGACGAGCTCATCGACTCGATGATCGCCGACGGTCTCACCTGCCCGATCACCTTCGTGCACATGGGCGTCACGGCCGAGAACGTCGCCAGCAAGTACGGCATCCCGCGGGCCGAGCAGGACGAGTTCGCCGCCGAGAGCCAGCAGAAGACCGCCGCGGCCCAGAAGGCGGGAAAGTTCAAGGCGGAGATCGTGCCGGTGGAGATCCCGGCCAAGAAGGGCGAGACGCTCAAGTTCGACACCGACGAGCACCCGCGTGGCGACACCACCGCGGAGCGGCTCGCGGGCCTGAAGCCCGCCTTCAAGAAGGACGCGGGGACGGTCACGGCCGGCAACGCCTCGGGCATCAACGACGGCGCCGCCGCCGTGGTGGTGATGTCCGATCGCAAGGCGAAGGAGCTGAAGCTCACCCCGCTGGCGACCATCCGCGCGTACGCGTCGGCGGGCGTCGATCCCTCGATCATGGGCATGGGGCCCTGGCCGGCCTCCGAGAAGGCGCTCGAGCGGGCGAAGCTCCGCCGGGAGGAGATCGACCTCTGGGAGCTGAACGAGGCCTTCGCGGCGCAATCGCTCGGCGTGCTGCGCGAGCTCCGCATCCCGAAGAACCGGGTCAACGTGAACGGCGGCGCGATCGCCCTCGGCCATCCCATCGGGGCGAGCGGGGCCCGCGTGCTGGTGACCTTGCTCCACGCCATGGCCGATCGCGACGCGCGGCTCGGCGTGGCCTCGCTCTGCATCGGCGGGGGGCAGGGCATCGCGGTGATCGTCGAGCGCGCCTGATCCGTCGTGGCCGTCGCTGCGTTCTTCGACCTCGACGGCACGTTGATCGCGCGCAACTCGGCGCCGCTCTACATGCGGCACCTGCGCGCCACCGGACAGGCGCGCCGGCGCGACGTGGCACGCACGATCTACTTCGTGTGGCGCTACAAGCTGGGCCTGCTCGACATCGAGCGGGCGGTCGCGGTGTCGCTCGCCTGGATCCGCGGCCGCGACGAGGCGCACGTGCGCGCCGACTGCCAGTCCTGGTATCGGGACGAGATCCGGCGGCACGTGCGCCCGGCGATGGCCGCCACGGTCGAGGCGCACCGGCGCGCCGGCCACCTGCTCGTCATCCTCACCAGCGCCACGCGCTACCTGGCGGAGCCGGTCGCCGCCGACCTGGGCATCGAGCACGTCATCTTCACCCAGCTCCTGGTGCACGACGGGCGCTTCACGGGCGAGGCCGTGCGTCCGGTCTGCTACGGCGAGGGCAAGACGTACTGGGCGGAGCGCTTCGCCGCGCGCCAGGGGGTTGACCTCGGGCGTAGCTACTTCTACACGGACTCCATCACCGACCTGCCGGTCCTCGAGCGGGTCGGGCAGCCACGCATCGTGAATCCGGACCCTCGCTTGCGCCGGGAGGCGGCGCGGCGGGGCTGGCCCGTGCTGCAGCTGGGGCCACGCGACGAGGCAGCGACTTTCGGGGCGGGGGAGGGCAGATGGCAAACCAACGCACGCGGCGACGGACCCCACCCAGACGGGCGCTGATCGCGCCGCTCGTCATGCTCGGCGGCGGGATGCTGGCCGGCGTGCTCCTGTGGCGCTTCCTGATGCTCGAGCCGCCGCCGGGGAGCGCCTTCCGGATCCAGGGCAGCGAGAAGATCTCGAATCAGGACCGCCAGGCGCTCGACCACCTGCTGGCCGGGCGTCACGCCGGCCAGTAGCGCCCGCGCGGCGCCGGGGGGGTGGGGATGGCGACCATCGACGAGAACCTGCGTCGGGTCCCGCCGCAGAGCCTGGAAGCCGAGGAGTCGGTGCTGGGCGGCATCATGCTCGACAACACCACCCTCGATCACGTCATCGGCATGCTCCAGCCTGATGACTTCTACCGCGGCGCGCACCGGAAGGTCTTCCGCGCCATGGTCGACCTCAACGAGAAGAGCGAGCCCGTCGACCTGATCACCCTCTCCGAGACGCTGAAGGCTCGGGGCGAGCTCGTCGAGGTGGGGGGCGCGGCCTTCCTCACCGACCTCGCCGAGCGCGTGCCCACGGCCGCCAACGTCGTCCACTACGCGCGCATCGTCCGCGAGCGCTCCATCCTGCGCGGGCTGATCGAAGCGTCCACCGAGATCGCCAGCCGCGGCTACCAGGGGCCGGACAACGTGAACGAGCTCCTCGACCACGCCGAGCAGCTCATCTTCGGCATCCAGGAACGCAAGGTGAAGCAGGCGTTCCACAAGCTGTCCGAGGTGCTGGTCGACTCGATCAAGACGATCGAGCGGCTCTACGAGCAGAAGCAGGCGGTGACCGGCGTGCCGACGGGCTTCGCGGACCTGGATGCGCTGACGGCGGGATTGCAGGCGTCGGATCTGATCATCGTGGCCGGCAGGCCGAGCATGGGCAAAACTGCCTTCGTTTTGAACCTCGCCGAGCACGCGGCGCTTCGTGCGGACATCGGGGTCGCCCTCTTCTCGCTCGAGATGGCGAAGGAGCAGCTCGCCATGCGCATGCTCTGCTCCGAGGCGCGCGTCGATCTGGCCCGGGTGCGCACCGGTCATCTCTCCGACCGCGAGTTCCCGAAGCTCGCCATGGCCGCGGGGCGGCTCGGCGACGCGCCCATCTTCGTCGACGACACGCCGGCGCTCTCGGTGCTGGAGCTACGGGCGAAGGCGCGGCGTCTCAAGCGCGACGCGTCCGCCCGGCTGGGGCTCGTGATCGTCGACTACATCCAGCTCATGCGGAGCAGCGAGGGCAAGGACAACCGCGAGCAGGAGATCTCGGAGATATCGCGCTCGCTGAAGGCGCTAGCCAAGGAGCTCAGCGTGCCCGTGGTGGCGCTCTCGCAGCTGAACCGCCAGGTGGAGAGCCGCACGCCGCCGGTGCCGCGGCTCGCGGATCTTCGCGAATGCGTGACCGGTGATACGCTGGTCATGCTCGGTGACGGGTGCCGCGTTCCGATCGCGGATCTCGTGGGCACGGCCCCGTGCGTACTCGCGATGTCATCGGACGGGCGCGTCGTGGAAGCGCGAAGCGATCGGGTATGGCGCGTCGGCAGGAAACCCGTGTTCAGGGTCACGCTCGCGACCGGCCGTACGGTGACGGCGACCGGTCGGCACCGGCTCCGCACGGGGACGGGATGGTCTCGAGTCGGCGAGCTACGGATCGGGGATCGGGTGGCGGCGGCGCGCTCCCTTCCCGAGGCTAAGGATCCGGTCGTCTGGCCCGATGGCCACGTCATTCTCCTCGGTCATCTGATCGGTGACGGAAGTTATCTCCGGCATCAACCGCTGCGCTACACGACGAGCTCGGAAGAGAACAGCGCGGCGGTGGCGGAGGCAGCGCGTGAGTGTTTCGGGAGCGTCGTGCGACGCTACACGGGCCGTCGGTCGTGGCACCAGCTCCTGCTCAGCGGGAATGGCAATCGTTGGCGGCCTGCCGGCGTGAATGCCTGGCTTCGCTCCCTGGGCATCTTCGATCAACGCAGCAGCGAGAAGCGTCTCCCCGTCGAAGCGTTTCGCCTTTCGAACCGGCAGGTCGGCTTGCTGCTCCGGCACCTCTGGGCAACCGACGGTTGCATCTGGACTCCTCCGGAAGGCAACCACCATGCGCCACGCGTCTACTACGCGACCACGAGCGCAAGCTTGGCGGCAGACGTCGCCGCGCTGTTGCTTCGCTTCGGTATCATCGCGCGAACGCACAAAGTGCCCCAGGGAACGAGCACGAGCTACTCCGTGTCCGTGTCGGGTGCCGATCAGCAGCGCCGTTTCCTGGAACTCGTTGGAAGCTTCGGGCCGCGGCGCCTGCCGGCGGAACGATTGGCGCGCTTGCTCGCCCGAACGCGTCCCACGACCAACGTCGACACGCTACCGCGCGAGCGCTTCCGGTTGGTGAGGCAGGTGATGCAGCAGCGTGGCCTCTCGCAGCGGGCGATGGCCAGCCTTCGGGGCACTGCCTACGGCGGCACCGCGCAATTCCGGTTTGCCCCCTCGCGGAGCCTGTTTGCCGAGTACGCGCGAATCCTCGAAGCCCCCGCGTTGTCTGCTGAATCGGAGAACGACGTGTTCTGGGATCGAGTCATCGCCATCGAACCGGCCGGAGAGGATGACGTGTTCGACCTGACGGTGCCGGGCCCGGCCTGCTGGCTCGCCGACGGCATCGTGAGTCACAACTCCGGTGCGATCGAGCAGGACGCAGACGTCATCTGCTTCCTCTACCGCGACGAGTACTACAACCCCGACGACACCGAGAAGCAGGGCGTGGCCGAGGTCATCGTCGCCAAGCAGCGGAACGGGCCCATTGGCAAGGTCGAGCTGACCTTCCTGAAGGAGTTCACCCGCTTCGAGAACCGCGAGGTGGCGCCGGACGACGCGTCGGGGGGCGAGGGCTCGGCGCTACACTAGCCCCCTCAGGCCGCCGCCGTCCCCAGCGCCGCCACGCGCTCGATCTCCTGCCTCCGGCGATCGAATCCCTCGGCGATCTCCTCGTCGCGCACGGCGAGCGCGTCCAGGTCGGCCTCGGCGAAGCCGAGGATGTCCATGTCGGCGTAGGCCTTTCGGATGCGTGGTCCCCAGAGCCCGATGTCCTTGATGGTGGGCACGATGCGCGTGAACAGGCTGGTGCGGTAGAGACGCATCAGCTCGGAGCCGTCGACGTAGCGCTTGCATTCCTCGACGGGGAGCCCGAGCGTCTCCCACACCTCCTCGGCGAGGAAGCGGTCGCGCAGGAGGTAGCAGCCCTCGACGACGAACTGCTCCCGTTCGTCGCGCTCCTTGTCGCTGAGCTGGGGGTAGTAGTCGCGGAGCGCGAGCCGTCCGAAGGCGACGTGCCGCGCCTCGTCCTGCATGACGTAGGCGGTGACCGACTGCGCGAGCGGGTTCGTCGCCTGGTCGCGGATGAGGCCGAAGGCGGCGAGCGCCACACCCTCGATGAGCACCTGCATGCCGAGGTACGTGAAGTCCCAGCGCGAATCGACGAGCGTGTCGTTCAGGAGCTGCTGCAGATGGGGGTTGATGGGATAGGCCAGCTGGAACTTCTCGTGCAGCAGCCGCGAGTACGCCTCGACGTGGCGGGCCTCGTCGATCACCTGCGTGGCGGCGTAGAACTTGGCGTCCACCGCGGGCACCTGCTGGACGATCTTCGCGGTGCACACGAGCGCCCCCTGCTCCCCGTGCAGGAACTGCGAGAGCTGCCAGGCCTGGAAGTGCGCCCGGAGCCGCGCGCGCTCGGCGACCGTGAGCCGCTCCCATACGTGGGAGCCGAAGATCGGGATGATCTCGTCGGGGAGCCCCTCGGGGTTCTCCGGGTCGAGGTCCTGCGACCAGTCGATGCGCTCGCTGGCATTCCACTGGAGGCGCTTCCCCTTGTCGTACAGGCCGAGCAGCTTCTCCCGGCCATCCGCGTACTCCCAGCGGAAGGTATTCAGGAACCGTTGCTCGACCTGCCACTCGGTGGCGCCGGCGGGGCGGGCATAGCGTTCGACCGTCGACATCGGGACCTCCTCTCGGGTGCGAGCCATCCCATTGCGAGCGGGGGAAGGAGAAGTGTATGGCTCGCCAAAAGCTGGTCATTTGGTGACATGCCGACGTGGACGTCCCGCCTTCCGGTACCGGTCGCGTACTTCGACCTGATCTGCCGCGAGTTCGGGAGCACCCCGGAGGCCGAGGCGGCGCTCCGTGAGGGTACCGGGGTCGCCGTCGGGGAGCCGGGAGGCGAGATCACCCTCGGGCAGCAGCTGCGGCAGATCCGGAACGTCAACCGCCTCTGCCCACCCGGCTGGTCACTCGAGCTCGGCCGCGTCCTCGACGCGGCCACGCACGGGCCGGTCGGGTTCGCGGCGGTGAGCGCGCCGACGCTGGCGGACGCCCTGGCCGTGATCGCGCGCTTCGCGCACGTGCGCATGCCGCACTTCCGCTTCGAGTCGCGACTCGACCGGCGCTGGCTGAAGCTCGGGGTCGACCAGCGCGTCGAGCTTCCGGACGAGGAGCGGAGACCCATGACCGAGACGCTGCTGCTCAGCGTACAGCGCCTGGTCGAGCTGATCCTCGGTCGCCCCATGCGTGAGGCCGGCTTCGAGTTCGCGTTCTCGGCGCCGTCGTACGCGGAGCGTTACGCGGATCACTTTCACGGCGCCGTGCGCTTCGACGCCGAGCAGACCGTGCTCGCCGTCCCCGCGGCATGGCTCGCGCTCCGGTGCCCGATGGCCGACCCGGTCATGTACGAGGCGTCCGTCCGGAAGCTCGAGACGCTCGTGCGACGTCTCGAGAGCGACGAGCACGTGGCGGCGCGCGTCGAGCAGCTGATCGCCGGCCGGCGCGGCGGCCGGCTCTCGCTCCAGGAGGTCGCGCGGCGCGTGCATGTCTCCCCGCGCACCCTCATTCGCCGTCTCCGGCGAGCGGGCACGACCTATCACGAGGTGCTCGACGCGCACCTCCGCGAGAGCGCCGAGGCGCTCCTCAAGGATTCGCACCTCGGTATCGCCGAGGTGAGCCAGAGCCTGGGCTACGAGGATCCGGCCAACTTCGGCCGGGCGTGCCGGCGCTGGTTCGGGATGGCCCCCGGGGAGTATCGCCGGCACCTGCTCGCAGCCGGTCCCCCGCCGCGTCGAGGCGGGACCCGGCGGCGCCGGGGGTTTGCTCGATCCGCCCGCCGCGCTAGGAGAGACACGCCATGACCGCCGGAGCCTACGACTTCCTGGTTCGCCGCGACGACCTGCATCGCACCGAGTTCCGGCCGGCGGCCGCGGCCGCGGACGTGCGCCTGGAAGCGGGGCAGGTGCTGCTCGCCGTCGACTCGTTCGCGTTCACCGCCAACAACGTCACCTACGCGGTGTTCGGCGACTCGTTCATGTACTGGAACTTCTTCCCCGCGCCGGAGGGGTGGGGAAGGGTCCCGGTGTGGGGCTTCGCGGACGTCGTGCGCTCGGCGCATCCGGCCGTCCCCCCCGGGGAGCGCCTGTACGGCTACCTGCCGATGTCGACCCACTGCGTGGTCCAGGCCGATCACGTGACGCCATCCGCCTTCCACGACGTCGCGGCCCACCGCCAGCCGATGAGCGTGTTCTACAACCAGTACCTGCGGGTCACCGCCGACCCGGGCTACTGGTCGTGCCGGGAGGCGGAGCAGATGCTGTTCCGGCCGCTCTTCGCGACCGCCTTCCTCATCGACGACTTCCTCGCCGGCGAGCGCTTCTTCGGCGCGCGCTCGGTCGTGGTGTCTAGCGCGTCGAGCAAGACGTCGATGGCGCTCGCCTTCCAGCTCCACGGGCGGGGACGCGACGCGTGCGAGGTGGTGGGTCTCACCTCGCCGCGTAACGACGCGTTCGTTCGCGAGCTCGGTATCTATCACCGCGTCGTCACCTACCCGGACATCACGACCCTCGACGCGGCCGTCCCGACGGTGTTCGTGGACATGGCGGGCGACGCGGCGGTGACCACGGCCGTGCACCGGCACTTCGGCGACGCGCTCCGCTACAGCTGCGCCGTGGGCGGCACGCACTGGGAGCGCCTCGCCTTCGGCGTGGAGGTGCCCGGTCCCGCGCCCACGCTCTTCTTCGCGCCGGATCGGCTGACGCAGCGGATGAAAGATTGGGGGCCCGAGGGCTTCCAGGCTCGCCTCGGCGCTGCCTGGGACCATTTCCTTCCTTACGTCGACGACTCCATCGATATTGAGCGCGGCGTCGGACGCGAGGCGATCGAGCGCGTGTACCGCGCCACGCTCGACGGCACGGCCGACCCCCGGAAGGGCTACGTGCTGTCCCCGGGCTGAGCGGCCGACAACCGGGCGAGCACCTCGCGGACGGCGGTCGCGGGGTCGGGGGCGTTCACGAGCGCGCCGATCATGGCGACGGCGTCCGCGCCGGCGGCGCGCACGGC
>JACXTT010007359.1_pt1 | contig 15502 bp, 13 predicted proteins | sample 9270951 | NCBI WGS metagenome assembly JACXTT01 (sample SAMN15532306, study PRJNA645909) | rock metagenome | isolation source: weathered quartz diorite | place: Puerto Rico | collected 2017-06-21 | reverse complement strand
TAGGTCGTCCCGCAGATGTGGGTGGTCACGCCGACCTTCTTGGCCTTGAAGTGCTCGACGATCTCCTTGTGGTACGGCGCGACGAAGTCGCGGTAGTTGTCGGGCGAGATCAGGCTGATCGAGGCCGTCGGCTCGGAGAACGACAGGCCGATGCCCGTCTTGGCGATCGCGTCGCCCCAGAGCTTGCAGAAGTCGGTTGCGACCCGCATGAGGTCGTGGATGAACTGGGGGTCCTCGAAGGTGTCGAGCAGCATCGTCTCCGGGTTGCGCAGGAGCATCGCGATCGTCCACGGACCGACCGCGACCGCGCCGATGGCGGTCGGGGGCTTGGCCTTCACCAGGGCTTCGCACTGCTCGAGGAATCCGGGAAGCCGGGCCGTCGTGTAAGGGTCGGGCATCGCGAGCTTGGCCAGCTTGCCCTTGTCGTCGTGCAGCACGTGCTGGTCGATCGACGGCACGACGTAATCCGAGTACTTCACCCGGCACCCGAAGGCTTCGGCCTCCTTGGCGAGATCGTTGTAGGCGAGGACCACGTCGGGCTGATACCGGTCGTAGTAGTTCAGCATGGCCTTGATCGCCTTGGGGACGTTCGTGCAGTACTCCTCGATCGACAGGCCGTCGAGCGTCCCGGCGAACGAGGCGACGATCGGATAGACCGGCACGCGGTCGGCGAACGAGCGGCGGTAGGCCGCGACGACCCGATCGCGGTTCGTGAACTGCGAGCGGCCGTGCTCGACCTCCCAGATCCGGCTCGCCTCCATGTACTTCGGCGGCAGCTTGGCCTCGTACTCGAGGAACTGGGTGATCGGGTAGCGGATCCCGCCGTTGTGAGTGCCCTTGAGGCCCTCGATGACCTCTTCCATCTGGCTCCACGGGATCGTGAAGGCCATCTCGTGGTCCTGGGTCTGGCCGAAGATGCGATCGCCCGAGCACGGCAGGATCACCTGCGGCTGGTCGGTTCGCATCGTCGTCACGATGATCTCCGAGCAGTCGATGCGGCCGCCGAACGAGGACGTCAGCTTGCCGCCCCGCTTCCAGAGCGCGGCCTGCGTCAGGCGCATGACCTGGGCGGGGTTGGCGTAGATGCAGACCAGGTGCGGCTCGAAGGTCGCGCGGTCGAGCGGCGCCACCAGGAGGGTCGAGTACTCGCCCGGCGCGAACTTGTCGACGGCCGCTTCCGAGCGCTGGCCCGCCGACTTCGTCTCGGTGTACATGCCCTCGCACAGGGTGCCCGAGTTGTGCAGGTGCGTCGGCTTCTCGAAGCCCAGCGCCGCGATGCCCAGCGAGCAGATGTGGTCCTCGCGCGTGAGGGCGATCATCCAGCCGTAGCGCCGGGCCATGTCGATGACCTGGCAGTTCATGCTGAGCTTCTTGAAGTCGCGCGCCGGCCGGCGGGCCCTCTCGGGAATTTCCTCGCCGGGGCGTAGCATCCGGATCGCCACCGGGAAGGTCTGCGGTCGAATGTAGAGCTGAAGCTCCCGGTCAGCCGTCTTGACGTCGATCATGGGCGCCGCCTCCGTGTGCAGCCTACTACAGTTTATAGGCTCGCCTCGGCCGGCGGGGCCCCAGCCCCGCGACGTCCTGCGGCTCACACTGCCACTTGAGGCTCGCCTCGGCCGGCGGGGCCCCAGCCCCCCGGCCTCGCGAAATCGTCTGTAACGGATGTAGAATACGCGCGCTCAAGAGCCGACCACTATCAGGGGAGGATCCACATGCAGTCGCCCAGCGCGAGTTACAGCCTTACCGTCCGGCTCGAGATCACGAACAAGCCCGGCATGCTCGGGCAGGTCACCTCGGCCATCGGCAAGGCCGGCGGCGACATTGGGGCCATCGACCTCGTCCAGGTCGGCAAGTCGACGATCACGCGCGATCTGACGTTCAAGGCGCGCGACGAGAAGCACGGCCAATCGATCGTCGACCGCATCCGCGGCGTCCGCGCCGTCAAGGTCGTGAACGTGTCCGACCGGACCTTCCTGATGCACCTCGGCGGCAAGATCGAGGTCAAGGGCAAGATGTCCGTGAAGACGCGCGACGACCTCTCGATGGCGTACACCCCGGGGGTCGCGCGGGTCTGCATGGCAATCCACCACGACCCGCAGAAGGCCTACGCGCTCACGATCAAGCAGAACTGCGTCGCGGTCGTGACCGACGGCACCGCCGTCCTGGGGCTCGGCGACATCGGCCCGGCCGGCGCGGCCCCGGTGATGGAAGGCAAGGCGCTCATCTTCAAGGAGTTCGCCGGCGTCGACGCGTTCCCGATCTGCCTGGCCACCAAGGACGTCGACGAGATCGTCTCGATCGTCAAGGCGATCTCACCGATCTTCGGCGGCATCAACCTGGAGGACATCTCCGCCCCCCGGTGCTTCGACATCGAGACGCGCTTGCAGAAAGATCTGGAAATCCCGGTCTTCCACGACGACCAGCACGGGACGGCGGTGGTCGTCCTGGCGGCCATGATCAATGCCCTGAAGATCGTCAAGAAGCGGCTGCAGGACGTGCGGATCGTGTTCATCGGCGCGGGTGCCTCCGGGATCGCGACCGCCAAGCTCCTCATGAAGGCTGGCGCCAAGAACATCATCGCCTGCGACCGGGCCGGCGCGCTCTACCGCGGGCGCACCGACAACATGAACTCGATGAAGGAGTGGTTCGCCAAGCACACCAACGAGAAGCGGCTCAAGGGCACCGCCGCCGACGCGCTCAAGGACGCCGACGTGTTCATCGGGCTGTCGGGGCCGGGGGTGGTGTCGCTGAAGGACATCAAGGCCATGAACCGCGACCCGATCGTGTTCGCGATGGCCAATCCGGTCCCGGAGATCCTGCCCGAGGAGGCCGGGCCGTACGTGCGGGTCATGGCCACCGGGCGCTCGGATTATCCAAACCAGATCAACAACTCCTGCTGCTTCCCCGGCTTCTTCCGCGGCATGCTCGACGTGCGCGCTCGCCGCGTCAACGACGAGATGAAGCTGGCCGCCGCGCAGGCCCTGGCGGCGATCGTCACCAAGGAAGAGCTCGGCGAGGAGTACATCACGCCCTCGATGTTCGACAGCCGGGTCGTGCCCGCGGTGGCCGCGGCCGTCTCGGAGGCGGCCTTCAAGACCGGCGTCGCGCGCCGCAAGTCGCGCGCGGCCACGGGGGCGTCGCGATAGACACCCCGCCGTCCATGGGGATGGCGACTGACCTGCACATCAGCACACGAGGGCAGCTATGGCTCAGCCGAAGGTGACGGCGGATCTTCCGATCGTGGCGCTCCTCAAGGAGAAGCGCAAGTTTCCCCCGTCCAAGGCGTTCGTGAAGAGCGCCGTGATGAACAGGAAGGCGATCTACGCCGAGGCCGCGAAGAACCCGGTCAAGTTCTGGGAGCAGCGGGCTCGCGAGCTCACCTGGTTCAAGCCCTGGAAGAAGGCGCTCGAGTGGAAGCCGCCGTACTCGAAGTGGTTCCTCGGGGGCAAGCTGAACGTGGCCTACAACTGCGTCGACCGCCACGCCGAGGGGCCGCGCAAGACGAAGGCCGCGCTGATCTGGGAAGGCGAGCCGGGAGACTCACGGATCCTCACCTACTGGGACCTCTACCGGGAGGTGAACCTCTTCGCGTCCGCGCTCAAGCGCCACGGCGTGCGCAGGGGCGACCGCATCACGATCTACATGCCGATGGTGCCCGAGCTGCCGATCGCCATGCTGGCGTGCGCCCGGATCGGCGCCGCCCACAGCGTGATCTTCGGCGGCTTCTCGCCCGAGGCCGTCCGCGAGCGGATCCATGACGCCGAGTCGACCCTGGTGATCACGGCCGACGGCGGCTACCGGCGCGGTGGGACCGTGCCGCTCAAGACGAACACAGACGAGGCCTTGCGCGGGGCGCCGGGCGTCAAGACCGTGATCGTGCTCAAGCGCACGGGCCAGCCGATCGAGATGCAGAGCGGCCGCGACATCTGGTGGGACGACTTCGTCAAGGGCGCCCCGGCGCGCTGCCCCGCCGAGCCGATGGACTCCGAGGACCTCCTGTACCTGCTCTACACGTCCGGATCCACTGGCAAGCCGAAGGGCATCATTCACACGACCGGGGGCTATCTGACGGGTGTGGCGGCGACGCACCGCTGGATCTTCGATCTGAGGGACGACGACGTGTACTGGTGCACCGCCGACATCGGCTGGGTGACGGGCCACTCCTACATCGTCTACGGGCCGCTGGCCAACGGCGCCACGACGGTCATGTACGAGGGCACGCCCGACTACCCGGACAAGGACCGGTTCTGGCGCATCGTCGAGAAGTACGGCGTCACCATCTGCTATACCGCGCCCACCGCGATCCGGACGTTCATGAAGTGGGGCGAGGAATACCCCAAGCGATGCGACCTCTCGACCCTCAGGCTGCTCGGCTCGGTCGGCGAGCCGATCAATCCCGAGGCGTGGGTCTGGTACTGGAAGGTCATCGGCGGCGGCCGCTGCCCCGTGGTGGACACGTGGTGGCAGACCGAGACGGGCCACATCCTCATCACGCCGCTGCCGGCCCTCACGGTTCTCAAGCCGGGCTCGGCGACCCTGCCGTTCCCGGGCATCGACGCCGAGGTGCTCGACGAGAAGGGCAAGCCGGCGAAGGCCGGCTACCTGGTCCTGCGCAAGCCGTGGCCCGGGATGCTGCGCGGCATCTGGGGAGACCCCGACCGTTTCGTGAAGCAGTACTGGTCAAAGTACGACAACATCTACTTCACCGGCGACGGCGCCAAGCGCGACGAGGACGGCTACTTCTGGCTCCTCGGCCGCGTCGACGACGTCATGAACGTCTCCGGTCATCGGGTCTCGACCATGGAAGTGGAGTCGGCCCTGGTCGACCACAAGTCGGTCGCCGAGGCGGCCGTCATCGGCAAGACGCACGACATCAAGGGGCAGGCCATCGCGGCCTTCGTTACCGTGAAGGGCGGCATCGACGGCTCGCCCCAGCTGATGGACGAGCTCAAGGCCCACGTCGCGAAGAAGATCGGGGCGCTCGCACGGCCGGACGACATCATCTTCTCGGCCGAGCTGCCCAAGACGCGGAGCGGGAAGATCATGCGCCGCCTGCTGCGCGACATCGCCGAGGGGCGCGCACTCGGCGACACCACGACCCTGGCGGACCCAACGGTTGTGGCCCAGCTCAAGACCAAGTACGAGGAGCAGGAGTAGTCAACGCGACGCGTCACGGGTACGAAGGTTCGCGGCCTGTGCGGAGGCCGATGCTAGACTTAGCGCGGCATTTCCTTGACCCTCGAACGATTCCACAGGGGGTGTTCATGGTCGAAAGTCTGAAGTTCCCACTCTACGTCTGTCAGGAGGAAACGCGATGAGCGCTGTCTCTACAGCCGTCGCATCCGGCCACCGCGTCATCACGAAGGCCGAAGAGCGTCGGGTCATTGTCGCCTCGTCGATCGGCACGGTGTTCGAGTGGTACGACTTCTACCTCTACGCGATCCTGGCACCGTTCTTCGCCGGACTGTTCTTTCCGTCGGGCAACCAGACGGCGGCCCTGCTCGGGGCGTTCGGCGCGTACGCGGCCGGCTTCCTGGTTCGGCCGTTCGGTGCCTTGATCTTCGGTCGTATCGGCGATCTGGTCGGGCGCAAGTACACGTTCCTGGTCACGATCGTGTTCATGGGCGCCGCGACCGTTCTGGTCGGATTCCTCCCGACGTACCAGTCGATTGGCTTCGCGGCGCCTCTGATCCTGGTGCTGCTGCGCCTGGTGCAGGGACTGGCCCTCGGCGGCGAATACGGCGGCGCGGCGACGTACGTCGCCGAGCACGCGCCTGACGACAAGCGCGGCTACGCCACCGCGTGGATCCAGACGACGGCCACCGTCGGCATGCTGATGGCCCTCGTCGTCATCGGGATCTGCCGCGCGACCCTGGATGCCGCCGCATTTTCCTCCTGGGCGTGGCGGATTCCGTTCTGGTTCTCGATTCCGCTCCTGGCGATCTCGATCTACATCCGGCTCAAGCTGAACGAGTCGCCGATCTTCCAGCGGATGAAGTCGCAGGGCAAGGGCTCGAAGGCGCCGCTCACGGACAGCTTCCTCAAGTATCCGAACAACAAGTACGTCGCGCTCGCGCTGCTGGGGGCGACGGCGGGACAGGGCGTCGTCTGGTACACGGGCCAGTTCTACGCGTTGTTCTTCCTGCTGATCTATCTCAAGCTGGACTTCATCCCGACGTACATCCTGATCGGTCTGTCCCTCCTCATCGGGACGCCGTTCTTCCTGGTCTTCGGCGCCTTGTCCGATCGGATCGGGCGCAAGAAGATCATCCTGGCCGGCTGCCTCATCGCCGCGGTGACCTACTTCCCGCTGTTCAAAGGCCTGACCCACTTCGTGAACCCGACGCTCGAGCAGTATCAGGCCAAGACCGCGATCACCGTCTCGGCCAACGACTGCAACTTCCACATCTTCCTCGGACCGTGGTCGCGTCAGACGCCGTGCGATCGCGCGAAAGACTTCCTGGGCAAGGCCGGGCTGTCGTTCACGTCGCTGCCGGGGATGGCCGGCGAGGCGGTCGTGACGAAGATCGGCGACTTCGAGATCAGGGGCTGGGACGAGGCCAAGTTCAAGGACGCGCTGAAGACCAGCGGCTACCCGCCCAAGGCCAATCTGGCTGACGTCAACTGGGTGATGACCGAGCTCTTGCTCGTCATCATGGTCATCTACGTCACGATGGTCTACGGGCCCATCGCGGCCTTCCTGGTCGAGCTGTTCCCGGCGAGGATCCGGTATACGTCGATGTCCTTGCCGTATCACATCGGCAACGGGTGGTTCGGCGGGATGCTTCCGCTGCTGGCCACCGCGATGGTCGCGACGGCCGGCAACATCTACTACGGTCTCTGGTACCCGATCTGGGTGTCCGTGATGACCGTCATCATCGGCACGTTCTTCATCCACGAGACCCGGCACACCAAGATCCACACCGAAGTCTGATCCGAGCCCTCTTGGTCATTCCGGGTCGGCCGCCCAGGCCGGCCCGGAGTGGCGGTCTCTCCCGCTGAAGTCGATCGTATTTACGCGTTCTTACAGGAGTTTCCGGAAAGGAGACCAAACGCCCGACGTGGTGGGCAAAATGTGCCCATCTTGCCGCCAAAAATGACAGGCCAAACGGGCAATGCGCCCGCTCTCCGGACCCCCCCCGGCTCACAAGGCCCCAGGATCATTGGTGAATCAATCCTTCTGGCCTCTCGTCTCATCTCAGGCATAGGGGTTGCACCCGTGTCTGGCCCAGCTAGACGGGTTAGGGTGCCAGGGAGGCCCACACCATGGAAACGATTCGGGAGCGCTTGGAAGAGGACCTTAGAACGGCTGTCAGCCGGCTCCGCATGATCGGCGGGGCGGTGGCGGTCGAGGAGTTGGCCGGCGTGATCGGCGATAACTCGCCGTACGCCGACGAGGTGGACGAGATTCAGGAGAACGAGCGGCGCGAGATCGGGTTCGCCACGCGCGAGCTTCTGGTGGGCCGGGTCAACCGGCTCACGGCCGCCCTCGAGCGCCTGAAGAGCGGCGACTACGGAACCTGTGTCGAATGTGAGGAACGTATCTCGCCCGCGAGGCTCCAGGCTCTGCCTGAAGTCACGACGTGCGTTCGATGCCAGGACCGGCTCGAGCGCCTCGGGCGCCAGTTCGTACCGAGTGAGGACGATCTCGAAACGGCCGACGACGACTAGACGCCGTCGACCACCTGCGGCGGGGCCGGAGTGATCCGGCCCCGCTTTTTTTGTGTAGTCTAGGGGCGGTGCGGACGCCGCTCCTCGACCTCGCGCGACCTGGGTTCCACCGTCTCTGCCGTGCCTATTTCGGTCTCGAGCTCTCCGGTGTCGAGAACATCCCCGCCAGCGGCCCGCTGATCGTCACTCCGAACCATCAAACGTTCGCCGACCCGGCCCTCGTCACGATCCCGGTCCGTCGGCGCGTCTACTACATGGCCTGGGACCGGCTGTTCGAGATTCCGGTCTTCCGCTCGCTGATCCGGCGGCTCCGCGCCTTTCCCGTCCGGATCGATTCGGCGGACCCGTCGTCGATGCGTGAGGCCGTGCGGCTCCTCACGGCCGGCCACGTCCTGATGATCTTTCCGGAGGGCGAGCGCACGCTGACGGGCAAGGTCGAGCGCTTCAAGCTCGGCGCGTTTCGCCTGGCGGCGACCCTGCGAGTGCCCGTGCTGCCGGTCACGATTGCGGGCGGGCACGAGGTGTGGCCGCCCGGCCGGGTCCTGCCCCGGCGCGGGCGGATCTCGATCACCTACCATGCGCCTCTCGAGCCCGATCCGGCGCTCGAGCCGCGCCGGGCGGCCGCCGACCTCGCTCAGCGCGCGCGGGGGGTCATCGCGGCCGCGCTCGGGGAAACGGCGGCCGCGCCGGGCGCCTGACGTCAGCCGCGGCGCTCTTCGACGCGGTAGCCCGCCTCGATCAGATGCTGCTTCACGATCTCGATCTGCTCGCGCCCTGACGTCTCCAGGGTCAGCTCGACCCGGCTCTCGCCGATCGCGGCCCGCGAGAAGGCCCGCTCGTGCTCGATGTGCAGGATGTTCGCGCGCGCCTCACCGACGAGCGCCGCCAGCCGCGCGAGGGCACCGGGCTGATCGCGCAGGATGACACTCAGCCGGACGAGGCGCGCGTCCTTGACCAGACCGCGCTCGATGATGCGCGAGATCATCGTGACGTCGATGTTGCCGCCCGAGAGCACCAGCACGACGGTGCGCCCCGCGAGCCCGAGCCGCCGGTTGAGGAGGGCGGCGAGGGGAGCCGCGCCCGCGCCCTCGACCACGGTCTTCTCGATCTCGAGCAGGAGCAAGATCGCGTTGGCCAGCTCCTCTTCCGATACGGTCACGACGTCGTCGAGGTAGCGGCGGGCCAGGGCGAGCGTGATCTCGCCGACCTGACGGACCGCGATGCCGTCGGCGATCGTCGACGCGGGCGGCAGGGTCGTCCGCGCGCCGGCCGCGAGCGACTGCTTCATCGCGTCGAGGACCTCGGCCTCCACGCCGATGACGCGCACCTCGGGCCGCGCGGCCTTGATCGCGAGCCCGACACCGCCGACGAGGCCGCCGCCACCGACCGGCACGACCACCGCGTCCATGTCCGGGCATTGCTCGAGGAGCTCGAGCCCGAGCGTGCCCTGGCCCGCGACGACTCGCTCGTCGTCGAAGGGATGCACGAAGGTGAGGCCCCGCTCGGTCGCGATCTGACGCGCGCGCCCGTACGCCTCGTCGTAGTTCGAGCCGGAGAGGATCACCTCGGCGCCCTGCCGCCGCGCCGACGTCACCTTGATCAACGGCGCCCACTCGGGCATCACGATCACCGCGCCGATCCCCAGGCGCCTGGCGTGGAAGGCGACGGCCAGGCCGTGGTTGCCGGCGCTCGCGGCGGCGACGCCGCGAGCCACCTCGGCGGGGTCGAGCTGCAAGAGCAGATTGGCGGCGCCGCGCTCCTTGAACGAGCCGGTCATCTGCAGGTTCTCGAGCTTGACGAAGCAGCGAACGCCGCTCAGCTCCGAGAGTGTCTGGGAATAGGCGCAGGGCGTCTGATAGATCGCGCCTTCGAGTCGTTTGCGGGCGGCCGCGACGTCAGCCGGCTCGAGCATCGCTCTCAGAACGGCACCCTGGGCTCGTCCAGGCCGGGGGACATGATCGCGACCGGCATGAGTCGCGTGGAGGTCGCGTACCCCACCCGCCCGCGCCAGTCGATCAGGATCAGCCCGCCCTGGCCGCCGCCCTCCTCGACCAGGAGATCGACGGCGACCTTTGCGGCGTAGTCCGGATCGTCGGCGTCCTTGAGATAGCGGAGGGCACGGTGGCCGAGGACGACGCGGATGATCGCCTCGCCGTCGCCCGTGCACGACACACCGCCCAGCGAGCTGTCGGCGTAGGTGCCGCAGCCGATCAGCGCGCTGTCGCCGACGCGCCCCGGCAGCTTGCCTTGTGTGCCGCCGGTCGACGTGCCGGCCGCGATCGTCCCGTGGCGATCGAGCGCGACCGCGCCCACCGTGCCGCCGCCGGGCGAGAAGGGTTGTCTCGCCAGCTCGGCGTGGCGCTTGCGCTGGCGATCGGTGATGAGCGATTCCGGATCGCATTCCGGGACGCCGACCCCGCGCGAGAAGCCGAGCGCGCCCTCGCCCACCAGCAGCACGTGCCGTCGCGACTCGAGGACTCTGCGCGCGACGGTGATGGGATTCGCCACGACACCCCGGAGGGCGGCGACCGCTCCGCACTGCAGGCGGTTGCCCTCCATGATCGAGGCGTCCGTCTCGACCGTGCCGTCGCGCGTGAGGACCGAGCCGCGGCCCGCGTTGAACCGAGGATCGTCCTCGAGCGCGCGCACGGCGGCCTCGACCGCATCGAGCGCGCCGCCGCCGGCCCCCAGCACTCGCCATCCGGCCAGGACGGCGGCGCGCACGCCCTGACGAAACTCGGGCGCTTGCGACGGATCCGCGCCGGCGCCGCCGTGGACGATGAGCGTCGGGACTCGGCTCGCGGGGGCGCGCACGGCGGATGGCGGCACAGCCTTCACCGTGTCACAATCCCGGCGGATTGCAAAGACTACGGTTGTTTATGCGGGCCTCCGCGTTTTCACAGTCTTACGCGGCACCATTTCAATAATACCGGCCGAGTGTGACGTCGAGTGTGCCTCAGGCGCCGACAGCCGCCGGGTAGCGTCCTGTAGGGCGGCATCCGACACGATGGCGTAGCGCCGGTAGACGCTCTCGGTCTTGTGGCCCGTGAGCTTCATCGCAACCGACCGCGAGACGCCTGGCGAGGCCGTCGAGCGCCTGCGCGGCGACGCGCGCGCTCACACCGCGCGTATCCGAGAAGCGCCCTGGACGGCCAGCCTTGCCTCGAATGCGCACGGCGGCGGCTGACAGGGCGCCTACAGGGCGATTCTTTGCGGGCATGGGGACAGAGCTTAGCATCAGCGCCTCGCGCTTCGCGCCACCAGGACAACGATGCCGGGCGCCAAGGTCCATAGCGTGAAGGCGAACCAGTCGACGGGCTGTTTGACTGGATATAACCAATAGGCAAGCTCGACGACGGACGGAACGATCATCAGCCACAGCCAACGGCCCGACGAAAGGAGATCAAGCACAGCGCGCTCGCTAGTCATCGCCGAGCCTCCATCCGACGACCAAGTCTCGTTTTGCGAAAGGTTGGAAATATAACTCGGAGCGGCCCTATATGGCCGAACAAGTTTGTCCGTCTCGCCGGAAACGAGCTCAAGGTCAACGGCCTCGGGATGCACGACCGCCTTAATCAGATGGTTAGTGATCCCGAGGGCACCTATGCGAAGGCGAGCGACGAGAAGCGCGCGCTGATGATTCTGAACGTCGTCAACGGCTATCGGAAAGCTGCCGAGGCCGCGTTGCTGAAAAACAATCCGGGCATCACAGCGACGTACAAAGATCAGATGCGCGCGAAGGGGCGAGCGATCACAGCGCCACGTCCGTCGAGGGCGCCGGGGATCTTCATCAATCCGGCCCGCTAAAGTTAGAAAGGCTCGACCCGGACCTTGCTTCCGTCCAAGGTCAGTTGGCACTTCAACATGAGGAAGTCTGGCGTCCGAAATTCCCTAACGTTGTCCGCGCCAAGCGTGGTCCTGTGATAGGTAGAGGGACAAAAGAGGGTGACGCCCTCGGCGTCTACTTTTTCTAGGCGCCACTTGTAGTCGGTGTCCACGACTTTCCTTCTGAATACGAGCCCGGTGCTCGGCAAGAGACTCGGAATCTCAGGTATCTCGATTCCCTCGGTGCGCGGATGCGGACGGAGGCGCAGCATTTGGCCGACGTTCTTCTTTAGTTGCGCGGTATTCATCTAGCCGCGTTTAAGCAATCCAGCCCGTTCTGCCTTCGACAAGAGGAAGCTCACGAACGCGGAACATATAACGATCATGAAAAGTGCATCGCTCGCATCAATATTCTTCTCCTCAAGAATCGCGTGGCGGATTCCGTCCGCGTCGCTCGTATAGCCATAGAGTTTGTCGAGGCCGCCTTTTAGCGACGGATGCAATTCGATCTTGTCTGACACAGCCTCCAAGGCGCCGCGGAGTCCGCCGCCGCGCGTGCCATTGATGAGCTTCACGACGCCCTCTACGGCACTAATGGCCTCCTTAATGGCATTCCGATAGTCAGGCTCCGGACGCTTTCCGTACAGGACCAGCGCCTGTCTGATTTGTTGCTCAACGCCCGCGAGACCTGCCGCAGAAGCGCGCTTCATCGCAAGCTCGATTTCGGTGGCTGTCACGGGCTGGATCTTGCGCGTCAACTCTCCGCCAGTGAATTGAAAGCCCGAGTGCTCGCGTTCGAGCATGACGTTTGCACGCTTCACTGCTTCGGCGTCCGTTACACGGCTAGCAGTGAACCGATAGGCGTTGGCGACAACGTAGTCCAGAACCTCGTAGATCGTGTACCAAGGCAGTCGCGGAAAGACCTCAAGGAGCCAATAGCGCTCGTCTTGATAAGTGGGTTTCTCCCTGGGAACGCGTAAGACTTCAGTAGCGATCTCCCGCACGACTGTTGCTCCACCTGCGATCGTTTGCGGAATCATCTCGCTGACGAAATTCCAGATCGAATTCCGCAGAGGAGAGTCCATTTCGTCGGTCTGGAGCGCGACCTTTACGAGCCCCATCCGCTCTGAGAAACGCGCCATCAACGCTCCGATCTTAAAGGTGGTGCCCAACAGCCCATACGCCAACGAAAGAGGATATCGCGGAGGGGGTCACAAGTCGAGGTGCGTGCCCAGACGATCCTTCGGCGGCCGAAGCTTCGACACTTTCGCGGAGCACCTGTCTGAAAAGCTCTTGGGCCTGCTAGGCAATGACAACGGTGTGCCAAGCGCCACCCGATTCGGGCCTATTTCCTGCCTACGGCAGCCGAGGATAATTTTGAAATCCCTCCGGTAACTCGCTAACTTACCGGAGGGATCTATTCACATGGAAGGTTTGCAAAATCCTCGCTCGATCCGGCAGCTGAACTCTCGCATCGTCGCGTGCCGCCTCTGTCCTCGTCTCGTCAAGCACCGCGAGGCGGTCGCGGCTGCGCCCCCACGGCGCTATCTGGGCCAGCGCTACTGGGCGCGCCCGCTCCCGGGCTTCGGCGACCCGCGCGCCCGCCTCTTGCTGGTGGGGCTGGCGCCGGCGGCCCACGGCGGCAATCGCACGGGACGGATGTTCACGGGGGACCGGAGCGGCGACTGGCTCTTCGACGCGCTCCATCACGCGGGCTTCGCCAACCGTCCCACGTCGGAGCACCGTGACGACGGGCTGAGTCTCGCCGACGCGTACATCACCGCCGCCGTTCACTGCGCGCCGCCCTTCAACAAGCCGACCCTCAGCGAGATCGGGCGCTGCGAGCCCTATCTGCTGACGGAGCTCAGGCTCCTCACCGAGGTGCGGGTCGTCGTCGGGCTCGGGCGCATCGGCTGGCAGGCGTACCTGAGGGGACGGCAGGCGCTCGGGGCCCCGCGGGAGCGACCGGCGCCCAAATTCGGCCACGGCGCGGTGACCCGATTCGCCGACGGGATGACCTTGATCGCGACCTACCACCCGAGCCAGCAGAACACCTTCACCGGCAAGCTGACGCGTCCGATGCTGCGCGGAATCTTCGAGACCGCCCGCCGGCTCCTGGACCGGGCAGGCAGCGAGCCTAGTCGGTCAGATCGGCCGGCAGGCGCGGGCGTTCCCCCACCGTCAGCGTCAGCTCGCGGCGCTGCCCGTCGCGCATGATCGTGATGCGCGCGCGCTGGCCCGGCTTGAGCGTCTTCACCTTCGCCAGGTAGTCCTGATGCGTGCGCACCGGCGTGTTCTCGATCGCGGTCAGGACGTCGCCGCCCAGCAGGTACTCCTCGCCCTGCACGACCACCGAGAGGTTGCCGGCACGAACGCCGGCCTTCTCGCCCGGGCTTCCGTCGTAGACGACCTCGACGAGGTAGCCGGGCGACAGGGGCATGCGGAGGATCGACGAGACCTGGGCGTCGATCTCACGGCCCTGCAGGCCGAGCCACGGGCGGATCACGCGGCCGGTCTCGCGCAGATCGCGCAGGATCGCCTTGCCGGCGTTGATCGGCAGGGCGAAGCCGATCGAGTTGGCTTCCTCGGAGATGAAGGTGTTGATGCCCACGACGGCGCCGCACCGATCGACGAGCGGGCCCCCGGAGTTCCCCGGGTTGATCGGAGCGTCGGTCTGGATCATGGGCTGCTCGGCCAGGCCGGGCAGGATACGGTTGAGGCCGCTCACGATGCCGCGGGTCATCGTCTGCTCGAGGCCCATCGGATTGCCGATCGCCACGACCTCGTCGCCGACCCGCAGCGCCGAGGAGTCGCCCAGGCGCGCGACGGGCAGGGGCGACGGCGTCTCGATGCGCAGCAGCGCCAGGTCCGTGACCGTGTCCATGCCGAGCACCTTCGCCGGCGTGCGCGCGCCCGAGTCGAGCGTGACCGAGAGCGAGGCGGCGCCGTCGACGACATGGGCGTTGGTCAGCACCTGGCCGTCGCGCTCGATCAGCACGCCCGAGCCGACCACGGTCTCGAAACGCCGCTGCGGCTTGGCCTTGTTGATCTTGGTGACCTGGATCGACACGACGCTCGGAGAGACCCGTTCGAAGAGCGAGGCCAGCGGCTCGGTGCACGGCTGCTGCGCGAGTGCCGTCGACGGCAACGCGATCGACAGGATCAGCACCAGCGCGCGCATCAGCCAGGATGATACACCGGCGGTAAACACGGCGGCGGTATAATCGGACGGTGCGCATCGCGATCCTTCCGCTGCTGATCGCCTCGCTGCTCGCTCCCACGACGGCGCACGCCGCCGACCGCGTCGTGGCCGCGACGCTCGACAACGGGCTACGCGTCCTCTTGATCGAAGACCAGCGCAGCCCGATCGTGTCCTTCCAGGTGTGGTATCGGGTCGGCTCGCGCAACGAGCATCGGGGCTCGACCGGCATCGCCCACTTCCTCGAGCACATGATGTTCAAGGGCACGCCGAGCCACGGCCCCAAGGAATTCGCGCGCCTGGTCGAGCAGAACGGCGGCCAGGACAACGCGTTCACCTCGCAGGACGTCACCTCGTACTACGTGGACATCGCGGCCGACAAGCTCGACCTCCTGATCGAGCTCGAAGCCGACCGCATGCAGAATCTCCTGCTCGATCCCAAGGAGATCGCCTCGGAGCGCGAGGTCGTCATCGAGGAGCGGCGCACGCGCACGGAGGACGATCCGAGCGGCTACCTGGGCGAGGAGGTCAGCTCGATCGCCTTCAAGGCGCACCCGTACGGAGCGCCCATCATCGGCTGGATGGACGACATCAAGCGAGTGACGCCGGAGGAGATCCGCGCGTTCTACAAGACCTACTACGTCCCGAACAACGCGATCGTCGTGGCGGTCGGCGCCTTCCGGGCCTCCGACGCCCTCGAGAAGATCAGGAAGCGCTTCGGGCGGATCCCGCGCGGCAAGGTCCCGCCGCCGCTCCTGGCGGTCGAGCCCGCGCAGAACGGCGAGCGGCGGGTGATCGTCAAGAAGC
>JACXTT010007358.1_pt1 | contig 15504 bp, 9 predicted proteins | sample 9270951 | NCBI WGS metagenome assembly JACXTT01 (sample SAMN15532306, study PRJNA645909) | rock metagenome | isolation source: weathered quartz diorite | place: Puerto Rico | collected 2017-06-21 | reverse complement strand
TAACCAATCACGTAGTAGCTCGTGATTGCCTGCTCGGCCTGAATGATCCCCGCCGTCAGATCATTATTATCGAGGAGGGCTTTGCCTCCAGTATCGGAAGCGAGAGCATAGAGAGTGTCCTGCGAGCGTTGAAAGTTTGTGATGGAAGCCATCGCTGTGGCTCCATTAAAGACACCGTTTCCCCCTGGTGACGGCCGGGTCGCATCGCCCAGAGGCATTGCCGCGACGAGCCCGCGGGCGTCGACCGGAAAGAAGGCGACATTCGAGCGAATCGCCGCATTGATCGTCGCGCGTAGTTGCGCCTGGTTGTCGGTGCCGTTCAATCGCAGACCGCTTGCAAAATAGACGAGCGATTTTTGCTCATTGATAGTCTTGAGCATGTTGACAGCTGTCTGAAGCGCTGCCAGCTGCCGGTCCGTATTGAAGATGTTGAACTCGCCGGTATCCTGACCAAATGCCGCCGTTGTATCCGCCGTGGCATTGTCGTTATCGTCGGGATACATCAGCTTTTGAAGCACTCCAAAGAGCGTTTCCTGGTCGTTGGTGAAATCCTGCAAGACCTTTACGCTTCCGGCATCAAAGGTCATGATCGCGACCAGGTCCGGCGCTTTCATTTGCGTACGGATGAATTTGTCGGCGGCGCTAAACGCGCGCAACTGATCCGGCCGCGGCACATTCATCAAATCAAAAAACAGAACGAGGAGCCTGCGGTTCAGATAACGGCTGTCGCCGGGCGGCGGTGGATTGATTTGCGTCGGTATCTTGGGTTGAACAATTTCTGCCGCGGGCTGCGCCTGCGCCGGAGTATCTTCCAATTGTTGAAATTGAAACACACTGATGGTTTGCGGAACTCCGTCTTCCGTGACAGCGAAGTCTTTGTCGGTCAATCTTTCGATGTTTTTTCCGTCTTTATCTTTGACGACGACGGTTTCCACCACCAGCTGCGTGTCTATCTTGATTGTGAAAGGCTGTTGCTGCTGCTGCTGGGCGTGCGCAGCAGGAAGGAATAACAGAAGAAGCAAGAATAAACGCCGCTTGAATAACTTGGAATACGGAAAAAAAGTCCCCTCCTCTGCTGAGCGCGAAGCGCGAGCCAGATAGGGCGAAGCCTCAAAAAAGGGGTGGCGCTGGGGAGCGGCGAAGCCGCGACGAATTAAAGCGCCGGTGTGGTGCTGGTCAAACGATTCAATTTCTTGACCAACACCACCCCAGCCTCGGCTGCGCCTCGGCTGTCCCCTCCTCAGCTGAGGAGGGGAGTTTTTCAGCCAAATGCTCATTTACTCACACCAACATAGGCCATCATCAGAACCTCACGCGCAGCGTGGTCTGAATCGCGCGCATCGCATTCACGTTATTAGGCAGCCCGAACTGCGCATTATTAATAATGGTATTCCACGAGGCGAACGTCACATGATTCAAGACATTGGTGGCATCGACTTTGACATCAATATTGAAGCGGTCCCCTTTAGGGAACGTCCTTCCCAGCGTCGCATTCAAGACAAACTGCGTCGGGCCCGTTATTGAATTCCGTCCCGCGTTCCCCCAATGGCCCACCGCAGGCGCGCTGAAGGCTGTGGGGTTTAGAAAGAATCCCGCCGTGGCGGCGTAAACGGATGATCCCGTCACATCCGGACGTAAGTTTCCGGTGACTCCTGTCCCAGGTACGGCCGAGAAGTAGAACGGGGTCAGCGGCAACCCGCTTCCCACTGTCAATGATTGCGCCACTGTCCATTCCTTCAGCAGCGCACCCTTCCATCCTGAAAGCAGCGCCCCACCGCGGACTCCGGAACCGGATGTGTATTGCGCCTGAAGAATTATCTGATGCCGTTGATCGAAATTGGATCGCCCGCGCTCACCGGCCAGATCGAGCCAGTTCTGAGCAATCGCCGCCCCGCCCTGAGTGACTGTAACGACTTGCCCGCTGCCCATCAACGGCGCGTTGTCCATAGCTTTCGCGTACGTATACTGCAATGTCGCCGTAAAACCACTCCGCAGGCGCCGGCGCAGCTGGATCTGCCCGGCTTCACGCGTCGAATTGCCATTCGACGTCAAGAAGATGTATCCGGACGGGCTGATCGCCCCTGTCGGAAATGTATTGGGCAGAAACTCCTGAGGCAGCCGCGTGCCTTTTGTACCGAGATATGTCGCCGTCATCTGCAAGCCAGCCGGAAGATCCCGCTGTACGGATAACGTCCAGTTGTGCACATAGCCGATCCGGAAATTCGGATCGATGGCGAACGTATTGGTTGTGATGCCCTGGACTGGAATAAATCCATTTGCGAGCGTCAGTGGAGTTGCCGGACTATTCTGAACGCTCAGGCTTTTTGAAAGCGGCGATTGCTGCGCCATCTGGACAGCGATCGATTGATAGACATTCGTGTTGCGGTACACACCATACGAACCACGAACGATCGTCGATGAAGCAGCGAGTGGCCTCCATGCAAACGCGAAACGAGGTTGAATACCGAGCCTGTCCGGGTGAATCAAATTATTCCCGATAACCGGAGATACCGCGGAAAAGCCGGGCGCTATATTCACATTCACCAGCCTTCCATAGAGCTCGCGAATCGGCGTTTCATACTCCCATCGAGCTCCGACGTTCAATGTCAGAGAGCCATCCACGCGCCAGTCATCCTGAACGAAGCCATCGAAGACCGTTTGGCGGAAATATTTGTCGGCGTTTCCAAATGCAATCGCGCTCGTATCCGGGATCCCAAGTAGAAAATCGGCAAAATCGAGTTCCGCGGCAGCACCGGTAAAGCTAAACGTACCGCGCGGGTCCTGCTGCGACAGAATGTTGAACTGTTGCCGGCGCATGTCGCCGCCAAAAGTCACATTGTGCCGGCCGTGATTCCAGAAACTGCTGTAAGACATCGTGTTCGTTTGATTTCGATTGAACGAAAATTGCGCGTCCGACATGGACGATGTGCCACCGGCGAACGAAAGTGTTGGAGGACCCCAGTTGATGGGCTCCTGGTTGTTTCCTGTTACCCCCGCAATACCGGCGACGTTCAGGCGATTTGCAAAAAAGGGTGTGGTGCGCGTGGAAAGCCTGCTGAATTGATATCGGAAAGTCGCGGAGAAACGCTGCGACGGACGTATCGTCCAATTGATCGCGGTGTTGATGCCGAAAGCACGCGTGTTGTCCAGAAAACTGAAAAGATTCGTAGAGTCGCTGCGCGTCGACTGTATCGCAAAATTGCCAAAGAGCTGATTCCTTGGGTTGATGGCCTTATTTAAATTCGTTTGCAGCGCGTCGGAGTGCGTGGCATTCACGCGGGCAACTTGATAGTTGTAGCGCGCATTCCCATTGAAGTTCGGAAGTGGGAAATACGTCAGCAGAGATTGCGCCTGGGGACTGATCCGTCGCAAAGGGACAGTGTTGCCATTGAACGGCAATCCGTTCACAGGGTCGATGATCGCGGCGGGCCCCCCGAGCGCGGAAAGACTTTGCGAGAAATCGCCGTTTCTTTCGAGGTTCGTAGGCATTCGTCCTGTTGCCGTGACCGCATTCCGATTCTGAACGCGCTGGTAACCGACGAAAAAGTTCGGGCCGTTGTTGTGGGTCAAACCCGGAATCTTGATCGGTCCCCCGAAATTGAAGGAACCGGTGACCTTGTTATAGTCGGGTTTCGGCGTGTTCTGGCCGGTTAAAGAAAACGCGCGCGCATCGAGCGAAGAATTGTCGATGATGAGTCCGATGCCGCCGTTGTACAGGGACCGGATACCCCGCCGATTGTTTCCGAACGCGCCAAACTGGGCGAAGGGCGACGCCGCGCCGTTGTTGACGGATCCGTTGATCAGCAACCCGTCGGCCGCGCGCTGATTTAATTCGTCCTGGCTCACATTGGCGAACGCACTTGAGGCCGGTGGGGGATCTCCGCTGGGTTGCGGCGTCGTACCTGCCGTGCTGGACTCATTCACTTGCGTTCGCTGAAAGCCGCTCTGCCTATTGCGGGCCGCTGCCGGCGCTTTGGCATCGGCCCCAGCTTTTGTGTCCGGCGCGGGGGAAGCAGCCGGCGTCGCCGGCTCATTGTGCGCAACCTCCGCCTTAATCTCTTCGAGGGGAAGCATCCTTAGCTCCCAACTCGATTGAGACGTGTCTCCGTGGAGCTTCGCGAACCCGAGCATCTCGATGTCGACAGGCCACGTCCCGTTCGGCAAATCCGCAAAGACGTACATTCCCATCGAGTCCGTTATGGTTACAAACTTCTTATCTCCCTGTATAACCGTGACGGTTGCGCCCGGCACCGGTACACCGGCGAACACCACCTGGCCGTGCGTTTCCGCTAATGCCGCTATGGAGAACGAATAGACGAGGCCGAAGGCTAAGACAATAGTCTTCCTCATGCTGACAAACTTCGCATTGTGGCTTTTTGTGCAAAGCTCATGCTAGTTATCCGTTGGCTTTTCCTCTATGTGATCAATGACGAGAAGGGGCACGGGACGCTTTTGCGTCTCCAGCTTCAGCCCGAGTTGCTTGTTAATTGCTTCGAAGAGGGTGACTGCACCGTTGGGATCGGATGAGGCCAAAGCGCCATTCGGTGCCGGACCAGCATCTCGGCCGCGTCGTTCCCCGTTCTGGAATAGACCGACGGGGCTAAAACTCAGCGTAAAGTCCCAGCCCCCATCGATTCCTGTCGCATCCAGAACCGGAATATGAATGTAGCCCGGCGCGAGCCTTTCGAGCTGTTCAGCAAATTGCGTCATCGTTGTGTTTTGGCACGTCACAAGCCTGGTGATAACGGGATTCTCATCCCGCACATCTTTCGTACCGAAGGGGGCTCCTTCCCTACACCGCGTCCGGCTCGAGGGATCCGCTTTCTGGAGTTTCGGCTTCAGCGCAACGAGCGTGTACGCCGCCACCGGCCGGTCTTCCATGTGAGTCGTCAGCTTAAAGCGATCCACAAGAAGCGCGCGCAACATCAGCCGCAGTGTTTCAAAATCGGGCTGATCACCGAGCCCGCTGGTGGATGCTTTGGCGACGATATCGAAGCGGGCGGACTCCAGCCACTTCGGCGCTCCCGCGAGCAGTTCGTCGCCATTGAGGTCCCAGGCAAGCATGATTAGGTTTTTCAACGGAAACGCTCGCACGTCGAGGCGCCCGTTTTGGAGCCGCACGTTTTGTCGTGCGCCGGTCACACTGGGTTTGATATCGGCCACTTCAAACTCTGCCGAAGCCGGAGGCAGGCTTGCCGTCACGCCGGCTGGATTGGGCGTGGGCGTCTCGTTGACACTGTCCACAACGATCACAGGGGCAGGCGCTTTCTGAGGCTCCAGCCTCAGGCCCAGCTGGTCATCGATGGCGTCGAAGACGGTGATCCGGTCATCGGAGGCCTCCCGTCGAAAGAATCGGGGAGACCATTTGAGATCGAAATCCCAGAACCGTTCCAGTCCGGTTGAGTCCACGACTGGGTTCGTCAGGTAGTCGCGGGCCATCTGACGTAACCGCTCCGCAAAATCGTGCATTGTGATGTGGCGGCACGCAAACTGCGCGTATCGCATGGGACCGGTTTGGGAGGTCTGCTGGCGCTGACATCCGGTGTTCCCGCTTCCTTCGGATTCCTTCAACTTCGGCTTGCCCTTTCCTAGACTCAGCACAAATGCCGGCATCGGCTTGGTATCCATGTGAACCATGAGCTTGAAGCGATCCGCCAGCAATGTTTGGAGCATCAACTTGGCGGTATCCTGCGACGTATCGGGTGGCACCGTCGCGATGACATCGAAGCGGTCCGATTCGAGCCAGCTTGGTCCTCCGACCACGCTCTCGGCATCCACACTGTAGGCAGTCCGAATCAGATCCACCATGGTTGCCCTTCGTAACTCATAGCGGCCTGAACGAATAACGCCACCCGTCATGTTCAAATTTTTGCTGCGGGCGCTCACGTGGACGTCTGCCGTATCAAATGCCGCGTTGGTGGCGGCAGACTGAGCGAATAAGACGATTGAGAAAAAAAGAATGCAGATTATGCTGGCGAATGCTCGCGCCATATTAGAAGACCTCAAGTTTCATTGCAGATCAGTTTTCCGTCGGCTTTTGAACACTGTCGATCACTAAGACTTCGACTTGGCCTTTCGCCGATTCCAAGCGCAACCCGAGTTGCTCTTGAACCGCAGTGAAGATCGAGGGACCGGAAGCATCAGCTGGTGGCGGTGGTGGTTCGGCACCGCCAGGAGTGAACTGTCCTTGGCCCAGTTCGGGAGTCCATTGCAGCTTGATATCGTAAAGCCCCTTCAGATCGGTTTTGTCGATGACCGGCCGCCCCAACTGTTGAGCAAGTATCTGTACGAAATTTCTCAACGGCACTCCGCTGGCATCAAGGTTCCCCCTTCCGACGGCGACGCTTCCACGGGGTGTCGGACCACCTCGACCGCCTCGTTGTGGTGGCGGTGGCGGAGCTCCACGCCCGGGAGGCTCGATAGGACTCTGATCCGCAGACAACTTCATCTTGGAACCGCTTTTGCCTACAAGAAGTTCATAAACGGCCAGTTCTTTAGTCTCTCGATGCATCTTCAGCTGAAAACGATCTTCAATAAGCGATTGCACCATGAGCATCAGGGGGTCAGGAACTGTGGGATCGGGGAAGCCTTTTTGCGGCGGGACAGTACCTTCCTCAGCCTTGGCTTCGATATTCCAGCGATCGGAGCTGATCCAATTGGGTCCCCCCATCATCTGAAAATCCCGAACGCGATAGGCAACGCCCATCACCATCTTTAATGTGGCATTGTTCACCATGAACCGGCCTCCCGGTTGAGCCATGATCATGATGCGGTTGTCGGCAGAAGTACTTGGTTTCACGATCGCAACCTCAAATGACGGTTTAGCCGGGGAAAGCTGTTGTGACAGAATCGGAACCGCTACCGCCGCAAGAGCCAAGATCACCAATGGGAAACGAGTTTGTAAATCCATCCTTCTCAATTGTCAGGCTTTGGAATTGAGGAGACAAGCTAAGACGTGGTGGCTTAACAAATGTTTACCAACACAATTTTGATTCCATTTTTCGACGAGCGGCGGCGGATCGCCGCGCTTATCCAGGAGTAAACGCCTGAATTTCTAATTTTTATCGTGCAGCTTTGATTTCGGCGAGCAGCTCCCGCCGGAAGGTATCCAGGCGATCGTTCATAGCGAGTAACCGTACATCGACATTGCTTTCTATGCGAACAAAGTCTGCAGAGAGGGTTTCCTCGATGCGCCGAATTTCAGCCGTAAACTTCTCATCGACCCGGCGGATTTCCGCGGCGAACTGGTCGCGATAAGCGTCGAGTCTGCTGTTGATAGCGTCGGCCTTCGCATCGAGCAAATCAATCTTGGAGTCGATCTTCGCGTCGAGCATGCCGGTTTTTGAATCGATTTGGATCTGGACGCTGTCGATTCTGGTATTGACGGCTTTGAGCTCTCCCTTAATGCTTTCGAGTTGAGGTACAAGCAGGGTTTGAAACAGTTCACGGATATCGTCGATCATTTGTACTCCCGTCCGTTGGGCCGGGACACGAAACGATCTTATCACTTCGAACTGTAAGCGCGGTCTATGACTGCGCGTATTTCGTTGATTCTTCGAAAAGCGCGGTCATAGACCGCGCCTACAGTACTGGTTTGTGAGTTTTGCAACACTGTCAATTAGGAGGGAAGCCGCCTTTTTCAAACTTGGGCTCTGAGGTTAAAACCGCCGGTTCATCTCAACGTATGCGAAATTCGCTGCAGCTCCGGCGGGAAAGAGACGCTTCACAACGTCTTTGCCAGAAGCATGGGGTACGTAAAATGTGAAGTGGGTCTGAGCATCGAACTGGTAATCTGCACTCAGATCAAAGACAGCCATAAATGGTCTCTGACCGCCTGAAGGACGTCCCGAGAATCCAAAGGTCTGTTTCTGAAAAGCTCCGCCGCCGGAGTACCAAAGATCGCCCGCACTCGCTAAGTTGAGCGAATGAGCCTCGCTCCGAATTGTCAGCTTTTGGTGTGGAATAACAGTCAATTGAGCAAAAGTATCTTCGTTGTTCATGAAGTTATAGAGCGGAAAACGCGCGAAAGGCCGAGGTGTCGGCAACTCTTGAAAGAACGTATGGTGGACGCCATCGGATGGATCGTCGTCTCCACTGCCGCGAAAGTAGCCGGCGCGGAGCCATGGTTTCAGTGGCGCATTGTCTAATTGGTAACCGGCTTCGGCAGCGACGGCACTTGCTCGGTGACGGAGTGTTCCCCAACTTCCGGTCTGAGCAGCTCCCCAAAACAGGACGTCCGTTTTGCCGCTTGCGAGTGAAAAAACGTTCACGTAGTTCCCGGCAATCGCCGTGATGTCCATTTTCTTATGGTCTGCCGAGCGGAGCGGCAAAGGCCGGTTGTCTGTCTTCACCACGTCGCGCCCGTCATGATAGTACGTTGCAAAAATACGTGCTTCGCCTTGGCCGTGCGATCGATGCGTTGTTGTAAAGGCCCCATACACAATCTCAACGTTCAGGTCCTTCATTCCCTCGACTTGAAATACGCCTTCGGTCGGACGGGCTGCCATGAAGGTCACGTTCGATGTACTTGCGCCACGCGAGAAATGGATTCCGTCCAGGCTCCGCATGATATGAGTGAACCCGAAATTTCCGATCAGCCGGTTCGCGACTCGGTCCCGGACAACGGCTCCAAGCGCTCCTTCCGGATTCAATTCGAGGCCGTCTCCATATTCGAATCGGCCGATTCGCAGCGTGCTCGGCTGGTCTCCACCGATGCCTTTCAATCGAACGAATCCCTGTTTTAGGAATATTCCGACGGGCGTGCGCCCTTCGTTTGCCGCACGGTATGTACCACCGAAACCTAATTGTCCTTGTGGGAGCGGGGCGACAGCTCTCGGAGGCAAACCGATCAATGATGGCTGTTCCAATTCGAACAGCCAATCCTGACTCCGGAACTGGCGGGCCAGAGATACACGAAGCACCGATGCTCCGTAACCATATGTGCTGTCGGCCGGTGGCGCTTTGAAAAAGTCCCAGTCTTCGAATCGAACCCGCAAACTACCGGCAACCGTCCATCCAGCAACGTGAATACCGCTGCCCGGCTGGGCAATCGCAGAATGGCTGAATAACAGCGCAGCGATAAAAACGGGAATGCAAACTCTTCCGATCATATGACGTGCTACATGTTACAGGGAACACGAGTGTCGAAAATAGGCGGTCAGAAAACCTCTTTCGTTCCGCTGACAATGAGAACTTCCGCGGGAATACTGACGAGGCTGCCCGTCGAGTACGGCTTCAAACCTTCAATAACTTGCCGGCGTATCTCATTTATAGTCTCCATCGCCAACATCACGAGCTTTGAACGCAACTTATCCGACATTTCCGATCGCAACGTCCAAAAGTCTTCCACAGACAACGGCGCTTCTATCCTGAACTGCAACAGGCGCTCCGATGACCGAACGGCACCCGCTTCGTCAAGGATGTTTCGCAGCTTGCCGGTCTCAGCAAAACGGAACGCATCGAGCGCATTTGGCTCCGGCGGCGGAGATTCCACATAACGGTCAACGACTCGCGAGAAAACGTAGTGAAAGGGATTTCGATCTGCAAAGTGCCAAACGGCGACAGCTAGTTTTCCGCCGGGTTTGAGCACGCGCAGCATTTCTCGGAGGCCATCCATTGGAGACCGGAAAAACATCACGGCAAACCGGCTCACAACGGCCTCGAACGTATTCGCCGGAAACGGAAGGTTATCTACGAAGGCCGTCTGAAATTGAGCATTCCTGAGCCCAATGCGCTCGGACGCCCCTTTTGCCGCATCCACCATCTCCGGCGCAGGATCTATGCCAACAACTGTTCCTTCCGATCCGAGCAACTCGGCGATACTCAATGCGGGTTCGCCCGGTCCAGTGCCTACATCGAGAACGTGATGGCCGCGAACAATTCCGGCATCCTCTACGAGAGCCTGTGTAATGGGAGCAAACATGCCGCGAATGGTTTCCCGGTGCTTCTCCCAATAAGGCGCAGACTGGCTCCATGGGTTCGCGCTGCTGCAGTCTGCCTCCATAGAGTTTCAGACTATAACGCCCTCAGAAGCCGAAGGGCAAAACGAAAACGGATAGGGTGGCCTGAACCAGTGCGAAAGAGCCACTGTGCTCATTCATATCCTGATGCGCCCGTACACCTGTAACTCTCCAGTCCCCGATTGCGGTCCCCACCGGTATCGCGTGGCGCGCCGCCAGTCCTTGTTGCCAGTTCAAGACCACAACATCAGCGTTTGCACTGGGCGCACGAACGCGAATGTCGAAATACGTCCCGCTTGTCAGGTTGTTGCCAGAAAACGTGGAGGTGAATGCCCCCTTTACGGGAACACTCGATGGATCCACTACCAGCCCCGTCGCAAGTGGTGTCGCATCTGCAGCGGGAAGGAAAATCCGGCAAGGCGGAGTGCTGAGGGATACGGAGGAAATGAGCGTGATGCAATGATTGTCCACAATCGTATTTGTACCCGCAGGAGCAACGTTTCTGATATCACTGCCGTTGCACGGAGGACTCGCGCAAGTCGTCGCCGTGAAACTGCTCGAGTCCTGTAAAGCCGGATTGCCTATCGCCATATTTCGGCGAACAATATTGCCACGGGCGTTGCTACCCAACACAATGCCATTCGCGTTCCCGGTGACAACGTTATCTTCGATCACGTTGTCAGCGGAAGTGCCAATAGCACCAATGCCGAAATCGATAGTGCCGGCTGTGACGAGCTGTTGAACATAGCCATTGCCGCCCGCGTAGTTTCGCAACACACGGTTGCGAGCTGCGCTGCTGATTCATATTCCTCCACAAGACGCCGCAAGCCGGGCGTTCCTCACCAAAACATTGTTTTGGATCAGGCTGTCCGAGGCGCCACTAAGGAAGATCCCAGATCCGCAGTTCGTCGATGCAGTTAGGGAAAAAACTTTGGCTCTCACGGAGCTGTTGAGAACGACGCCTTGGGCTCGAAACTGTTGGACTACACCAGGCCCTTGAACGGTCACGTCGGAACTGCCAGCGGTATCGACGCCAAATTCATTTGCAGTAGGACCGTCAGGACATCCGGTGGAAGGATCTGCGAGGCCGGTCATGGTGAAGCTGTTTAAGTTGAGCGTTATGCCGGACGCACCGAATTGAATACATGCCGCTCCTGTTATTGCACACGTCACATCTCCAGTCAGCCGAGTGTCTCGGGTGATTGTTCTCGCGCCACGATGGTTCCACTGATTGTGTCCTCCGCAGCTACCTGCGGGCTCACCCGTGCCAGTGCGACGGCGGCCATAGCCGCTGTTAACAGAGACACTACGCCGAGGATTTTCGCCGAACTGTTCATATGGTCTTCTCCTGAGTTGCTGTGGGGCTATTTTAATCCCATCTCAAGGTAGAGCAACCCTCGTGCAGTCGCTGCTTGACTATGGCAGGAGAGATATTTAGGGCTTCGGCTGTGTCGTTGACTGAAAGTCCGGCAAAAAGACACAAACCCGATAACGGCTGCGTTTAATCTTCGTACACGCTTTTTGCTTCGCCCGCTTTCGGCAAACGATCCGACGGACGTGCCCACCACACGTAGAAAGTGGGCAACAGAAAAATGCTCATGAGCAGATCCGTAATGAGTCCGCCGACGATGACGATCGCAAATGGGCGCTGCGAGTCCGATCCGATCGCGTGGGACATGGCAGCAGGAAGCAGACCCAGCGTTGCGACGAGCATCGTCATCATGATCGGACGGAAACGCCGCGTGGCTCCATCGATTGCTGCTTCTGCGACCGGTATACCTCTGGCGCGAAGCTGATTGATGTACTCCACCATAATGACGCCGATCTGAACCGACACGCCGAACAACGCCAGGAATCCCACTCCCGAGGAGACGCTCAGGTGCGTGCCGGTAACGAGCAGCGCCAGGAGACCGCCCAGAGGAGCCACGGCCATGTTGACAAGATTTAAGGCCGCCCATTTCGCCGAACCAAAGGCGGCATAGATGATCATGAAAATGAGAAACACGGTGAGGGGCACAATGATCATCAGCCGCGCCTGAGACCGTTTTTGGCTCTCGTATTCGCCTTCCCACTTGATGTTATAGCCGCGCGGAAGCTGAACCTGCTTGCCGACCTTGTCAATGGCCTCTTCAACCGCGCCGCCGAGATCACGACCACGCACACTAAATCTCGTGGCGACATAGCGCTGGTTTCCTTCACGATAGATTTCCGCGGCCCCCTCCTGTTCCCGGATTTTGGATAACTGTGCGAGGGAAACCCGTTCTCCTGTTGGAGACACGAGCCGGATGTTTGCAATCGCTTCTTCCCTGTCGCGATACTGAGGAAGATACCGGAGCACCAGGTCGTATCGCGCCTCGCCTTGCAGCACCTGCGTCAGCGCATTCCCGCCAACTGCTGTCTGAATGGCATCCTGGACGTCGGCTATGTTGATTTGATAGCGGGCGGCCTGCTGCCGATCTACGGTCACATTGAAGTTGGGCTGGCCAAGCAGGCGAAAAACGGCCACATCCTCAATACCACTGATGCCACGCATGATCCTTGCGATCTGGTCGGCCTTATCTTCGAGAACCCTCAAATCATCGCCGTAAACCTTCACCGCCAACTGGCCCTTGATGCCGCTGACGGCTTCTTCCACATTGTCGGAGATCGGCTGTGAAAATCCCCATAGGACGCCGGGAATCTTCTCCAGCTCGCGGTCCATAGCCGCAATGAGCTCCTCTTTGTTCTCATGAAAAGCGGGGCGCCATTGTTCTTTGGGTTTTAAGCCGACAAAATATTCCGTATTGAAGAAACCCGTCGTGTCGGTTCCATCGTCAGGACGGCCCGTCTGACTGGTGCACGTGGTTGTCTCTGGAAACGAACAAAGCAGAATCCGAGCGCGGTTCATCAGCCGGATACCTTCGGTTGGGCCTGTACTGGGAGCGAGTGTCCCGCGCACCCATATCGAGCCCTCATCCAAATGCGGTAAGAATTCCGATCCAATGACGCTGGTGATGAGGTAGGCGCTCGTACAAACCGAGAGAATCGCAATAATGACCATGACCGACCGGTGGTGGACGGACCATCCGACCGCCCTGCGGTAGTGAACAATGAGCCAAACGAGCAAAGGGTTATGCCACTCCGAGGTCTCTCTGCGGAAAACGAAACTGGATAGAACCGGAGCAACCGTCATGGAAAATATGACTGCACCGAGTAGGGCGAAAGCCACCGTCCAGGCCATCGGGCGAAAGAGGCGGCCTTCGACTTGCTGAAGCGTAAAAATGGGGAGATACGCGGTGATGATGATTGTGATCGCATAAAAAACGGGCCTCTGTACTTCGTGCGCAGCGGCCCGGATTCTGTCGGGGACGGATTTGTGCAGGTGTTCCTGGTGGCCGAGGTGGCGAACAATGTTCTCGACCATCACAACGGTTCCATCCACGACCATCCCGAAGTCCAGAGCGCCGAGGGACAATAAGTTTGCCGGGATCTGGCGCAGGTTGAGACAGATTGACGCGAACAGAAGCGAAAACGGAATGGTCAGAGCAACAATAAGCGCCCCCCTCACGTTTCCTAAGAACAAAATTAAAATGACTGCGACAAGGATGAAACCTTCCGTGAGGTTGTGCAGAACCGTTTCGGTCGTGTAATGCACGAGTTCCGTACGATCGATAAAAGGAACGATTTTGACGCCGGCAGGTAAAATGTGATCGTTCAGCTCCTGCACTTTGGTGTGAAGTCCCGCGAGCGCCGTCTCCGCCTCTGCGCCTTTGCGCATCGCCACCCACGCCGACACGACATCGGAATTGTCGACCAGTCGACCGTCTTCACGGCGTATCGCGCGCGCAAATTGACCGAGGCGAATCTTCGGCCCTTGCGAAACTTCCGCGATGTCCTTCACCCGGAGCGGCGTGCCGTTTTTCGTTGTGATGACGGTATTTTCGATATCGTGTACGTTTCCGACCAAGCCCACCTCACGCACATTGATCTGTTGCAAACCCGCTTCGATAAAACTTCCGCCGGCATTCACATTATTCGTAGAGAGTTGTTGTTCGACCTGACCGATATTCAAGCCGTAGGCAATCAGCTTGTTGGGGTCGAGGCGGACTTGATATTCACGTGTAGGCCCTCCGAATGTGGCGACTTCTACGATGTCGGACACCGACTTGAGGTTCTTTTCAACGACCCAATCTTGCAACGACTTCAGTTCCATCACGTCGTACTGAGGATTCGTGCTATGTAGCGTGAAAAAATAAATCTGGCCTACGGGACTCCAGTCAGTGCCCATCTGCGGTGTGACGCCCTGTGGGAGGTTGACTTGAGAAAGCCGCTCCAGGACTCTTTCCCGATTGCGGAAGTTGTCTTCTTCGTCGTCAAAGATCAGTTTCAAATCGGAAAGCCCGAACAGCGAAAACGAGCGTAAATGCGTCACGTGCGGAATACCGTTCATTGCGATTTCCAGTGGAATCGTAACCTGCTGCTCTATTTGCTCCGCAGAGATTCCGGGCCATTGTGTTATGACCTCGACGTAGTTATTCGCAACGTCCGGATACGCTTCGATAGGAAGGATGTGAAAGGCCACCAACCCGGCGCCGAAGAGAAGCAGCGCTAGTGCTATGACGAGCAGGCGCTGGTTGAGAGCAAAGTCAACAACTCGCCGAATCATGCTTTCTCACTTTTCGACGGTGTCCTGCAGCACGAGAGCATTCGTCACGACCTGGTCGCCCGGTTGAATACCGGAAACAATTTCTTGCATGTTGCCGGGAAGCATGTTTCCCGCGACAACTTCAACGCGCCGGAAGCCTTCGGTTTCCGTCGGCGTGTAGACCCACTCGCGATCGTGCAAATGCAGGATTGCAGTTGCCGGCACTGTTGCGCGTTTCTCCTGGCGCTCGCCATGGAAGGTGGCGGTGACGAACATTCCGAAGCGAAGTATCCCGGGGTTTTCCACCTCGAGCCGGACCTTGGTTGTTCGGAGGTTTGGGTCGAGCATCGGAAGGATGTTGCTGATCCGCGCCTTCAACACGCGGCCCGGATAAGCATTCAAGCGGACGTCCGCATATTCGCCCAGATGCAGTTTCGCCATATCGTTTTCGTACACATCACACAAAATCCAGACATGAGACAGGTCTGAAATCGTAAATGGGTTTGGCGGCGTCAGTGCTTGTACGCCCGCGGAGCTGGTGATTTGTTGGTCCGTTATGACACCGGAAAACGGCGCATACACATCGACGACACCGGAAGGATGATCCAGATCCGCAGCGCCAAGGTGTTCCAGGCGCTCGCGCGCCGTCGCAACATCCACTCGCGCGTTCTCCAAAGCGGTCTTGGTGGCTTCTTCGGCATTTGTCGCAATTTCCAGAGCGCTCTTCGGCGTTGCGCCTTTCTCGTACAAGAGCTGAGCGCGATCGAGCTGAATTTTCGTGAGTTGCTGATTCTTGATCGCGAGCTGTTCGTTTTTCAGGGCTTTTTGATAGTCGGAAAAAGCACTCGCGATATCCGTACTTCGAACCTTGAACAGGAGCTGCCCTTTCTTGACTTCATCCCCAAGTCTCGCGTCGATTAC
>JACXTT010007357.1_pt1 | contig 15506 bp, 14 predicted proteins | sample 9270951 | NCBI WGS metagenome assembly JACXTT01 (sample SAMN15532306, study PRJNA645909) | rock metagenome | isolation source: weathered quartz diorite | place: Puerto Rico | collected 2017-06-21 | reverse complement strand
CGATGCGGCTCGACACGTTTCGGCATCGCGGTCCAAAAAGGGCGACCTGGCATTGTTATACCTGCCGGTTGGAGGCGATGTGACGCTTCGCACCGGAGTTCTCGCCGCAAATTTGCGCGCGGAATGGTTTGATCCACGCAGTGGACAGCGAAGTGTTGCCAAGGAGGTGACCCGCGGTGCGTTTGCGGCGCCGGATACTAGCGATTGGGTGCTATTGCTGCATCGCTGATTGACCGTGTAATGTTTCCGGCGCACGATGTTTGTGCTTCCACGCTCTGCCCGTAGCATCGGCGGCGCGAATGGCGTCGGAAACAATCTCGGGCCCGACCTCGAACGGCTCGTTGTGTATGGTCTCTCCTTTTGCCGTGCTGCGCGTCGCGATCCGGTTTAGCATTTCGCCGCTCATCTCGCCGAGTCCGACTTCCGCCAGCGTGATGGGCAGGCCTACCTCTATGGCGAATTGGAGAACCTGTTCCACCAGTAACCGCGGCTTCCCTTCGAGTATCAGCTGGACCAGCACCCCGAAAGCCACCTTCTCCCCGTGCAAGAATGCGTGCGTGGGTGGAACCGCCGTAAGGCCGTTGTGAATGGCGTGCGCGGCAGCCAATCCCGAGGATTCAAAGCCAAGCCCGGATAACAGCGTATTAGCTTCCACCAGCCGCTCGAGAGAGGGCGTCACCGTCTGTATCTGCACGGCCCGCAGCGCATCTGCGCCGTCATTGAGTAGCGTGCGATAGCAGAGTTCCGCCAGTGCCAGCGCCGTCTGAGTCGAGCCGCCACCGCGCATGTTCTTGATATTGCCGTCGACACAGGTCTTGGCTTCAAACCACGTCGCCAGCGCGTCGCCCATCCCGGCGACCAGGAGCCGAGGTGGACTCTGCGCGATAACCTGAGTGTCCACCAGCACGAGGTCGGGATTGCGCCGATAGATCCGGTACTGTTCGAAGGTTCCGTCGTCGGTGTATACGACGGACAACGCGCTGCAGGGAGCGTCACTGGATGCCACCGTCGGGCAGTTCACGACCGGCAGGTTGCAGTCAGCGGCAGAGGCACGCGCGGCATCCAGTACCTTGCCTCCGCCGGCCCCGATGATGACCCGCGCGTCCTTCTCCCGGACAGCCGCGTTGATGCGGTTGATTTCGGAAGCCGAACACTCGCCCCCAAATGCGTGCACGTGATAGGGGATGCCCGCTTCGCCGAGACTGGTGCACCACACCTCGGAGAGCAGAGATCGAGCGCTGCGTCCCGCAACAATGAGTGCGGGCCCTTCCATCCCCAGGGTCGCCATCTCCCGCCCAAGAAATGTGGTGGCATTCTTCCCCTGGGTATATCGGGCGGGCGAACAGAAAATAGAAAGCATCTGTCTACTCTACTGCAGCGCGAATCGACGGGTGAGTTCGTCAGGCGTCAGCTCGGTACCCCGGTAGACAAAACTCGATGGTGCGCCCGCACGCCGGCGCCTAATGCTTCCAAAGATCTCATTTCTATTTGCCGCGGTTTGAAAATCAGAAGCTGTTGAGGACCGCTCGAACACGATCCTCATAGCCATCGCTTGATACCACGGGGCAGCGTACAAGCCTCTGTGCGGCCTCTGCCGGCATGCGGCGCCAGTCGCCATCTACTGGATTCACGATCAGGCATTGGGCGCGGCTGGCGGCGAGCCTTTGCGGAATCTCCGGCCCCCGCAATGCGTCAAATGGCACATACAAGAACGGGATCTCGCGGTCGTACGGAGTGTTACGGTCCTTATCCTCGCGTTTGAGCTGGAACGAAGCGTGGAGCGATTGCGGGCGGTCCAGGAATTGCCGGAAACTGAGGAAGCCATCGCGCTGGATGTACCAGGCCAGATCCGGCGCGAGTGCCATCACATACGCGGCCGCCAGGCCGGCGTTGTCACCGCGTGCATACAGGGCCACACGTTTGCCGGGAAACCCACGGATCACACGGGCGATATCTTCGCCCTGCTGGAGTACGAAATCTTCGTTGAGCAGCAAGCTCGTCGCCGCGAGCCAGCCTTTCTGCGTGGTGGCTGACTCGCCTATGCCACGTGGATCCACACCGCAGATGCTCCAGCCTCGCGCGGTCGCTTCGCGGATCACCGGGTCGGTGGCCAGTTCCTCTTTGCCCCGGTCATCCACCGCAACGAGCACTCCGGCTTCCCTTGGCGCTGCGAGATAGAAGGCCGGAAGCGTGATCTGGCCGGAGGGAATCAGAACGCGCTGGAGCCGCAAACTCCGGAGGAGCGGAATTGGGGGCTGTGGCGGCAGGAAACGCAGTGGCTGTGACTGCGCCGGCTCCGCTTTCACGGCCAACCGCCGGACGGCATCGATGATTCCCGGACCAGCGGGCTCATTTTTCTCAAAGCACCGCAACTCGGGCGCATCATATGGCTCAATTTCGGTTGCAGGCTCCGGGTAGGGCGAGCCGTCGCCTCGCCCCATGAGCCACCGCAGGAACCAGCCGTAGGCGGCTTCGCGTTTCTTCTGCTGATATCCATGGCCGGCGGAAGTGTCTTCGAAAAAGCCGAGTTTGTCCGGCGCGCCGAAGGAACTATACAGATCGCGGCTGTAGCGGTAAACAGAGCGCACGCCTTCGATCGGGAAGCTCTGGTCCTGGGATGCGGCGATGATCATGAGCGGCCGCGGCGCCACCATGGCTGCAAACTCGTGATTATTCGCGTAGCGGATCAGGCCGGGAACGAAATGGCAATGCTCGGAGGCGTGGTACCAATCGAGCGGCCTGGTTACGGCGATCTGCTCGTAGAAGTCGCTCGTGCCTACTACCGGAACCGCGACTTTTATCCGGTCGTCGAGCGCCGAGGTGATCCAGGTGTTGTAGCCGCCTCCCGACGCTCCCGTCATACCGATGCGTTCGGGATCGACCTCTTTGCGGCTCAGCAGGTAAACGAGCGCGCACTGCGTTTCATATTCGGCAATGCCCTGTTGGGCTACGCCAACTAGCAGGGACTCAACGCGGCGGTGGTCGCGCGTGGAGATCCCGCGCTCGCCCTGGCCGAACGGGTCGAAGGTCAGCACTACGAAACCCAGCCGCGCCATGTTGATACAAAACGCCTTGAAGTCGGGGCGTGTCTTAGCGTCCGGCCACCAATGGCCGTTATAGAAAAGAATGGCTGGCGCGGGCTGGCTCAGGCGATCCGGCACATAGAGGTGCGCTGCTACCAGAGTCCCCGGCAGCGTCTGGTAAGTGATCTTTTCAATGTGGTAGCCGGTCCGCTGAATGGTTCCGACTACCCGCGCCTGCAAATCGGGCGGCCAGGGGAATTTCCGAAAGCCGAGTGAGTGCTCCAGCTCTTGGCGAAGAAGTGGACGGGCCCGGTCCGCCTCGTCTCTGGTGCGGGCATGCGGGATCGCATCGAGCGCGTGCTTCGCACGATCTTGGAGTTGATCGAGCACGGCGGTCTCCTGTGCTCTGGTGTCAGCCGGCCGCAGAGCACGAAGATCCCTTTCCCAGTCTTCCGCAAGACACGCGGCGGCAAACAGCAAGAAGCCTGCTATGATTCGCCCGAGGTGTCTTGTGCTGGTCATCTTCTTACTGTTTGCTTTTTGCCTTCGGGCGCATTCCGCCGATCTGTTCCACGATGATTTCTCGCACTTCCCTCCCGGCTGGCTGACGAATTCGGTGGGCATGTTAAATGCAGCCATTCAGGAATACCATTATTTGCCGAATCGTGGTGTTCCCCTGGGGAATTGGGAAAATGCAATCTGCCATCTTGACGCCTGGATCGCAGGCGATGAGGACGGCAAGAGCTACATCGAACAGCAGCTCACGCCCGATTCCAACCAGTTTCAAAAAGCGATTTTTCTAACAGGCGACGAGGAGTGGAGCGACTATACCGTGGAGGCTCTGGTTAAACCACTCGCGCTCGGGAATCTGGCTGGCATCGTATTCCGCTATCACACCAACCGGCACTATTACGTGTTTGCACTGGATCGTGGCAAAGCGCGCCTGGCGCTGCATCTACCGCTTGAGAAAGAGTTTCGAGTGCCGGATTTCCGCGAGCTCGGGAGCGCTGCTTTTCCCTACGACACGAAACGGTATTACCGGTTGACGGTCGAGAACCGTGGCCCGAGCATGCGGTGCTTCATCGACGGCCGGCTGCTTCTCGAAGCTACAGATGCCGAGATTGTAAAAGGAAAGGCCGGCATCACGGCGACCGGCCCGGCGCGGTTCCAGGATTTCCGCGTTCAGGCGCCCGATGAGACGATTCACGGCATCGAAGCGCGCATCCGCGCCCGCGAAGCCGATCTGGCTCGTTTGCGCGCGGAGAATCCGCAGCCCAAACTGTGGAAGAAATTCGAAACACCAAAGTTCGGAGCGGGCCGTAACGTGCGGTTCGGCGATCTGGACGGCGATGGTCGGATCGACATGCTGATCGCGCAAAACATCGCTCACGTGAAGGGTGACGGCTTCGATGCCATTAGTTGTCTGACGGCGGTGAACCTGGACGGCAAGGTTCTCTGGCAGATCGGCCGGCCGGATCCCCGCAATGGCCTGCTCACCAACGACACGCCTTTCCAGATACACGACATCGACGGCGATGGCCGCAACGAAGTGGTGTTGATTAAGGATTTCAAGCTGCAGGTCCTCGACGGCAGAACCGGAGAAGTGAAGCGATGGACATGGATGCCGACGGCGCCGCCCGCGAAGGAACTGCCCTACGAGCTGGTGAGCGGGGATTCCATCGCATTTGTGAACCTGTCGGGCAACAAGGGACGGCGCGAGATCTTGGTAAAAGACCGATACGAGCATTTCTGGATTTTCAACAACCAACTTGAACTGCTTTGGAAGGGCGATGGCCAGACGGGGCATTATCCGTATCCGGTGGACACTGATGGCGACGGCCGGGACGAGATTTCCATCGGATATTCGTTGTGGGATCACAGCGGCCACCAGCTCTGGAGTCACGATCGCGAATTGCGCGATCATGCCGACGGCATTATGGCGGGCAATCTGAGCGGCGATCCAAAAGCCGCGCCGCGACTGTACGCAAGCGGTAGCGATGAGGGATTCGTCATGTTCGATCTGCGCGGCAATATCCTCAAGCACGTACGCGCGGGCCACACACAGAGTCCGAGCGTAGCGAAATACCGCATGGACGTGCCGGGTCTGCAGTACGTCAGCATCAACTTTTGGAAGAACCCGGGCATCGTGACATTGTTTGACTGGAACGGTAACATTCTGGAACAAAGCGAACCGATCCACACCGGCGCGCCCATGCTGCCGGTGAACTGGCGCGGTGACGGCCAGGAGCTTATTCTGCTCTCCGGCAATATCAAAGAAGGCGGCATGCTCGATGGTCACTTGCGGCGCGTGGTGATGTTCCCCGATGACGGCCACCCGGACCTTGCCGCCAAGGTCCTCGATCTGACGGGCGACGCGCGTGACGAGATCGTGCTATGGGATCAGGAGCGGGTCTGGATCTACACTCAGGACCGCCCGTTCGCGGGTAAGCGCATCTATAAGCCAGCTCGCAATCCGGACTACAATGAATCCAATTACCGGACGAATGTCTCCCTCCCAGGCTGGGAAGAAGTGCGAGCGGGGCAGCAGGCACAGTGACCTCGCCACTGGACCCGGACGACCGCCGCCATCCGCCGGATCGAAGCGGTATATAATATGCCGGGTTCAGACTGGGATGCTATGCGCCGATTGGTCATATTGGTTTGGGCGGGCTCGCTCATCGCGCAGGAGGGCACTCGCAATCCGCGCACTACGCCGGAGGACATCGCGGCCGGTGCTAAGACGTTCCACTCGCATTGCGCGCCGTGCCACGGGTTGCAGGGAGAGGGCGGACGCGGCCCCAATCTCGCCAGCGGCCGTTTTTACCGCGGCGCCTCCGATGCCGACCTGCGCACCAACATCTCAGATGGCATTCCCGGAACGGAAATGCCCGGTATCTTCTATATGGAAGACCGGATCTGGCAAGTCATCGCTTATATCCGCTCGCTGAATTTGTCGGCAGAGCGTCCCGCGGGTGACCTCGCGCGCGGTGCTGATCTTTTCCGGTCGAAGGGATGCATCCGCTGCCACCGCGTAAGCGGCCAGGGTGGAGGGTTCGGACCCGATCTCGCCCAGATCGGCAAAACGCGGTCGCTCGAACACCTTCGCCAGTCCATTGTCGACCCCGATGCAGATGTCCAACCCCGATACTGGGTGGCAAGCTTCAAAGATGGCGCGGGCAGGCCGGTCGAAGGATTTGTCATGAACGAAGACACCTACACGGTGCAGTTGATGGATATGAACCAGCAACTGCATTCCTACGAAAAAGTCGTGGTCAAACAGTATAAGGTCGAGAAGACCTCGAAGATGCCGTCGTATAAGGAATCGCTGACCACTGAGCAGCTCAATGATCTCGTCGCATATCTTGCGTCACTGCATCCTGAATGAGGTCCTTATGAAGATCCGACGTCTCACAGTCGCCCTCCTTGTCGCTGGCAGCTGGGAGGGCTTCGTTGCCGGGCAGGTGACTTCCGAGAGGTTGGTCAATGCGGCCAAGGAGAGCGGTAACTGGATGACTTACTCCGGCACGTATCGGAGTTGGCGTTACAGCAGTCTGGATCAGATTACGCTCAAGAACGCAGCGCGTCTGAGGGTCGAGTGGGTCTATCAAATGCCGACCACGCTGATGGTGGAGACGACGCCCCTGGTTGTGGATGGGATCATGTACCTCACCGAACCGCCGAGCAACGTGGTAGCGCTCGACGCGGCCACCGGCCGTCAATACTGGAGGTACCGGCGCGAGTTGCCGAAACGCATCAACGTCTGTTGCGGGCAGGTCAACCGAGGCGTAGCTGTTCTCGGTGACCGGGTCTTTGTCGGAACCGTGGATGCGCACTTAGTGGCGCTGGACGCCAAGACCGGTGCGGTGCTGTGGGACGTGTTGGTGGCCGATCACACGACTGGCCACAGCATCACCGTCGCCCCGCTGGCCGTAAAGGACATGATCATCTGCGGCATCAGCGGTGGCGAATACGGCATCCGCGGGTTCCTGGACGCCTATGACGCGGCCACCGGCAAGCGGCGCTGGCGCTTCTGGACCATTCCGGAGCCGGGACAGCCCGGGAGCGAGACTTGGCCAGGCACCGCATGGAAGACCGGCGGCGCTCCTACATGGGTAACAGGCTCCTTCGATGTGGAACAGAACCTGGTCATATGGGGCACGGGAAATCCTTCGCCCGATTGGAACGGTGACTCGAGGCGCGGTGACAACCTGTACTCAGACAGCGCCATCGCCGTCGACGCGGACACCGGCAAACTGAAGTGGTACTTCCAGTTCGTGCCGCATGACGTGCACGATTGGGATGCGACGCAAGTTCCTGTGCTGGTGGATACAGAATGGCGCGGGCAGCCACGCAAGCTCATCTACTGGGCGCATCGCTGCGGCTTTTTCTATGTGCTCGACCGTGTCAATGGGCAGTTTCTGTTCGGCACCCCGTTCGCAAAGCAAACGTGGGCCGGCGGTCTCGACGCTGCCGGTCATCCGATCCGATTGCCCAACATCGATCCGACGCCGGAAGGAACGTACATCTGGCCTGGCGTCCAGGGAGCGACGAACTGGTATTCCCCCAGCTACAACCCGCTCACGAGGCTGTTCTACCTCGCCGTCTGGGAGAACCGCAGCGTGTATCGCAAGGGCGATCAGGAGTACACACCGGGCAACCGATACATCGGTAGCGTGCCGCTCATCGATCTTCCTGAAGATCCCGGCCATGGCGCGATTAGAGCACTGAATCCGCAAACCGGCGAGCGCGTTTGGGAACACCACCTGCACACCAAACCCTGGGCTGGAGTACTTTCTACGGCGGGCAAACTCGTGTTTGGTGGCAGTGATGAGGGCCACTTCTTTGCTCTAGATGCGCAAACCGGCAACGAGGTGTGGAGGCAGAACCTTGGTGGGATCATTCGGGCGAATCCGGTGACTTACCTGGTCCAGGGCAGACAATTCGTCAGCGTCGCCGCTGGAAACGCCTTGTTCACGTTTGCCCTACAACCTTGACAGCCTGCGAAACATGTAATGACTTGAGGCCGTTCGGTGGCTACATGGCTGTTCTGGAGGTGTCCCTACGAAACCGGATCCGCCGAGGTGTCAGCTGTGCGGCCCACACCTCCCTCATCGTCTGGACGGGTTGCCAGCAACCGCATCTGCGCCTAACGCTACCCGCACGCCGATTTCGTGTGTCCGCTGGTTGAGCGTGTACGACACCACACCGTCATTTCTTATTCTTGTTCAGATCTTTCGCGAGTTCGAGGTGTTGTTGCAGCGTCGGTAAGGTCTTGGATGCAAAGCTCTTCACCTCCGCCACGGAACCATACTGCGCTTCCTCCTGAAACTCCTTCACATTCTGTTGGTGATACTTCAGTTGGTCCTTGATATAGGCCTTGTCGAACTCGGCACCAGATAACTTGGCCAGTTTCTCGGCCCGTGACTGGTGCTTGGAGTCGAGTGCATCGGGGACACTCACGTTTCCTCCCGCTGCGAGTTGCTTCAGCTCATCGCTAGCCTTAGTGTGATCATCGATCATTTTCTGACCGAACTGTTTGACGGCGTCGCTTGAAGCCTTCTCGGTGGCCAGCTTGCCAAGTGCCACCTCGGTCAATCCATCCATGGCGGCATCTTTTAGAAATTTCCTGTCATCGACTGTCCGCGCCTCGGGCTGGTTCAGGCCTGGGCGGGAATTAGGGTTGCTTGCCTCGGGCCGGGGGGCCGGGGCCGCCGCGCCACCACCACCGGTGCGTTGAGCTAGCGCGGATGCTGAGTACATGGAAAGGTTCGCGGTTGCGAACGCTAACAAAAAGAAGGAATGTCGTCGCATAGTCATCTCCTTTGCTATTCTCGCCTAGACGTGAAGGGGCGAACAGGGGTTTCTTGCGTGTCATGCATGATTGGATGAATCTCACGAGACCACGTGGGCGCGTCAACATAAAAGTGAGACCACTATGCGGGACCACTCTTTGAGATCACGCCAACGGGACCAATATCTTTGCCGACTGGAACGTTGTAGCGTGGTGTATCAACGGGCCATTTAACAGGAACTTTGAGCACGTTGAGCGTGTTGTAAGATCGGTAGATTACTGATTGCGCTACACCCGTGGGAGTTCGAATCTCACCGGGTCCACCAACATGACACCGCAACCGAACCTCTGGCTGATCCGCCACGGTGAGACCGAGTGGAGCCTCTCCGGACAGCACACGGGGCGAACGGATGTGCCGCTTACGGCCGCGGGCGAGGCGCGGGCTGCGGCACTGGGGCGTTATCTGGCCGGGCGGCGATTTGCGCTCGTGCTCACCAGTCCACTTCAGCGCGCGCGGGAGACGTGCCGCATCGCGGGATACGAAGGCGTGGCGCAGATCGAGCCGAACCTTGGCGAGTGGGACTATGGCGCGTACGAAGGTCGCACGTCTAGCGATATCCGCAAAGAAGTGCCCGGGTGGGATCTGTGGACGATGGGAGTGGTGGGCGGCGAGACAGTGGAACAAGTGGGCCGGCGGGCGCGCCTGGTGATCGAGCGCGCATGCGCCGCTAAGGCAGATGTGGCGTTGTTTGCCCACGGGCACATTCTGCGAATACTTGCGGCATGCTGGCTGGACCTGGCGCCTTCCGCGGGGCGGCTGTTGGCTTTTGATACGGGGTGCGTGAGCGTGCTGGGATACGAGCGCGAAACGCGCGTGATCCAGCGCTGGAACCAATCACCCGACGGCGCGGAACGGGCGTAATGCCGGCATTTCGGATTGACACGCCGCTTTCGCCCCTGCCTACAATGAATTGATGGGGCTGCGCCGTCTCGCCGCTATCCTTGCGCTCCCGTGCGCGGTCTTGTTCCTGACCTCGTGCCTGGCGCGGCGGCGCGTCATCACGCGAAACAAAACTGGCACCCCGCAAGCGCTGCTCAACGCCGACAAAGAGTGGTTGTTGCAACGCATCGAGACGCAATACAAGTTGATGGACACGCTAAACGCCACGGTGGATATGGCGCCGGCGGTGGGCAGCGTCAACAAGGGCCAGATCACCGAGTACAAAGACGTTCGGGCGTACATTCTCTTCAAGAAGCCGGCGGAGATCCGCATTATCGGGCTCTATCCGGTAGTGCGGACCAAGGCCTTCGACATGGCGTCGACCGGCGCGGAGTTTCGAGTGTTCCTGCCTTCCAAGAACCGGTTCCTCGTGGGTCGCAATGAGCCGCTCACCGTGCCGTCCGCGAACAAACTGGAGAATCTGCGGCCCAGCGTCTTCCTTGATGCGTTGCTGATCCGCCCGCCGGGCGCGAATGAGAAGGCGGTGGTGGAGGATCTCACCGATGAAGACAACGCCGTCTACATCGTGCGTTTCCTGTACACCGGTCCCGACGGGGAACTGCATCAGGCGCGCGCCGTGTATATCGACCGCCTCAAGCTGCGCATCATCCGGCAGATCCTCTTCAACCCCAAAGGGGATATCCTGACCGACGCGCGTTATAGCGATTGGAGAGGCTATGATGGCGTGCCGTTTCCCAAGGTGATCGACATCAATCGCCCACAGGACGAGTACGGCGTGGTCATCACCGTGGTGAAAGCTGACATCAACAAGCCGATCGGCGACGAGAAGTTCGCGCTGGAACAGCCGGAGGGGACGGTGCTGCAGGTGCTCGGCAGCAAACAGGAAGAGCGGCCGGCCGGGGCGGAGTCGTCCGCGTCGCGAAAGAAACAAGACACCAATTGACCTTCAAACTGATTCTGGAAAACATGCGGTTTCGCCCACTGCGGACGCTGCTCAGCGTGCTGCTCATCGCGATTCCGGTCACTCTGATTCTGACGCTGGTGGGGCTAAGCCGGGGTATGCTCGACGAATCGAAGCGGCGCACTCAGGGCATCGGGGCCGACGTTATGGTGCGGGCGCCTGGAACCTCGATCTTGAGCTTTAGCGGCGCAGCCATGCCGCAGGACCTAGTGAAGAGGCTGGCGCAGGAGCCGCATGTCACGCAGGCTACCGGCGTTATCGTGCAGCCGGTCAGCGGGATCACGAACGTGTTCGGTGTGAACCTGGATGAATTCGACAAAATGAGCGGCGGGTTCGAGTACATCGAAGGCAGCTCGTTTCAGAGAGCGGACGACATTCTCATCGATGAGTTTTACGCCCGCCAGAAGCATCTGCGTGCCGGTGACACGGTCATGGTGCTCAACCACAAGTGGCGCGTGGCTGGAATTTATGCCTCCGGCAAGCTGGCGCGCATGGTCTTGTCGCTGGCCGTGGTTCAGGACCTGACGGCCAACAAAGGTAAAGTCAGTCTGATTTACCTGAAAGTGGACAATCTGGCCAATGTTGATTCCGTGGTCGAATCGCTGAAGAGCCTTTTGCCGGGTTACGGGATCATGTCTACCGCGGAATATCTGTCAGCGGTATCGGTGGATAAAATTGAGGGCCTCAGCTCGTTTATCCACGTGGTGGTGGGAATCGGTGTTGTCATCGGTTTCGCCGTTGTGTGCCTCTCGATGTACATGGCGGTGCTGCAGCGCACTCGGGAGATCGGCATTCTGAAATCGCTAGGCGCGTCGCGCCTGTACGTCATGGAGCTGATCGTCGTCGAGTCTTTTTTCATGGGGATCTTTGGCACCGTGATTGGCATTCTCTTCAGCTTCGGCGCCCGCTGGCTGATCCTGATACTGGTGCCGGCTTCGCTGCAGCAGGCCATTGTGCCTGACTGGTGGCCTATCGCTGGCGCAATCTCGCTGATCGCATCGCTGCTGGGCGCGCTCTACCCCGGTTTTCGCGCGGCGCGCCAGGATCCTATTGAAGCGCTGGCGTATGAGTGAGGCGCCGATCATTGAGATCCGCGGTTTGCGCAAGATCTACCGCGTGGGCAAAGTGGACGTGGAGGCGCTCAGGGGCGTGGATCTGGAAGTGGGCCGCGGCGAGTTTCTGTCGATTGTGGGCCCATCAGGCTCGGGCAAGTCAACGCTGTTTCATATCGTGGGCGGGCTAACACCGCCGACGGAGGGCGCGGTGCGAGTCGACGGGCAGGACGTTGGCGCGATGTCCGATGCCGGCCGGACACGCATGCGCAAGTCGACCGTCAGTTTCGTATTCCAGAAGTTCAATCTGCTGCCGAATCTGACGGCGGCCGGAAATATCGAGCTGGCCCGTTTTCTGGCCGGAAAGAATCACACGGAAGACACCGGGTTTCAAGAGGCGCTGCAGTTACTGGGCATCGCTCACCGCCTGAGCCACAAGCCCAGTGAGCTTTCGGGCGGCGAGCAGCAGCGCGTGGCCATCGCGCGCGCCATCGTCAAGCACCCGGCCATCCTGCTGGCCGACGAGCCGACGGGCAACCTCGATACGGCCAATTCGCGCGCGGTGCTCGAAGTGTTGCGCGATCTCAATGAACGGCTGGGACAGACCATCCTCATGATCACCCACAATCCCGAAGCGGCCGCCTACGGCCACCGGACGGTGCACATGCAGGATGGGCGCATCATGGCGCCGCCGCCGGCTTAACCGTGCGGTGACGGTCGGTCCACCACGCCCAAACGGGCACAAGCCAGAGCGTGAGAGTGACGAAGGCGATCGCGCGTGGATTGGGCGGCGGAGGGCCGAGGATATTCGCGACGTAAGTAACCAGGCCGAAGGCTAGGAAGGCCCACAAAGCGAATGCACCGGTGCGGTCACGGGCGCGGGTCATCGAGAGATACAGCCATGCGCCCACCATATACATGCCAACCTCCACCGAGATCGTGGCGGGCACGTAGTTCCACAGGCCTAGGCCGAACTTTGGACCGCCGGGATAGAGCGGCATGTCGGCCGGTGCGTGATGAAATCGAGGACCCAGTGGCTCACCACGCTGAGGCCGATTACGACGGCGCCGCGCGTGTAGCGAGTCCGCGCCCAATAGAGCAGCGCGAACAGCGCGCCCCAGCCGCAGGCCGTGACGAGGCTATGCGAGATCGGATAGCTGACGAAGTCGAGCGGCGTGAAAGCGGTGTTGCCGGGCTCGATTCGCACCTGCTCCCAGCCCAATAGCAAAAAGATGGGCCATAGCAAGTCGAGCAGGTTGGGCGCGGCCATCAATACACCGAGAGAAGCGCGCGGCGCGGCACGCTTCGAAGCCAGGCCAACGGCGAAGTGCCCGATGAACATCAGTGCGGCATCTTTCCAATTGTCACTATTTTTCTGGCGCGGAGCCACCGGCCCTGGCAGCCGCGGCTTGTTGTCCAGCTCTGCGGGGCTCCTGATCGAGCAGGATGACATTGAGAAGCGACCTGTGGATCTTCAACCCGCCGTTGTATTCAAGAAAGCCAAGCTTCCTGAACTTGTTCATGAAAAAGCTGACTCTCGAACGCGTGGTGCCAATCATTTCCGCTAATGTCTCCTGGCTGATCTTCGCGATCACGGGTTCGGGTTTGCCCTCTTTGCCAAAGTTGGCCAGTAGCAAAAGAATTCGCGCCAGACGTTTCTCACTGGAGTTGAAGAGCTGATCCATCAGATCCTCCTCAATCCGAATGTTTCGCGACAGCAGATGTGTCATGAAGAGTTCTGAGAACGCGGGCTCTTGCCGAAGCAGCCGGATCATGGCTTGCTTCTCCACGCGCATGATCGTTGCGTCGCCGATGGCAATCGCAGATTTCATACAGAAGGGCTGACCGGCCAGACAGCTCTCCCCGAAAAAGTCGCCGGTCCCCAGGATTGCGAGGACTGCTTCGCGTCCTGGCTTCGATACCACCGTGAGCTTGACCTTGCCGTTCTGGATGTAGAATATGGCATCCGCAGGGTCACCCTGGGCAAAGATGACCTGCCCACTCGTGTAATCGATAATCGTCCTTCCGTCTCCGATCTGGGCCAGAAGTATTTTGGGGTCAAAGCGCAGCTTCGCGGGCGGTTCCGTGAGCGGTTTCGCTCCGCGACTTCGCTTGGTATGCCAATGGCAACTTTAGTCTGTTTTTTTGAGGTCACAGCGGCGCTCCCCGATTCCGAAACCCGGCCACCATTCGTCCCAGGCCCGCCGGCGCCCGGTTTCCAAGTTGCAAATTAATTTAACCAATCGTAAGGCGAAATTCAAGGACTTAAACGTGCAGATTTTTCAATGGTTTCAGCTTCACTTCGCGAGGAGCGGAAATGCGTTGACGAGGTACTCATGCGCAGCGGCCGGTGAAACATTGGCGACCAGGGAGCGGCCCTGCCCTAAAAAAACAGTCGCGAAGTGTGGACCCGATAGCGAGAATTTGGTCGGTGTGGCTGATCTCTGAATGCAGTAGCCGAAGTGGCTCGGGATGGGAATGAGTCAGAGACACACATCCTAACGGGGCAGGTCCAAGGCAACGTATTTCAACGCGCCGGGAACGACTAATGAGCTGATTTCCCAGCAGAAGCAGCCAGACGAGGAGGCTCATTCATTGAGTCATTCAAGCCATTGCCGCTCTTCGGTGCAGTGAGATGGGTCAGTCTGCTCCAAGATGGTGGCCGGCCCCTTCGAGGCGTTCGCTTAAGCGACAACTTCTCAAGACCTATGAGTACCTCGTCAAGGCACGCACGCTCCTCGCGAAGTTCTTCAATTATCTTCAGGATATTCATAGTTCCTCTTTACTCCTGAGGTGGCGGATGAGCCAAGTCAGGTTTTGATTCCTTCACCGGAACTGCAAAAATCTGGTGGCATAATTGATATGTTCTCTGTCACTCCCTCACTCCGCTAATTCGGACAAATATCAAACAGAAATAGCACTGTTCGGTGTTTGTCGTCTGTTCAAAATTGCACACATTTAGTATGTTTTTGATTTTGGCGTGGCCATTAATACACCGAGAGAAGCGCGCGGCGCGACACGCTTCGAAGCCAAGCCGACGGCAAAATGCCCGATAAACATCAGTGCGGCATCTTTCCGAACGGCGTGCGGCGCTGGAACATCTGATAGATGTGGTGCGCTTCATGGTGGACCATGTACTCCACCTGGAAATGCACGTCGTAATGCGGATACTCGGGATGGCGTCCGGAGCGGTGCCATTCGCCGGGCGAGAGTTCCTCCCACTGAGCGGACAGCCGTTCGCGGTCTTCGAGAAACGCCGCCAGCGCATCTTTGGTGGGATGCGAAAGCATCTTCTCGAACTCAGCGTCGTCATCCGGCGAGTAGACTTTGATGGCCGGGTTATCTTGTCCGAGCATCGACGCTATGCGGCCCTCGAACACTTGTTGTACGCGGTGCAAATGGCAGACCAGCTCCTTGAGCGACCACTTCTCGGGAATGGTCCGCTTGGCGAGGAAAGCTTCGTCGAGGCCGACGGCGATCCGGCTGACGTCATCGGCTTGCTGGCGCAGGCGCGCGATGAGGCGGCGGTGCGCCTCGTGCTTATCGGAATGCGTGTGATGTTCCGGCATTGCGTAATACTCCCTTCGTTTTTCGATTTGGCGGGCCGGCGCTCCGGTTCAGCTCCAGCGGCCCGAAAGGGCCCGCGCGGGATCGGCCAGGGATTGAAACCGGACCAGGGCGAAGGAATCCGCTCGCCTTGAGCGCAAGAAGACCAAAA
>JACXTT010007356.1_pt1 | contig 15508 bp, 20 predicted proteins | sample 9270951 | NCBI WGS metagenome assembly JACXTT01 (sample SAMN15532306, study PRJNA645909) | rock metagenome | isolation source: weathered quartz diorite | place: Puerto Rico | collected 2017-06-21 | reverse complement strand
TGAACACTTCGATGCGAAAGTAAATCAAAACCCTCGCGAATTCGGTTGGGTCCGCCAGTTAAAACAAGTGCACAATCGGCAACCTGATCTTCGGTCCATGAATTAATATTTTGTGCGAGAATTTTATTTGCTTCAGTCGTAAATAAATAGGCCAGCAAAGCGCTGACCATCAAAAATGCAAAGATAAGAAACCTAAATTTGAGCTTCACGCGCGCGCGATCACTTCAATCTCAACGTTCACACCTTTTGGCAAAGCCTGAACAGCAATCGTGCTTCTTGCTGGAGGATTCACCTTAAAATATTTCGCGTAAACTTCGTTGACCTGAGCGAAGTCATTCATGCTCGTCAAAAAAATTGTGGTTTTAACGATATCAGAAAAACTCAGATGGGCGGCTTTTAAAAGAGCATCGATATTTTTCATCACGAGTTCGGCTTGTTCAGCGACACTCCCCTTTAAAACTTCACCTGTTTTGGGATCGATTGCAATTTGCCCCGAACAAAATAAAAAATCTCCGCTCTGAACAGCTTGAGAATAGGGTCCAATTGGTGCTGGTGCGGCTTCTGTTAAAATAATTTTGCTTTTCATTTTTTCTCCTTATTTTTTAAAATTAAATCTCGGTACATCGGATAATACAAGTCTTCTGTTGCCTCAATAACAATTTCATTTTCGGTTTTTTCATCGGTAAACTGGACCGGAGCACCTCGTAAAAGTGCCAGTGGCTGCTGCTCAGCACCCTCACCCATCATCATCACAGCACTCCCCGCCAATGCATCCAAAAGGTTCACTTGAGTCATTTTGAGTTTGCGAGCAAAAAGATCCTTTTCTCCGATGAGATTTTTAATCGCCAGAAATCCGGCATATGCTAAACCACAACCCAAAACGCCCTTTCTCAGAGGAAGAGTTCGCGAATCACTAATTAAAATTCCAAAGTTTTTAAGTTTTCGCGTCGATTTTATTTCGCGGCAAATTTTGTCTGCCGAGGCAAAAGGATCTTGAGGAAGTAGAATGTAGTCTTGAGTTTCTGAGTTTGAAAGATCAATGCCGGCACCGACCATTAAAAGTCCATGCTTAATTGTGAGGTGACAGGCCTGACCGATTTCGCCGAGGTACTGATCGGCTTCTTCTCGAATCAAATCGAGTTTGTTTTCATGATCTGGGCGCAGTCTTGCTTCGGCAAGACTCAAAATCTTTGAAGTCACAACGAGAATCGAATTCTCGAGGTTCTCATTTGAAAATGGCTTGAGATTCTCAAGTAAGAATTTGCCCAAGTCTTGACGGGCATGAAAAATTTCAGTTTTCAGCGCCTGAACTTGAAGAGACATTTATTTTGATTTTTCGAGAGCAGCCTCAATAGCTGTCGATAGGTCTTCGGGCCGAACGTCCGATTTATAACGACCGATCACCTGAGCATCTTTATTCACTAAAAATTTCTCAAAGTTCCAAGCGATTTCTTCATGGGTTGCTGCATTTTCGATGAGAAATTTATAGAGCGGATGTTGCTTGGGTCCCTTGACGTCAGCTTTTTTCAAAAGCGGAAACTGAACTCCAAAATTCATCTCGCAAAAATTTTGAATTTCTTTTTCTGCGCCCGGCTCCTGCGCGCCAAATTGGTTGCAGGGAATACCGATGACAAGAAGTCCGTCGGATTTGTATTTGTCATAAAGCTCGACCAGGCCTTTATATTGGGGAGTGTAACCGCACTCAGACGCAGTGTTTACAAAAAGAAAAAGCTTCGCGTTTTGATCCTTAATCGAAAAAGCTTTTTGATTGATGCTCTCGAGCGGAATGTTCATTAATGGATTTTTAGAATTTGAATGACCCTCTGAATGACCCACTGAATGACCAGTTAAATTTGAAGTAGACATATAGAGCTCCTAAAATCTTGATGTTGATCTCAAACATCATAGCTTTCTACCGCAAGTTTAACAAAATTTGTTAATTTTTTGAAGTTTGATGCAACAAAAAACTGAGCCTTCCGTTCTTCTGAAAGGAGCGATCGCACCGCATAGCCCTCATCAAAGCGGTCTCCTATCGTACCAAAAAATTGGCTTGGCAACATCTTGGCTCCTCAGCAAATTTAAGTGCATTTTTCAATGCTCATGATAGATTAAACCATGAGTAAAAATGGATCTTCTCCCCCAAAATCTGTTGGTGAACGCGGAGCTCGGCTATTTTTAATGCTCGGTTCTCTCGCGACCAAAGAAATCTCACGCAAAATTCAAAAAAGCTTCGCTCTTGAAAATGATCCGCTGTCGCGCCTCAAACAGGCCCAAGTTCTCGTCAAAGAATTAGGGCATCTCAAAGGGGCCGCTATGAAACTGGGACAAATGCTTGCCCTCGAAGCGCGCGACTACTTACCCGATGAAGTTTCTCAAGTTTTAGAGCAGCTGCAAAGCGATGCTTCGTTCATGGAGTATAAAATCGTTAACGAAATTTTAGAGCGCGAACTTGGACCAAAGAAAAAGGACTTTTCTTTTATCGCTGAAAAGCCTTTGGCGGCGGCAAGTATTGGACAAGTTCACTTAGCAAAGCGAAATGGCGAAGACCTTGTTCTCAAAATTCAATATCCCGGAATTCACGAGTCCATTCACGCCGACATAAAGGTTTTAGGAAAAGTGCTTAAGACAGTCGCCGGTGTTATGAAAAAACAAATTGAACTTGATGGGATCCTCGACGAATTCGCTGACATTTTCTCCCAAGAGTCTGACTATCTTCAGGAGGCCGATTTCTTAGAGCAATATCGCGAATGTGCAAGGGGGCTTAAGAATATTGTAGTTCCAAAAGTCTTAAAAGAATATAGTACGAAAAAAGTTTTATGCATGAGTTATGAAACCGGCATCACCCTCCCCAACTGGATGAGAAATGATCCAACTGATCTTGATCAAAGAAAATTTTTTGGACATTTAATTCTTGATATTTACACACGGGAGTTCTGTGATTGGGGGCTTGTGCAGACCGATCCCAATTTAGGTAATTTTTTAGTTCGTCCCGAAAAAAGCGAAATGGTCCTTCTCGATTTTGGTGCGACCAAATCATATGATTTAAATTTTCGAAAGAAATACTCCCAGCTTGTCGTCAGTGTTTTAAATCGCAATGAAAAAGATTTAATGCAAATTGCAGAAGAAATGTGCTTGATTGATCCTCGTGAGTCTGAGCAAGCAAAACAGATCTTTCGCGACTTGATATTTGAAAGTATGCATCCCATCACACTACCAAGTTACGATTTCAGCGATCCAACCTATATTGAAAATATGCGAAAACACTCAAAAGCCTTAGTCGTTGCGCTCAAATACTCTCCGCCTCCAAAAACTTTAATTTTTTTGCATCGAAAATTGGGTGGAATCTTTCAGATGCTCCGTATTCTAAAAGTGAATCTCGATTTGCGAGGCTATACCACTCGCTTTGAAGAACTCGCACGAAATAATTCTGAGTTGAGTTTATCTTGACGTCCGCAGAAAACCTAGGGACTCTAAAGCTCATAGCCGTGAGTATTCCTCAACCAAGGAGAAAACCGTGAAGATCACCAAACTATTACGACATAAGAGTTTTCATGTTTTTATCGCTATTATTATCGGAGCACTCATCGGATACTTTTCGCCGTCGACGGGAGTTGCCCTCAAGGTTCTCGGTGACATCTTCATTAGTCTCGTCAAAATGCTCATCCCGCCAATTATCTTTCTGAGCATCGCGACTGGGATCCGCGGCTCTGGGAACCTCAAGCAAGTCGGCCGTCTTGGTCTCAAATCCATTCTGTATTTCGAAGTTGTCACCACTTTTGCCATGATCATTGGTCTGGTTGTCGTCAACATCATGAAGCCAGGAGTGGGTGTCAGCACAGCTGCTGCAACCGCCGCCGATGCTGCAAAAACACCAGCGGCTTCAGGCATAGGTTCACTTTTTCAAAGCATTATTCCCGAGAGTTTTTTTGGTGCTCTGGCAACGGGTTCAATCCTACAAATTCTTTTAATTTCAATTTTATTTGGAGTTTCAATCACCGCTCTCGGCACTAAGGGAGATATGATCAATCAATGGATGAAAGATCTGCTGAAAGTATTTTTTCAAATGGTCGAACTCATCATGCATCTGGCCCCTCTCGGAGCACTCGGGGCGATGGCCTACACCATTGGTAAGTTTGGCGTTCAGAGCCTAACCTCTCTCGCTCATCTTATGGCAGCCGTTTACCTCACTATGATTCTTTTTATATTCCTCGTACTCGGTGCAATCTTAAAATATTTCAATCTCAGCATTTGGAAGTTCCTCGTCTATATTCGTGAAGAGATTTTTTTGGTTCTCGGAACTTCTTCTTCTGAAAGTGCACTTCCCAATATGCTCGCGAAATTAGAAAGAATGGGTTGTGCACCGCACGTTGTTGGCCTTGTTGTTCCCGCAGGATATTCTTTTAATCTCGATGGCACATCGATTTATATGTCGATGGCAACTTTATTTATCGCACAAGCTTATGGAATCGACCTCAGCATTGGCCAACAAATTTCAATTTTAGCGATTCTCATGCTCACTTCGAAAGGCGCCGCAGGCGTAACCGGCAGCGGATTTATTACCCTAGCTGCAACCTTGTCCGCAACGCATGTTCTGCCCGTTGAAGGCATGGCTTTGGTTCTCGGAGTTGACCGATTTATGTCTGAGGCAAGATCTATTACCAATTTGATCGGCAATGGTGTGGCCAGTGTTGCGATGGCCAAGTGGGAGAACGCCTTTGATCAATCGAAGCTGGCACCCGCCTATGCGAGTGCCGAATAACAATCACGCTCTTTTGAGAGCCTGATCACTTCCCGCCTAATTCAGCTCTAGTGCCGCTTTGATCGCAGAGTCTTTCTGGGATCGAGCTTTAATATCCGTTTGAGCTCCCCAGTCAGCGCCTTCTTCAATTTCGGATTTCGCAATTTCAATATCTGGTGATAGGCCTTTTGTGTAGCTTTGACCTGACGGCGACTCCATGAGCATGACTGAATACTTCATCGAAAAATTATTTGGAAGACTCTCAACTGATTCGACAGTCCACTTACCCAAGGTTTTCATTCCCATCAGTGTCGCGTGTCGATTTTCTTTTAACGAAGCCGCCATGAGTTCAGCTGCACATCGAGTTTCAGCACTCGTCAAAATCACGAGCTTAGCATTGGGATTCCAAGCATTCACTTTAGCTCTATATTCTTCCACTCCGCCTTCTCGGGTTTTGGTTTTTGCAATCAGCTCACCCTTATTGAGAAAAAGGCCGATGACACCAATGGCCTGCTCAAACGAGCCACCGCTATTGCCTCGCAAATCAATGATCAACTTTGTGATTTTTGGGTCGTTCAGCGAAGCCAGCTTTTTACTAACCTCAGCCTCTGCATTGTTCGTAAATCCTGAAATTTCAAGATAGGCAGTTTGATCATTTAACCGCGCAGTTGTAAACATCGGAATGCCAATGGAATGGCGAACGATTTTCATTTCATTGACTTGATCTTCTCGCAAGACTCTAAGCGTGAGCGACTCGCCAGATTTTCCGCGAATGTCTTGGGCCATTTTTGAAAGCTCTTTGTAGCGCTTGCCATTGACACTTAAAATTTGATCACCTTTTTTCAGACCGGCCTTTAGGGCTGATGAGCCTGGCAATACGCCTCTCACTCTCGCGTTGCCTGAGACCTTATCAAATTCAAGAACGACTCCAATTCCAACGAGCTTGCCTGACATTTCAATTTGCATTTCCTCAATTTCATTTGGAGTCAGAATAGCATTCCAATTCTCTTTGTCTGAATTCAAGGCCGCGAGCATCCCTTCAGTTGCCGCACGGTAAAGATCCGCTTCCGTAATATTCTTATCGATATACTTGCTTTTTAAAACCTCTAAAGCTTTCTTAAAACTCTCTTCTGACTTATTAAATACGACCTTGTCCTTTTTCCATTCTGAAACTGAACCTTCAAATTGTGCAGCAAAACAAATTGATCCTTGTACGAATAAACAAAAACACACGACTATAAATTTCATAATAACCTCCGTACTTATAGAACATTCGAAGCTGAAGAATGTTCAGCTCCGGTATCAAATAAAATTCCATCTTTATATTTTACTGGTTGATTCTCTAGTCTGGGTTGAACCGAAATGTAAATCATGACAAAAACGGCAGCTGCCGCAATGGCCGAGCAGACCAACATCATATTTCGCTTTTTCTTTGGAAGAGCACTTAATCTTTGCCATAAAAAAGGCGAAGCTTGCGAGGGAACCTCAAAACTCCCCTCGATCAAACGCTTAAGATCTAGATAATCCAACAGGCATTCTGGATCTTTCAGAAGATCCTTTTCGATCAGAAGACGTTTTTCATCATCGAGAGCTCCAAAATAAAATTCTACTAAAGAATTTTTATATTTTGTCTTCAACTTTAAACTCCTTTTTGAAATGTTCTACCAGTCGGCTAAAGCGAGACTTCACCGTCCCAAGAGGAATCCCTAAATTCTCTGATATTTCTTGGTAACTCAATCCCTGCCGCCGTAGACTCCAGGTTTGCGCCAAATCATTTGGCAGTCGGCTTTGATAGACCTGCAGCTGTCCGTGAAGCTGAGATTCTGAGACCTCATATTCAATGTCAGAGGAACCAACTGCAGCAGAAGTGATTTCATCTGAAACAATTTGCCGTGATTTTCTTTTTTCAAAATTGATACTTTTATTTTTCGCAACACTAAAGAGCCAAGCCTTCAAGTCATCTTCTTGAGTCATTTGCGGGAGCGCACTTAAGAGCTCCGAAAAAACCTCGTGGAGAATTTCTTCTGCCTGTTCACGATTGCTCGTAAAACGGTAAACAAATCGCATGAGAAGGCCCGAATAGCTCTCATAAAGAGTTTTGAAATGCTCTCTCGGATCTTGGGCCCAATCTTTTGCTAGTGAATGATCTTTTTTCAGCATCTCTATAAGTAAACAATCGAAACGAAGAAAGGTTCACGCAATATTATTAATAATGGTAAAAATAGCGAGTCTAGGTTTAGACTCGCCGTTCAAAGTATCTCAATTCTTTTGGGTATCGGTTAGATTTGCGATTCTTTCAAGCTCTTCAACTTTTTGGGCGCCATTTAATGCAACTCCATTTAAAATGAGGACCGGAGTTCCTGTAAAACCAAATTTTTGAAATTCATTTGCATCCTCATCGATAATTTTTTTCACAATATCTGATTTTATATCGGCACTGAGTTTCTTTAAGTTCGCTCCGACGTGGCTCGCCGCTTTTTTTAAGAGGGCCTCATCTGTCATTTGTCTTTGATTCTCAAAAACATAATCATAAAACTTCATAGCCTTAGCTTTGTCTTGAAGTCGAATCGCCTCGAAATAAAGTGCCGATGGATAGGCCATTTTATGAAAATCGAGCGGCATATTTTTATAGTAAAACTGAACCTGACCTTTATGTTTTTCTTTGAAGAGCTTAATAGAATCATAAGCCATGCGACAGGCTGGGCACTGAAAATCTGCATATTCTACCATGACGATCTTTGACGAGTCCTCGCCGTCCAATCTTCTCGACGCCGAAAGACTCGGGTGCTTTGGATTCTTTAAATCCCTTTCTTGTTCGCTTCTCATTTCAGACGCCTGCTTTTCATATTGCTTGAGCTGAGCATTTTGGGCCGCGCGATTGACGACAATCATAAATTGCTCGGGATTTTCTTCGATGGCATCAAATACAATTTTTGGATTTTTCTTAATGGCTTCTCTAATTTGTGTCTCACTCGAGGCACAGCCCACCAAGAAGGACCAACATATCATAAAGACAATTGAATTTTTCATCTCGTTCTCTCCTCGTTTTTTGGCAAAGCAGTCCCTTTTTCAGAACATCTGAACAAACAACTCCCTGCGACTTCGTTATTTATTTTGAGCGCGCTATGCGCTTAATTATTTTTCACACTTATTTGGGACCGCCTCGATATTCAACCAAGACTCAATAATTTTCTCATGTTTTAACTGCGAGCACATCATCCCGACTTCGTGAGGTTGCTCGTTTAAACCCGCCACTGCCATTTTTGCCTGCGCTCCCGAAAGTCCGAGCGAAAGAAGAACTGAAATGACGACGATACAATTAAAAAAACGACGAGAAGGCACAGGCCTCGCAACTTGCGTGAGACATTCCATTCTTTCTTTCAGTTCTTTAAAGTTTCGGCTCACGTTCAAAACCATGAGTCTATTTGACCCCTGTTTACAAAAGCCAATGACCTCAATGAGAGATTTCAGAAGTTCGCTTGCTTGAACTCCCCCCTTCTGAATTGCCTCTTCATCAGCAGCTTTTTCAATGGTCAGCAAATGTCGTCGACTTATAAAATAAACAATTGGATTAAAAAACATCAAACGTCGGTAGAACAATTCAAATGAGAGCCATAAAGCATCGCGATCTCTCACATGAATCAGCTCATGCGCTAGAATACTTCGAAGTGTCATGTGACTCAAAGAATCTAAGGCAGCATGGGGGAGAATAAGTTTGTAATTAAAAAGCCCCCAGACAAATGGACTTTCATTTTCTTTGGTGGTGTAGATTTGCAAATCAGCGCTCAAGCCTAAATGTCTCATACTTTGTTCAAGCTGATTTTTAATTCTTTCATCTGTAACGAGAAGAAAACTCTTTGATTGGCGAAATGATGCATAAATGCGAAAGCCATCCAATAAAAACAGAGCTAGAACCATGAGAAGCCAAGCTCCCGAGATGAAACGCGTGATCGTAAATGAAGAGCTGATCCGAACAAACTGGTTAAAACAACCAGTAGCTAACTCCGGGTCATTTGTCGCGACAAAAGCAAAGCTTGTGAGAAAGACAAACAAAAAGAGAAGCAATTGATTATTGAAAAACCACTTCATTTGAAGATGACTCGCTCTTCTCATCAGTAAAATTGAAATAAGAAACATGATCAGCAGAGCAATTGTTGAAGTCAAAGTGCCGACTAACAAACCTCGCCAAACATAATCCAGAAAACTAAATTTGCTGAGCATCTTAGTCCCCTTTCTTTTGTTCTAATTTTGCAGCTAAATCTTTGAGCTGAGAAATTTCATTTTCAGATAAATTGGATGACGACATAAAATATGTAAAAAGAGGTCCGACCGATCCTCCCAGGGTCTTTTCGACAAAGTCAGAGACCTTACTTCTTAAAACATCTCCGGTTTCAAATTTCGCATGATATTTAAAGACACCGTCCATGCGCGCTCGACTCAAAAAACCTTTTTTTCTGAGTCGCTCCATTACCGTAAGAATCGTTGTGCGCGCTAAATTTCTCTCGGCCTCAAAGTGGAGGGCAACATCTCGAACCGACACCGGAGCGTTTTCACTCACATAGCGAAGGAGCTCCATTTCTTGTTCACCTAAACTAGGAATCTTCTTCATATAACCTCCATGAACTACATCTGTAGTCTATTATTGACTACGGATGTAGTCAACAGAAACTTGAGTCCAGTTTTAGAATGAGACAACTCCCTTCAATCTGTGAGGCAGTTTGCCAAATTTGAAGATAGCTATAGGGCATAACTTGAAGTTTTTGCAGAGATTTAAGTCCAGATTCAATTCAAAGCGATCTTGAGCTGGCATCTGAACTGCAACTGCTGGCTCTTCATGAGGGGCTCTTCATGAGGCGACCGGCTTTTTACAAAATAATTTTAATCATGAGTCTTATCTCAAGCCTCGTCTCCTTTTCATCTTGTTCGAAAAAGGAGAATTCTGAGCCGACATACAAGGTGACCCCTGGCCCCAATGGCGAGCCGATTTATAAATTTAATAACTCATTTGAGGCTTCGCTTTCTGCAGAAAAATATTCTCTGACTTGCAAAAATGCTCCGTGCCCAGAAACTGTCGGATCCGTCATTTCTCACGTCAGTGATGATGAAATTACCCAATGTACCTTTTCGCTCATTGGAGATGACATTGCTGTTACCAATCGTCATTGTGTTCCGACAGATGTTGCAAGGGTCGGCGCGAGCTGCGATGGCGCTATGGAGTTTATCTTATTATCTCCAGGCTCGACACACTCGACTCAAATTTTTCAGTGCGACAAGGTTCTTTCGATTCCTTTAGAATACAAAGATGATCCGAACAACAGAATTCAACGAGATTTTGCGGTCCTTAAGATTTTTCGAAAAAAGCCAAATTCGACCAACCCCAACTCACGAACTCAAATATTTCAACCCAGCCAAAGTGGAATCAAAGACGGTGAAATTCTTCATGTGATTTCTTTGGATCCTTTTTCGGCGAGGCTCGGCTCCGAATTTCGCGAACAGGACTGTCAGGCTATTATGAGTCCTTATTTAATTAAAGATTATACTGATATTCATGATCCACTCATTAGCTTTAAAAATTGTCATATCATCCAGGGGAACTCCGGCTCACCTGTCATCGACTCAAATAACAATCTCAAGGCAGTCATTTTCGCAACATTGATGGCCGACGGTAAAAAAGCTAAAATCAGCAATAACCAAATGGATCGTCGAACACAAAAGGCGAGAAGTATTTTAGCAAAATCCCAAATTGGGTATGCCACCAATTTTTCATGTATTGATATTCCAGAATTTGGGCTCAGGCTTTGGTCCGATAAAGACTGCGTTTCAAACAAAAAAAAATTAGCAGAGCCAGAAGTTACTCTCTTCAATGATCCAGCATTTCAAAAAGCCCGAGATGCTGAGCTAGAATTAAAACTCAAACAAATCAATGCAAAGTCTGAAATTCTAGAGTGGAACTTTGATCAACCGAACCACGCCGATTGGTCAGTCGAGATGACTCAGCACTTAGCCGTTCAAGAACTCGTACCCCTTTGCTTCAACGGACTCTATGATAAATTTTCTTGGAAGCCCACACTTGAAGCGAATGACTTTGTCACGCTTTTGATGAGCTTACCTATTGAAATCGTCGATCCAGATATTGATCAAAATTTAAAAGATTTCTTAGTGACGTCCGAACAAAATCAAAGCGTGAGAGTCCGATTTAATTACGCAAGTCTTATGCATTCTCCTCAACACACGACTGAAGTTCAGGTTGAACGAACTGGCTTTCAGCTCTCAAAAAACAAAATCGAGTCTTATCAAATTGGATTCTGTCGACAGTATGTGAAGTAAAGCTTAAAGCTTAAATTTCATGGATTTTTGAGTCAGTACCTGAGCAATAATATCCCGTTTATCGCCCTGAATTTCAATAACGCCTTCTTTTTTATCCATAAGATAGGTTCCACCAGCTCCACATTTTTTCTTTAGCTCACTGGTGAGGTCTCTTAAAAAGATCTCTTGCTTCGGCAAATTATTAATCACCGTAACCGTTCGACCAGCACGTCCCGACTTATCCAGCTTAAGGCTTGCGACAAACTTATAATCTGGCTCTTTACTATTGGACGACAATTTTTGCATTCTCCATCATATTCATTCCACAACCAAATCGGAGCTCACCCTTTTTCAAAACTCCAACATGAATTGAAACCTTCTCATTCAGTGGCAGATCCTTTAAAACTTTCTGACTTGGAATCTGAATTTGAGTTGCACACGTCAGCTCTGAAGTACGAGTGAGCTCTAAGGTCACATCTGTTCCTGGCTTGACACTAAGACTCTTTGGCTCAAATCCATGATCTGTCACCATGACCGCAAGCTTTTGCGAGTTATCTTTGGCATCGACTCTCAAAGAGAAGAGACTATTTACCACCAAGGCCATAAGTAAAATTAAAGATTTCATATTGTCTCCTGATTGATATCTTATGCTAAAGGATTTTCTCAATTTTGTCCTTATTTTTTTATCCACTTGCTCTTAAGCTTCAGCTTCTCTATATGTAGCGCTATGAGTTTACCGACGAACAAACAAACGTCCAAGACAAAAACAAATTTCTTTAAAGACCCTTTGGTTTTAACACAAATATTTTTTGCCCTTGCCGCCCTTTGGATTAATTCGTTTGAAGACTACGTCAGTCTCTCTTTGATTCGTCTCGGACAATTCGTTCAGCCTAAAGCACTTTCAGCAATGTGTCTTGCGGTGCTTATCTTTCTACAGGGAATTTATTTTTTAAAATTGGATAAGAAAAAAACAGCAATGTTCTTTTTGGTCTTAGGACTAATTATTTTCGTTATAAATTTGACTCAGCTCTTGACGACGCTCTACTAAGAGTGCGTGGCAAAGTCAGCCTCGTTGACGGGGCTGACTTTGCCACGCACTCTAAGCCGACTCTGAACGAAGCGGCAAGTCGACAATAAATTGTGCGCCTTCATTGAGACGACTCTGTACTTTGATTTCACCTTGATGGAGTCTTACCACTCGGCAGGCAATATAAAGTCCGAGGCCGAGACCGCCATAGTTCTTAGAAGAAACCGCACGTTCAAATCTCTCGAAAATTCGCTTTTGATCTTCTTCAGCAATTCCAATTCCATTGTCACGAATTGAAAAGCAGGCCTTATCGTCGTTACGATAGGTTCGAATTTCTATTGGCTTGCCGGCACCATATTTCATGGCATTTGTTAACAAGTTCACAACAACTTGTTCAATGCGAAAGCGGTCCCAAACTCCGACTAAATTTGGATTAAAGTTCAGCGTGATTTGACAACCGGATTTACGAATATCGGTATGAAAAGATGCCAGAACCTCTTCAATAACGAGATTCAAGTCCATCGGCGCTGTTTTAATTTGAAGATGACCAGATCTCAAACTCGAGACATCTAATAGTTCTGTGACGATGCGATTTAATCTTTCAACTTGACTCAAAGATGTACGTGTCAGTCTCTGCAGAGTATCAAACGGAACAGACTCAATGGATTTGTCGTCATACATTTTCGAAAAAATTTGCATTTGTAATGTGAGCGGTGTCAATGGGGTTTTCAACTCATGAGCTGCCATCGAAATAAATTCATCGCGAATATTGAGTGCTTCTTTAAGAAAAATATTTTCTTGTTTTTGAAAAGCTGCTTCATTCAAGAGCTCTGCCTGTCGTCGATTTTCGGCATTGGTATAGAAGAGATCAGCAAAAACATCGAGTTTTGCTTTTAAAATTTCAACACTGATCGGCTTAAATAGATAATCGACCGCCCCGGCGATATACCCCAGCTTCTCGTGCTTTTCGCTCCGATGAATTGCCGTCACAAAAATAATAGGAGTACTCTTTGATCTTCGCTCACAGCGAATCCGCATTGCCGTTGCAAAGCCGTCCATCCCGGGCATTTGCACATCCATCAAAATGGCAGCAAAATCATTTTCTTTCGCGAGCTCAATGGCTCGCTCACCGCTGAGAGCCGTATAGATATGATAGTTACAATCCTTAAGTGCAACCTCAAGGGCTAACAAATTTTCGGGACGATCATCAACAGCTAATATTTTAATAGGAATAACATTTATTGAACTTTTTTCTTCCTCGATCACGCACAATACCTCTTGACTGCACCAATGAGCGCCGAGAGCTGAAGAGGCTTGGCTAAAACGCCATTTGCATTGACTGATTTCGAAATTTCTTCGTAGGCAGAACAAACAACGACCGGAATATCTTTAAATTTTGGATTGGTTCTCTGAACATCCAGAAACTGCCAGCCGTTCATTTTCGGCATCATCATATCCAGCAGAATCATACAGGGCTGATCTGCAATTTTATCTAATATTTCAAGGCCCTCAATTCCATTCGAAGCGCAATGGGTTGTATGGCCCAAAATTTCGAGTACATCCTGCATTGTTTGGCGAATTGCCGCATCATCCTCTATGATTAAAATGTGATTACAAACCATGACTTGTCCCTTTTTTCCAAAAATTCTTTTTGGATATACCAACTATGCCCCATCCTACTAGGGGCAATTTCGCACAAGCTTGGCTTTTGCAAATTCAGTTCCAAAACTAGACCTTTAAAAAAATGCCGGTCTTTCTGCCATCAACAGGCAAAGGGGCCAGTTGCTAGTTTTTAAGTTCCCACTTATTTTCGGTAATGAGCCGAGCACCACGTTTAGAAAAAATATAATTCCAAGCCCACTGAATCATGACAAAAACTCGATTTTTAAATCCAATCAGAAAAAAAATATGAACAAAAAGCCAAGCCAGCCAAGCAAAGTAGCCTGTCATTTTAAATTTTCCTAGCTGAACGACCGCACGATTCTTTCCGATTGTCGCCATTTGGCCTTTATCTAAATAGCGAAAGGCCGAGCGCGGCTTGCCCTGAATAGACGCCAAAATTTGCCTGGCCGCATGCTGCCCCTCTTGAAGAGCTGCAGGTGCTAAGCCCGGGACAAACTTCGCCGGAGTTGTTTTGGGATTCATTTCAAAAGAAGCCATGTCACCCGCCACAAAGGTATCGGTAAAATTTGGAATCGAAAGATCCGCACTCACTTTAATTCGCCCCGATAAATCCATGTCCACAGGCGGGACCATTTCAAGTTTCGCCGTCTGCACTCCTGCAGCCCAAACCACCGTTCGCGCGCGAATAAACTCAGTGCCGATTTGCACTCCATCTCCTGTGATATTTTGAACGCGCGCCGAAGTTCTCACCTCGACACCTAAGTCTTTGAGATCTTCGACTGTTTTGGCTGAAATCTCTTCTCGAAACGCCGCGAGCACACGGCTCCCCGCCTCGACTAAAATAATCTTCGCTTCGTTCGAATGAATACGTTTGAAGTCGTGAATCAAAACTGTGCGGCTGATATCGGCAATCGCTCCTGCTAATTCGACACCCGTCGGGCCACCACCCACAACAACAAAAGTCAAAAGTGCGGCCTGCTTTTCTGGATCTAACTCGCTCTCTGCGTTTTCAAAAGCCACAAGAATTCGCCGACGAATTTCAAGAGCCTGCTCGAGAGTTTTTAATCCGGGAGCAAACTTCTCCCAATCTGAATGACCGAAGTAACTGTGCTGAGAGCCACAAGCAAGAATAAGATAATCAAAACTCAACTCACGTTCAGGTACACTAATATATTTTTCTTTTAAATTAATTTTTATCACTTCGCTGCGATGGACCTCAACATTCGAAGCATCAGTAAACTGTGCACGAATCGGAACCGCAATATCACCGGGACTCAGACCAGCAGTTGCCACCTGATACAGAAGCGGCTGAAAGAGATGATAAATTCGCTGATCAATCAAAATGACATAAACGCCCTCTTGATTGGCGAGTGCTTTTGCGGCCCATAGTCCCGCAAAACCTCCACCCACGATGACAACAAGCTTTTTACCTTTTTGCTTTTCAAGATGCTCAATTCTCATAAAGACCCTTCTTTCATGGCCGTGAGTCTTGCAAGATATAATCCAAATCTATCTTAAAAAAACCAACAAAAGACTCGTGATGAGTACTAAAACTCTCAGCGGAACAATCACTCGATCTGCGAGTCGCATATGACCACGAAAACTTTCATCGCCTCGGTAGAGTTTAAACCCGACATAGGCGGCAAAAATATAACTCACAACCGCCCCCAGAGCGAGACAGATATGCAAAATCAAAAGCGACGCCATACCTGCATGGAGCTTACTGAAGACATTTCGACCCATCACCAAATAAATGATTCAACTGAAATCTGCAAGGAGAACGAACTTCATTATCCAATCCTTAACCTTGGGAT
>JACXTT010007355.1_pt1 | contig 15509 bp, 13 predicted proteins | sample 9270951 | NCBI WGS metagenome assembly JACXTT01 (sample SAMN15532306, study PRJNA645909) | rock metagenome | isolation source: weathered quartz diorite | place: Puerto Rico | collected 2017-06-21 | reverse complement strand
CCCGGTATTTCGGTGCCAGTGGCCTCGCGGGGATGCGCGTTCGGTGACTTCGACAACGATGGCGATCTGGACGTCGTTGTGAACGCGGTAAATGATTTTCCCCAGCTTCTGCGTTGCGATCTGGCTTCGGGAAATAACTGGCTCAAAGTGAGGACGATCGGAACCAGGTCAAACCGCAGCGGAATCGGCGCCCGGCTGCGGTGCGTGACCCAAGCGGCGGGCGAGACCAAAGCCCATCAGCAGATTGACGAAGTCCGCAGCGGCGGCAGCTACTTCTCGCAGAACGACCTGCGAGTCCACTTCGGCCTGGGCAAGGCTGACAAAGTGCAACTGCTGGAAATCCGCTGGCCCAGCGGGCAGGTAGATACGCTGAAAGACATCAAGCCCAACCAGGTGATTTTCGTGAAGGAGGGCGAGGGAGTGGTGCGGAGCATGCAACTCCCTGCCACGCGTCCGGGTGAGCCTGATAGTATTCAGGCTGGGTCATGAAGCAAGTCCTTTCGCCGCGGTCTCGCGGGCTAATGGATGGCCGGCTGGTCCGGGCTGTGTGTTTTCTTGTTCTTGTTTTCACGGACGCAGTCGCAGCCCTTCCGCAAACCCCGCCCCTAGCCAACTTCATCGATATTGCTGAAAAGGCCGGCCTGACGATGACCAACGTCTTCGGCGGGAAGGAAAGCAAGAAGTACATCATCGAGACCACCGGCACTGGTGTGGCTATTTTCGATTACGACAACGATGGTTGGCCGGACATTTTTCTGGTAAATGGCACTACGCTCGAAGGCTTTCCTGCCGGCGCCGGTCCCAGCAATCATCTGTATCGCAACAATCACGACGGAACTTTTACCGACGTCACCACGAAGGCGGGATTGACCGCGACCGGCTGGGGCCAGGGCGTCTGCGTCGGCGACTATGACAACAACGGCTGGGAAGACTTGTACGTCACTTATTACGGCGAGAACCGCCTCTACCACAATCAGGATGGCGTGTTCACCAATGTGGCAGACCAGTCCGGCGTCGCGGGCACAGGAAAAGCCTGGGGAACGGGATGCGCCTTTGTGGATTACGACCGCGACGGCCTGCTCGATTTGATGGTTGCGAACTATGTGAGCTTTGATGTTTCGAATGCTCCCGCGCCGGGGGAAAGAGCGTCGTGCCTTTGGAAGGGCGTCCCAGTGATGTGCGGCCCGCGCGGCCTGGCAAGCGCCAAAAATATTCTTTACCACAACCTGGGCAACGGCAAATTTGAGGATGTGACCGCGAAAGCGAAAATTGATCAGACCAGCGGATACTATGCTTTCAGCGTTTCCACGCTCGATTACGACGACGATGGCTGGCCCGACATTTACGTCGCCTGCGACAGCACTCCGAGCATCCTTTACCACAACAATCACGACGGAACTTTCACCGACCGGGCGGTAGTGGCGGGCGCTGCCTACAATGAAGACGGGCGCGAGCAAGCCGGCATGGGCTCGACGATCGCCGACTTCGACGGTGATGGCAAGTTGGATATCTTCAAGACCAATTTCTCCGATGACACCTCGACTCTCTATCGCAACAACGGCAACGGGACATTCGATGACGTAACCTACGCGGCTGGGCTTGGTCTTTATACCCGCTATCTGGGATGGGGAACCATGTTTCTGGATTTCGACAATGACGGCTGGCCCGACCTGCTGCTGGTGAATGGCCACGTCTATCCGGAAGTGGACAAGCAGAACCTGGGCAGCAGTTATCGGGAGCCGAGCGTTCTCTATCACAACAACGGCAACCAGACCTTCAGCGATATTTCCGCCCAGGCCGGACCCGGAATCACCGCTGTGCACGCCGGGCGCGGGCTGGCGGTTGGCGATCTGTGGAATGACGGCCGAATTTCCGCCGTGATCAGCAACATGAACGAAATCCCGAGTCTGCTGGTGAATCAGGTGCGCTCGCCGAACCATTGGATTGGCCTTCGGACGGTGGGAACGAAATCCAACCGGGACGGAATTGGCGCGCGGGTTACGGTGAAAGTTGGCCCTCGAATCCTGTTGGATGAAGTGCGCAGCGGCTCCAGTTACGATTCGAACAATGATATGCGTATCCACTTCGGTCTGGGAGCGGCGAACAAGATTGATTGGGTGCAGGTTCGCTGGCCGAGCGGAATCACCGAGCAGTACGAGAACCTTCCCGTGGACGCGATTCACGTGTTGAAAGAAGGTTCGGGTGCGGCCGTGAAGCCGCCAGCGAAAGCCTCGTGAGGCCGCGCTCTGAGGAGCTGGCTGTTCTTGGGCGTTCTTGGCTCGGTTTCGCGAGCTTTGCCGTTAAATTTTCCCTACGGTTCCTTCCGATGGCCTGATCTCAGCGCGAACAACGGAGCCAGCACATGTATTGAGAGACATTTCCCATCTGCTCCCGTTGGCTCTCGAGTAGAACGATGGTGAGGTTGCAGTCAGAAGAGAGGTGGTGGGCAAGGCAGTTCTACCTCAAAGCGTGGTGTTCCCCTTGACTTGCAGCGCCCGGTCGGAGTCCCTTCGGCGAGTTCCTTTAATTGACAGTGGAGGTAAAATGTTTGCATGAGTCCCGAGGTTTCCGATCTTCTCAAGAAAGCCCTGGCTCTTCCGGTCGAGGAGCGCGCTGCTTTAGCCAATACTCTGCTCGATAGTCTGGAACCCGTCGACGAGTCCGTGGAAGAAGCGTGGGACCAGGAAGTTGCGCGGCGAATGGAAGACCTAAAAGCTGGGAAGGCTGTGACTGTCCCTTGGGAAGAACTACACCGTGAGCTTTTGGCCATGGTGAATGAGCGCTAAAAGGATTGAGTACCACCAGGAAGCGGCTTCGGACATCAAGAATGCGGCTTGGTATCGTGAGCGGAGTTCAGCCGCGGCGACTGATTTCATCGCAGAGCTTCATCGCGCCACCGAAATAATCCGCGAGGCGCCCGAACGTTGGCCGGTCGGACGGAACAGCACTCGACGGTTCCTGCTTCGGAAATTCCCCTTCGCGATTATCTACTCAGAGCAAGAACTCGCAATCAAGATCTGGGCCGTGGCTCACGGAAGCAGACGTCCCGGGTATTGGAAACGCCGCCTGTAAGGCTTTGAATCGGGCGTATCAGTCGGCTGTCAGGGCTTGCTGGCCCGGCTTGGCCCGGTGTATTGATTGCCAAGGCCGTAAACAACAGGAAATTAAGAGGCCTCGACGGTGGTGTCGATGCGGCAGGGGCCGAGGTCAACCAGCAGCTTAAGGACCGTGTCCTTACAGACACCAGTCATGCGGACGGTTGCGCGGACGGAGTTGCCCTCAATTAGAGCGGCTATGACCTGTGTGCGTTTTTCTGTGCTCAAGCAGTTCATGCCCCAATTATGCTTGACCGGTCACGCAATGTCAAGGCAAAACTTCGCGCTAAAGTGGCGTGGATACTGCAACGCGTGGCAGGCGCAAACGAGGCAACTTTGCCTCTCCCTTGACGCTCTTGCGTCTGAGCGACGATTGCTTTTCCCAAGGCGTAACTATGCCGACCCCCATTTTGGAGGTTTGAGGAAAGAACGTTTTTATGCTCTCGTCAAGGTTTAGGTTGACGTTTCGCTTGCGTCGCGATGTGCTCTGCTTCTTCACGGGGTGTCCTCCTTTCCCTCCGTTACACCGATGCTACGTAGTAATCGTCTAGGCTTTCGACCATCTTGGCAACTCTTAGTTGCGCATTCGACACCACGTAGTTGCATCGCATATACAACTCCCACACGTCTTTCCAGAAGTTGTCATGAATCTTATATAGTTTGACGTTCAGGCCGCACTTTTCAGCAACGTCATGGTAAATCGGTCGTCCATGAGCCTTCGTAATCGCAGGATCCAAGAATGGAGCAATTTTCTTCTTGATCTGCTTCTCCGTAAACTTCGAGAGCATTCCATCCTTCAAGCTCTTGATAGCAATGCTGGCCGACAATTCCTGGGCGGAAACTATTCTCCGTATGTCGCGTGCATCGAATCTCTGTAGCTGCTGCAAGAACGGTTCCAGTCGCCCCTCGGTACGGTTTGCCTTCTGGAATAAGTCTTTATAGCTCTCAATGATCTCATGGGCTGCAAGATACCGTATTTCATCACCGTCTTGAACGGGAATCTGTGGATCAACTGGACCCAATTCCGAAGTGGTACTCATCCCAATCTGAGTTGCGCCCAAGCAGACCATCGTCGCCGCCGATTTCGCCATTTTAGGAACCAATACCGTGAAACCCTTAGGGCTAAAACTACGACAGATGTTGACAATTCGCTCTGCTGCGAATGCCTCGCCCCCCGGTGAGTTGATGATCAAAACCAGTTCGTTGGCTGGACAGTCACAGTTGTGCAGTAGCTCTTCCAGCATGTCGGCGTCTGTATCCTCCAACAGTACAGGCCATCGAAATGAGGTAAAGAGGGTGACGACAACCTTGTTTCCTCCGAGGGCCTTTTGGATCGACTCGTACAGATGACGACGCATCGGATGGTCCTGATGAGCCTCCTGCAACATGCGGGAATATGTATGCTGTCGCGCTTTCTTCTTTGGAGCCTTCGGCATCTACCGAGCCTGCTTCTGCCATCGCGCCATAGCGGCTACGCGGGCTATTTCCTTTCGCTGATCCGGAGAGAGCTTATCAGCTCTAGCTCTTCCGCCCTTCAAACCACCACGCCTTCCAAGCATGACGGCAGCCGGATTTTTCCGGTGCTTCTTGGGAGCCTTAACCTTAGCGGCCTTCTCCACAACTCCGAAGGCCATCTCATTGACATCGCTGCTTGACCGTTTACGCATGGCGAGACTATGACAGATTTAGCAAACCGGAGCAAGTACACGTACCACAGTTTTTACGTGCTTGACCGATCTAGCATTTTAGATGCCATTCTTTGGGAAAGGGATTCATCAAACCAGCCCACTACCGACGAGTTCAGTTTTCACTTTCCCCTGCACGACCGGAGAACGGTCGGCCAGTTCGGCCAGCATTCTCATCTGCTTCTCCATCAGAGTCAGTTCCTGATCCAAACCGATAAGGGTCGCCAAGATCTCCAGGTTGCCTTCCTGATTCCGCCTGATGAAGGACAGCATACAGTCTAACCCCTACTGCCGGGTACCTAAGATTGCCTCCTCTCTTTTTGGTCTTGGGCTCGTCTTCGCGCGAGCCTGGTCGTGGGCTCTCGCTCAGGCTCCGTTGACTTCCACGATCCGGCGCTCCGGGCCGGGTTCGTTTATGGTCTAATCTCAGGCAGGACAGCTATCGAGGATTTCTTTAGTGAAACCGAAGCCGGTCGTCTGGATTGTGGTGGTATGGGGCAGTTGCGCTTTGGCCTCGCCGCAGGCTCGGCCCGCGCCCCTACCGCAGGCTATCGGCGAACCGTTGCAATCCGTCCACGCCGACCGTGCAGATCCTGAATTTGCCGAGGCGCGGAGGCTGCTCCAGCAGGGAAAATACGATCAGGCTGTGTCGCAGCTCTCGGACTTGGCACAGAGGAAGCCGGCGCTAAAAGGATTGTCTTTTGAATTGGGTGCGGCCTACTACCAGAAAGGCGACTACATCAAGGCGGTCGACTTTTTCAAGCAGGCCCTAACGGAGGCTCCGGAGAACAAGGAAGCAATCCAGTTGCTGGGGCTGTCCTACTATCTGTCCGGAAGGCCTCGAGAGGCCGTTCCCCCTCTGGAAAAGTCCCAAGTCTGGTCTCCGCGCGCTAACCTCGATGCTTCTTATGTTCTGGGCCTGTGTTATATCCAGACCAAGGACTACCCCCAGGCACGGATAGCCTTTGCACGCATGTTCGAGGTTCCGGCCGACTCAGCCGCCAGCTACCTGTTCACCGCCCGCATGCTGTTACGCCAGGAGTTCGATCCCATCGCCGAGGAATACGCGCAGAAGGCCATTGCCCTGGATCACAAACTGCCCCTGGTCCACTTTTTCCTGGGAGAACTCCACCTTTCCAAATCCCGCATTCCGGAGGCCATCAGCGACTTCCAGGGGGAACTGGCCCTCAACCCAGGCCACGCGCCGACATACTACAAGCTGGCCGATGCCTATTCCCGAATGCAGAGGTTCGATGAAGCGGAACGACTCCTGCAGCGCTCCATCTGGCTGGACGCAACTTCAACCGGACCTTACATCTTGCTCGGAAAAGTATTGGAAAAAAAGGGGGAAGCCGAGCTGGCGGTAAGAGCTCTGGAACACGCCTTGAGCATGGACCCAAACAACTCCGTGACCCACCACCTGCTGGGCCAGGCCTATCGCGACATGGGCCGAAACGAAGACGCGGAGCGTGAACTGAAAATCGCCCAGCAGTTGCAGGAGAGTGGGAGCGCCAAGCCCTAGCGGGTTGCAGATCCGCTGCGAAGTGTTTCGGAAGAGCACAGCGTGAGGCCGCGGAAAAAGCCAGCGTAGTCGAAAGGCGACACGCCGCACCGCGAATCATGGCGCAGGGGATGATGTCGTTGCGGTCTGTTCTTTCGCCAAGCGGTCTACCAGATTTTTCGGCAGTTCGTTTAGAAACACCAGGAACGCGGCATTCGTCCAGCCGAAGCCGATAACGTTCTGCCCATATCCCGCCTGAACCGCCGACTCCGAAGAACGAGTCACCACGTTGTATTTCTCGCGGATGGTTCCGTCACGACGAAAATTCGCTGCAACGGTGGCCAGGAAATCATAGGAGATTCGATTGGCGTCGTCGTTGAACCCGTATCGCCGCAGACCTTCGATGGCGATGATCTGGGTGGGCGCCCAGCCGTAGGGATAATCCCACTGCACCCCGGCGTTATTCACGCTAATCGCCAGGCCACCGGGCTGCTCGAAAATGCCGAGACTGCGCGCCAACTCCTGGGCTTGCTCCGGAGTCGCGAGCCCCGCCCACAGCGGGTAATAAGTTGTGATGTATTGGTAAGAAGACCGCACACCGGTTTCGAAGTCATAGTCGAAAAACAGTCTGCGGGCTGGATCCCAAAGATATTTTTGGATCCTGGCCTTTCTTGCATCCGCGCGCTGCAGCCATTTCTGCGCGTCATCCTTGCGACCCAGGATCTCCCCGATCGTTTGCAGGTCTTTCTCAGTTTTATAGAGCAGGCTGTTCAGGCAGACCGGTGCGTAGTGATGAGTCGCAGCTCCATAGGGGCCGAAGCGAAAAGAAATGTCGAACCCGGATTCGCGCATGGAACGATCGCCCTTATAAAAGTCGGGGCTGAGTGAAATGTTGCGGGCCGCCTCGCACTCTGGCTTGGCCATGGTATGGGGAGCATCACAAATCTGCACCGCGAACTGGAAGCCGGTCCCGGAATCAGAGTCGCCGACACTTTCAGCGAGATAATTCCGTCCCGTTTGCGGATGAAGCAAAAAGTAACCCGCAACTTTGCGATAGCTTCCCGCCTCGTCTTTCAAACTCTCCGGAGCTGGGCCACTGCCAAAATCGTAATAGCGTGAAAGACCGGTGGAACCAGCGAGATGAGGCTCCCGGTTCCAGCTCTCGTAATCCTTGCCGGCGAAGCCGTATGCCCTGTCCAGCCAGGCGCGGTCTTCGTGGCCGGCAGCCTTCTCCGCCTCGTACACCGCCAGGATCATGGAGGTAAGAAAGGGCGGTTGAGAACGCGTAAGGTAATAGGCACGGTTCGCATTCAGGATGGTGCCGTAATGCTCGATTTCGAAAAAGAAGTTCTCCACCATTCCCCGCGCCAGATCAAGGCGCCCGGCGCGCACTAATCCGAGGATGATGAAGTAGCTGTCCCAGCCATACATTTCGTTGAACCTGCCACCCGGCACCACATACTTGTGTTCGAGATACAACAAGCCGGGAGCAAGCTTGGAAGGATCAATCTGGCCCGGAGTCTTGACGACAGCGGGCAGCGCTTCGACGTCGACCTTGCAGCGTTTTTGCAGCTCCTGCACCATCGCCGGTGCAGCGTAATCAGCCGGCAGATACAAGACCGAAGCCTCAGTCAACTTGGGATCGACCACCGTTTGGCAATCGGTCATCGAGCGGGTCAGCGTGTCCCACCCCGACGCTATGTAAGTAAGGATAGGGGTCAGGCCTGATTCAGGAGCGGAACTCCTCGCCTGGGCGGCCCAAGTCCAAGTACTCGCCAGAGGCACCCATACGAAGACAAAAGAAAGGACAAGGAGGCGGAACGACCGCTTGAACGGCGAAACTGCTCCAGGGCGGGTCATTGTAACCAGGAGAATAGACCATCTGGGCGCTAAATCGTAGCGCTTTGTAGGCCTTGTCCGATCAGGGAGAGCGAACATACCAGGGACTTCGAGATCAGGTCACGCGTTGGTCAGCTTTCTGCGATAAAACTGTCATTGGCGCGTGCCTTGTGGTTGGTCGGCTTCGCTTTTTTTCGGGTGTTCAGGTTCTCGATCTGTTTTTTCCTTGAGACGACGCTGGTCCCCTCCTTCGCCGATTGCCCAAGCTAGGCCAAAATTGTGGGTGCCGGGGTGGTAGGATTGAGCCTGTCTGGTCATGGCTGTTCACCTCCGAACGAACATTTCGACCCAGTTCGCACGAGTTGCTTTATTCGCCCTTCTTGGAGGTTCACTTCTCGCTGGTCGAATCTCCAGAGCGCAGCCCGTGAGAGGGCGGGAGCAAGCCCGCGCAAACGCTCTTTACTCGCAGGGTATGTTGGCTCTCAAAAATCATGATTTGGCTGGTGCGCGTTCTGCGTTTGAGAAACTTGTGCGCATAGCCCCTCGTGGCCCCGAAGCGCACAATTCGTTTGGATGGGTACTCCTCCAACAGGGGGAGATTGATTCCGCCGTTGCGCAATTCCATGCGGCTCTCAAACTCAGGCCCGATCTTGTCCGGGCGCGCGTAAATCTTGCCAATGCGCTCTCTCAAAGAAGGGATTTTTCGGAGGCCGAATCGGAAGCGCGCGAAGCGGTTCGCCTCGCTCCCAAAGACTCGGAAGCGCACCATGCCCTGGGTCGAGTTTTAAGTTTCCGCGGCGATTTGGCGGGCGCAATCTCCGAACTGCAAGCCACTATATCGCTGGAGCCTCAGCGCGCGGACTTGCACGACGATTTGGGATCGCTCCTCGAGCAGACCGCAAGAACCGAAGAAGCTGGGGCCCAGTTCTCCGAAGCTCTACACCTGGAACCTGGTTTCCCGCCGGCAGAGCTGCATCTCGGCATCGTACGCTGGCGGCAAGGATCACTGTCGGAGGCGCATGATCTTTTCGCCAAGGCTGTGAAGGCATTCCCAGAGAATGCGCAGGCCCACTATTATCTCGCGCGTGTTCTCGAAGGCGAGAAAGCCCCTGAGCGAGCGCTCGAGGAGCTGAGAAAAGCGACAAGCCTGCAGCCGGATTTCGCGGAAGCTCAGGAGCGCCTGGGACTCCTTTCGCAGCGCCACGGCGATGGCCAAGGGGCAGTTTTGGCGTTTCGCAAGGTCGTCCAGCTACGGCCGCAGGATCCCAACGCGCACAACAATCTTGGCCTGGCGATGATCCAGGCGGGAGACGCCGCTGGTTCACTTCCGGAGTTCGAATCGGCCATCCGCATGCGGCCCGACAACCCGGGCTATATCGAGAACCTCGGAACGGCTTATTTGCAGAAAGCGGACTTTGACGCTGCGGTCACACGGTTTCAGGCCGCCTTGAAAATCGCGCCTGAAGATGCGACTGCGCACTACGATCTCGGGCTGGCTTTCAAGCTGAAAGACCGGCTCGATGACGCGCTTACAGAATTCCGAATCGCTGCCGGGCTTGCTCCGAACCAGCCTGATGTCCGCTACACGCTTGGCGTAACGCTGTGGCAAAAAGGCAGCTTTAACGAGGCAGAAGACGAACTGCGCGCCGCCACCAAAGCAAAACCCGATTATGCGGAGGCATATTACACACTGGGAACTGTTCTGAAACAAAATGGAAAGCTCGACGACGCTGCCGCGAGCCTGCGGCAGGCGATCTCGCTTGACCCAGGCCTGGTCGGAGCACATACCACGCTGGCCGCAGTCCTGCGCCAACGCGGTGATGCCGCCGCTGCTGACGCCGAGAACCGCCGGGCGCAGGAACTCTTCAAACAGTCCTACAGCCTGCAGGCGGCCACATTCAACACCAACTCAGGAAAAACGCTGCTTGAGGCGGGGGATCTCGATGGAGCTATCTCGCAGTTTCGCACCGCCATAGGTCTTGCCCCCGACTATGCTCCCGCCCACCAGCGCCTGGCAGAAGCTCTCGAGCGCAAGGGAGAAAAAGCAACAGCGGAAGAGGAATTTCGCAAAGCCGCTGAATTAGCCCACACCAGTCCGCAGCATTAATGTAGGGGTGTTTGGAGGAGTTGATAAACCAGCTAATTCGACAAGGCTGCTTTTGCGTCTTGAAACTTTGCTTTTGCCTCTGCCGCTGACCTGCTCTCTGGGACGAGCTCCAATTCAAGTCCGATCTCCGAGAGCGCCTCATCGAGTTCGTTCCTTTCAAGCCGGATCAGAGCCATGGCCAGATGGATCTCCGGCATCTTTGGATCAGAGCGCGCGGCTTGCTGGTAGGCCGCGAGGGCCAGATCGTATTTCTTTTGCGCGGCGTATTCCATGCCGAGCCCCTGGTACAAGCGGCCGGAATTAGGATTGAGCTTGATGATCTGACGAAAAGACCAATCGGAGAGCTTGATCCATGCGCTGCAGAGTTGGTACGAATATTCCGGCTCCTGGGGAGCTAAGTGAACCAGCTTCTGGAATTCCTGAACCGCAGCCATCCAGTTCCCTGAGGCCTCGTATGCCCTTCCCAGTTCAAGATGGGCCTGGGGCTCTTCCGGCAACAAAGCGGCGGCCCGTTTGAGTTCACGGACGGCTTCGGTGTTTTTTCTGAGCGCCAGCAGGCTGGAACCGAGGAGCAGGCGGGAGGAACCATAGTCCGGCTGAAGGGCAAGCGCCTGGCGAAATCGCGTGACCGCATCAGAGTGATTCCCGCGCAACAGAGCGATGACCCCGAGATTGTGATAGATGAGCGGGTGTCTGGCCCCCTGCCGGAGGGCAGCGGAAAAAGCGTCTTCCGCCGAAACAAGATCGCCGGACTTCAGCGCCCTGACGCCTGCAGCAATTCGGGTTTCGAGGGCAGGTGGAAGGTTCTCCTGAGCAATGACCGATGTGCCGATCCAGAAAAACAGAGAGAGAATGACGGCAAAACGCAGCGTCTCACAGAAAGGCGCAGGGCACCCCAAAAGGCCGGCTGTTATGGTTGTTGGCGGCGGCGCAGATTCGCGTCTGGGGTCGGTTGATCCGGTGTGCATCGGGCAGGGTCATCCATCCAGGAAACATTCGCGGAGACAGTATATCGGGCTGAAAGTGAGTTCCACAAAATTGTTTAAGACCTAAAACCCTCACACTCGCACCGGAGATTTGCGGCGCTATAATTCAGATGATGGCACGGACCATTGCGAGTATCACCTTGTCCCTGGTTGAGGGGCCTGGGTGGACCGTCTCTCCCTGGTGTTGTCTGTTTGATAGGGCGTCCGTCACAACTACCCGCTCAGGTTCATGGGGCAGTGCTCTCTCTAACGGCTCAATGCTGGGTCATCCAGTGGTGAAAAGTTGCTCGAATCTTTCGGGTTACAGTCTTTGAATGACAGAAAAGGACTTCCGCGCGTCCTTTTTTTCAAGGCTCCTGAGAAAAGCTGAACCGTGACAAGACTTCCCAATTCGTCCCCCGTTCTTCGGATCTGCTCCCTCTTCTTGCTCTTAACGACGGGTTGCGTCAGCGCTCTAGGGCAAGCATCAGCAATGAAGGAATCTACCCAGGCATTCTATCGAGGCGATTACGCAAAGACATCGGAACTGGCGAGGGCTCATTTGCGGAGGTTTCCCAATGATGTGCCTGTCCGCGTGATTTTGGCGCGCGCTGAATTTGCGCAAAAGAAATTCGACAAGGCTTTCGAGGACCTGCAGAAGGTTTTGACATCTGATCCGGCAAACATCGACGCCCTCTTTTATTTGTCGCTTGTGGCAAAGGAGCGGTCACAGAGGGAAAATGAGAGGCTTTATTCGCTCGCTCCGAATTCAGATCGCGTCTATCAGCTTCTGGGCGAAACGGCTCTTGCAGCCGAGAATCAGGTTGAAGCGGAGGAAGAATTCCAGAAAGCTCTGAAGATCAATCCCCGCTCGATCGAGGTATTAACCGAACTGGCCCAACTAAAACGGTCCCAGTGGAAGTTTGACGAAGCGATCAACTACTACACCCAGGTGGAACAGGCTAACCGCTTAACCTATGAGATCGCATATGGCTTGGGGGCCTGCTACGCCTCCAAGCAGGAATACCCCCAAGCGATCGAGTGGCTTCAAAAGGCTGTAGTTCTGGCTCCCGATTCCGCCGCGGGCCACTTCGCCCTCGGTAACGCGCTGGTTCAGAATGGCCAGGCCGAAGCAGCGATTCCAGAATTGAAAGCTTCCCAGCGGATGGATCCGGGGATGAAGCAAGCCTATTTCCTGCTCGGCCGTGCGTACTCTAAACTCGGCCGTCCCGAAGAAGCGAAGGCCGCCTTCCAGAAACTCAGCGAACTCAACCGCGCGGAAGCGCAGGGAGGAGCGAAATCGGATGATGCTCCTCCCGCAAAACAACCATGATTCTGCCCTCACAGTTCATTGAGTGATGTTTCGAGGTGTCAAGAGACCAGAGGGGAGAGGGCCCGAGAGGGATGGACTGATCCTAATCCGGCAACAATTATTTGCAAAGTCCTCTATTAGACCTTGCATAGTTCGCGAGTGGGTTAAGATGAACGCCCAGGCGGCTGACTCGCGCTTGTGGTGGAAGGAAGACCTGCAGCAGATCGATTGCTTGCCGATCATTTAATCCTGCCCCATCATAAGAATCCGGCCCCCATCATGATTCGGCCCCATCATAGAAACGAGCCCCATAGAGCACAATTCCCCCGTAAAGCCCTTTGCTATTTGTCCGCACAGGTGGCAAATGTAATATCAATTTCCGGGCTCTGGTAAGATTCCCAAAATGGCGGAACCCAAGCACCGTCGGATTTACAAGGAACTTCGCCAAGGCATCACCTCAGGCCGGTACAAGGAAGGCGAGCGTCTGCCGACCGAAGCCCAGTTGGTGAAGCGATACGCCACATCCCGCCCAACCGTTGCCAGGGCGTTGCTCGACCTGCAGCGCGATGGTTTGGTCAACCGTCGGGCCGGGTCTGGCACCTACGTTACTCGCCCGGTTTCAGAGCAGGAGCACCTCTTCGGGTTGATTGTGCCGCGGCTGGGAGAAACGGAAATCTTCGATCCGATCTGCCGCGAAATGACTCTTTCGTCTCAGGCCGCCAGCTACGCCCTGCTGTGGGCGTCCACCACAGCTGGGGCCGACGGGGATGTGGCTGAACAAGTCTGGCAGTCCTGTCAGCAGTGTATTTCGCGGCGGGTGTCTGGGATTTTCTTCGCACCCGTCGAGTGGCTTCCGGACGCGGAAAAGGTGAACGAGAAAGTGGTGGAGGCACTGGATGCGGCCCGCACGCCGGTGGTTCTGCTCGACCGTGACTTGTACCCGTACCCACGCCGCAGCCGCTATGATCGCATCGGAATTGATAATCGCGCGGCTGGTTTTGCGGTTGCCGACCACCTTCTGTCTATGGGTTGCCGGGAGATCGGCTTTCTCAGTCGCCCCTATTCGGCGGAAACGGTGTCAGCGCGGATTGCCGGCTACCGCGACGCTCTCGCCAGATATGATGTGACTCCGCCGCCGCAGTGGATTGCCGAGGGGGATGCTTCGGATCCGCAGTTTGTTCGCCACCTCCTCGACGTGTCCGGCGTGAAGGCTCTGGTTTGCGCCAACGACATTACCGCGGCCAATCTCATGCACACGCTGGACTTGATTGGACTGAGAACACCCGACGACGTGCGCATCGTAGGTATAGACGACGTGAAGTACGCCAGCCTGCTCCGGGTTCCGTTGACCACGTTGCGCCAGCCCTGTCAACATATCGGCCGAGCTGCCGTGAAAGCCATGCTGGAGAGGATTGCTTCCCCCAGTTTGCCGCCCCGGGACATCCTGTTCCAATGCCAAATGGTGGTTCGAAATTCCTGCGGCGCACGTCGACAGGGGCCACCAACTGATCCCTCATCTTGGCAAAGTACGCAAAAATGTCTTGACAAGTTTTAACGGGGTTGGATATAACCCTGCCGAGTTGGTTGACAGGGCTTGTGCAGGCATAGTTTGTGTGGGTTGCCGCGCAGGATTTCAAGAATTTTAGAGGGGTTCCGCCCCGAAGAGGAGCCTAGAATGTTGCGATCCAGGTTGATCTCAATCAGGTTGATCTCAATAGCGATGCTGGCGCTGCTAGTCTTTGCTTCATATGTGAAGCAGGTCTCGGCGCAGGCAGTATATGGAAGCATTCTCGGGACGATAACTGATCCGCAGGGTGCAGCGCTCAAAGGCGCCAAGGTCACCGTGACCAACCAACGCAAGGGCACGTCGGAGGAGACGGCCAGCAACGACGACGGCAACTACTCGGTGACCCACCTGGTTCCCGATCTTTACAGCCTGCGTGTCGAAGCCGCGGGATTCAAGGTCGCGGAACTGAAAGACGTCGTTGTTTCTGCCGACTCCGGTTCCCGTGCGGACTTGCAGCTGCAACTCGGCGGATCAACCGAAACCGTGGAGGTTACGTCGGAGGCCCCACAACTAGTGACCGATCGCTCGGACGTTGCCTCGAACTTTACCGAGCGCACGGTGGAGAGTTTGCCGGTTTACGGGCGAAACTTCACCGCGTTCCAGCTTTTGTCCCCTGGAAATGCGTACCAGACCGGTTTTCAACATGCGGCCAGCGAAAATCCCCAGGGTTCAGCGCAGATTTTGACCCAAGGGCAGCATTTCGCCGGTACAGGGTTTGAATTGGACGGTACGGATAACCAAGACCCGATCCTGGGGATCATCGTCATAAATCCCAATCTGGATGCGATTCAGGAAATTAAGATTGCGTCGCAGAATTATGACGCTGAATTTGGCAAAGCCATCGGTGCCGTCGTAACGACGCAGACGAAGTCCGGAACAAACGACTTCCACGGGAGCGTATTCGACTACGAGCGTTCGAACTCAAATTTCGCGCGCAATCCGTTTACAGAGGCAAAGGGCGTCGCGAGTGGAAATTGGAACCAGTTTGGCGGCACACTGGGTGGTCCAATTGTGAAGAATAAGCTCTTCATCTTTGGCGACTATCAGGGCCTTCGCAGCCACGTAGGCTCTTCAGCTCAGGACCGCGTGCCGACAGCGGCGGAACGGACGGGAGACCTGAGCGACCTCGCGTTAAATATCTATGATCCATATCAAACGTCCGATGCGGCACATTGCAACCTGGTGTTGACCGGTGGACAACCGACTCCTGTAACCCAGATTAACCGCACGCAGTTCCCCGGCAATGTAATCCCGGCCTGCCGTCTGTCCGCACCCGCCCTGGCATTGCTCACACAATTTCCGCTGCCAAACACAACGGGCGCGACCATCCTGGATAACAACTTCACCGCTTCCGGCAGTAACGTCCTGGATTCCGACGGTTTCGACATCCGGTCCGACTACAGCGCGAGTGCAAAGCTGACGGCATTCGGCCGCTACA
>JACXTT010007354.1_pt1 | contig 15510 bp, 15 predicted proteins | sample 9270951 | NCBI WGS metagenome assembly JACXTT01 (sample SAMN15532306, study PRJNA645909) | rock metagenome | isolation source: weathered quartz diorite | place: Puerto Rico | collected 2017-06-21 | reverse complement strand
GCATCCTCGGCCAGATCAATTCGCGCCTCTCAAAACGCGGCCTCAACATCGTTGGCCAATATCTTAAGACCAACGACGCGATCGGCTATGTGATCCTTGACGTCGATTCGCTCATTTCCAAAGAGGCGTTTGAGATACTCAAGGGCATCAAGGGCACCATCCGTGCGAGAATGGTTTATTAGAATCTTTGCCACGAATTAGCACGAATTAACACGAATTCAGTATTCTATATGTCACCATTTGAGGGAAATCTCTTGAAAATATACTACAACTGTGAACCCGCAAATAATTTTTGTCAATTCGTGTTAATTCGTGGCTAAAATTCCTATGAGATCTCTAATTCTAGTTGTTTCAATATTCACGCTTGCGTGTGCGGTGTCAGCGCAGTGGGTCAAGCAGGCTGTCGATACGACGGCGAGCTTTCGCGGGCTGTCGGTCGTCAATGAAAAGGTCGTCTGGGCCAGCGGCACGGGTGGGACGGTCATTCGCACCATCGACGGAGGCAAATCGTGGAAAGTCATTACCGTTCCCGGCGCCGAGAAACTCGATTTCCGCGACATCGAGGCATTCGACGCCAACACCGCATACATTCTGAGCATCGGAAACGGCGAATCGTCGCGTATTTACAAAACAATCGACGGCGGTAAGACGTGGAAATTGCAATTCAAAAACACAAATGAGAAAGCGTTTTTTGATGCCATAGCCTGTTGGGACAAAAAGAACTGCATAGCGATGTCGGATCCGATTGACCATAAGTTTGTGTTGATAAACACAATCGACGGCGGCAAAAATTGGAACGCTATGGACACGTCCAAAATGCCCGCCGCGAAAGACGGTGAAGCCGCGTTCGCTGCAAGCGGCACTTGTCTGATAACTCAGGGTAAGAACAATGCATTTCTCGTATCGGGTGGCAATGATGCACGTGTTTTTCACTCGGCTGATCGTGGTCTAACATGGTCTGTTTCAGATACTCCATTTAATAAAGGTACACCGGGAAGCGGTATTTTCTCGCTTTCAATGTTTGATGACAAACGTGGCATGATCGTCGGCGGCGATTACGAAAAACCTACGGAGCACACAGAAAATAGAGGGTTCACTTGGGACGGTGGCAAAACGTGGAATCGGGGTGGCGGCATCTATGGCTATCGTTCCGGGACAGCATATGTAGATCAATACAAGATTATTGCAGTTGGTTCCAGCGGATCGGATGAATCATATGACGGTGGCAATTCATGGCGTAATATAGACCACGAAAACTACAATTCTGTTCAATCAAAAGGGATAAAGGCGATTTGGGCGGTTGGTCCTCGGGGCACAGTTGCGAAATATAAAATGACAGAAGTCGACGTGCCGTATTTCCCTTTCTGACAGCCTAATATGATCTATGCCTGGTATGATATTCTCGGAACGCTCGGCGTCGCGATCATCATTCTCGCATACATCCTGCTCCAGATCGGGCGGTTGCGGAGCGAGCAATTGGCGTATTCGCTGATGAACGCCGCCGGAGCCGCGTTCATCCTGATCTCACTCTATTACAGCTTTAACTTGCCTTCGTTTATCGTAGAATTCTTCTGGCTGTTGATCAGCTTATTTGGAATCGGAAAGCGCGTGATCAGAAAGTGAGATCGCTTTGCGGTCTTTGCAGGCGAGCCGCCTGCGTTCCCAGCGGAAGTGTTACTGCATCGACAACCGCGGGTCGGGTTTTGTCTTGATCTCGTATCCTGCCGGCGGTTCGGCGCCGAGCAGGTAGCGTACAAAATAATCCCAACGTCGCCGCATCATATAAAAGCTCGCGCCGCCATAGCCGTGGCGGGCGTTCGGGATCATCAACAGGTCAAAATCCTTATTCGCTTTGATCAGAGCATCCACGACGAGCAGCGTGTTGTTCGGCGGGACATTGTCGTCCATCGTGCCGTGGGCGAGCAGCAAGTGGCCCTTGAGATTTTTGGCGTATTCCTGGTTCGCCTGCTGTTTGTAATTGTCGCCTGACACGAGGCCGTCGTAGCGTTCGCCCCAGTCGTCCTCGTAGTTGCGGTTGTCGTGATTGCCGGACTCGGAGATGCCGACCTTAAAGAAATCAGGATAGCGAAACATCGCCGCCGCGGTCGCAAATCCGCCGCCCGAATGTCCCCAGATACCGACGCGGTCGATGTCAATGAACGGATATTTTGCAGCAAGTTCTTTTATCCCTGCGACCTGATCGGGCAGCGTGTTGTCGGCCATATTGCCGTAGCATGAATCGTGAAACTTCTTTGAACGCAATGGGTTGCACATGCCCTCGATCTGAACGACGACAAAGCCCAATTCGGCAAGCGCCTGATTATCGCCGCGTGAGGCCAGGAATGACCAGCCGCCGCCGCTGTTGATGCTGCCGCCCTGCGGGCCGGGATAGATATAGTCAACGACGGGGTATTTTTTACCCGGCACCATCCGTGTCGGGACATACATCAGGCCGTAAAGATCCGTCACCCCGTCGCGGGCCTTGACGATAAAGGGCATCGGCGGCATCCAGCCGGTGGCGGCAAGCCGTGAGACATCGGCCTTTTCGAGATTTGCGACGAGCTTGCCGCTCATATCCCGCAGCACCGACACTGTGGGTATGTTCGGCGTAGAATAATTGTCGATAAAATAATTCTCGTCGGGTGACCATGAGACATTGTGATCAGCTTCCTCGGGTGTTAGCAGCGTGAGGCCCTTTCCATCAAAACCGACAGAGTAATAATGCGCAAAATACGGATTTCCCTTTTCACGGCCGCCGCCCGCAAAATAGATAACGCGTTTTTGCTCGTCGACGCGCTCGACACGCCAGACGGCAAATTCGCCGCTCGTGATACGATTCTTAAGCTTGCCGGTCGTCAGATCGTAAAGATACAGATGGCCCCAGCCGTCGCTCTCGCTAAACCAGATAAATTCGTTCGTCGCGGGCAGGTAACGCCAGTTTACGGTTCCCTGGCCGGATTCGAACTGTGTCGCGGCTGTCTCCTGATAAACATCGCGGACCGCACCGGTCGCGGCGTCGGCGACGCGTAAATTCTCCTTCTTGTGGTCGCGCGAGGTCGAGACGAACGCCAAATGGCTGCCGTCCGGACTCCAATAAACATCGTCCCAGCTGCCATTGCACGAAACGTCGTCGCACTGCGACGAGCGGTGCGGATCGGGCGGCAGCAGTAAGCTGATAACCTTTGGCGACTCGACCTCGATGATGACACGCCGGATCATCGCGACGTTTGCATCGCCGGGAAGGGCCGACTTCCACGCGCTCAAGCGCGGCGCGCCGACATTCGTCGAAACGAGATAAGTGTCGCTCACGTTCCGTTCGTCCTGTTGGAATGTCGCTATTTTCTTCGAGTCAGGAGACCAGACGAGTATCGCCCGATCGCTCTTTTGCCAACCGGCGTTGTCTGTCGCGTAGCCGTAATTTTTGACGCCATCGGTGGTCAACTGGGTCTCTTTTCCTGTGGCCCCGTCGCGGACCCAAAGGTTGAAGTCTTTTATGTACGCTGCTTTTGTCCCATCCGGCGATGTTACCTCGTTACCGCCTCCAAAGTTTCTGCGGCCGCCGCCACGCGGCTGATCCGCCAGCGAAAGCCCGAGATCCGTAAGTTTTGGTGCCGTTTTTCGCGAGCCGTCCTTCGGGTCGATCAGCACAAACTCCATCCCGATCGGCGTCAGGACGCGATACCAGAATCGGCCATCCGGCAAAAAAACCGGCCGAACATTGTTGCGATCAACGAACGGAGCTGTCGCGAAGCCGAGCATCTTCTCGGCACGGGCATAATCGGCGGCGGTTACGGCCGACTGTTGGGCCGGTATTGAAAATGCAAAAAAGAGGACGGCAACGGCAAGGAAGATCGTATTTTTCATTTGTTTTTTTACGGGGACGATCACAAATTGTTTCGACTGCAAAATATGTAGATATTTTATAGCAAGCGGCGGCGTTTTTACATCTCGCACAATTTCTTTGGTATCATTTGAGATATTATTTTTGCTTCAGGGAGTAATAATTATGCCAAAATATGTAATCGAACGTGAGATTCCCGGTGTTGGCGACTCGCCGGCCGATGCGCTGCAGGCCGTTTCGCAGACATCGTGCAATGTGCTGCGCGAGCTGGGGCCGCAGATACAATGGGTCGAGAGCTATGTGACCGGCGACAAGATCTACTGCGTCCATATCGCTCCGAACGAGGAAATCATCCGCGAACACGCGACGCGCGGCGGATTCCCGGCCAACCGCGTCTCAGAGGTCAGAACGGTCATCGACCCGACTACCGCCGAGGGCTGATGGCGACCAAGGACAGAGATCCCAAAAGGGCTGAGGTATCGCCTGCCAATTTTCAGCGTGCCGTATTTATCGCTGTATTGTCGTTCCTCTTTTTCCTGGCAACAATGCTTTTGTATTATGTTCGGCAGTCGATGTTGTATTTTCTGCTGGCGACCGCATTTTTAATCGTCTATGTGGTAACGATGGTTTCATTATTCAAAGTGCGGAGGCGGTTCTGACTCATGCCGCAAACACCGCATATCGAAAAGCATTTCACGTCCGGGGCCGTTGTCCGTGACGTCGTGATCGGCATGGCCGATGGATTGACGGTGCCGTTCGCGCTGGCTGCGGGTTTGTCGGGGGCGACGGTGTCATCCGGGATAATCGTTACGGCGGGGCTCGCGGAGATCGTTGCCGGCTCTATCGCAATGGGCCTTGGCGGCTATCTCGCAGGCCGCTCGGACGCCGAGCATTACGACAGCGAATACAAGCGCGAGATATATGAGATCGAGCACCTTCTCGACCACGAAAAAGACGAGGTCATTGAGATACTCGAAACATACGGTCTGACCCGCGCCGAAAGCATGCCGATCGTCGAATCGCTCGCCACGCGGCCGACGGATTTTGCGGATTTTATGATGCGGTTCGAGCTTGGGCTCGAAAAACCGGAACCTAAACGGGCCTTAAAGAGCGGCGCGACCATCGGCGGGGCATATATCGTCGGCGGCCTCGTTCCGCTGATGCCCTACATCCTCATGGCCGAGGCAAACGCCTCATTGAAATGGTCGGTCGCGATCACGGTCGTTGCGCTGTTTGTCTTTGGCTATGTAAAAGGTCAGTTCACCGGCGCGCGGGCACTGAAAAGCGCCGTGCAAACATGCCTGATCGGCAGCCTGGCGGCGGCGGCGGCTTTCTTTATAGCAAGGCTGATCTCAGCCTGAACCGCTGGTTTTCTTAAACCTGGTTTTCTTGTATCCTATTTACTGTTTGCTGCCTTCCGCACGGAGCTGATATGAGCATTGAAGTCGTAATGCCCCAGATGGGCGAATCGATAACCGAAGGAACCGTTTCAAAATGGTTGAAATCGGTTGGTGACCGCATAGAAAAAGACGAGCCGATACTCGAGATATCGACCGATAAGGTCGACGCCGAGGTTCCTAGCCCAGGTGCGGGTATTTTGCTGGCAATAAATACTGCGGAAGGCGAGACCGTTGAGGTCGGCCACGTAGTAGCGGTGATCGGTGACTCCGCAGACGATGCGGTCCAAAGTCCAATGTCCAATGTCCAAAGTCCTGTCGTGCTCGAAACTCCTGAACCTGAGATCACCTCAGTTAGCAACGAACTACCGGCCACGAACAACGAACCGGCGGTCGAGATACAGATGCCGCAGATGGGCGAATCGATCACCGAGGGAACTGTCTCAAAATGGCTGAAACAGGTCGGCGACCATGTAGGAAAAGACGAGGCCCTGCTTGAGATCTCTACCGACAAGGTCGATGCCGAGGTGCCAAGCCCAACGGCGGGCACGCTGCTGGCAATAAACGTCCAGGAAGGCGAGACCGTCGAGGTCGGGTCAATTCTCGCATTAGTGGGGGCAAAAGGAGCTGTCGGCAGTCAGCGGTCAGCGGTCAGCGATCAGCCGGAAATTGAAGTTCCAAAAGCCGTCGAAACGACAAAAGTTGAACTGCAGGCACAGGCAAGATCAGCGGCAGCATCATCGAACGGCGGTTCGAACGGCAGCAAGTCGGTTGACGAACTGCGGCGCACGAAATCGAGCCCGCTGGTTCGCAATATCGCCAGGGAACACGGCATCGATATCACGCGTATCCCCGGCAGCGGGATCAGCGGCAGGGTCACCAAAAACGATATCCTGTCGTTCATTGAAACGGGAGCAGCGCTCAGGCCGCAGGATCTGTTGGTCAAAGGAGCGCCTGCCTTTACAGGATCGGCTAAGCCGGCAGTGGAATTTACCCCGCCGCAAGGTGCCGTCACGATGGAGGACCGGATCGAGAAAATGTCGGTGATGCGAAAGAAGATCGCCGAGCACATGACGTTTTCAAAACAGACCTCGGCGCATGTGACGTCCGTTTACGAGATCGACATGACGGCGGTGGCAAAATTTCGCGCGGCTCATCAGGCCGAATTTCAGGCAAAATACGGCACTAAGCTGACATTTATGCCGTTCATTTTCCAGGCGGTGACGGCGGCCATTCGCGAGTACCGCATCGTTAATTCGCAGGTCGATGGCGACCAGATCATTTATAAGGGCAACATCAATCTCGGCATGGCCGTCGCCCTTGACTGGGGGCTGATCGTCCCGGTCGTAAAAAATGCCGAAACGCTCTCGCTTGCCCAATTGGCAATGACTGCCAACGACCTTGCCGACCGCGCCCGTACAAAGAAACTAAGCCCTGACGAGGTCCAGGGCGGGACGTTCACTATCACGAATCCCGGGGTCTTTGGCGGATTATTCGGCACACCGATCATCAACCAGCCGCAGGTCGCAATATTATGCGTCGGCACGATCGAAAAACGCACCAAAGTAATGGCCTCGGCAGAGGGTGATGATCATATCGCCATCCGGCAGATGGCGTATTTTGCGCTTACTTACGATCACCGCGTCGTGGACGGGGCCGATGCGGAAAAATTCCTCGCCTATTTGAAGAGCTATCTGGAACATGCACCGTTCAGTATTTGACGCAAAGGAACCAATCCTGGATCAGGGATCGCCGGGAAAATTGTATTTATTGGCAAACTTTCTACCCTTATGTATACTCAAATACAATGAGACGAGTTAGTACCGCGATATGATCTTATCGATAACTCGGCCCCTGTTTTGCGTCTATAGGGATCCTCCCATTTTGTTAATCTTAATTTCAGGAGATAGTTATGTATAAAAAGGTAACAATTTTGCTATTGGCTTTGATGATCGGAGCGGCTGGCGCTTTTGCACAGGGCAACCAGGTCCGGTCTGCCGTAAGCGGACAAAAGTATAAGATCAGGGGTGTCATTGTGTCGAAGATCGATGACAATACGTTCATCGTTCGCGACTCTGTCGGCGTCGATACAAAAGTGGTCGTTGCTCCGGGCGCCAGCGTAAAAAGCAATGGTTTTTGGGGAGGTGACAAATACCCTGCGACCTCATTGGTCCGCGGCCTGAATCTCGAAATAGAGGGTGTCGGCGACAGCAACGGGGCCGTTTCGGCGAGTAAAGTGCGATTCGACAAGACAAGCCTGCAGACAGCTCAAACGGTGGATGCACGCGTGACGCCGGCTGAAGAGCGACTCACCGCCGCCGAGCAGAACCAACAGAAGATATCAGGCCAGATCGACGAACTGATGGCGATCTCGAATGCCGCCAAGGGCGGTGCAAAGGCCGCCCAAGACACCGCCGACGCGGCTGTTGCCGGCGTTAATGCCACGAACAAGCGGATATCGGATCTTGATGATTACGTTGTCCAATCAACCGCCACGGTCAATTTTAAGGTAGCCAGCGCCGTTCTTTCACCTGAGGCCAAGGCCTCGCTGGACCAGGTCGCAACCACTGCCTTGACCTTGAAAGGCTACGTTATTGAGGTAACCGGGTTTGCGTCGTCCGATGGCAACGCAAAAATGAACAAGGCCTTAAGCGAACGCCGTGCGCAGGCGGTCAAGGATTACCTGATCATGACGCACAACATTCCGCTTAGGAGAATGAGCACCTCATACGGCTATGGCTCGCTCCAGGCGGTCGCGGACAATTCGACTCGCGAGGGACGTGAGCAGAACCGTCGTGTCGAGGTCAAATTGCTGGTCAGCCGAGGCATTAACCAGAATGTCGAGGTCAAACAGTCGACCGACCACTGATCAAATAAATATGGAGGGCATCATGGGCGGGAGAGCATTTCCGCTCGATGATGCCTTCTTAGTTATGATCTGCAAATACCGGTTTTATCAAGATGCGAAACATCAAACGCTACCACATCGCTTTTCTACTTGCAATATCGTTAACGCTCGGCGTTATCTGCAGCGGCCAAACACCGACACCCACGCCAAAGCCGAAGGTCGATGACGATGTGATACGGGTCGAATCGCGGCTGGTGGTCGTGCCGGTTTCCGTATCGGACGTCAGCGGGCAACCCGTGATGGGCTTGAAGGCCCAGGATTTTCGTGTCACGGAAGAAAATCGCCCCCAGACCATCGATAACATCGGCAATGCTGAGGTCGTTCCGCTCGAGATCGCACTGCTTTTTGATATTTCGGCCAGCACGGATGCGATGTTCAAATACGAGCAGGAAACGGCGGCAAAATTCCTGAGAGAGGTAATGAAGCCGAACGACCGGGCATCGATCTTCACGATCGGCGAGAAGGGGCGATTGATCCAGTCTCGCGATACGGCAGACAGGTCAATGGAAACGATCATGTCGATAAAACCAACTACCGAATACACTGCATTTTACGATGCGGTCAGGATGGCGGCTGATCATCTGAAAAAAAACGCGCCTGAAGGAACGCGAAAAGTAATGTTGATAATATCTGACGGTGACGATACGTGGAGCGAAAGCGTCCAAAGGGCGATCCGGCAGGCAGAAAGCAAAGTGACGACCAGCGTCCAGGGAAGCGATCTTTATCGCATCCTGGTCAAAGCTACTGAGTCTGCAAAACTTGCCGAGCAGGGCAACGTCGTCAGATCGATCCAGGATGCCGATACGGTGTTTTATTCGATAAATCCGGGTGGAAATTCTTATAAACTCAGTGACAGGGCAGTCTTTGCCCAGCAAGGAATGGAAAGATTTGCAAGCGATACCGGCGGCACTGCATTCCTGCCTAAGCTGTTGCCGGTCGATACCAAAGACCCTTACGAGGGGCAAAATAACCTGCGGAAGAACCAGGCAATGCTCGATCTGATATTTCGCCAGATCACCAGCGATCTGCGTTCGCAATACCTGATCCAGTATTACTCCGACGCCGATTACCCACTTGGCCGCTATGTCAAACTCGATGTAGCCCTGCAGAACCGCAGCGGGCTACGGCTACGTGCTCGTCAGGGCTATTACGTAAAGAAATGATCCTTTAGACGCTTTAACCTAACTCTGGCGGATATCGATCTCGCCTTTTGTCTCGGTCTCAGTTCTCTTTTTTTCCTTTGGCGTAGGTGTCGGCATTGCCATCACGCCCATCGTCGGCCGGTTATCCGGTGTCGGGGTTGGCGTTGGGGTCGCGTAGGGGATCCTCAGTGTTCCCATCGTTTCGCGCTGCTTCGAGAACAGCGAGACGACGAATATACCGCTAAGCAATGCCATTAAGAGCGAGAACGCAGCCGTTGCATAAACACGCGTCCGCTGTTTGATCTTTGCCCAGCCGACCGGGCAATCCGCGGTGATGATGCTGCCATCGGCACGCTGGTAGTAACGAACGCACAAACGTCCCTCAGCGTTGGTCACAAGCCGCTCGGCCTCGTCACGTGTCATTCCCGAAAGATTGTAAACGTTTAGCTTGCAGTCGCCGCAGAAACGCTTGCGGTCGTCGCCATACATCGCATTCCAATCGGCCGGACACGGGCTGGCGACCTTAACATTATTCAAAGGGCTGTCGAATTTTGCTTTAGGCATAATAAACTCCGTTCAATAAAAGCTCAGCATATAGCTGTTGAATTATTGAACGGAGTTTTAAATGTTTCTTGCAGACAGGACTAGTTTTTTTGAACCCGCCGGTATTTATGCGTGATGGGTCGGCGGCGGCCGATGCCGATGGCGTTTTTTGAGATGATGAGCGTAGGCGGCAGTTGGCGGCGTTTGAACTCGTTCGACGGCGATTCGACCTTGTTAAGAATGTTGTAAACAAGGGCCGCGTCGTTTCCGCCGGCGATGATCTCAGTCGGAGATGCCTTTTGCTCGAAATACATTTGCAGGATCGGGTCCATCATTTCGTATGGCGGCAGGCTGTCCTGATCAAATTGGTTTGGTGCCAGCTCGGCGGAAGGTTTTTTATCAATGATTTTCGTAGGAATGATGTCAGTAATGTCCCTTTCTGGAGTAGAGCCCTTACTTACGTGCAGGCTACTGACACGCGGGCTACTGTTTATGTGCCGCGCGATCTGCCACACCTCGGTTTTCAGCACGTCGCCGAGCACGGCGAGGCCGCCGTTGGTGTCGCCATAGAGCGTGCAATATCCGACGGCAAGCTCGCTCTTGTTGCCTGTGGATAGTAACAGGCGGCCCTCGGCGTTCGAGATCGCCATCAGGATAAGCCCGCGAATACGAGACTGCATATTCTCGGCCGCTAGGCTCTCGCCGCCTCGCGTTGGCTTGTCCAATTTCATCTGTTTCAACAGAACCTCGAACGTATCGGAGATCGATTCGATACGGCCTTGGCAGCCTAGATTTTTCACTAATTCCTCTGAGTCTTTGACGCTGCCCTCGGACGAGAACGGCGAGGGCATCATCACGCACAGGAGATTTTCGGGGCCGACCGCCTCTGCCGCAAGAGCCGCGACAAGTGCCGAATCGATCCCGCCGGACAGCCCAAGCACACATTTCTTGAATCCGTTCTTACCGGCATAGTCGCGTATACCCAGCACAAGGGCCTGTCTGATCGATTCGATCTCGTTGCCGGTAATGCCCCGTGCATCGGGCTTTCGGACGTCCAGCTCGACGGTCTCGACAAACTCCTCGAACGCCGTCGCCTGCAGGATGATATCGCCCTCTTCGTCGGCGATCAGACTTGCACCGTCAAAGATGATGCCGTCATTGCCGCCGATAAGGTTTACGAAAACGATCGGCTTCTTTTGCAGTTTGGCACGGTGCGCGACCATATCGCAGCGGAGTTTGATCTTGCCCTTGTTGTAGGGCGAGGCGTTGATCGAGACGATCACATCCGCCCCCATAGCGATGACCTCGTCGGTCGGGTCGCTCTCATAGAGCCGCTCGCGCCAAAAGGTCTTGTCGTTCCAAAAATCTTCGCAGACGACGACACCGAGCTTGACGCCGTTTATCTCGAATATCCGGCGATGGTCCGACGGCTCGAAGTATCGCGGGTCGTCAAAAACATCGTATTCCGGCAATAGAGTCTTGTCGGCAAAGCCCAGTAGTTCGCCGTCGTGGATCACCGCCGCCGAGTTGAACAATTCCCTGCCGTCCTTGTCACCGGTCGGCCTGATGGTGCCGACGATCGCTGTTATTCCGCTGGTCGCGGGGATTATGCTGTCGAGAGGTTCGCGGGCGTGCTCGATGATGTCGGCGTCCTGAAACCAATCCTGCGATGTGTAGCCGTGAGTTGTAAGCTCGGGAAAAACAACCAGGTCCGATCCGTCGGAGCGGGCCTTATCGATGGCCTGGATGATCTTTCGGGTATTGCCGGCAAGATCGCCGTTTGTTGTGTTGATCTGAGCGATCGTGACTTTCATCTACCATTATTCTATCGCATTCAGGCAGATGGATCGTTGGAATCCGGGGCCTTTTTGACCATCGTCAAACGGTTGCCCCGCTCGTTGTATTTGACCTCGTCCATAATGTTGTAGATGAACAGCACGCCCCTGCCTGAGGTCTTGAAGAGGTTTTCGGGGTCAAGAGGATCGGGAATATTGTTGACGTCAAAGCCCTCGCCTTCGTCCTCGATCGTAAATCTGGCCTCGGCTCGCGATACGTCAGCGATGATCCTGATCAGCTTGCGGGCGTCGTATTTATTGCCGTGTTTGACCGCATTTACAAACGCTTCATCAAGCGCCACAAACAGGTTCGATTGTTCGGGTTTGCACACGCCGAGTTTTTCGACGCGTTTTAATAGATACTCCAGCACGATGTGCATCAGAGAAATGGCCGAGGGCAGTTCGAACTCAATATTCTCGTGCATGTCGGCGACGGCTTCTTCGCTGTCGACAAAACGGATCTTGTAATCCAGTATCGTCGCTACGATGTCGCGCAGCTCATTCTCGTCAAAATCGTCACGGCTGAAATTTGCCGCGCTCAGCTTGAATGCTTTTACATATTCCTGCGGCGGGCCGCCGTTCCGCTCCGCTCCGGCAATGTCAACATCAAGGTCGGTGATGACCAGGTCAAACCCGTCAAGGCCCTTTAACGCCATCGCTTGCGATCGTTTCTCAATTACGGTCACCTCATGCCCGATATGCGAAAAAACCTCGTCGAGGGCCGTCGCCAGGTCGTCGTGATCGTCGATGATAAGGATGCGTCGATTCATCGGGCGCTAACGGAGGATAACTCAAAATACGATTTACCGCCTGCCGTTGTTGCAAATAATACCCCAACTTGGTAGTTATTTTCTAACCGTGAATGACAGCAGCCACAAGGTCTACCAGTTTCAGCCGCTCGATCAATACAGCCTGAAACAGCGTGTGCAGATACGCCTTTACGGCTGGCTGTTGTATGTGATCACCGGCATTATTGGCATGACGCTAAAATTTGAGTTGCAGGGGCCAGACACGCTCGATGAGATATTTGCTGCCTATAAGGGCCCGATCCTGTGCGGATGGCACGATACGATATTTGCAGGAAACTACTATTTTCGGGATCGGGGGGTCATCGTGCTGACATCCCAGAGCTTTGACGCGGAATATGCGGCCCGGTGCGCCAAGCGCTTTGGTTTCGGAATGATCCGGGGGTCGTCAACCCGCGGCGGCGGCGCGGCTATTGTCGAATTGGCTCGCATGGCAAGACGTGGTTTTGCGACATTTCTACTTGCTGACGGACCACGCGGGCCGCGTCACCAGGTCAAACCCGGAGTGATACATCTGGCAAAGGCAACCGGCAGGCCGATAATTCCCGGCACTACCCGGCCAGTAAGATGCTGGACCCTCAACAGCTGGGACAGGATGCAGATACCAAAACCCTTCAGCCGTGTGGTCGTGATCAGAGAAGCCCCGATATATATCGCTGCGGACGCTGACGAAGCAGAGCTACAGAAAAAACAAGCGGAACTACAGCAAACCCTGGACGAACTTACGCAGCGAGCAGTAGACTGGTGTGAACAAAATTCACAAAACTAGACGGGTGAGCTTTCAGCCTCGACCGCCAATTCATCTATTGTCTGCGACGAGAGGGCATTGGCCGAAAACATCACAAAACTGATCCAGACCAGATCGGCAAGCAGCAAGTGGCCTACCTGCAGCACTATCGGCCCAAACAGCAGCAAGGTCGTCGCGCCAAAGGCTATCTGGACCAGAACCAGTATAGCGAGAACATTCGACCAGCGTGAGGTCGCTGCATCACCGCGCTGTTTTGCCAGCCAGCCGGTCAAGAATATCAGGAAAACACTAGTCAAAATAGCCGTGATCGGGTGCAGCAGCCTGAGGCGAATGAGCATATTGGACGTCGGCGAAAGATCCTGTTGAAATGCCGCCGCCAGAGTCCCAGCCGGAAAGATCATGCTGGACAGAGCGGCAATTGAACCGCTGATGCCGACCAAAAAGATCGCCAGGCCACCGAGGGAAATAGCCACCAGGTATTTTCCATTGCTTCTAAGATACATGGGGCGGCCACCGCTGGCATAGCGGGCGGTCAGGGTCAAAAATGCGAGCAGCACGAATGTATTGATCAGGTGCGCGGCCATCCAGACAGGGCGCTCGGGCGTCAGGTTCTGCGCGGTGTTCCCTGTGAGCACCAGTCCAGCTCCGAGCAGCCCCTCGATGACTATGAATATGAATGAGCCGAACGCGGTCTTGGCGACAAGCCTGTTAAACTTGCTGTTCCGCATCCTCCATCGCCAAAAGGCCCACAGCAGCAAGACGATAACTAACACACCGGCCAGCGACGTGGTCACGCGATGCGTAAATTCGATGGTGGATCTGAATTCGGCGACCGGGGGCAGGAAGCCGCCCTGGCATGTAAGCCACTGTTGGCCGCAGCCGTCACCTGACAATGAGGCACGTAAAAATACTCCCCACAATATCACAACGATATTGAACCCAACTACGAACCAAGCGTATTTAGCCAAACGATCCAGCTTTGTTTCCATAGGTTTTTTGCATAGAATACCATTTTTGCCACTACAAAAAAATGAAGTTGATAGCTAGTATGATCTTGCTCATGTTCGCTCTTGCAGCCTGTGTTTTGGCTGCCACACCGTACGTGCTGGTGCTGGGCATCGGCCAGGATGCCGGTGTGCCGCAGATGGGCTGCGATTCGCCGTTCTGCCGCGAGGCGTGGAAAAACCCTGGTCTGAGGCAGACCGTGTCGTCGATAGCCCTGGTCGATCCTGACTCGCGCGACCGGTGGATATTTGACGCAACACCCGACCTGCCGGAGCAATTCGAATTGCTGAAAGAGCAGACCGCCGACCGCACGAACAGTATAACCGGCATCTTCCTTACTCACGCTCATATCGGCCATTATACAGGCCTGATGTATCTCGGCCGGGAATCAATGAATACGAATGGCGTTAGGGTTTTCGCAATGCCCCGGATGAAGGCTATGCTCGAACAAAATGCCCCGTGGTCGCAGCTCGTCAACCTCACAAATATAGTTATCAGCCCCCTTGCCAATAAGACCCCTGTTAAACTCAGCGACCGGTTGACGGTAGAGCCTTTCCTCGTGCCGCATCGCGACGAATTTTCGGAAACCGTGGGCTACCGTATCAGCTCGGCCTCGAAAACGCTCGTTTTTATTCCCGATATCGATAAATGGCAAAAATGGCCCACGCCGCTCGTCGATGTAGTGAGATCGACCGACTACCTGGTGATCGACGGTACATTTTACGCCGACGGCGAGATCGGGCGGCCGATGAGTGAGGTGCCGCATCCATTTGTTACCGAGACGATGGATCTGCTCGGATCGCTCCCGGCGGCCGACCGGGCAAAAGTCTATTTTATCCACTTCAACCACAGCAATCCGCTTGTTCAGGGTAATAAAGAGAAGATCACTGAGGTCCGGCGAAAGGGATTTCACATCGCCGCACTCGGCCGGAGGTTTGAACTGTGAAGTTGGGTGAGCGGATCGACAAACTGCTGGTGGAGCGCGGTCTGGCAGACTCTCGCACGCGCGCACAGGCGATGGTCATGGCCGGCATCGTGCTTGTGAACGAGCACCGGGTCGAGAAGCCCTCAGAAAAATTTGGTACGAGCGCAACCATCCGCATCAAAGGAGCGTCTACCCAATTAAGATATGTCGGCCGCGGCGGCCTCAAGCTCGAAGCAGCATTTCGGGAATTTGAGATCGACGCGACCGGTTTGACGTGTATTGACATAGGCTCGTCAACGGGCGGTTTTACCGATTGCCTGTTGCAGCACGGGGCATCGCGGGTCATAGCCATAGACTCGG
>JACXTT010007353.1_pt1 | contig 15517 bp, 17 predicted proteins | sample 9270951 | NCBI WGS metagenome assembly JACXTT01 (sample SAMN15532306, study PRJNA645909) | rock metagenome | isolation source: weathered quartz diorite | place: Puerto Rico | collected 2017-06-21 | reverse complement strand
AGCGACCAGGTTTAAAAGAAGTCAAAATTAAAAAGTCAAAAATCAGAAATTTCTCCGGCCGCATAAGCTGGAGAAATTTTATAAAAACAGAGAGAAATGTCAAAATATAAAAGTTCAGCGATTGCGGCGGCAATAGCCACACTCGCACTGGTTATGGCAAATGATGCCACGCCAGCCGATAAAAAAGCCGAGCTGCAAAGCCAGATCGACGGGCTGGAGGCTTTGGATGCTGAAAATGCAGACAATGCGGCCGCAGCTACCGAAGCGCAAGAGGTAATCGGCGATTTGAAAGAACAGTTGAAGGGCGTTATCGCCAAAAAAGCTGTTGACAGCAAAAAGCCTGTTGTTGAGATTGACGGAGAGAAATACGAAGTCAACTGCGGCGCACATGGCGTTGGTTCGGCAGCCGAGGTAGCTAAGAACGAGGAGGCGTGCAAGCGCATCCTGAAAAAAGAAGGTCAAACCATTTTAACAAAAATATAAATGGATTTGCAGGACCTATTACACGTAAACGGCGTACCAAACCCATCGGGTTTGGCTACGCTGCACGGCGTTGCTAATATCGAGGATATTACCACGCTTCAAGCGCCTGCCGCCCAGATCGGCGACCTGGCCAGTACTGCGATCACTGCCGCCACGATAGCCACGGCACACGTATTTGCAACCGGCAAATGCATGCACAAGCTGTATGGAACCCAAAACAAGGGTAAGGGCGGTTATGCTCCTGTTGGCGAGGTTGACAGCGAGGCGCAAAAGGGCACTGCCGAATTATATCACCCCGGATCAAAAGCTACGGCTGATGCGCTGGCTTTGAAATATACCAACTGGAGCGGCCTGGTGTTTATTGCGGAGGCTGACGGTACGATCCGCCAGTACGGTTCGGCTGCTTTCCCTGCCCGGATAAAGGTGACTTACGACACCGGCACCAACGAGGGCTATAAAGGATATAAGATCGACGTGATGGCTTACGGCCTGCCGTTCATCTATACCCCGGGCTTGAACTTCACACCGGCAGTGTAATATGAAACTGCCTGAAGAAGTAGCCGCGAAATACGCGATGGAGGGCAACCACGCCCCGGGCGAGTACCATTGGCGCGGACAGGTAGTAAAGCTGCAGCACATTAGCCTGGAGCATGCCGACCGGTTGTTTGACGCCGGCTTTCCATACCTGGTTTTGAAGCCGAAAGCGGAAAGCGCAAAGCCAAAAGGCAAAACCGCTGCGCTTGGCTTGCCGGAACAGGAATAGTATTTTCAGTTTAGATTTAGTTAATAGTTTAAAATCCCTGGCGCGAGGCCGGGGATTTTTGTTTAACGACCTCGCTGTCCTTTAATGCAATGGCAACTCCGGGCAACTTTGGGGCATGCCTGATGAAGTTTTAGCCTGGTTAAACGGTGGCCGCAATTATACCGCCGGCGTGGAGCTGCTGCGAAAATATGGCGCTTCCAAATTTTTGATCGACCTGTTAAGCTCCGGGCCCGATGCATTCAATACGCCGAAGCTGCTGAAGGAGATGCAGAAAATTGAGATCCAGGAGCCAGGAGCCGGGAGGCAAGATGAAAAAGAAGTTGTACCATCTGCTGCTATATCCACATCTAAAAAGCCCTACACACCCGACCACAACCTGGAGAAGAAACTCCGGATACAAAAAATCATAAAGGATTTACTAAAAGAAATTACGCACCTGCGCGGGCGCTTGGTTGTGTTGCCGGAGGGCGACGAGCTGTACGAATGCGCGAAACTGGTTTTAACCAGGGACCTGAAGAAACGCGACCTATGGGATCAGCTGCATTACTTCGAAAATAACGGCGTATGGTTCGACGAGCTGCCCGAGAACCAGGTTAAAGATTTCGACCCGGCCGATAAGCAGCAGCTGGAGCAAAAGATAAAAAACCTGATGGCCAGCCGCAGCAAAGTTAGCAAGCTGCTGAAAAAGCCATGGCCGGTGGGCGTTAAGGCACATCACGAAAAACGCAAAGCCGAGTTTGACCGGCAAATTGAACATTTTAAAAGTTTGAGATAATGGAAATAGTTAGAGAAGAGAAGTCGGAAGTCGGAGTACTGAAGGCGGACGCCAGTGATCTTCCTGAATTAACGGATGCTGATAGGTACGGCATTGTGATCATATCGTCGATTGTGTTTAAAGGCGCGGCACCGAAGCCCGGACATGTTTTTTTTATTGCCACATGGACAAAATGGCAAAGCAATAAAGGTGCACGGGTTTGTTATAAAGTAGAAGAGCCGTACCAGGTATCGCGCGAAAATATTAAAAGCTACGGCCGCGATCTGTGCGAGCAATCGGTGATCCAGCAGGTAGTTGCCAGGCATTTTACCCCCGGAAAATAAATGAGCGACAAACGATCGGCTTTGCGGGTAATTCCGAAATACGACCCGGATAATAACATCGGCGCCGTCGATCGTGTGCGATTCTGTATCATCAACAACAGGATGGATGAACTGCGCGATACTGAACTTGAGCAGCTGGAGCGCTGGAAGCAGATAGATGCCTGGATCCGGGAAAAGCGTTACGCCACTATTGATGCGAAAGGTGAAAACACCGAGGCGTATATTCATGGCCACCGGCAGATCCGCGCCCTGGTTATGAGTTATTTTAATATCAGCTGGGATACTGCTGAGCGGGATATCGCCAATACCAAAAAATTCTGCGCTGAGGCATACGATGACCAGCAATATTACCGATCGGTTTATATCGAGCAGGCAGAGCAGCGCGCCGACGAAGCAATGGCACGGGGCAAATGTGATGCAGCTGCCAAGTTTATGGCGTTTGCTGCCGAGTTGCGTGGGCTGCTGACTGAAACTCCAGTTGAAATTCCTGCAGATAAAATTGAAGCCTTCCAGCTGCTGATTGAGTACAACCCGGAAGCTGTCGGCTTAAAAACCATCGAAAATAAAGAAGAGCTTTTTGAAAAGTGGCTGCGCAGAAAGAAATCAGTTTCGGACGTGATGAATAAGGAGGCTGACGATGCAGAATCCGAATGACGTTAAGCAAAAAATAATTCACTTTAATTACCCCCAGCAGCGTGGCTGGATAGTAAATGCCAATACCACGGTTGCCGTGATCGGACGTGCAGGCGGAAAGGATCATGGCTTTGTTGCCCCGACGATTTTACGAAACGTAAAAGGGATGCCACGCGGCGCAACGGCTTTTATATCGCCTACCTATATCAAAGCAAAATCGGACATGATCCCGGCGCTGATCAAAGCGCTGGAGAAATTTGGATTTTACGAGGAGATCGATTTTTGGGTGGGAAAATATATCCCGAAAAACATCTCGCACGAAAAAGCATACGAGTATCCGCGTGAAGCGGATTATTGCATTTTTTTCAGGAACGGGCACGTGATCCGGATTATCGGCCTGGATAATAAGAAAACGGCCAACGGCCAGAGCAACGATTTTTTGCTGCTGAACGAGGCTCGATTTATTAAGCACGAAGATTTTGTAAGCCGCGTAAAGCCGACCAACCGCGGTAACGAGGATACTATTTTTGCCCAACTCCACTATCACCATGGCACACTAATCACCACGGACATGCCCAGGAGCGCCGCGTCGAAATGGATAATGGCGTATGAAAAAAACGTTGACGCTGAACAAATTGATTTAATTGTTGCCTTTGACAAAGAACAGCGCGACCTGGTAAGATCAGTCGGCGACGAAATGTTGTCGCTGGATCCAAGCCTATCAATGCAAATTCGCCAGGATAAAGAAAAGCTGCTGAAAACGATGCGCGAGCTAGTAGATCGCGGAAAGCTGACGACTGACCTGGATAAACGTTTCCGGAAAGAACTGCGCCGGCTCGATGATGTTTTATTCCAACTGCGCCGCGAGGCTGTTTATTTCGTTCGCGCATCCACGCTGGACAATATTGACGTTTTACAGGAGCGCTTTATAAATGAAATGTTCCGGGACCTTCCGGAAAAGGAATTTCGCACATCGATTCTGAATATTGAAGATGACGGGGTAGATCAGCCGTTTTACAGCACGTTCAACGATGAGCTGCATTGCTATGACGATGTTAATTATAGCTACGTGGACCTGTTCCAGAACATCGACGAGATGCCGGCGCCCTGGAAGAAGGATGACGATATCGATAAGAGCCGGCCGCTGCAAATTGCCTGCGACTGGAACAAACGCATGACGTGTATGAATATTGGGCAGGAGTTTGACCATGTATTTAAATATCTTAACGCGGTGCAGGTTTATGATCCCGAACGTATCAAACACCTGGCAAAGCAATTCGACGAGTACTATAAAGGATATCCCACCAAAGTAGTTGTGCATCACTATGATCATACTGCAGTTGGTGAGGACGCGAGCCGCGAGATAAGTTATGCCGACGAGCTGCATAACGAGTTGTCGGCACTGGGCTGGCAAGTACATGACAACTACATAGGGCAGGCCAGCAGCCACCGGTCGCGAAATAAGCTATTCCTGCGTGTTTATGCAGAGGATGATCCAAGCACCAAGCCTATACGCATCAATAGAACTAATTGCAAGGACAACTTGATACCATCACTGCAAAATGCCGGCAGCTATGAAAGCAGGCTTGGCATCCAGAAGGATAAGAAACCTGAGCAGTCGCTGCTCGTTCCACCACAGCACGCAACCCACCACACCGACGCTCACGACACACTGTACATTGGCGTGTTCCAGAACCGATTAGGCAGCGACGAGTTCGAAGCCGACTTCGTCACGTAGGCAATCGTCGAACTTGTACTCAAAAACCCGCCATCAGATATCGGCAAAAAGAAGGCGCGGAGTTGCCATTGCCGGCAGCGTGTCACGGGAAAACTTAACAGAAAATATTTTTTGATTTCAAAAAGCGACCATTTAACTGCGTGATTATCTTTTTTTTAACCGAAAACCGATGCGGAGGGTCTGCCGGCGTTTTTGGTGTCCTTTATTACAATGCGGCTTTGGGGCAACTTTGGTTCAATGGAAATAATTCCCCTGGACGATGTTTTGAAAGCGATGGAGGCTGTTGATGAAAGCGGCAATCCGGTTCCTTTTGCGATAACTGCCATTACCTGCGACCTGCACCGCAACCGCGGAGGACAGCGGCTGGTTTATACCAATGCTGTTTTGTGCAAGGCAACGGCCAGTAATGGCAAAAGCTTTCATTTCCGAAACAATACGCGGAACATCAAGGGGAAAGGCAATAACGAGGTCCGCTCGATACACCCTTTATTAATCACTCACTTTAATGGCAAAGAAGTCGCCTACTGACGTTTTACCAATTGGCGACGGGCTGGATTATTTGCCCGGGTCCGGCATCCTGATGAAGGATAGCGACAACGCGCCCGGTGCGAAACCCACCGCGCCCATACTCAGGCAATTTGTAAACCTGCCCGTTGTTTACTGGGGCGAAGACAATGCTTACCCGAAACGCGTTATCGAGCTGGCGATCCAGTCGCCGGAGCTGCTGGCGCTGCTGGAGTTTTTACCGACGGTCATTTATGGCGAAGGTATCGGCTACGAGGTTTTCGATAAGGACAACCCGAACAAATACATCCCGGGCAACGACACGGAAGTGGAGGCATGGATGGAAGCCAACCGCATCAACAAGGTCATGCTCGAGAAAATAACGGATTTAACCTGGTTCAATCACGGGTTCACCGAAATGATCAAAAGCAAGGATGGAAAGAAGATATGCCAGGTTAACCACCAGGAGGCCGCGTTCTGCCGGTTCGGTACGCAAAACAAGAAAACCGGTTATAACGACTTTTTGTACATCAACGCCAACTGGCCCGTAGGCTCGTACGACGACGAGTGGACAACCAAGGTACCCGTTATCAATACCCGCAGCCTGTACAGCGTTCAGGAAACCATGCAATCGAAGGAGTTTAAATTTAACTACCCTACATCATACCCATTCCCCGGCAAAATGGTTTACCAGCTGCCCGGGTGGCATTCGCTGTTCCCGTCGAAGTGGTTCGACATATCGGTACAGATACCTATCCTGAAACATGCAATGATGCGCTTCCAGATGACCATCAAATATTTATTTGAAGTTCCGGAGGTGTTTTGGGAGATACAGGCCAAAGAACGTAATAGGGTTTGGGAAAGCATGACACCGGCGGAAAAGTCGGCGCTCAAAAAGGTCGTTAAAAAGGAAATGGACGATTTCCTGACCGGCGCGCGCAATACCGGTAAAACGCTGATGACCACCTTCGGATGGGATAAAATCAATAAATGCAAAATACCGGGCGTATCGATCACAGTACTTGATGACAAGCTGCAGGACGGGAAATATATCATGGACGCCAAAGAAGCATCCGGCCAGTTTTGCCGGTCGCTTAATTTGCCGATCCCCCTCATCGGCCCGATATCGTCTGGCGAAATGGGCGCCGGCAGCGGCAGCGATGCGCGCATCCACTGGAACATGCTCAACAGCCGCCTCCGGGCCCGAAAGGACATTGCGGTCGAGGACTTGAATTTTATCGCCCAGTACAACGGGTGGACAAAGCGCATGCCCGGTTTCCGGTTCCGGATAAAAGATATCGTGCTCGACACGCTCGACGTGAACCATAGCACAAGCAACCCTGCGCCCGAAAGCAATCAGCCACAGCAAAATAAACCTAAACCAACCCCTGCCGATAATGCTAATTAATGACGTCCCAACCCTTAAAGCCAATTTAGGCTCGCTCGACGCAAACTTCAACTGGCCGTCGATCAGTAGTTTTGTGCAGGATGTGGAGCGGGATATTATTTCGGACGCCATTGGCGACGATGCGCTGGCCTATTTCGAAGGTAACGTCACGCTCAACAACGCAACCTTTCAGAAGGCGCTGCAGCTGCTGCAGCGCGCGGAGGCCTACCTGGCCGTTTTTAAATGGGCCAACTTCGCCATATACCGTATCACTGATAAATCCCTATTCATCGCTAAAAATAGCGAGGGCGTAATTATCAGCGACAAGAAATTCCGCGACTTTAAGTTATTTTCGGAAGAGCAGGGCTTTAACTTCCTGGACAAGGCCATTACGCTGATGGAGGCCAACCTGGATACTTTTGCCGCTTACCGCGACAGTGGTACCCGGGCAACCACGCGCCTCGGGTTCATCAATACCGCTTCCGACTTTAACACCCAGCGCAGCATCGACAACTCGCGGCTTTCGTTTATGAGCATGCACCAGATCATGCTCGACGTGCAGGACGATTACCTCGCCGATATCCTGGGCGCAGCGTACTACCCCGTTTACAAGGAACGCTTCCTGGACAATGACATGAGCAGCGCCGAACAGGCTTTGCTCCCGCTGATAAAAAAGGGGATCGCCTACCTGACCATTTCGCGCGCGGTAAAGCAATTGCCGGCAAAGATCACCGCCAAGGGTATCCTGATCAATAAATACAACGACAACCGGGAATATGAGCAGGCCGAACCGGCAGAGCTGGCCCGAATCGAATATTTAAGCGACGACAGCCGCGAAAAGGGCGAACGGAAGCTATACGAGGTAAAAAATTACCTGGTAAACAACGCCGCCTCGTTCCCCGACTTTATTGTACCCTTAACCGCAACCGTGACACCAAACAGCCGCAACAGTGGCCTATTTATACTGTAAACCCATGACAAGAGCAGAAAAAATCATCGCCATCGCTAAAGGCTATATCGGCCAGCAGGAGATTCAGCCGAACCTTGGGTTTAGGGACCCCACATTTTTAGCCAAAATGGTAGCCCGCGGCTGGGAGAAGGGACAGGCCTGGTGCAGTTACTTTGCTAAGCAATGCTGGGTTGAAGCTTACGCAGATGCACCGGTACAGCTGGCAAAGGTAAAAGCCTGCGGGTCCGGCGGGGCCTGGAACACGCTGGAGAATTACAGCGCGGATAAAACATTCCCCGTTAACATGACACCGGTACCCGGCGCGATCATCATCTTTTTAGAAGGCCATGGCCCCAATGGCCATGCCGGCATCGTCACATCCGTACAAGGAAACGTGTTTATGACCGTAGAGGGCAATACCAATACCGACGGCAGCCGCGACGGTTACGAAGTTGCCGCCAAAACGCATGAGCTGGGCCTGCCGTTCAAGCCCCTGGGCTTGAATATAGCCGGCTTTATCCATCCGATCGAAATTTAATTTTAACCCCTAATAATTTAAACGAATGAACAATTTAACGCTAACTCAACGACTGATGGCCGATACGCCGTCATTCTTTAAAAAGGTACACATTTTGGGCCTTGCACTTGTCGCGATGGCTGTTTCCCTGGCAAATGTGCCGTTAGTTCCCGCCAAGGTATTGCTTATACTCGGCATCGTCGGCGGCACGTTAGCCGTAGTTTCACTTTTCGCGGTGAAGGATGCTGCTATTATAGCCGCAGCGCCATCGGTAACCGACGGGCTTATGCAGGTATTACCCGACCTGGTGAACCAATTCGGGCAGGTGAAAGATGAAATTATCAATCAAACTGCTACGCACGGCGAAACGCTTAAAACGATTTCCGACCAGCTGTCGGCGTTAAACACAGCGCCCGCAGTATCGGTATCGGTACAAACCGCGCCGCCTGCAGATACAGCGCCGCCGGCGGCAACAGAGCCCCCGAATACAGGTGACGGAGCCGTAAAACCAGGTTTAAGCTTAGTTTAAAAATCCATGATCCGGAATGCCACTACAACTCGAGGAACTTGCGATAAAAGATTTGGTGAAAAATCCAAAGCTGATAGCCCTTTATGCGGGTTTCCTGCTGTTTGGCTGGGTTGGGAGCAGGCTGCTGCCCGACGACTGTCACCAGGAAGTTGCCCGGTGGCAGTCGCTTTACTATGCCGAGCACCGCGGCAAGGATAGCCTGCAGGCGACGAAGGATGTTTTGTACGAGGATTTGCTCAAATACAAGCATACGAAAAAAACAACCGACAGCCTGATACTGGAGCTGGGTAAAAAAGCCGATCATATATTTAAAAAGAGAAAGTCATGAACTTTACATTTGGAAACTGGAAACTCTACGCCTTTGGCCTGGTGAGTATTATTGCCGCGGTGGCGATATTGCTTGCCATACATTTTTATAAGCTATCTGCGCAGCCGGGGCTCGTACTTGCCGCGCAAAAGGTGCTGAAGGATCCTGCGGTCCCGCTGCTCGATACGTTCCGCGATAAGCATGGCGTTCAGCATGCCGAGATAGCTGCCAACACCAACCAGGTATCCCGGGCGGCGCTGAAGGACACGGCTGTTAAAAGCGATTCGATCATCAAAAAAGTTGCTGCCGACCTTAACGGGATAAGTCCCGACAGGTTCCTGGAAGTGACGCAGGAAAATCTCCAGCTGAAGGCATCGGTAATGAAACTTACGAAGGATATTAAAAACCTTGCCCTGCTGGCCTACAAAGATAGTGCGGTAAGCTTTGCCTATGATCCGCGCGACAGCACGCTCCGCAACCTGCTTGTCAACCTGCGCATTAACGAGGTAAAGTATAGCAAGCGAAAGTTTTTGAGCGAAACGCCGGTATATGATTTTTATGCCAACGATCCGCGCGTAACCTTTTCCGGCTTTACCCATTTCAGCGTTGCAGTGCCGCCGCCGCTTTTTGGCCTCACGGCCGACGTTCGCGCCGCTTACCTGATATCAACGGGCGCTATTGTTCCGTCGGTCGGCGTTAACGCGCGGCTGGGCAAATGGTACCTGGAAGGGCGCAGCTATATTGCACCGAGGAGCCTGAAGGCCCAACAATTAATTTCTTTCGGATATAAACAAACCTTATTTTAACATTATGAAAAATTTCCTTTTTCTGATTCTAATTACCCTGATTTCCGGGGAATTAAAAGCCCAGGTGATTGGGCACCAAAGCTACACGTCATATTACGATGCCGCTATCGGTCAGCCGGACTCAACCTTTTGGGTTCTTACCAAGGCAATGGGTAATTGCAAAACTAAGCTGGCGCGCATTAATGTTTTTGTTGCCGATCCGAAGGTCCCGGATACGAAATTTAATGTTTTTTACGAAGGTTCGGGCTATGATCAGGGTCACCAGTTCGACGCCGACGATGCGAGCTGCGATACAACCGACGAAAAAGAGTGTTGGTATTTCACCAACATGGTGCCGCAATGTCCCAATTTGAACAGGATCACGTGGCGCGCACTGGAGAATTATACCCGGCAGTTGGCCGAAAAATACGACGTCAACGTTACCTGCGGAGTTACCGGTTCGATCGGCAAACTTGTCGGTATCGAAAAGAAAAAAACCAGCACGGGCATTGTCCTGGTTAAGCATCCGTCAAACATCAACATTCCGGAATTTTGCTGGAAGCGTCTGGCGTATAACGGCGAAGTCGAATATTACGTAATGCCGAATCGCGATACAGTCAAAAATCAAAAATTCGACTACTACCGTAAATAACAGCCTGCCAAACCGCTGTCCTTTATTACAACCGCCCGGAGCGCCATCTTCGTTCCGTGCACGTCATCACCATCAACAACCAAACTTTCAAAGGGCCCGACGGGTGGGATAAGCTCAGCTGCGCGGGCCTTTTGCAATATGCCCAGGTGCTGCAGTGCGCGGCGCTTAGCGAAAAGCAGGCCAAGCACCAGATTGTGATGCGGTTGTTCAATATTCCCGTTAAGATTTTTAAAATATTGCCCGAAAGCCGCAGGATCCTGCTGCACCAGTATATCGCCTGGATTTTTGAAAAAAACACGCTGGTATCCTGGCTCATTAAAATGGTTGTTATCGATAAGGTACGCCTTTTCGGTCCAAACGATAAGCTGAAGGACCTTACCGGCGAGGAATTTATGTTTTGTGAGGCGGCGTACGAGCGCTGGCTGCAAACCGGCGATGCCGGCCTGATGGATACCCTTTTTGCTGTTTTGTATCGCAAAAAGGGATTTTTCTCAGGGAAACGCACCGCATTCGACCGCGACAGGCTCCAAGCAGCAGAAAAACGCGCCAAAAAGGTAAAAACATTTGTTAAGCGCGCCGTAATGATAAATTATGCCGGCTTCCGCAACCTGCTCATCCAGTGCCACCCGCACGTTTGGCGGCAGGCGGCGTCAAATACCGAAGCATCCGGCCAGCAGGTTACCGGTTGGGCCGGCATATTCCTCGAACTGGCCGGCGACAAGTTTGGCACTTATCCCGAAACCATCAAAACAAACCTGTGGCTGCTGCTGGCCGACCTGGATAAAAAGGCGAAAACCGCGCAGGAAATGGAGGCAAATTCATGACCGAAGCATTTATTCAGGCGTATTTTACCAATGTGGCTACGGCTATGGTTGCCATCGGCCACACTACCGACTCGCCGGCGTTTTTCCGCGTAAAAAGCAAAACCGACCTCGACGCGTTCGATAATGCGGTCCGCAATACCACCAAAAGCAATGTACTGCTGCTCGAAACAGGGGCAGGGCAAACCGGCGCCTGGGATAGCCCGGTGGATACGGTCCACATTGGGCTGCACCTGCTGGTAAAAACGCCTGATACCGACTTTCAGCAAGTTTTTAACGCCCGCGATACCGCAAAAGCAATCCTGCTGCAAATTATCGCGCGAATGCGAAAAGATTGCGAGCCAATCGGACTATACAGCAATAGTGCCGACGGCCCGCTTTGGAACGCCATTGCCACGTTCGACAGCGTGTGCAAATATGATGACATGGACGGCGTGGACGGCAACTGGTACGGCAAGGCAGTGTACTTCGACTGGAAAACGCCGGTCGACCTAAGTTATAACCCTTCAAACTGGAACGATTGATATGCCCGTAACCCTCGCCACGCCATTACCGCAAATTACCTTCAGTAAGAACCCTGTTTTACTGACGCCGGTTAGCGATGATTATCTAGCCGCGGCGCCGGCGACTGCTGTAAATTATTTTGAGTTTTCGGCTGTCGTTGCCGTCGATACCGCCGTGGTATTGTCGTGGACGGATAATTCCGTTACCATGACTGCAAAAGCCGCACCGGATGGAAGCGGGAACCAGTTTCCGAATGGCGATGGCGGCACAACTTACGTAACTACCCTGGTAGCATTCTTTAAAGCAAATTATTTCATAGACCGCGATTTCGTGGTAACCGCAAACGTAACCGACTACGCGCACCCACGGCTCATATTTACAGCGCGGGAGCAGGGAGCTGATTTTAATTTTAACGGCACTGCGCCTACGGGCGTGATCACTGCCGGGGCTGATAATTCGCCGGTGAGCAACTTTATGCACCATGTGGAGGTTTGGATAGCTAACCTGAATGGCGGTTTCGACCAGGCTTTTGATGCAAATGTATCACTTGATGAAAATCCGATTACAGGGCAAAGCACCATTGATATACACGATACGCTGCATAGCTGGCTGTCGCAGCCGGGCGAATTTGATACGCCGCTGATCGGGGCGCTTTACGCGAAGTATATCAGTAGTTTAAGGGCTTATTACGTAAAATACGCACAGTTTTTTGGCGATGTACCCGCGATACAAAAAGTAAATACATCGGCCATTTGCTATGTGGCCCTGGGCGGACTGGGTATGAAAAACGCCCTGGTGCGAAATATTATTTCCGAATTGCGCCCCGTTACCGGCGATGCGACGAAAGACCGTTTCCTGCGGCAGGGCAGTAAAAACAAGCAGGTTACCAAAGAGCAGCCCGAGTGGCTGAGTTATATCAACTTCACCGGCGGCGATATCACGGTGGATCTTGAAATTTCCATCTATAATGACGACGCCACATCAAATACCTTCAACGCGGTAGAAGATTTAATAATACATGCCTGGGAAAAGTACCAGTTTGCAGTCGGGTTTACACAATTAAACATCGTTGGACAGCAGTCGGCGGCTAAAAAGCCGGTTTATTATACGGCCCGGTTAAAGTCGGCAGCGGGGTACCTTACCGATACCTATTCCTTTGCGATCGATTATAATTACCGGGAGTTTTCGCGGTATTTCGTATATGAGAACGCCTATGGCGCCTACCAAACCATCGCTACCGTTGGTAAGGGGCAAAACGAAGCTGACCGAACTAAAACCGACGCGCAGCTTGCGGTTAATAAAACCACCGGTGCCGCTACCGGCGAGTTTTTGGAAACCAATATATATTTCCAGGAGAAGGGCACTGCCAACATAGGTTACGACCGTGCCGGCACACGCAATACCCGCCTGCTGCGCGACCTGATCGCGTCGCACCGCATATTTCTTTACGATCCGGCAGCATCATCCGCGCAGGCGAAACTCATCCCTATTGGGCTCAATACCAAAAACATCAAGGACGCCATGGACGGAACCAATGTATACGCCGGCGTAATTGAGTGGTACCCGTTATACCAGGAGGAGGTGTTTACCGAAGATGCCGGCATGGCCGACGACTCGCTGAGCAGGCTGATTACAGACGCAGGCAGCCCGGTACCGGGCATTGTGCCGGTAACCGTAACCGGAAATAATATAATAGTCGAATCGACGGATGTTCACCTGTCCGTCGTTGGCGGCAACCAGGTATATACCGCCGGGGTACTCATTGGGTTAACCGGTTATCGGATATACGCCTCACAGCTTGCTGTTTATTTCCGCACGGCAGATATCGCTTACAACAGCGTCGCCGGCAGCTTCACCATACTCGACCCTGGTTTCCGTCTCAACCCCGGCGACCAATTAATTATCTGGCCATACATTTTAATCCCCTAAATAAAAATGAAAACAGTCAAAGTGAATGTCAATTTGAAGGCCGTTAGCGCTTCAGAAATAAAGGGACGCAGATGCGTCGCCTATAAATATTTACTACCCCTTCTCCTGCTAACTGCCAACTGCCTTATGCCAGCCGCTTCCCGCGCTCAGCAGTTGCCGCCGTACGACCGCACACGCCAGAGCCAGGTGCTCGACGATCGCGCTACCTGGTCGCGCGATTTTATGCGTATGCCCTCGGGCGCGTTGCTGGTTATTCCAGCTTACGTACCCGATAGCTTAAAATGCGGGGCCATCAGGTATAAAGTAAGCCCTGGAGTCGATACGGCAGCTTATATATACAACTGCCTCAACAATACCTGGGAGCGCTACGCAAAAACAAAGGAAATAGCGGCGTTGGTCGCCAATCCAACTTTAGATGTGAACCTCGGGGGACATAATATCTCCGGTGCCAACACAATAACATCGACATTTTTATTACCAAACGCTTTAAAAATTAATTCACCTGCATTCGAGTTGGCGAATCCTAATTTTAAAACAGTTATTTCCCCCTCATCTGCAAACGGTTATAATGCTATTTTAATGAATGTACACTGGAGTGGAGGCGTTCATAGTGATAGCGTTGTTTCTGTTTCGGTAGATACCTTGAAAAGCTATATAAGGGCAGGATTGGCTCCATCGTTTACGGCTGGTAGTAATATTGATTTAAGCGGGAGTAGACTATCTCAACATCCCGCGACAGTTGTTTATTCAAAAAACTATTTCACCGGGTACAGTGATTTTACCGCTGTAGGTACAACGCCAACCATTGTAAGTAACGCAATAGAATTAACGGGTGGTGTAGGGGATTATAGCCAATATTTAACGCTTAATAACGCCATCCAATCGGACGAAAACAAAGAATATGAACTGATATTTCGCCCTGTTGTTTTGGGTGCCGGTATCGGGCCGGGGCATCGAAGTAGTATTTCAAACTTTTATGCTGAATCGGCGTATATCAAGCTAAATACATCTACCAACGTAGTCACATTAGGGGCAATCAATTCAGGATATGTAATTAAAACAGCGACATTACCTTATACCATCGCAATAGGTGATTTAATCAGGGTAAGGTATAATCAAAATACAACTACCATAACGGTTAAGGTAGAGGATTTGACACAAGGTAAGGTTAATGAATATACCACAACCGCCGTTTTATTAAGTACTAACCCGTATGTTATGCCGTCGATGGGTGCGCCTTGTATTTGGAATTTCGGCGGCACAAATGATGTTGTAGGATTTCGTTTTATCAGCACAACTGTTAATAATCCTGACCTTTTAGTTGTCGGAAACAGCAAGGTAGCCGGACTATATGCGAATAGCTGGCGTTTGCGTTTCGGCTCAAGGTTATCAGGATTAGGCGTAGTGCAGGCATTGGGCGCAAGTTCAGCAGCGACCGCCGATTTTATAACGGAGTTGCCTTATATCATTTCCTTACATCCTAAATATGTTTTGCTTCCCGATTTAGTGCGGAATGATATAGCCGCAAGCGTTAGCCCAGCCACATGGCAAGCGAATTACACTTCAATTGTTAATTCATTACAAGCCGCAGGAATAACAGTCATTCACCTATATGGAATGGATGAGCCGACCTTAAGTCAAACAGCATGGTACACCTGGTTAACAGCTAATTATACAACTAATGTTATAAATGTATTAACCGGATGGAATAACGCCACGATGGTGGGAAGTGACAATGTGCATCCGAATGATTACGGCAACAGTTATATCGCTTCTAAAATTATCGCTTCAGGGCTTATTCCTTCAAACCCCAATTTTGCGATAAATTTATCCGACTATTTACCAAAAACTGCTGCGTCCGTTTATAACCAGCTATCAGCCGGAGCAGGGTTAACTTTTGGAAATTATGATGGGTCGG
>JACXTT010007352.1_pt1 | contig 15520 bp, 14 predicted proteins | sample 9270951 | NCBI WGS metagenome assembly JACXTT01 (sample SAMN15532306, study PRJNA645909) | rock metagenome | isolation source: weathered quartz diorite | place: Puerto Rico | collected 2017-06-21 | reverse complement strand
GCGACGCGCGCGCGCGGCTCCTGGCGCTGGTCGGCGCCTGCCTGCGGCTGGCGGCCGCGGACCGCGCGTTCTGGATCGTGTTCGTCGAGTTCTGGGGCGAGATGATGCACGACCGGCGCCTTCGCGAGATCAACGCGGCGCTCTACGCGCGGATGCGGCGGCTCATCGGCGCGGTGGTGGCCCAGGGGATCCGCGCCGGCGACTTCCGCCGCGTGGACGTCCTGCGCGCGGCCGCGGTGATTCTGGCGCTGGTCGACGGCGTCTCGCTCCAGCTCGCGTTCGACCCGGCCGCGTTCGGCGTGGCCGACGCGACCCGATTCTGCGGCGACGCGGTGATGCGCTACCTGGCGCGGGAGGCTCCATGAACCCGACGGTCGTGGCCGAGGCCAAGGCGAAAGCCCGAGACTATTTCAGCGCGAAGGGGACGCTCGTTCCCATCGCCGAGATCCAGGCGCGCCTCGCCGACGCGTTCGGCTCGCTCGAGGCGTTCCTCGCGCCGATCTCGGCGGCGGCCGCTCGGACCGCAATCCCCGGGGAGTGGTCGATCCAGGAGATCGTCGACCATCTGGTCGAGACGCACCGGCCGGGGCTCGACGAGCTGTGGTGCCTGCTCGCCGGACGCCGCCCGCCGGGCGAGCCGATCCCCGCGAGCCTCCAGTCGAAGTCGCCGCGCGACCGGCCGTGGTCGTGGCTGCGCGCGGAGCTCGTCCGGATTCACGGCGAGATCCTCCGGACGCTCGCGGCCGTGCCGGCGGACTTCGCGACCGACGCGCGCGCGCCGATCGTCATGGTGGTGAACGTGCCGGACCAGAGCGGCCGGATCGTCCCGCTGCACTGGGTCGAGGATCTCGACTGGAAAGCGTACGCGATCGTCTGGCGCCTGCACGTGATCGATCATCTGAAGCAGGCGAGGAAGGTGCTCGCCGCGCTCGAGCGCTGAGCGATGGCGCTCGCCGCGACCGAGGCCGAGCTGCAGGGGATCCTCGACGACGTCGCGTTCACTCGATCGTACGGCTTTCGCCTGCACGCGATCGACGAGGGGCAATGCACCCTGGCGGTCCCGTTCCAGACCGCGTTCGAGCGGCCCGGAGGGATCGTGAGCGGCCAGGTGTTCATGGCGGCGGCCGACGTCGCGATGTGGCTCGCCATCATGACGCGTCCGGGGCCGCGAGACGGCTCGGTGACGGCGGGCATGACGAGCGCGTTCCTGGGCGCGGCGCGCCGCGAGTCGTTTCGATGCACCGCGCGCGTCCTGAAGCTCGGCCGCCGCCTGATCTACGGCACCGCCGAGACCGCCACCGAAGCCGGCCGTCTCCTGGCCCATCACTCGCTGACCTACGCGCGCGACGCCGGTCCGCCGAGCAGGCCGGCGAGAAGGGTCCAGCTGCGAGGCGGCGGCTGAGGTCCGACCGAGGCGTATGCCGCATACGCCGCAGGGAGGCCGATGTCGCCAACGAAGCAGGCGGGCCCTTATCGGCGGCCTGGCTGGTGCATTTGCACGACGTGCCACCCTGCGCGCTCGTCCTCCGTCGTCTCCGGCGGGCCGCCGCGCGCGGCGATCCAGTAGGCGAGGTCCCACAGCTCGTCGTCCTCGAGCACCTGGTAGTACGAAGGCATCGGCGTGCCGTCGAGCCCCGTCAACAGCGTGCGCACGATGTCCCGGGGCGTCGGGCCACTCTTGAAGGGGCGCCGGGTGAGGTCCGGCGGCTTGATCGACAGATCCTTGGCCGACGGCCCGTCGCCCCGCGCTTCCTTGCCGTGGCACTCGGCGCACTCGCCCTTCACGTAGATCTTGGCGCCGCGGGCGATCGCCTCTTGCGTCGCCGGCGGCGCCGCCGGGATCGCCACGACTCTGGGCGGCGTCCCCGACGCGAAGCGCGGCGACAGGCTCTTGATGAACGCGATCACGGCCTGGACCTCGGCGTCGCTGAGGTGGTTCTGCGGGACCATCCCGGTCGAGGGGATGCCCTGCACGATCGTGCGGGTCAGGTCGGCGTCGGTCGGGACCTGGCCCGACGCCGTCGAGCGAAACTTGAATCGACCCTTCGTGAGATCGCGCGGCGGCGTCTTGAAGTGCTGCGCGGCATGACCGAGACCGTCCCCGGCGGCACCGTGACAGATCGCGCAGTTGTCACGAAAGACGCGCTCGCCCGCGGTGAGGTCGGGCGTCTGTCCCGCGGCGCCCGCCGCCAGCCCGAGGACCGCGGCGAGCAGGGCGAGCGCCCCGGGACGAACCGGCAACGGCGCTACTCGAGGACGACGAACTGGCCGACCACGTGCGCCGGGTGCAGCTGGCACTTGATCGGAAAGATGCCGGCTTTGTCGGCGACGAACTTCACGTTCGCGGTCTTCTCGCCGGGCACGACTTCCTTCACGTTGAACGCGGCGATCTCGAAGCCGTGCTCGTCGGAGTGGCGGTTGACGAGCTGGAGCATCACGGTGTCGCCCTTCTTCGCAGTGAACGACGTGGGCTCCCAGATCTTCACGTCCTGGGGCGTGACGACGTTCACGATGCGCAGCGAGACCTCGCCGGCCGGAACCGCGGCGGGGCCGAGCACGACGATCACCAGGAAGAGTGCCAGCACTCTCATCGCTTGAAATCCTCCTTGGCCGCCTTGAGTTTGTCGGGCGAGGCGAGGAGGTCCAGCGCGGTGAGGGCCAGCACCTTCGCTCCCGCCACCATCCCGGCGCGCGCGATCGACGAGCGCGCCCATTCCGCGAACTCGCGCGAGTGTCCCGGCACGCCGTCGGGAGAGATCCGGATGTACGGATGAATCGTCGGGAGCGCCTGGCTCACGTTGCCGCAGTCGGTCGAGCCGTAGCCGGCCTCGCCGTCGTCCGGATCGATCGGGAAGCCGATCACGCCGAGGTTCTGCTCGAAGAGATCCGCCATGGTCGGGTTCGGCTTGAGCGGATCGTGCACGATCGGCTCGGCGGTCACCTCGGCCCGGCAGCCCGTCGCGGCGGCGGCGCCGTCGGCGCAGGCCGTGAACCGGCGGAGCAGCTCCTGGCAGTAGTCCTTGGTGAGCGCGCGCAGGTAGAAATCGGCCCGCGTGTACTCGGGAATGATGTTCGGCTGGTCGCCGCCCTTGACGATGATCCCGTGTACGCGCGCGTCGGTCCGGAGCTGCTGGCGCATCTGGTCGAGCCCGACGAAGAGCTGGATCACCGCGTTCAGCGCGTTCACGCCGCGCCACGGCCAGGAGGAGGCGTGGGTGGCCTTGCCGTGGAACTCGGCCTTGACCTTGATGATGCCGAGTGACGGGCGCCACACCTGCGTCCCGCAGCGTCCGTGGATCATCATCGCTGCGTCGACGTCGCGGAAGACGCCGGCCTGCATCAGCCGCACCTTGCCGGCGCCGCCTTCCTCGGCGGGCGTGCCGATCACCTGGATCCGCCCCGCGAAGGGCAGGGTGCCGAGCGCCGTCGCGAGCGCGGCGCCGGCGCCGGTGCCTGCGGTCGCGATCACGTTGTGGCCGCAGGCGTGGCCGATCGACGGCAACGCGTCGTACTCGGCCATGATCGCGATGGTCGGCCCCGCGCCGGCCCCGTCGATCGTCGCCCGGAACGCCGTCGGAAGCCCGCCGACGCCCCGCTCGACCCGGGCCCCGTGCTTCTCGAGGAACTCGGTGAGCCAGCCGTGCGCCTTCTCTTCCTGGAAGCAGAGCTCGGGATTGTCGTGGATCTTGTGCGACAGCGCCTCGAGGTCGCCGGCGAGCCGGTCGACGGCGCCCGCGACCTTTTGCTTCAGGTCGCCCGGCGCGCTCACTTCGCCCTCTTGAACTCGTCCTGGGCCCGCTTGACCAGGCCCGGGTCCGCGAGCAGGTCGAGCGTCGTCATCGCCATGGCCTTCGCCGCGGTGAGGGTGCCGGTGCGCGCGAGCGGGCTGACGGCGGCCGCCTCGAAGGCGCGGGAGTGGATCGGCGTGTTGTCCGGCGCGATCTTCATGAGCGGCTGGATCGTCGGGATGACCTGGCTCACGTTGCCGACGTCGGACGAGCCGAGCCGGTCGACGAGCGGCGGCGCCTCGACGACGCCGAGCGCCGAGAGGTTGGCGCGGTAGGCGCCGAGCAGCGCCTCGTTGCGCTTCATCGGCTCGTAGACGGTGTCGTTGTGCTCGATGACCTTGAGCGTCGAGCCCGTCGCCTTCGCCGCGCCCTGCGCGCACGCGATGACCTTGCGCTGCAGCTCCCACATGTAGTCGAGGTCGAGCGACCGCACGTAGAACAGCGCCGACGCGAACTCCGGGATGATGTTCGGCGCCGCACCGCCCGACGTGATGATGCCGTGGATCCGCGAGTTCGGGCGCACCTGCTGGCGCAGCATGCTCACGTTGTTGTAGGTCTGCACCGCCGCGTCGAGCGCGTTGACGCCCTCCCACGGATCGGCCGACGCGTGGGCCGCCTTGCCGGTGAACTCGAAGGCGACGCGCACGATCCCGAGCAGGTCCATGTGGCCGACCCACTGGTCGAACCCGTGCACCATCATCGCCGCGTCCACGTCCTTGAAGATGCCGCCCTGGATCAGCTTCACCTTGCCGCCGCCGCCCTCCTCGGCCGGGGTGCCCACGATGTGGATGCGCCCCTTCGGCAGGCGGTCGCGCACCGCCGCCAGCCCGGCGGCCGCGCCGGCGCCGGCCGTCGCGATCGCGTTGTGACCGCAGGCGTGGCCGATCGACGGCAGCGCGTCGTACTCGCACATGATCGCGATCGTCGGGCCCTCACCGGTCTCGATGGTCGCGCGAAACGCGGTCTCCACCCCGGCCACGCCGCGCTCGACCTTGAAGCCTTGCGCCGCGAGGAACTCGGCGAGCCAACCGGCGGCCTTGACCTCTTGAAAACAGAGCTCGGGATTGTCGTGGATCCGGCGCGAGAGCTTCTCGAGGTCGTCGCCGAGGCGGTCGATGGCGGCGGCGATGGCGTCCTTGAGGGCGGTCATGTAGTTCTCCTGGCGAGCGGAATCGGGCCTGTTCTGCAGGCGGTCAACTATACCACCGAGCTCGCCTCACGACGTTGGCCCGGAAGCGCTCGTCAGCCCTGTCCAAGCCCCTCGATCGGCACGGGACGCATCGTCTCGAATCCGACCCGGCGGCCCGCGACGTGTCGAACCTCGGCGGCCACGGTGAACGAGCCGACCTCGTCGCTCATGACGTCGATCCAGCAGATCTTGCCGAGCGTCAGCGCCGTCGTGGGGGCGATCGTCAGCCACAGCCCGTGACGGCTCGCGTCCTCGACGCGGCCGAGGAGGGGCTCGTCGTCGACCCAGAGGCGGACGGGCCACGCGACGGGAAACCGAGGGTGACGGCGGCGCTCGGTGGTGGGGCTCATCGTCCGAATCGTCTCACGAGAACACGAGCCGCGACGGCGGCGCGCTGGGTGGACGAGCGACGAGGCACAGTGTCTGTCGCAGCCGTACACGTTCCGTGCCACTGGCGGACCGCTTGCCGCACGGGGAGTTCTGGCGCGGTCGCCGAAAGCGCCCGAGCGAATCGTAAACTTCGCCGACGGTGGCATATACTGGCGGAGTGACCAAGCGAGTCCTGATCGTCGACGACGAGCAGCCGGTCGTGGAGGTCCTGAAGGATTTCTTCCGGCAATTCCGCCACGAGAACACGTACGAGACCGAATCGGCGAAGGACGGGGCGGAAGCGCTGATCGTGATCCTGCGCGGGAAGTTCGACCTCATCCTCCTCGATATGCACATGCCGCGCATGGGCGGCCTGGAGCTCCTCAAGCAGATCCGCGGGCTCGGCGTGAGCGTGCCGATCATCATGATCACGGCGAACGCCGACACGAGCGCGGCCGCCGAGGCGCTGGGCGGTGGCGTGTTCGCCTACATGCCCAAGCCGTTCGACATCCGGCACCTCGACCATCTCGTCGCGCTCGCCGTCTCGAACGCATCTCCCCGCTGAGGTGGCCGCCTCGCCGCGCCGCCGCGACGCGCCCGGCGAGCGCTACGTCGTCATCGGCGCCGGAGGTCAGCTCGGCACCGATCTCGTCAGGACCTTCGACGACCGCGCCGGCACGCTGACGCCGCTCGGCACACGCGACCTCGACATCCTCGACGCCGCCGCGACCCGCTCCACCCTGGGCGCGCTGCGCCCGACCTGCGTCCTCAACACCGCGGCGTACAACCTCGTCGACCGCGCCGAGGACGATGGGCCGAGCGCGTTCGCGCTGAACGCCGACGCCGTCGGCTCGCTCGCCATGGTCTGCCAGTCGCTCGGCGCCCGCCTCGTTCACTTCTCCACCGACTACGTCTTCGACGGCGCCAAGCGCACGCCCTACCTCGAGACCGACCCGCCGCGGCCGCTGTCGGTCTACGGCGAATCGAAGCTGGCGGGGGAGCGCCTCGCGCTCGAGCGGTGCGAGCGCGCCGTGGTCTTCCGCGTGTGCGGCCTCTTCGGACTCGCCGGCAGCCTGGGCCGCGGCAAGGGCAACTTCGTCGAGACGATGCTCCGCATGGCGCGTGAGGGGCGCAAGCTGCGCGTCGTCTCGGACCAGGTGCTGTGCCCGAGCTACACGCTCGACCTCGCCCGCAAGGTCTGGGCGGTGCTCCCGAAGGCAGTCCACCCGGTCTACCACCTCACCAACGCGGGACAGACGAGCTGGTACGACTTCGCGCGCCGCGCCCTCGAGCTGGAGGGCGCGACGGCGGATCTGACGGCGGTGACCGCGGCCGAGTACGGCGCCAAGGCCCGGCGGCCGGCCTACTCGGTGCTCGCCCACGCGCACCTCGCGGCCGTCGGCGAGGACGATCTGCGGCCGTGGGACTCGGCGCTGGCGGCCTACGTCGCCGAGCGGTCGTCGTCCCGGTAGCGCTCGGCCAGCGCGAGCTGCGCGGTGACGCCGATCAGCTCGTTGAACTCGGCGAACGGCATGTAGCGGTCCGCGAGCGAGAGGACGTCGTCGCGCGCCTTCACCTGCGCGAGGAAGGCGCGCATCGCCTGGGCCGCGACGAGCAGGGCGTCGACCGGGAGCAGGATGATCGCGAACCCGAGCTCGCGCAGCCGGGAGAACGGCAGCAGCGGCGAGCGGCCGCCCGGCGCGTAGTTGTAGAGGAGCGGCGTGTCGAAGGCGCCGGCGACCCGAGCCACCTGCGCCTCGGTGCGCGGCGCCTCGACGAAGAGCACGTCGGCGCCGGCCTTCACCGCCGCCTCGCCGCGCCGGAGCGCCTCGTCGAAGCCGAGCGCGGAGATCGCGTCGGTGCGCGCGATGACGAGCAGGTCGGGGTCGGTCCGGGCCTCGACCGCCGCGCGGATCTTGCCCGCGAACTCGCCGCGCGGAACGACCTGATGCCCGGCGAGATGGCCGCAGCGCTTGGGCGCGATCTGGTCCTCGATGTGCAGGGCCGCCACGCCGGCCGCCTCATACGCCTGCACGGTGCGCCGCACGCTGAGCGCGTTGCCGTAGCCCGTATCGGCGTCGGCGATCAGCGGGACGTCGAGGATCGCGGCGAGGTTTCGCGCGTGGTCGGCCATCTCGGCGAGCCCCGCGAAGCCGAGGTCGGGAAGGCCGAGCCGGGACGCGGCGGTGCCGTAGCCGGTCATGTAGACCGCCGGGAACCCGGCGTCCTGAACGAGCCGGGCCGAGACGCCGTCGTAGGCGCCCGGGACCACCAGCCCCTGCTTCTTCGCCACGAGCGCGCGAAGCCCCGCGCGAGGAGCCGTCATGCGTCACCTCCCCGCACGCTCTCGGCGCGCGCGATCCGACGGTCGAGCGCCGGATGCGAGTAGAGGAAGATCTCCTTGAGCCGGCCCGGCCGGCGCTCGGCCAGGTTCAGCCCGGCGAGCCGCTCCATGGCGCCCACGAAGGCGGCGGCGTTGCCGGTCGTGGCCAGCGCGAAGTCGTCGGCCTGGCGCTCGATCCAGCGGGAGAATCCGTTCGTGAGCGGCAGCTGGACCAGACCGATCGCCAGCGCCACGAGCGCCAGCCACGGCAGGCCGGCCGGGTCGCCGGGGCCCGCCAGGCCGAGGACCGTGACGCCGAGGCCGAGGGCCAATGCGGCGAGCCACGCGGTGACGAGCGTCAGCGCGCCGTTGACCAGGAGCCCACGGCGCATGTCGCCGTGGGCGTGGTGTCCGAGCTCGTGGGCCAGGACGGACTCGATCTCCTCGGGAGAGAACTCGGCGAGCAGGGTGTCGAAGAGGATGATGCGGCGCGTGCGGCCCAGGCCGACGACCGCGGCATTGGCGGTGCGGCTCTTTCGCGACTGGTCGGCCACGAAGACGCCGATCGCGGCGATCCCGGCCCGTCGCGCCAAGGTCAGGAGCCGATCGCGAAGGCCGCCGTCCGCGAGCGGCGTGAGCCGGTAGAAGAGCGGCACGATCCAGATCGGCAGCACGGCGGCCATCATGATCTCGGCCGCGATGAAGACCGCCGTGGCGATCAGCCACCAGAGCGGCGTCAGCGCGAGCAGCGCGTAGACGATCTCGATCGCCGCGAGCCCGAGCGCGCCGCCGATCAGCGCGGCCTTGAGCTGGTCGGCGAGCCAGCCGCCGAGCGGCTGGTGGAGCAGCCCGAAGCGCCGCGGGAGCCAGAAGCCCCGGATCAGCTTCGGCGCGAGGGTGAGCGCCGTGTGCCCGGCGCCGAGCGCCAGCGCGATCAGCGCGATCTGGACCGGGCGCGCCGAGCTGACCCGTGCCGCCCAGCCGGCCAGCGCCTGGCCTCCGCCCGAGACGACGAGTGCCAGCAGGTACGCCGCCGACAGGCCCAGGCCCAAGAGCATCAGCCGGAGCTGCAGTCGGTGGTAGCGGGCCGCGTCGGGCATGTGGCATTGTACACGTCCGGTCCGCCGGGTCCGGAGGCGGCGAAATGCCTGCTACAATGGCCGAAACTCAAGGAAGCAAGGAGCCATCATGTTCGAGTCCGTCGAGGAGGTTCAGCAGCGGTTCAGGGACGCCCGGTACATCGCGAGCCGCCGTGTGTCCACCGTCGTGTACCTGGCCGCGCGGATGGGTCGCCCGGTGCTGATCGAGGGGCCGGCGGGCGTCGGGAAGACCGAGCTGGCGAAGACGCTCTCGGAAATCACGGCGCGGCCGCTCATCCGTCTTCAGTGCTACGAGGGACTCGACGAAGGCAAGGCGCTCTACGAGTGGAAGTACGCCAAGCAGCTACTCTACACGCAGCTCCTGCGCGACCGCATCGGCGAGCTGATCGCCGACGCGCCCTCACTCCCCGACGCGGTCGCGAAGATCGCCGGCCAGGAGGACGCGTTCTTCTCCTACCGCTTCCTCTCCCCGCGGCCGCTCTTGTCGGCGATCCAGGCCGCTGAGCCCGTCGTGCTGCTCGTCGACGAGATCGACAAGGCCGAGCCGGAGTTCGAGGCGTTCCTGCTCGAGGTGCTCTCGGACTTCCAGGTGTCGGTGCCCGAGCTCGGCACCGTGAGGGCCAGGCACATCCCGCTGGTGGTCCTCACCTCGAACAATGCGCGCGAGCTCTCGGACGGCCTCAAGCGCCGGTGCCTGCACCTCTTCATCGATTTCCCGGCGCCGGCCGACGAGCTGCAGATCATCCGGCTGAAGGTGCCGGAGCTTCCGGATCAGCTCGCCCGGTCCGTCGTCGCCGCGGTCCAGAAGATCCGCGCGATGGACCTCCGCAAGCTCCCGTCGGTCTCGGAGTCGCTCGACTGGGCGCGCTCGCTCGTGATCCTGAATGCGCGCGAGCTCGATCCCGGCATCGTCGAGTCGACCCTGACGATGCTGGTCAAGCACGAGAAGGACCTCGAGCGCGTCAAGGGCTCGCTCGACAAGGTCCTGGCGGACTAGCCCTGGACCAGCGAATCCTCGAGTTCATCGGCGACCTGCGCCGCGCCGAGATCCGCATCTCGCCCTCGGAGGCGCTCGACGCGCTGGCCGCCAGCGCCGAGGTCGGGCTGGCCGATCGCGAGACGTTCAAGGCGACGCTCGCGGCCACGCTGATCAAGGAATACCGCGATCACCCGACCTTCGATCGCCTGTTCAACCTCTACTTCCTCGACCTCGAGGCGCTCGGCGAGGGGCTCAAGAAGGCGCTGGGCCCCGAGGATCCGCGCGTCCAGGACATGCTCGACGACCTCATGGCGGACGAGAACATGGAGCTCGACGAGCTGACCGAGCTGCTCATGCGCGGCCAGGGCAGCGAGATGGAGATGGCCATCCGCTCCGGCGGCCAGAACGCCGGGCTCGAGCGGCTCATGTACTTCCTGCAGGTCGGCTTCTTCTCGCGCCGGATCTCGGACAAGTTCGACTGGTCCGCCATCGAGGGCGACCTCGAGAGCATCATGAAGGCGCTCGAGGAGCGCGGCCTCGATCCCGGCCAGCTGGCGCGCATCCGCAACTACCTCGAGCTCCGGCTCGAGGCGTTCAAGCGCATGATCCGCCAGCACGTCGAGCGCGAGCTGGAGCGCCGCGCCTACCGCCAGGGCGAGAAGCTCACGCGCGAGGTCCTCGCCGACAAGCCCCTCTTCGCGCTCACGCCCGACGAGATCGGCCAGATGAAGAACGTCGTGGCCCGTCTGGCGCGCAAGATCAAGGACGCGCTGGCGCTGCGCCAGCGGCAGGAGCATCGCGGGCGCCTCGACTCGCGGCGCACCACGCGCAAGAGCCTGCAGTACGGCGGCGTGCCGATGGAGATCTTCCTCAAGCGGCGGCACCGTGAGAAGCCGCGGCTGATCACGATCTGCGACGTGTCGGACTCGGTCCGCAACGCCTCGCGCTTCATGCTGCAGCTGGTGTGGAGCCTCCAGGAGTGCTTCAGCCGGGTCCGCTCGTACGTGTTCGTGTCGGAGATCGCCGAGGTCACCCAGGCCTTCAACACCTACCCGGTCGAGCGCGCCATCGAGTGGGCCCTCAAGGGCGCGCCGGTCGACTACCACTGCCGGTCCGATTTCGGATTCGCCTTCAATCAGTTCACGAAGACCGAGCTCGACTCGCTCGACCGCAAGACGACCATCCTCATGCTCGGCGACGCGCGGAACAACTACAACGACCCGCAGGCGTGGGCGCTCCGGCTCATCCGCGAGCGCGTGAAGGGCATCATCTGGCTGAACCCGGAAGGGCAGTGGGGCTGGGGCATCGGCGACAGCGTGATGCCGCTCTACGCGCCCTCGTGCGACTTCGTGCGCGAGTGCCGCACGATCGGTCAGCTCGGTGAAGTCGTCGACAATCTCGTGCATCACTGGTGGCGGCGCGGCCGCTAGCTCGAGACGCGCCGGCGCGAGATCAGTTCGTCGCCACTGGCCGTCTTTTTCCGGTTTTCCCGCTGACGAAATTCGCCAGTCGCTGCCGTTCAGTCACGCCGATTTGACCCGCGCGCGCGGCTAAGTCCGCGTGTATGCCCCGAATCGCATTCGCGTCTGACGTCTGGCACCGTCACTGCACTGAGAGAGCGGCATGAAGACTAAGTGCCCGCTCCCCAAGGGATTTTCCGGAACGAGACGAGTTTTCGGAATTCTCGTCGGACTTCTGGCGCTGGCCCTGATCGTCGCGCCGGGGGCGGGTGCTGCGCCGTTCGCGTACATCTCCAACATGGGCAACAAAACCGTGTCGGTCATCGACGCGGGACCCCAGGCCGTCTGTCTCGTGGCGGGTCAGATGCCTCCCTGCGTCGTGAAGACTCTGACGGTCGGGCCGTCGCCCGGCGGCGTTGCGGTGAACCCAGCGGGTACCTTCGCCTACGTCGTGAACTCCGGGGATGGGACCGTCTCGGTGATCAATACCGCGGACAACACTGTGGCTGCGTCGATCCCGGTCGGCTTTGGACCGTGGGGCGTCGCGGTGAGCCCTGACAACGCGAAGGTCTACGTCGGTCTCTCGGACAGCTCGATCACCGTGATCGACGCCAGCACGTTGACCGCCGTGGCCTCGATTCCGACCGCGGGTGGGACGCTCAATGGCATCGTCGCAGTAGGCTCGCGCATCTTTGTCGCCGATGCCACATTTGGCCAGGTGGTCGTGATCGATGTCCCGTCACTCAGCGTGTTCAGGAGGATCGACGTCGGTTCTCCACCCAATTCCGCTCCAATGGGAATCGTCGCCAACGCCACCGGAACGCGCGTCTACGTCACCGACATCAGATTCGATGGGAACAACCTGGTCAACGTATTCGAGGCCTCGGCGATCGACACCTCCCTGGTCGACAACCCCTCGCGGAATCCTGTCGTCGGGACGTGGGTGATCGACCCGGATCCGGTGACCAACCCACAGCCGACGAACGACACGCTGGCCACGCCGGGCGGTGTTGCCCTGAGCCCGGATGGAAGCCGGCTCTACGTCCCGACTGACTCGTCGGACGACGTCACGATCATCACGTTGTCGAACGGCAGTCGCGCTCACGTGGCCGTCGGCACCCAGCCGATGGGGATCGCGACCGATCCGTCGGGGTTTGTCTACGTTGTCAACGTTGTCGCCCAGACCGTCTCGGTGATCGACCCGGTGACGAATGCGGTCGTGAAGACCATCGGCGTCGGTCCGTCGCCATTCGTCTTCGGCTCGTTCGCGACCGCCGGCCCGCCACCGCCGCCGCAGTTCATGCTGACCCTGGGCACGGTGGGGTCCGGGACGATCTCGCCCCAGCCGGCGTCCGCGACCGGCATGTACAATGCCGGAACCGCGGTGTCCCTGACGGCTCTGCCTGACCCAGGCTTTGCGTTCACGGGTTGGGCCGGCGCCTGCTCCGGGAGCAACGCGACCTGCGTGGTGACGATGGACTCGGCCAAGAGCGTCACGGCGACGTTCACCGCGCAGTACTCGCTGTTCGTGACAACCCTCGGCACCGGGACGGTCACGGCCCAGCCGTCGTCGACGTCGTGGCAGTATCTCGCCGGCACCTCGGTGACCCTCACCGCCACGGCCGATCCCGGCTTCGTGTTCACGAGCTGGGCGGGCGCGTGCTCGGGGAGCAACGCGACCTGCGTGGTGACGATGGACGCAAGCAAGAGCGTCACCGCAACCTTCACCGCGCAGTACTCGCTGTTCGTGACGACGCTCGGCAACGGGACGGTCGCGGCCTTGCCGACGTCGACGACGTGGAAGTATCTCTCCGGGACCGTCGTGAGGCTCACGGCGACGCCGGGCTCCGACTCGGTCTTCAGCAGCTGGTCCGGCGCCTGCTCGGGGAGCAGCGTCACGTGCGACGTGACGATGGACGCGGCCAAGAGCGTCACGGCGACGTTCACGCTCAAGCAGTTCGCGCTGAGCGTGACGCCGGTCGGCCCGGGCACCGTCACGGCCCAGCCGTCGTCGGCCAACAACACGTACAACGTCGGCACCGTGGTGGTTCTGACGGCCACGCCGGCGGCCAACGGGCTGTTCAGCGGCTGGTCGGGCGCCTGCTCGGGCGCGGCCACCACGTGCAGCGTGACGATGGACGCGGCCAAGAGCGTGACCGCGACCTTCGCGCTCAGGCAGTTCCAGCTCAGCCTCACCGCGGTCGGGTCGGGGACGATCTCGGCCCAGCCGTCGTCGGCGAACAACATGTACAACGCCGGCACCGTGGTGAGCCTCACGGCCACGCCGGGGACGGGCTACCAGTTCTCGGGCTGGTCGGGCGCCTGCTCGGGCACGGCCACCACGTGCAACGTGACGATGGACGCGGCCAAGAGCGTGACCGTGACCTTCGCGCTCAGGCAGTTCCAGCTCAGCCTCACCCCGGTCGGATCGGGGACGATCTCGGCCCAGCCGCCGACGGCGAACAACATGTACAACGCCGGCACCGTGGTGAGCCTCACGGCCACGCCGGGGACGGGCTACCAGTTCTCCGGCTGGTCGGGCGCCTGCTCGGGCACGGCCACCACGTGCAACGTGACGATGGACGCGGCCAAGAGCGTGACCGCGACCTTCACGGCACAGCAGTTCGCGCTGACCCTGACGACGGTCGGCGACGGCTCGATCTCCGCGACTCCAGCGGGCGGGACGTACCCCTTCGGTACCGTCGTGACGCTCACGGCCAATCCGTCGGTCACGACGACGACGGCCGCCGCGACCACCGCGGCCCGCACGGCGGTCTCGGCTGCTGGCTCGCAGTTCGTCGGCTGGTCGGGCGCGTGTGCGACCGCGGGGACGGCTCCCACGTGCGACGTGACGATGAACGCGGCCAAGAGCGTGACCGCGACCTTCACGACGACGCCTCCTCCACCTGGTCCGCGGACGTGTGATGACGTCATCAGGGATCTCCAGGCCAAGGTGGCTGCCCACAAGCGCCCGTGGGACGAGCACGGTCAGCTCAAGGCCGCCCTCCGGCTGTACCCGGCGGCCCAGGCCGAGCTCGCGGCGGCCTGGAAGAAGGTCGGCGGCAGCGACAAGCTTTACGTGCGCGCCTCGAAAGAGTTTGCCAACGGCAAGGCGGCCTTGTGCTCCGGCCACTACTGGCGCGCGCACCACGAGCTCTGGGAGTCGTACCTTCTCGCTCACGAGATCCTCAAGCGCCACGGGCGCTAGCTAAGGCGTGCGGTTCTCCGGGGTCGGCGTGTGCTAGCCTTCACGGTATGGCACCCGCCGACCCCGATCGTGTTTCTCGTCGGTCGCCCGCCTCGGGAGGCGGTGGCCGCACCGCGGCGTTCTTCTCGCTGATCGCGGCGACCGGGCTCCTTTTCTCGGCCTCGTCCGCCGCCGCGCAGCCCGACTGCAAGACGCTCGAGGACTTCTCCAAGGCGAAGGTCGGCGAGCTGCCCGCCGACTGGAAGCTCCGGAAAGACTCCGCCAAGGATGCGTACCGGGTCGCGGAGGAATCGGGCCTGCGGTTCCTGCGCGCCACCGTCAAGGGTCTCGGCGTGCAGGCCGCGAAGGAATCCGAGTGGGATCTGGCCGCCTATCCGATGCTGGTGTGGTCCTGGCGCCCCCTCGAGTTCCCGAAGGGCAGCGACGAGCGCGAGTCGAAGACCAACGACAGCGCCCTCGCCGTCTACATGCTGGTGCCCTATTCGCGCGTCCGGGGACCCCGGGCGGTCAAGTACATCTGGAGCGAGAAGGTCCCGGCCGGGACGCGGCTCGAGTCGAACATGGGGCTGACGCAGGTGCGGGTGGTTCGCAGCGGCGCCCCCGAGAAGAAGGGTGAGTGGGTCGAGGAGCGCGTGAACGCGCTCGAGGACTACAAGAAATACTTCGGCATCAACGAGGCGCCGAAGCCCGCCGGGATCGCGGTGCTGACCGATTCCGACGACACGAATTCTTCGGCGCAAGGAGACTACGCGAACTTCAGGGTCTGTCGCCAATAGGCGATGGCCCGCGAGGTTCTCGTCGTCGAGGATGAGCCGGACATCCGCCGGCTCGTCGTCCTGCACCTCGAGCGCGAGGGCTTTCGCTGCCGGACGGCCACCAGCGGATCCGATGCGCTGGCCGAGGTGAAGGCCGCGGTTCCCGATCTGGTGGTGCTGGACCTCATGCTGCCCGAGCTCGACGGTCTCGAGGTGTGCCGCCGGCTGCGGCGCGACGGGAGCACCGCCGCCGTGCCGATCATCATGCTGACCGCGAAGTCCGACGAGGTCGACCGCATCGTGGGCCTCGAGATCGGCGCCGACGACTACGTGGCCAAGCCGTTCTCCC
>JACXTT010007351.1_pt1 | contig 15522 bp, 18 predicted proteins | sample 9270951 | NCBI WGS metagenome assembly JACXTT01 (sample SAMN15532306, study PRJNA645909) | rock metagenome | isolation source: weathered quartz diorite | place: Puerto Rico | collected 2017-06-21 | reverse complement strand
CGGAGGGGTGCGGCTTTTCTTCTTCAACTTCGACTACCAGGTCGCCAAGGGCGGGATCCGCGTCGGGCCGCTCGGCGGCGAGGGGTTCCGCCAGATCCGCTTCTTCCCCGAACACGGCTGGACCACCGCCCAGGTCATGCTCTTCATGTGGCTGTTGGTCCTGCTCGTCATGGCGGCGCTGTGGTAGTCCGACCGCTGACGCGATCGGGCAGTGCTGCCCGCCCTGGGAGGGCACGAAGTAGCGGCGCAGTCCAGCGGCATCAATCTCATGGCGGTCAAGGTGAGCGCGATGACCGTTGGCGGTGCGATCGCCGGCATCGGTGGCGGCCTGTACGCGCACTACACGACGCACATCGAGCACGCCAATTTCAACGTCCTGCTGGCCACCTTCGCGCTCGCGTATCCGATCGTCGGCGGGCTGAAGAACGTGTTCGGCACCCTCGCTGCGGTGATTTTCGTGCAGGTGTTCCTCATCGAGGGGCTGCGCTTCCTCGGCGACTGGAGGAACCTGCTGTTCGGCGCGCTGATCGTGCTGGCGATGAACCTGCGCCCGCATGGCCTGTTCGGGAGGAACCGTGCTTGAGCTGAAAGGCGTGTCGCGCCATTTCGGCGGCGTCAAGGCCGTGGAGCATCTCGATCTCTCCGTCGCCGAAGGCGAGATCGTCGGGCTGATCGGGCCGAACGGCTCGGGCAAGAGCACCACCGTGAACGTCATCGCGGGGCTGCTCCCCGCTACCTCCGGAGAAATTGTCTTCAGAAATGTGGACCTGGAAAAGCTGCCGACGCACAAACGCCTGCAACTCGGGATCGCGCGCACCTTCCAGAACATCCGCCTGTTCAGCCAACTGAGCGTGTGGCAGAACCTGTGGGTGGCGCAGAACGCGCCCGAAGACCGCGCGCGGCGCAGCTTCCTTGCGCGCTGGCTCGGCGGCCAGCGCGGCGCGCGCGCCGAAATCGCTGAGCTGCTGCAGTTCAGCGGCCTCGCCCATAAGCAGGACGAGCTTGCCGCCAACCTCGCTTTCGGCGAGCAGCGCAGGCTCGAGCTGGCCCGCGCCCTGGCAGCGAGGCCGAAGCTCCTGCTGCTCGATGAGCCTGCTGCGGGCATGAACAGCGAGGAGGTCGGGCAGCTGCGCGAGCGAATCCTCAAGCTGCGCGCGCACGGCGTCACCATCGTGCTGATCGAGCACGTCATGGAGCTCGTCATGGGCGTCGCCGACCGCATCGCGGTGCTCAACTTCGGCCAGAAGATCGCCGAGGGAACGCCGGCCCGGGTGCAGGCCGATCCGGTGGTGAAAAAGGCCTACCTCGGCGGCTAGCCCGATGCTGAGCGTGCGCGATCTGGTCTCCGCCTACGGGAAGATCGAAGCCCTGAAAGGGGTATCGCTCGATGTCGCTGCAGGCTCGATCACCTGCCTGCTCGGACCCAACGGCGCCGGCAAGACCACCCTGATGATGACCATTGCGGGCGTCCTGAGGCGCAAGAAGGGCTCCATTCGGTTTGCGGAAAAGGATATTTCGTCTTTGCAGCCGCACGCCATCGTCGCGCGCGGTATCGCGCTGGTGCCGGAAAACCGGCTGGTGTTTCCGAACATGAGCGTGCTCGAGAACCTGCAGGCCGGCGGCTACCAGAGGAAAGACGCCATCGCAGGCGACATCGAACGGCTGTACGCCAGGTTCCCGCGGCTCAGGGAGCGTTCCGCGCAGCAGGCGGGAACGCTCTCGGGCGGCGAGCAGCAGATGCTCGCGGTGGCGCGCGCGCTCATGTCGCGTCCGACGCTGCTGCTCATGGACGAGCCCTCGCTCGGGCTCGCTCCGATGGTGGTGGAGGAGATCTTCCGCATCGTCGCCGAGCTGCACCGCGACGGCACGACGATCTTCCTGGTCGAGCAGAACGCGCACATGGCGCTCAAGGTGGCGCAGCACTTCTATCTCATGGAACAGGGCCGGGTGACGTTCAGCGGCGACCCCGGCTCGCTGGCGGAGGACGAAGTGATCCGCCGCGCTTACCTCGGCTCGTCACAGGCTTGACCGATCTCCTGCAGAACACGCTCGACGGGTTGACCCAGGGCGCCTCGTACGCGCTGCTCGCGGTGGGCTTCACCCTGATCTTCGGCGTGCTGAGGCGCGCCAACCTGTCCTACGGCCCGGCGATCATGTTCGGCGCCTATCTCGCAACCTGGGCGAGCCTGCACTTCCAGCTCGGCCTGATGGTGCTCGCCGCGATCGTGATCCTCGGCTCGGTCCTCGCCGGGGCGTACGTCGAGCGCCTGTGCTTTGCGCCGCACCGCGCGGGTTCGGCTGCAGCGGCGATGGTCGCGAGCTTCGCGCTGTGGATGCAGCTCGAGGAGCTGGCGACGCTCGTGCTGCCGAGGCACCTTTATGCCTTTCCCGCGCTCTACGAGGGCGGGCCTTTGCGTTTTGGAGCCTTCTATTTGAGAGTGGAGTCGCTCGTCATGCTGTTCGCGGCGATCATCGTTTGCGCCGTGCTCTGGGCGCTGCTCTACCGCTCGCGTTTCGGCATCGCGGTGCGCGCGGTCATCGACAACCCGAGGGCGGCCGAACTATCCGGAGTCAACCTGCCCAAAACTTCGATATTCGTTTTTGCACTTGCCTCATCCATCGGCGGCGTGGCCGGCTTCATGATCGTCTCGAGCCACGAGCAGGTGACGCCGATGCTCGGCATGTGGTCGACCCTCAAGGGGATGCTGGCGATGATGCTCGGCGGCCTGGGCTCGCTGCCGGGAGCCGTCGCGGGCGGTCTGGCGCTCGGTCTCATCGAGGCGCACAGCCAGTGGTACCTCGGCCCGCAGTTCCGGGATTTCGTTTCGTATCTCCTGTTGTTCGTGCTTCTTTCCCTGCGCCCGCCGTGGATGAATACGCGCTCGGAGTATTGACGAACATGGGGTTGTTCATGTTCGTCGCGGCGTCGGCCTATCTGCTGCTCATCGCCGGCGAGCTGTCGTTCGGGCAGCAGGCGTTCTTCGGCGTCGGCGCCTACGCCGCCGGCATCGGCACCGCAATGCTCGGCTGGCCGCTGCCGCTTGCAGTGCTTGCCGCGATGGCGCTTGGCGCGCTCGCCGCGTTACTCGTCGGGCTGCCGACGCTGCGGCTGCGCGGCCTGTACTTCGCCATGGCGACGCTCGCCGCGGCGGAAATGGTGAGGATTCTGCTCGAGCTGTTCCGCTGGCAGGTCGAGGTCCGGGGCGAGGCGGTGGGTCCCGACGGCACACAGGGCTTCCGCGGCATCCGCTGGATGTTCGAGCGCGGCGTCGAGCCCGGGGACTTCCTTGCGATCGTGTGGCTGTTAGCAGGGGCAATGATGGTCGGCTTTGTTCTTGTCGAAAGATCGAAGCTTGGCCTGACCTTGCGTGCGCTCGGCGAAGACCCCGAGCTCGCCGGCTCGGTCGGCGTCGATGTGTACCGCATCAAGCTGTGCGCGGTGGCCGCGGCCGGCGCGCTCGCGGCGCTCGGCGGCGCGCTGTTCGCGCACCACAATACCTACATCGAGCCGCGCAACTTCGACATCATGCTCGGGGTGCACAGCCTGGCGTACGCGCTGATCGGCGGGCTTGGAACCATCCTGGGCCCCCTGCTCGGCGTTGCGCTCGACATCGGCGTGCTGGAGGGCACCAGGTTCCTGCATGGCTATCGCATGATCGTGTTCGGCGGCCTGGTCGCGCTGCTGCTGGTGTTCCGGCCGCGCGGGTTGCTCGACGAGCGGGTGACGCATTGGCTGCATGAGCGGGTGGTGCATTGGCTAAGAACGCGCTTTTCCTGATTCTGCTTCTGCTCGCCTCCCCCGCTCTCGCGCAACGCGTGGAGGGTGAACTGGACTGCAAGTCCACGGGTACCGAGTTCGTGTATGACTGCATCATCCGGCTGAGCCGTGGCGGCGCCCCGCTTTCCGGCGCCCAACTGAGCGTCGGCGCAGAAATGCCGTCGATGCCGATGGCGCACAACGTGAAGCCGGTGAAGGCCGTGCCGGGCAAGGCGCCCGGGGAGTACCGAGCGCGGCTCGACCTGGAGATGCGCGGCGAATGGACGGTAAAGCTCAGGATCTCCGGTCCGCTGCGCGACCAGCTGATCCTGCACTACGGCTTTACAGAATCCGGCACTGCTCCTCGAAAGTGAGGCGCGGGTCGCGCGGCGTCATATTCTTTCCCGAGCCGTAGCCGATGTTGACGAGGAAATTCGACTTCAAGCGCCCCTCGGGAAAGAACGCCGCGTCGACCTTGGCATTGTCGAAGCCCGACATGGCGCCGCAATCCAGCCCGACGGCGCGTAACGCAAGCAGGTAGTAGGCGCCTTGCAGCGTGCCGTTGCGAAACGCCGTGATTTCAGTATGCGCACCCTTGTCCTTGAACCAGTTGATCGCCTCGGGGTTGTGGAACATGCGCGGCAGGTGCTCCCAGAAGCGCGTGTCGTAGGCGACGATCGCCACCAGCGGCGCCTTCATGGTCTTCTCGAGATTGGTCGCGCCGAGCGCGGGGCGCAGCTTTTCCCTTGATTCTCTCGAACGCAGGTAGAGAAAACGCGCCGGCTGGCTGTTGGCGCTGGTCGGACCCCATTTCATGATCTCGTGAGCCTTGCGCAGGAGCTTTTCGGGCACCGGCTGGTCCCGGAAATCGCCGTGCGTGCGTGCCTTGAGAAGCAGCAGATCGAGAGTTCTTTCGTCGGTCATAATCTTCCCGATGGTGGATCTCGGTAGTGTAATTCGTCCGGGTGACGGAATCATCTGGGGCCAGGCCTGCGCCGAGCCGCAAACGCTGGTCGAGGCGCTCGTCGCGCAGCGCGCGGCATTCCCGGGCTGCAACGTCTTTCTCGGCTCGAGCTACTCCGGCCTGGTCAAGCCCGAGCACGCCGATCACCTGAGGCTCTCGTCCTACTGTGGCACGGGAAGCAACCGCGCGCTCGCCGAGGCCGGCGTTCTGGACCTCAACCCTGCGCCCTACTCCCAGCTTGGATTGCTAATAGAAACCCGGAAAATTCGCTGCGACGTCGTGATGCTCCAGGTCAGCCCGCCGAACGCGCGCGGCGAGTACAGCCTCGGGCTGGGCGTCGAGTTCCTTGCTCCGGCTCTGCAATCGGCGCGTGCGGTGATCGCGGAAGTGAACGATCAGGTGCCCTGGACTTACACCGAGCCGCTGCTGCGCAAGAAGGATTTCGCGCTGGTGGTGCACAGCTCGCGTCCGCCGGTATACCTGCCTTACAGGCTGGATGAGCTGGAGCTGGCCATCGCCGGCAATGCCGTGGAATTCATTCCCGACCACGCGGTCCTGGAATGCGGCATCGGCAACCAGCCCAATGCGGTGCTTTCCGCCCTGTCCGGGCACCGCGACCTGCGCTTCCATTCGGGTCTGATTCCGGACGGCATCGTGCCGCTCGCGCGGCGCGGGGTAATGAAAGGCGCCGTTGGCGGCGCGCTGATGGGCACGCAGCCGCTGTTCGACTGGGCGCGCGAGAACCCCGCGGTCCAGCTGCGTTCCTCCGGCTACACGCATGGCGCCGCGACGCTCGCCAAAATCGAGCGCTTCGTCGCCATCAATACGGCCGTGGAGGTCGACTTCACGGGCCAGGTCAACGGCGAGTTCGCCCGCGGCAGCTATGTCGGCGCGGTGGGCGGCGCGCTCGACTTCATCCGCGCGGCCAACCAGTCGCCCGGCGGCGTTTCCATCACTGCCTTGCCTTCATCCAGAATCGTCGCAAAGCTGTCCGGTCCGGTGTCCGTGCCGCGCAGCGAGATCGGGGTCGTGGTCACCGAGAAAGGCGCCGCGGATCTTCGCGGCTGCTCGCTGCGCGAAAGAGAGAAGCAGATGCGGGCGATCAGCGGAAATTCCTCAGCCCGCTGACGGTCCAGAACGGCGCCGCGGCGAGCGCGATGAAAGCGAGCGCCAGGCCGAGGCCGGCGCGATAGCCGCCGGTGAGGTCGTGCAGCAGCCCGCCCATCCACGAGCCGAACGCGGCGCCGAGCGCGTTCGTCGAATAGATCGTGCCGTAGATCGTGGCCACGTTCGGCCCGGCAAAGTAGCGCGCCGCGACCGAGGCGACGATCGGCCCGCGCACCCCCATGCACAGGCCGAATACCGGCACGAATGCAATCAGCAACGTAAGTGAAGAAAATTCGGTCATGAGTAGAAGAACAGCCATTCCGGTCGCGGTACCCAAGAAGCTGACGGTCACTGTCTGGCGGTAGCCAAACCGGTCGGAGGCAAGCCCGCTACCCATGATACTTGCCGCTGACAGCATGCCGACCATGCCGTAAGCGGTGGCGGCTGCGAGCGCCGAAAAGCCCGCGTCGATCAGGAAAGCCACCAGCTGGACTACGATCGAGAACATCGCAGTCGCGGTGCAGAAGAAGAGCTGCGCCAGGCCCCGGTAGACCGGCGTGCCGGACGCGGAGCGCAGCGTCCAGCCTTCGCCTGAGACTTTCTGCCTCGTATCTGGCCGGAACAGAGGATCGCCGGCGGCGAAAGCCCTCCATGGCACCGCGAACAAAACCAGCGGCAGCAGCACCAGCAGCAGCGCCCCCAGAGTCCGGTAGGCCACGCGCCAGTCGTACTGCGCGACCAGGTACTGCGCGAGCGGGACAAACACGATCGTTCCCACGCCGACGGCGGAAAATGCGATCCCGATCGCCGTCGAGAGCCGCACCCGGTACCAGCGCACGAGCAACGCGGACCCCGGCACCATGCCGTTGAAGCTCACGCCCAATCCCACCAGCGCACCGACGAAAAGGTAGAACTGCCACAGCGTCACCAGCCCGCCGGCGAGGAAAAAGGCGGCCCCGAGCAGGGCTGTCCCGGTGCCGTAAACCCAGCGCGGGCCGAGCCGGTCGAAGGCGAGGCCGACCAGCGGCGCGGTGAAGCCGTTCACCAGCAGGTAGATCGAGTAGACGCCGGTGAGCTCGGAGCGCGACCAGCCGAACTCGCGCTCGAGCGGCAGCAGGAACACGGCGTAGGTGTCGCCCAGCCCCCGCCCGAACATGTTGAGCAGGAAGCAGGCCGCGAGGACTGCAGTGGCTGTTTTCAGATCTTTTCGACGGGCTCCAGCCCAAAAACCTGGCGCAGATAGCGCAGGTATCCCGCGTCCTTGCTCACCGTCTTGCCGGGCGAGTCCGAGACTTTCGCCACCGGCTGGCCGTTGCACTCGGTCATCTTGATGACGATGTTGATCGGCTCGTAGCCGAGGTCGTTGGTGAGGTTGGTGCCGATGCCGAAGGCGGTCCGCGCCCGGCCATGAAAGCGCCGCGCGATGCCGATGGCGAGCGGAACCGAGAGCTGGTCGGAAAAGATCAGCGTCTTCGAGCGCGGATCGATGCGGTTGCGGCGGTAATGCGCGATCATCCTCTCGCCCCAGTCGAACGGGTCGCCCGAGTCGTGGCGCGCGCCGTCGAACAATTTGCAGAAGTACATGTCGAAATCGCGCAGGAAGGCGTCGAAGCCGTAGGTATCGGAGAGCGCGATGCCGAGGTCGCCGCGATACTCCTGCGCCCACTTGTCGAACGCGAAAATCTGCGAGTCGCGCAGCCGCGGCCCGAGCGCCTGGCAGGCCTGCATGTACTCGTGCGCCATGGTGCCGAGCGGCGTAAGATTGTTGCGCATCGCGAACCAGACGTTCGAGGTGCCGGCGAAGTACTGCGGCACTTCCCGCTTGAAGGTCTGCAGAACCTCCTCCTGCCAGGCGAGCGAGAAGCGCCGGCGCGTGCCGAAATCCGAGATCTTGAAGTCGAGCTCGGGCTCGACGGTGCGCACCAGGTCGATTTTTGCCTTGAGCCGCCGCATGCCCTCCGCCAGATCGGGATGCGGCTGCGTGCGGCGGAAATACACCTCGGAGACGATCGCGAGCACCGGGATCTCGTAAAGGATGGTGTGCAACCAGGGACCGCGAATCGTGATTTCGATGCCGCCCGCGCCCTCGCCAACCCCGACACGCAGGTACTTCTCGTTGAACTGGAACAGCGCCAGGAAATCGACGAAGTCCGATTTCATGAAGCGCAAGCCGCGCAGGTAGGCGAGCTCGTCGTCGCCGAAGCGCAGAGCGTAGAGGCCTTCGATCTCGCGGCGGATCTCGCCGAGGTGCGGCCGCAGATCGACGCCCTCGGTGCGGCAGCGGAAGCGGTACTCGACCTGCGCGCCGGGAAAATGATGCAGCACAACCTGCATCATCGTGAACTTGTACAGGTCGGTGTCGAGCAGCGACTGGATGATCATGCCTGACGCATTGTAACCTTCGGCCGATGTGCGGCCGTTACGCCCTGCATAGCCATCCCGACGTCGTCGCCCTGCAGTTCGGTCTCGATGTCGCTCCGCAATTCGACGCGCGCTACAACATCTGCCCGAGCACGAAGATTCTCGTTGTCCGAGCCAACAGCGAGCGAAAGCGGGTCGCGGAGACTTATCGCTGGGGGCTGGGCAACAAGCTCGCCAACGTGCGCGGCGAGACGGTAGCCGAGAAGCGCGCCTTTCGCGACGCCTTCCGCCAGGCGCGCTGCCTGGTGCCGGCAAGCGGTTTCTACGAATGGCAGACCATGGCCCCAAGACGGCATCCCTGGTACGTGCGCCCGAAAGACGCCGGGATGTTCGCGCTTGCGGGAATCACCGCGCTGTGGGGCGGGGTGCGCAGCGTGGCGCTGATCACCACCCGGCCGAACCAGCTCATCGAGAGGATCCACGACCGCATGCCGGTGATCGTTTTGCCCGAGAACTATGGCGCTTGGCTCGACCGTGGGAACGGCAATATCTCGGAGTTACAAGACTTGATCCGGCCCTACGCCTCCGAGCGCATGGAGGCCTACCCGGTCAGCCTGCGGGTCAATGCGCCCCGCAACGATGACGCTGCGCTGATCGAGCGGATTTGACGCCCCGCCCATACTGGATATACTTCCATGTATGGATGAACTCACCGCCCGACAGACCGAGATCCTGCGCCTGGTGCGCGAGCTGACCGAGGTTTCGGGCTATCCGCCGACGCGCGCCGAGATCGCCGAAAGAATGGGCTTTCGCTCGGTGAACGCGGCCGAGCAGCACCTGCGCGCGCTCGAGCGCAAGGGCGCGATCGAGATCTCGTCGGGCGCCTCGCGCGGCATCCGCGTGCGCGACGGCCGCCCGCGCGGCCAGCTCTCGCGCCTCCTCGAGCTCCCGGTGATCGGCCGGGTCGCCGCCGGGAGCCCGATGCTCGCCGAAGAGCACGTGCAGGGCCGCTATCAGGTGGATCCGAACCTGTTCACGCCGCGCGCCGACTATCTGCTGCGGGTGCGCGGCATGTCGATGCGCGATGCCGGCATCCTCGAGGGCGACCTGCTCGCCGTGCATCGCACGCAGGAGGCGCGCAGCGGCCAGATCGTGGTGGCCCGGCTGGCCGATGAAGTGACGGTGAAGCGCTGGCGCCGCCGCGGCCACATGGTGCAGCTCGTCCCTGAGAACCCCGAGTTCCAGCCGATCGACGTCGACCTGCGCAGCGAGACGCTCGCCATCGAGGGCATTGCGGTCGGCGTGATCCGCAACGGCCGCAGCCTCTAATAAGTCCTATCGGTCGGTCCGCTCTTTCCCGCTAGAATTGGCGCAGGGAGGGTTGCCTTGCGCAGATGAATCACACCGGCACTGCAAACGGCGCCAGGATCCCGGCGTCCGACCAGGGCGTTGCCTCGGGAATCCGCGACCGGGCCGATCCGCGGCTGGTGCTCGCCGATCGCGTGGAGCAGCTCTACAGCCAGGTGCCGCTCGGCGTGGTGGCCACGCTGGTGATCGGTCTGATTGCCGCTATCGAGCTGCGCGAAGGCCGCTTCATCGAGCTGGTGTACTTCTGGGGCTCCCTGGTGGTGCTGGTCAGCGCGCTGCACGCCCTTCTCTACCACCAGTACCGTCGTAATGCCGCGAACCGCGACGAGGCCGCGCAATGGCTTCGCTGGCTCGGGATCGGCGCCTTCGCCGCGGGCGCAACCTGGGGATTCGCCGCAGCGGTGTTTTTCCCCTCGCACGCCGACGAGCGCCAGGTGTTCCTCGCCTTCCTCCTGGCGGGCGTGATGTCGGGCGGCATCCCGATGTACGCGGCCTCGTGGCCGATGTTCGCGGCATACGCCGCGGGGATCGCGCTGCCCTTCACCTATGTGCTGGCGACGTTCGGCAACCGCCTGTTTGCCGAAATCGCGCTGGTGATTCCGCTGTTCTACGGCGTCAGCGTGGCGATCGCGTATCGCCTCAACCGCGTATTCGATTCCGGCTACCGCCTGCGCCACGCCTACGGGCGGCTGACCGAGGATTACAGCGGGCTCAACCAGCGGCTCGAGCAGCAGCTGGTCGAGCTCGAAGAGGCGCGCCGCCAGGTCGAGGCGAGCGGAAGCAAGCTCGCGCTGTTCGCCGAGCGCGCGCCGATCGCGGTGCTCGAGCTCGACCCCGACGGCATCGTGAAGGAGGTCAACCACGCCGCCGAGCTGTTGTTCGGCTACGCCGCCGCGGAGCTCGTCGGCGGCCATGTGAAGAAGCTGGTGCGACCGAAATACCACGCCGACTACGATCGCGACTGGGCCCAGCTCATCGCCACGCGCGAGCCGGTGGCGGGGGTGACCGTGCGCAACCCGCGCCGCGACGGCATCGACCTGGTATGCGAATGGACCGTGACGCCGCTCGTCAACCCGGAGGGCAAGCTGCTCGCCGTGATCGCGCAGGGCCGCGACATCACGGCCCAGCGCGAAGCCGAGCGCATGAAGAAGGAGTTCACCTCGACGCTCAGCCATGAGCTGCGCACGCCGCTCACCTCGATCATCGGCTCGCTTCAGCTCATCAATTCCGGCGTGCTCGGCGACGTCGTGCCCGACGTCGCCGAGCTGACCGCGGTCGCGGAGCGCAACGGCCAGAGGCTGCTCGACCTGATCAACGACATCCTCGACATCGAAAAGATCGAGTCCGGCAAGCTGACCCTCTCGCCGCAGGTGATGCGCGTCGACGAGCTGGTGGGCGAGGCGCTGCTGCTCAACAAGGCCTTCGGCGAGCGCTTCAAGGTGCGCTTCCAGTCCAGCGGCGATCTTCCCGAGCGCACGGTGAACGCCGACCGCAAGCGGCTGCAGCAGGTGATGACCAATCTGCTGTCGAATGCCGCCAAGTTCTCCGCCGAAGGCGGCGTCGTAGAAGTCACCACCGAGGACCGCGATAGCAACGTGCGCGTCGCGATCCACGACCGCGGCAGCGGCATTCCGGAGGGGTTCCGCAACCGCATCTTCGGCCGCTTCACGCAGGCCGACTCGACCACCGCGCGCCAGAAGGGCGGTACCGGCCTCGGCCTCGCGATCTGCAAGCGGCTGGTGGAGATGATGCAGGGCCACATCGGCTTCGAGGACCGTCCGGGCGGCGGCACGAGCTTCTGGTTCGAGCTGCCGCGTCACTGACCAGGAGCAAGCGATGCCCGAACGAGCGCTCAGCCGCATCTGTTACGTCGAGGACGACGAGGACATCCAGCGCATCGTGCGCATGTCGCTCGAGCGCATCGGCAAGATGACGGTGGAGGTGGTGAGCGATCCCACCGTGGCGATCGAGAAGATGACCGCCTTCCGGCCCGATCTGGTGATGCTCGACTGGATGATGCCGGTGATGGACGGCCCGACCCTGTTCCGGCAGATGAAGACCCGCCCGGAGACCAGCGCGCTTCCCGTCGTGTTCATCACCGCCAAGGCCGCGCAGCGCGACCTCGACGAGCTGATCTCGATGGGCGCGGCGGGCACCATCTCGAAGCCGTTCTCGCCCAAGGACCTGCCCGAGCAGCTGCGCGCTATCTGGGCGAAGCTGCCCTAGAAAATCGAGGGTGCTGCCGCCTGGCGATCACTGCAGCCGCTGCGTCCGGTCGACCGCGGACGCGGCTTCGCCCAGGTGGAACTTGCGCGACAGGTACCCGACCACCTCGTCGCTATTACGAAAGCGCGCGTCGCGGTCCTTCTCCAGCAGCTTGTCGAGCAGCCACTGGTATTGCGCGAGCGCCTCGGGCAGCGGCGGCGGTGCCGTGTTCAGGTGGTGCAGCGCGACCTCGACCGCGGTTTCGCCGTCGAACAGGTGCTGGCCCGTGAGCATCTGATAGAGCAGCACGCCGGCGCTGTAGATGTCGGTGCGCAGGTCGAGCGCCTTGCTCTGCACCTGCTCGGGGCTCATGTAGCGCGGCGTGCCGAGGATTTCGCCGCGCCCGGTGCGGTCGACGGCGTCGATGTGCTTCGCGATGCCGAAGTCGACGATCGCCAGGCTGCCGTCGCTGCGGAACATCAGGTTCTGCGGCTTGAGATCGCGGTGCAGCACGCCTTTTTCGTGGATCTCGCCAAGCGCGAACATCAGCTCGCGGAACAGGCGCAGCGCCTCCTCCGGCGCCAGCGCCTTGCCGCCGAGGCGCTTGCTGAGGTCGCCGCCCTCGAAGAACTCCATCACCAGATAGGCCTGGTCCTCCGACTGCCCGTGATCGTGGATGCGGGCCACGTGCCGGCTCTGGATGCGCTCGGCCAGCGAGTATTCCTCCATGAAACGCGCCAGCGCCTTGCGGTCCGAGGTGATCTCGGGACGCAGGATCTTCACCACCAGCGGCTCGTCGTCGCTCTCGCGCGAGGCGAGATACACCCGCGCCGTGCCGCCCTCGCCGATGAGGTGCAGCACCTTGATTCCGGGGATGCGCACGCGCGCGCCGAGCGAGTGGCCTTCCATGCGCGCCGCGATCTCGGGGGAAACGGTGCGCTCGATGGCGTCGGCGGTGAGCTCGCGCAGCGAGGCGATCAGCTTCTCCCGTGTCAGCTCCTGCTTGCGCTGGTAGTCGTCCGCGCCAGCCTTCATGGCGCGCACCGCGATGATCTCGTTGCCCGCGCCGGTCAGGAACAGGATCTTCGGGCAGTCGGCGCGTCGCTTGAGGCGCTGCAGCCAGTCCAGCCCGTCGCCGCGGCCGAGCATGTAATCGAGGATCACGACATCGTAGGAGCCGAGCGGGAACGCCTCGTCGGGCAGCTCGCGCGAGAGCGGGTCGTACTCCTCTACTTTGGCGTCTTCCCAGCGCTGCCGGATGTAATGCGCGAGCAGGCCCCGCAGGTCCGGGTCATCATCGATGAGGAGAACCCGCATCGCCTACAGCCTGATCGAGTAAATCGAGGTCTCTCCGGCCTTGCCGCGCAGCGCCATGTCCCGCTGCGTCTGTACCGCGCCGGCCGGCACCATGGCGCGCACCGACTCATAGACCGCGCCCGAAACCAGGATTTCCCCGGCCTGGGCTGCCTGCACCAGCCGCGCGGCGGTGTTCACCGCGTCGCCGATGATGGTATGGCTCATGTAGTGAGGCGAGCCGACGTTGCCGAGGATCGCCTCGCCCGAGGCGATGCCGATGCCGAGTCCTGTCGGCGCGCCGCCGGAGGCGGTCCAGCGCGCCAGCACCGCGGCGAAGCTCGCCACCATGTCGTGCGCGGTGCGCCAGGCGCGCGCCGCGGCGTCGGGCTGCGGGAAAGGCACGTTGAATCCCACCAGCAGGCTGTCGCCCGCCATGCTGAAAATTGTGCCGTCGTGCCGGTAGGCGGCGTCCGTGATGACGCTGAAGTACTCGTTCAGCAGCGCCACCACTTCGTCGACGCGGGTGCTCTCGGTGAGGCGGGTGAAGCCGCGCAGGTAGGCGAACAGCGCGACTACGCTCACGCGCTGCGCGCCGCGCCGGAAAGGGGCGCCGTCCTCGTCCAGCTCGGAAATGATGCGATCGGCGAGCCGCGGCGAGATATAGCGCGAGAATGCCCGGCGCAGCGCTTCCTTGCGCTGCACCTCCGCCGCCAGGCGCCGCGCCTCCAGCTCGCGGCGCGTCGCGTGCAGGCGCCGCAGCGTCTTGACGCGCGCGATCAGCTCCTCGCGCCGCACCGGCTTCGACAGGAAGTCGTCGGCGCCGGCGCGGATGCCGCGCACCCTGCTCTCCGGGTCCTCGAGGGCGGTGACCAGCACGATCGGAATCATCGCGCTCGCGGGATCGGCCTTCAGGCGCTCGCAAATCTCGAAGCCATCGACGCCCGGCATCAGGACATCGAGCAGCACCAGGTCGGGCGGCGTGGCCATGACATACACCATCGCCGCATCGCCGCCGAACACCGTATCGGCGGCCATGCCCTCGCCCTCGAGCAGCCGCACGAGAAATACCGCCATGTCGGGATCGTCGTCGACCACCAGCACCCGGAACGCCGCCTGCTTCGGGGCGAGGCGCCCGGCCGCGGCGAGATCACTCATAGGCGACCTGAACTTTCGCGAGGTATTCGCTGTACGAGAGGATGGTCGCCTCGAGCGAGGCGCGGTCGCCGCTGCGCGCGCCGTCCTCGATGTGCTTGCCGAGGTCCGAGACGCGCGCAAAGCCGTAGGAGTTCCCCACGCCCTTCATGCGGTGCCCAAGCTGGCGCAGCTGCTCGAAATCCGCTGCGGCGAGCGCCACGCGCAGAGCGTCGAGCTCCTTCTTGCGGTTGCTCATGAAAACCGGGATCAGGTCCTCGAGGTCCTTCGCCACGATGACCTGGTATTGATTGTCATTCATCTTTTTATTATAGGGGGAGGCTCTTGGCGCCCCGTCAGGGTTTGTCAGACAGCGCCTGGCGGGCCCTCGGTTGATGAGGGTGCAGCGACAGCGCGGCGCGAAACGCGAAGCGGGCCTCCGCCGGTGCGCCGGCGCCAAGCAGGATCTCGGCGAAATGCAGCATGGCGCAGAAATGGCGCGGTTCGAGCTGGAGCGTGCGGCGGATGTCGTCGAGGCATTCGCGATCGCGACCGAGCAGGTAATAGAGCGTTGCGCGCTTATGCCAAGCCTCGGCGAAGCCGGGCGCGCTCCGCAGCAGCCTGGTGAGGCGCGTCTCGGCGATGTCGTAACGGCAGGCCGCGATATCGCGCGTTGCTAGATCGAGCGCGTGCGCCGCGGCGCGATGCGGATGGTCCATCCACACCTCCCAGATGCGCTCCTCGGTGCGCGGGGCTTCCGTGCTGCCGCAGGCCGCCAGCCGCCGGAACAGCGCGTCGAGGAACGGCAGATTGCGCGCCGGGCGGCGGCTGCGCCTCGCCGCGATCAAGCCGAGAATGTCGGCGTAGGTCGGCATCGCCTGAAAATCTTAATGGAAATCGCGCGAAGGCGCTGCGAGGGGGCCGAGCAGCGCGCTGTAGTCTAGGAGGCGCCGCGCGACGACGTGCACCACCTCGCCGTCGCGCTCGATCGAACCCTGCACGCCAAGCAGGCGCGCGCCGAGCAGCTCGCGGCGCTGGCTGTCGACGAGGCTTGCCCACACCACGACGTTGACGCAGCCGGTCTCGTCCTCCAGGGTCACGAACACCACGCCGCTCGCCGTGTCGGGGCGCTGCCGGCAAGTGACGAGCCCGGCCACACGAACGCTTTTTCCATGCAGCCGCTCAAGGAGCTGCTTTGCGGTAACCACCCCCAATTTTTGTAAATGCTTCCGTAACAGCGCCAGCGGATGCCGGCCGAGGGTCAGGCCGAGGCTCGCGTAATCGGCGACGATGTCCTCGCCTTCGCGCGGCGGCGCGAGCGCAGGCAGGCGCT
>JACXTT010007350.1_pt1 | contig 15525 bp, 12 predicted proteins | sample 9270951 | NCBI WGS metagenome assembly JACXTT01 (sample SAMN15532306, study PRJNA645909) | rock metagenome | isolation source: weathered quartz diorite | place: Puerto Rico | collected 2017-06-21 | reverse complement strand
GTGTGGTACTTCACGCCGTTCTACTCGATGCTGCGCGCCACCACGTCGAACTTCCTGCCGATCCTGTGGGTGTTCTTCGCGCTGCTGCTCGGCATGGTGTTCCTGCGCAGCAAGGACGCGCGCATCAAGATGGGCGCGCTGGCCATCGCCGTGATCCTGGCTGTCGGCTTCTATTTCATCGACGCCAAGTTCTGGGGCGTGCTGGTGATGGGCGGCTCGGTCGTGATCCTGTTCTTCCTGCCCTGGCTGGATCATTCGCCGGTCAAGTCGATCCGCTATCGTCCTGCCTTCCACAAGACGATCCTGACCGTCTTCGTGGTGGTGTTCCTGGTTCTCGGCTACCTCGGCGTGCAACCGCCGTCGCCGGTTGGTGAGAAGGTGTCGCAGCTCGGTACGCTGCTGTACTTTGCCTTCTTCCTGACCATGCCGTTGTGGAGCCGCGCCGGCACGTTCAAGCCGGTCCCGGATCGCGTCACGTTCACCCCGCACTGAGGCGTTGCGCGAACCCCGACAAGAGGACAAGGACACAAGATGAAAAAGCTGCTTTCGATCTTTGCACTGGCCGGCGCATGTTTTGCCGCCGTGCCCGCCACGGCCAGCGAAGGGGGCTATCCCCTCGAGCCGGCGCCCGTGCAGACCAGCGACCTGTCGTCGCTGCAGCGCGGTGCCAAGCTGTTCGTCAACTACTGCCTGAACTGCCACGGCGCGTCCTTGATGCGGTACAACCGCCTCAAGGACATCGGCCTCACCGATGACCAGATCCGCGAAAACCTGCTGTTCAGCGCGGACAAGGTCGGCGAGACGATGAATATCGCCATGCCGCCGAAGGATGCCAAGGCATTCTTCGGCGCGCAGCCGCCCGACCTGTCCGTCATCGCCCGCGCGCGCGGCGACGACTGGCTCTACACCTACCTGCGCACGTTCTACCGTGACGACAGCCGCGCCACCGGCTGGAACAACCTGGTCTTTCCGAGCGTTGGCATGCCGCACGTGCTGTGGGAACTGCAAGGGCAGCGCGCCGCCAAGTTCACGGAAACGGAAGTCCACGGCGAGAAGGTGCACAAGTTCACCGGCTTCGAGCAGATCACCCCGGGCAAGATGAGCACGGTCGAGTACGACCAGGCCGTCGCAGACCTGGTGGGCTTCCTCGACTGGATGGCGGAACCCGCCCAGAACCACCGCAAGCGCCTGGGCGTCTGGGTGCTGCTGTTCCTGGGCATGTTCACCGTGTTCGCCTGGCGCCTGAACGCCGCGTACTGGAAGGACATCAAGTAACTCAGCCGCAACAGGCGGCCGGGAGGGCCGGGGCGGAGGTTGCATCGTGCAGCACCGCTTCGGCCCTTTCTCTTTTATGCCCTCAGCGGGCAGGCCCACGCCATGTGCGTCTTGCGCCGCATTCGCTATTTGTAACTTATTTGCTTTCCGATAGTCGGTTTTGGCAGAATGTCTGCCCTACTGTCTGACCCAGCTTCGGCTAGCATCCAAGGAATCCCGCCATGATGGTGTTGTATTCGGGTACCACGTGCCCGTTTTCCCAGCGTTGCCGCCTCGTCCTGTTCGAAAAGGGCATGGACTTCGAGATCCGCGACGTTGACCTGTTCAACAAGCCGGAAGACATCTCGGTGATGAACCCGTACGGCCAGGTACCTATTCTGGTCGAGCGCGACCTGATCCTGTACGAGTCGAACATCATCAACGAGTACATCGACGAGCGCTTCCCGCACCCGCAGCTGATGCCGGCCGATCCGGTCCAGCGCGCCCGCGCCCGCCTGTTCCTGTTCAACTTTGAAAAGGAACTCTTCACGCACGTCTATGTGCTGGAGAACGAGAAGGGTAAGGCAGCCGAGAAGAACCACGAGCGTGCCCGCGCCGCGATTCGCGACCGCCTGACGCAACTGGCTCCGATCTTCGTCAAGAACAAGTACATGCTTGGCGAAGAGTTCTCCATGCTCGACGTCGCGATCGCACCGCTGTTGTGGCGCCTGGATCACTACGGCATCGAGTTGTCGAAGAACGCCGCGCCGCTGCTCAAGTACGCCGAGCGCATCTTTAGCCGTCCGGCCTACATCGAAGCACTCACCCCGTCGGAAAAGGTGATGCGCCGCTAAGGAAATACCGGCCCGAGGCGGATCATCGCCATCGGGCCGGGCCGCCGGCGCCACTGGAAGCACCATGCCTGAAACCTCTACCAAGCCCTACCTGGTCCGCGCCATTTACGAATGGTGCACGGACAACGGCTTCACGCCGTACATTGCCGTTTTCGTCGACGCCAACACCAACGTGCCGCGCGAGTTCGTCAAGAACAACGAAATCGTGCTCAATGTCAGCTTCGACGCCACCAGCGGCCTGGACATGGGCAACGAGTGGATTACCTTCAGCGCACGCTTCGGCGGTGTCTCGCGCAAGATCGAGGTGCCCGTGGACAACGTGCTCGCCATTTACGCGCGCGAGAACGGCCAGGGCATGGCTTTCCCGGTGGAGCGCAGCATCCCTGAAACCCAGGCCGCCACGGAGCGCGAGAACAACCCGCCGCCCAAGCTGGCCTCGGTCGACATGGATTCCCAGAGCGCCGACGCCACCGAACCCACACCCACCGACGACGACCCCGCGCCGCCGCCCGTCCCGCGCATCGGCGGCAAGAAGCCGTCGCTCAAGGTGGTCAAGTAAGCATCGTCATTTTGACTCGCATGCAGTAGAATCGCGGTCTGCACCACACATGCCGGCTTAGCTCATCAGGTAGAGCAGTTGATTTGTAATCATCAGGTGGCGGGTTCGAGTCCTGCAGCCGGCACCAGATTCCAGCAAAAAAGGCCACGCGTTTCGCGTGGCCTTTTTGTTTTCGTGTCAGAGAACACAGGAATCCCGCGCCCGCTGAACGGCGGCAGCCCGCATTGGCCCCAATGGCGGCAGGGCACAGGACTGTCCGCCGGCCGCATCAATGCAGCGGAAACATCTTACCGAGCACCTGATCGAACTGCTGCTTCAGCGTCTTCAGCAGGCAATACGCGCTGAGTGCGACCTCGGAGGTCTGCGCTCTGCGCTCGAGGAGCAGCAAGATGCCGCCGAGGGCCGCGCTGAGTTCGCGCAGGTCCTGGCAGGCTTTCATCACGCTCTCGTTGCGCAGGGCAAGTTGCTGCTCGGGAGTCATGGGCGTAGTGGTCATCATCATCTCCGTTTCATTCTTCATGCCGGCCTTGTTATCCGATGCTGTGGGAAAGGGCTGGCGGACAGGGCGGTTGCCCGCTCGCTGCGATTGCCGCGAGTGACTCAGTTTTTCCTGCCGGCACATTGAAGTCGATGAGACTTTTCTCAATTTGCATGGAGCCTGTCGTGGCAGACACCAACGCGGTTCTCGGGTCGAGGCGGGTATCTCAAACTAAGAATTTTCCGTATGTCGCCAATGACGTGGTTCCATTGTTTTTGGCACAGACAAGGCGGCTCTAAAGTAACTGCCAGATTGCGAAAGTTCTGAGACGTTTCTTTGCGAAAGCACTGGGAATTACCGCCTATATTGCTTCAACTACCATTCTTCCCTGATGAAAGGAGCAGCAATGAGCGGGAAATTCGTCCTCAAGAAGGCAACAGACGGCCAGTACTATTTCCGGCTGCAAGCGGGCAATGGCGAACCCATTCTGGTGAGCGAAATGTATGTCGCGAAAGCCTCCGCCGAACGCGGCATTGCGTCGGTCAAAGCCAACGCGCCGCATGACGAGCGCTATGAGCGCAAGACGGGCCGCAACGGGCAATTCATGTTCAATCTGCGCGCGGCCAATCGCGAAGTCATTGGCACCAGCGAGCTCTACACCACGGAAACCGGCAGGGAAGGCGGCATCGCCTCGGTGAAACGGAACGCTCCGGACGCGCCGACGCACGACCAGACCTGATTCGCTCGCATTTCCGGCTAGCGCAGCCCCGGAGGCTCGGACGGTTGCGCTAGCCGAGTGTCTCCATCGCCCGACGCAGCCTTTCGCAAAGATGCTGTGCCCGGCCACGCGTCATTGCCTGTTTGACGGTGTTCGCCGTCCTCTCCGCACGCCCCCTCCCGACCCGCAATCCCACAAACACGGGATGCTCTCCTGTCCCCATCCCCGCTAGCCTTCGGCAAACAACACAGGCGGCCAGTACGACCACCGTCATTGCGTCCCGCGCAAGGGCTGCCGCAACGGCTCCCGGGCCGGGCGCCATTCCAACATCGGGATATCACGGCACGCCCTTGCCGTTACGAGGGGCTTTGCTTCGGGGTAGTACGACAACAAACGGGGAAATCACCATGAAACTCACACCTATCGCGCTCGGCATCGCCGTGCTCGCCTTGTCCGCCTGTGGCGGCGGGGATTCGCCCAGCATCGATTCCACCAACAACAGCACGCCTCCGGCCGTCAACGCGCCGGTGAAGCAGACGCTGACCGGTGTGGCGGCGACCGGCGCCGCCATGCAAGGGGCGAGCGTGACGCTGACGGACGCGGCCGGCAAGTCGGTCAACTGTCCGGCGGATGCCACCACGGGCTCGTTCCAGTGCGACGTGACGGGTCTTACCGCACCGTTCGTGCTGGCGGCCACCGGCAACGTGGCGGATTCGCAGGCGACGCTGATCAGCCTGACGGCCACGGCGGGCACGCAGACGATCAACATCACGCCGCTGACCAACGCCATCGCGGCCACGATTGTGGGCGACAACCCGGCCAAGCTGCTGGCCGATAGCAGCCTGCTGCAATCCAAGATCACGGCGTCGGCGATCAGCACCACGGTAAAGGCGTATTCGGATGCGCTGGCCGATCTGCTGGCCGCCACCGGCAATGCCGGCGTGGACCTGATTTCCGGTCCGCTGACGGCCGGCGCGCCCGGGCTGGACCGCCTGCTCGACCAGGTCAAGGTCAACGTGCTGCCCAATGGCGGCGTGCAGATCTCGTCGGTGGCCGGTGCGTCGAGCGATACGCCGGCGGTGCTGCAGCTTGCGCCGGGCGTGGCGCCGACGGCCACCGACAAGGCCAGCCTGCCGAGCGTGGCCACGATCGGCGGCGTGCCGGTGTCCAACCTGCCGACCGCCAGCGACCTGGCCGGGCTGCAGGCGGCGTTCAACCAGTGCTTTGGCAGCGGTTCGACGGCTTCGGCGCGCACGGGTGGCAGCATCGCGGCGTGCGGCAAAATCTTTGTCGACGATGTGCCCGCCGGCAGCCTGCAGTCGGGGGTGCCGGCCAAGTACCTGAGCCACGGTGCCAGCGCCGAGCAGGAGTTTGGCCCGGCGTCGGGCGGTAACGCGCCCGGCATCTTCGCCGATGACGCCATGAACGGCGCCAACTTCAGCCTGCCGGAGGTCATTCGTGTCCAGGCGGCGGACAAGCTGTGGATCAAGGTGTCGTGGACCCGCACCGACGGCATCCGCGACGGCACGCAGGCCATCGTGCAGATTGCCCTGCAATCGGCCGCGCGCACGAGCAGCGACGCAGGCTGGCGCCTGATCGGCAACCAGCGCCACGTGCTGACCAAGGTCACCGGCAATGCCCAGCGCTGGGACTGGCTGAACGCGGCCAAGCCGACCACCGGCACCAATGCCTTTGTCAGCTCGCTGAGCCTGCAGGTCGGCACGGTCGATGACCAGAACGTGCCGGTGGACTTCGCGATCGTCAAGGGGCCGGGGCTGCGCAGTGGCGTGCTCCTGCAGCCGGTTGCGCCGGGCAGCGTTTGCGATACGCTGAATATCCGCGCCCAGCTGACCGCCACCCAGACGCCCGCGCAGGCTGCCGCGATGGGCCGCCAGAGCGCCTGCCGCAACAACTACCGGCTGGCCGGTGTGGCGCAGAACCCGTCCGTGCAAGGACAGTTCACGTGGCCGTCCACGAACACCGCATGGTCCAACCCGCAGTTGAGCGCCTCGGAGATGGCGGCCATCACGCCGTTCAGCGTCTACACGTTCGACATTTATCAGAACAGCGTGACGTCCGCGCCGGCCTACAGCTATCAGGTCCGCCTGCGCACGCCGGCACCGGCGCCGGAAACGCTGCGCCAGTACGCGTGGCAGCAGGTCAGCCAGACCGTGCGCGACCAGCTGATGCCGACCTCCGGGGCACCGTTCGCGGGGGGCAAGACCTTCACCGTGACGTGGACGGGGGTGTCCGGCGTGCCGTTCGTCAAGAAGAGCAACGTGCAGATCCGGTCGGTGCCGGCCGGCGCCACGCCGCAGGTATTCGTCAGCGGCACGGCACGCGCCAAGCCGGTCGCGCCGGGCACGGCGGCATCGCTGGCCGTGTCGGGTGACCAGGGCGCGTCGTTCCCTGCCGTGGCCGACGCCGACATGTCGTTCGTCAACCTTATCTGGACGGATACGTTCGACCTCAACTTCAGCACCAGCGTGGAGTACGACCGCTAAGGCTCCCCGCCTCTGCGGCATGACAAGGCCCGCGGCGCGATGCGCCCGCGGGCCTTGTTGCATTCCCGGCCCATCGGCTCGCTAGTCCGTATTTGCCGCCATGGCAACCGCCGGGTGCCCCGATCAGCGAACGGTGTTGCGTTTCTCGCATCATCGCAACTCCCAACTTCAAACCGCCGTCGCTCCGACATAATGTCGCTCCAATATTCGGGTGATTGCGCAGTCACTGTGCTGCGCAATGCCACGATTTCCCGCGCCGAACGGCCAGAGGCGCGGGAAGACATAACTGGTCGATCGATTTATTCGGGGCAAGTCTGAGAGGGCAACATGAATAACAAGCTAATTGGTTTGGCGGTTTCGCTATTGGCCGCCGGTCTTGGCGGATGCGGCGGCGATGGGGGCGGGGCGGACTCGGGCGCGTCCGGTCTGGCGATTTCCAGTGCGTCGGCCTCCACGGCTTCAACGACTTCGACGGTCCCGACACTGAAGCCCAGCGAGGTCACCGGGACCACGCGCTGGATGCCGGCGATGACCGACACCTGGCAATTGCAACTGACCGGCAAGCTGAACACCAGCTACCCGGTGTCGCTGTTCGTTTTCGACCTGTTCGATACGCCCCAGTCCACAATCGACGCGATCCATGCGCAGGGCAAGCGCGTGGTTTGCTATTTCTCGGCGGGCAGCGCCGAAAACTGGCGGCCGGACTACGGCCAGTTCACCGCGGCCGACCTTGGCAGCCCGCTGTCGGGCTGGGCCGGCGAGAACTGGGTCGATACACGCTCGGCCAACGTGCGCCGGATCATGCAGGCGCGCATGGACCTTGCGGTGTCCAAGCGCTGCGATGGCGTCGATCCCGACAATGTCGATGCCTATACGAATAACCCGGGCCTGCCGCTGACGGCGGCGACGCAGCTCGACTACAACCGCTTCCTGGCCACGGAGGCCCATGCGCGCGGGCTGGCCGTCGGCCTGAAGAACGATGTCGCCCAGGTGAGCGAGCTGGCCGCGGACTTCGACTTCGCGTTGAACGAGCAGTGCTTCCAGTACAACGAGTGCGGCGTCTACTCGGCGTTCACCACGCAGGGCAAGGCGGTGTTCAACGTGGAATATGCGAGCAAGTACAAGAACGCCGCCACGCGCGCATTGCTGTGCACGCAGGCCAAATCGATGAACCTGCGCACGCTCGTACTGCCGTTGAATCTCAACGACAGGTTCCGCTACGCCTGCGACTGAGCGGGGGTGTCGGCGGGGTTGCCGGGGCGTTCCTGCGGGCGCTCCAGCTCCCGCCACGCCAGGAAGAGCCGCGTGTCGAATTCGAGCTGGTGATAGTGCGGCTCCATGTGTTCGCACAGGCGGTAGAACGCCTTGTTGTGATCGCTTTCCTTCAGGTGCGCGAGTTCGTGCACCACGATCATGCGCAGGAACGCCGGCGGCGCTTCCTTGAACAGCGAGGCGACGCGGATTTCCTTCTTTGCCTTCAGCTTGCCGCCCTGCACGCGCGAGATGGCCGTATGCAGGCCCAGCGCGCGCTGCGCGGTATCGAGCCGGGCGTCATAGCCGACCTTGTGCAGCGGCGGCGCGCTGCGCAGGTATTCCTGCTTGAGACCGGTCGTGTATTCGTAGAGCGCGCGGTCGGTTTGCACGTCGTGCCGGTCCGGATAGCGGCGGGCCAGATGCTCGCCGAGCCGGTTGGCCGCGACCAGCGCGCGCACCTGGTCCAGCACGCCGGGCGGATAGCCGCCCAGGAAGCGCAACGGATCGTTGCCGGCGGGGCGCCAGGTGTCGTTCACGGCCGCGGCTTAGTGGTGATGGTGGTGGTGATGCGCCCAGTTGAGGTCGAGCGAATTGACGAACGACTCAACGGCATGCTTGTCGCCGGTGGCGTGGCGCATCATCTCGCCGCACTTGCAAAAGCCCTGGTATGGCGTGATGTGCGAGCAGGCCGAGACCTTTTGCAGGAACAGGGTGACGGGTTTCGTGCACGTCTTGCACTTGAAGGTCAGGGTGCGGGCGGGTTTGCTCATGGCCGAATGAAATCAATGGGTTAGCACGAAGGCGAACCCACAATTGTACCGGGCGCGGCGGTATCGCGCAGGCCAGGGGGCGCCCGCCTTTGCTACACTCCGCCCATTCCCAAAAGCACGGACAACGCACCCGATGGCACAGTACGTTTTCACCATGAACCGCGTGGGCAAGATCGTTCCGCCCAAGCGTCACATTCTGAAGGACATCTCGCTGTCCTTCTTCCCTGGCGCCAAGATCGGCGTGCTGGGCCTGAACGGCTCGGGCAAGTCGACGGTCCTGAAGATCATGGCCGGCCTCGACAAGGAGATCGAGGGCGAGGCCACGCCGATGCCGAACCTGAATATCGGCTACCTGCCGCAGGAGCCGCAGCTCGACCCCGAGCAGACGGTGCGCGAGTCGGTGGAAGAAGCACTCGGCGGTGTGTTCGAGGCGCGCAAGAAGCTCGATGAGATCTACGCTGCCTACGCGGAACCCGACGCGGACTTCGACGCGCTGGCCGCCGAGCAGGCCAAGTACGAGGCGATCCTGGCCGCCAGCGACGGCAACAACGCCGAACTGCAGCTGGAGATCGCGGCCGATGCGCTGCGCCTGCCGCCGTGGGAGGCGAAGATCGGCAATCTGTCCGGTGGCGAGAAGCGCCGCGTGGCGCTGTGCCGCCTGCTGCTGTCGCGCCCCGACATGCTGCTGCTCGACGAACCCACCAACCACCTCGACGCCGAATCGGTCGAATGGCTGGAGCAGTTCCTGACCCGCTTCCCGGGCACCGTGGTGGCCGTGACCCACGACCGCTACTTCCTCGACAACGCCGCCGAGTGGATCCTGGAACTGGATCGTGGCCAAGGCATCCCCTGGAAGGGCAATTACAGCTCGTGGCTGGACCAGAAGGAGACGCGACTCAAGCAGGAAGAGGCGAGCGAGTCGGCGCGCCAGAAGGCGCTGCACAAGGAACTGGAGTGGGTGCGCCAGAATCCGAAGGGCCGGCAGGCCAAGTCCAAGGCGCGTCTGGCCCGCTTCGACGAACTGAACAGCCAGGAATACCAGAAGCGCAACGAAACCCAGGAGATTTTCATTCCCGTGGGCGAGCGCCTGGGCAACGAGGTGATCGAGTTCGCCAACGTCAGCAAGGGCTACGGCGACCGCCTGCTGATCGACGACCTCAGCTTCAAGGTACCGCCGGGCGCCATCGTCGGCATCATCGGCCCGAACGGCGCCGGCAAGTCGACGTTCTTCCGCATGCTGACCGGCAAGGAACAGCCGGATGCGGGCGAGATCAAGATCGGGCCGACCGTGAAGCTCGCCTTCGTGGACCAGAGCCGCGACGCGCTGGACGGCAGCAAGACCGTGTTCGAGGAGATTTCCGGCGGCGCGGATGTGCTGACCGTGGGCCGCTACGAGACCCCGTCTCGTGCCTACATCGGCCGCTTCAACTTCAAGGGCGGCGACCAGCAGAAGCAGGTCGGCACGCTGTCCGGCGGCGAACGCGGCCGGCTGCACATGGCCAAGACGCTGATCGCCGGCGGCAACGTGCTGCTGCTGGATGAGCCGTCCAACGATCTGGACGTGGAAACGCTGCGCGCGCTGGAAGATGCGCTGCTGGAGTTTGCCGGCTGCGTGATGGTGATCTCCCACGACCGCTGGTTCCTGGACCGGATCGCCACGCACATCCTGGCGTTCGAGGGCGAGTCGCACGTCGAGTTCTTCCCGGGCAACTACCAGGAATACGAGGCGGACAAGAAGCGCCGCCTGGGCGAAGAGGGCGCCAAGCCCAAGCGCATCCGCTACAAGCCGATCGCACGCTGAGCCACGGATGCCGGTTGCAATACCGGCGGAATGAAAAACGGGTGCGGGGCCTTGGGCCTCGCACCCGTTTTTTCTTTCAGCGGATTCCGACTAGACGAGTGCCTTCACCAGCGTCAGCCTGGTGATCTCGGACGGCGCGCCGAAGCGCTTGGGCGGTCCCCAGTAGCCGGTGCCACGGCTCACGTAGACCCATAGCGATTCGTGCCGGTTCAGGCCGGCCACGTAGGGCTGCTGCATCGGCACGAACAGGTTCCAGGGCCAGAACTGGCCGCCGTGGGTGTGGCCGGAAAGCTGGAGGTCGAAGCCGGCCGTGGCGGCGGCGGCCGCGCTGCGCGGCTGGTGGGCCAGCAGCACGCGCGCGCCGGCAGTGGACGGTGCACCGGCGATGGCGCCGTGCGGGTCGCTGCGGTGGCTCTCGTGAAAGCGCCCCGCCGAATAGTCGGTCACGCCGGCCAACACCAGCGCCGCGCCGCCATGCTCCACCACCACGTGCTCGTTCATCAGCACGCGCAGGCCGAGTCTGCGGATCTCGTCGATCCACGGCTCGGCGCCCGCATAGTATTCGTGATTTCCCGTGACGAAGTAGGTACCGTGGCGCGCGGACAGGCGCGCGAGCGGCGCGGTGTGCGGGGCCAGCTCGCGCACCGTGCCGTCGACCAGGTCGCCTGTAATGGCGATGGCATCGGCCTGCAGGCCGTTGACGCGATCGACGATGCGCTCCAGGTAGGCCCGCTTGATGGTCGGGCCGACATGGATGTCGCTGATCTGCGCGATGGTGAAGCCGTGCAGCGCGTCGGGCAGGCCGGCCACCGGGACCTCGACCTCCACGACCTTCGCCACGCGCCGCGCATTGAGAAAGCCGAGCAGCGTGACCAGCAGCGCCAGCAACACCGTCGCCGCCGCGCTGCCCGTCAGCAGCCAGGCAGGCCGCCAGCCGGCCACGGCGGCGACGAGCAGCAGCACGTCCCGCGCCAGCGTCAGCACCAGCAGCGAGGAGAAGAATCCCATCGCCAACATGCCGATCCAGCTCACGCGGTCGGCCCACGGCGGGCTGAAGCGCCGGGCCAGCAGGCCGGCCGGTAGCAACAGGCTGGAGGCAGCCAGCCATGCGGCCCCCAGCACCTTCACCACGACGGGGACGGGCAGGCCGGGCAGCAACCGCAAGCCGATATAGCCGTGCAACAGGGCGGTGATCAGGGCCGCGGCAAGAATCGTGGTGCGTGGGGGCATGGCACTCGCACGATGGCGGGAAGTGGAAGGGGTATGGATGGAAGTGAGGCCATGGTTGGCCGGCTTCAAGGGCGCGGCCCCATGTGCAGCAAAAAGCATGCCAATTTCCCGTGCAAGTGTCGGCAATACGGCATTGCCACTTGGCATCGACCAGGCCGCCCCCACCCCATCATCATGGGCCGGCGCGATGCGTGTTGTCGCCTGCATGGCCTGGGCAAGCGTCCGGCATGCACGATCTGCAAGTTTTCAGCCTCGTGCTGAATGTTTTCGATAACGATTGTGGGGCCAACGGCGCTAATTTAGATTCGTCCTACTCTGCCGGCTGTGCCGCATCCTGCCCCTATGGGTTTGCGATGCGCCTGCGCGGCATTTCACCCTGCCGGAGAACACAATGTCGTTTCGCCCGAACCGTACCAGTGCCCTGATCCTCGCCGCCTGGTTCGGCCTGATGCCGCTGGCAACCCTGGCCGCCACCCCTCCCACGCCGGCATCGTCGCTGGCCTGGCCGCGCAACTTCGATGCCGCCAGCGAGCACGTCGAGGTGTACCAGCCGGAAATCGAGAAATGGGACGGCAACCGCATATCCGGCCGCGCCGCCGTTGCCGTCGGGGCCAAGGATGGCACGCCGACCTACGGCGTGGTGCATTTCTCGGCGCTGGCCGATATCGACAAGCCCTCGTCGCTGGTGCAGCTCTCGCAGATCACTGTCGAGAGCGTGGAGGTGCCCACCAAGCCCGACGCCGCCGACGCCGTCCGCAAGGCGCTGATCGCGCAACTGCCGACCAAGGGCCTGACCGTGCCGCTGGATTCGTTGCAGGCCAGCTATGCGGTGTCGCAGCAACTGTCGAAGGAATCGCGCGTGGCCGTCAAGAACGACGCGCCGCAGATCATCTTCGCGACCACGCCGACGCTGCTGGTGCTGGTTGACGGCGAGCCCGCCTGGCGTGCCGTGCCGGGCACCGGCTTCGAGCGCGCGCTGAACACGCGCGCGCTGCTGTTGCGCGACAACGGCGGCGAACTCTATCTGCAGGCCGCCGGCTACTGGTATCACTCGACATCGGCGGGCGGCGCATGGACCGTGCTCGCCACGCCGTCGCAGACGCTGCGCACGGCCGCCAGCAAGGCATCGGCGTCCGCCAAGCCGGACCCGATGCTGCCCTCGAACGGCAAGAAGGCCACGCAGGCACCCGAGATCCTGATGGCGATGCGGCCGACCGAACTGGTCGTCACGTCCGGCGCGCCGCAGATGACGCCGGTGGGTGGGGTCGGCCTGCTGACGATCTCCAATGCCGATCACGCGGTGTTCGTGGATCCGACTACCAACAACTATTTCGTGCTGGTTTCCGGCCGCTGGTTCCGCGCGCCGATGCTGACCGGACCGTGGCAATACGTGCCGGGCAATGAACTGCCGGCCGACTTCGCCAAGATCTCGCCGCAGGATCCCAAGGCCAACGTGCTGGTGTCGGTCCCCGGCACGCCCCAGGCCAAGGAGGCCGCGATTGCGGCCACCATCCCGCAGACCGCGGCCGTCTCGCGCGCCAAGGCGAACCTGACCGTGACCTATGACGGCGCGCCGAAGTTCACGCCGATCACCGGCACGTCGTTGTCGTATGCGCCCAACACCGGCACGCCGGTGATCGAGGTCGACAGCAGCCACTATTACGCCGTGGCCAACGGCATCTGGTTCACCGCGCCGACGCCCACCGGCGCATGGCGCGTGGCGACCGAGGTGCCGTCCGCGATCTACACCATCCCGCCCAGCTCGCCGGTCTACTACGTGACCTATGTGCGTATCTACTCGGTCACGCCCGACACGGTGGTCGTGGGCTACACGCCCGGCTACACGGGCGTGGTCGTGAGCGCCGACGGCACGGTCGTCTACGGCACCGGCTACGTCTACCCGGCCTACGTGGGCGGGGTCTACTACGGCTATCCGGCTACCTACGGCTACGGTGCCGGCTTTGGCATCGGCGTGGCCGAGGGGTTCGCCTTCGGCTTCGCGATGGGCGCGTTCTGGGGTGCGGCGTCGCCGTACTGGGGGCCGTACTGGGGCGGCGGCGTGTACAACTGGAACTACGTCAACGTGAACCAGGCCAACTTCTACGGCCGCTGGGGCCAGGGCACGGTCACCCATGCGCAGGGCTGGAACGCCTGGACGGGCACCCAGTGGCGAGGCACTGCCGCGTCGGGCTACAACCCGGCCACCGGCGCCCGCTATGAGGGCAGCCGCGGCGCGGCGTTCAATCCGTATTCGGGCAACTACGCGGCGGGGCGGCAAGGCGCGTTCGCCAATCCGTCCACGGGCCGCGAGGGCGCCGCGCGTGGCGGCGTCGTCGGCAATGCCTATACCGGTAACTACGCGGGCGGGCGGCAGGCGGCGGGCTACAACGCCCAGACCGGTCGCGTGGGCGCAGCCGAGGTCGGCATCGCCGGCAACGCGCAGACGGGCCAGAAGACGATCGACAGCAAGGGCTTTGTCGCCGATCCGGGCAAGGGCAATTCGGTCGCCTGGAACAACGGCAATGTCTATGCCGGCCACGACGGCAATGTCTACCAGCACACGGACAACGGCTGGCAGCAGCACACCCCGAGCGGCTGGCAGCCGGTGCAGCCCAACAACAACGTGACCAGCCAACTGGATCAGCAGCGCCAGGCGCGCGACGTGGGCCAGCAACGTTTTGGCAACGCGGCGCAGCAATGGCAGGGCGGCGGTGACCGGTTCGGCGGTGGCGGCGAGCGCGGCGGCTTCGGCGGCGGTGGCGGCAGAAGCTTCGGCGGCGGCGGCTTCGGTGGTGGCGGCCATTTCCACGGCGGCTTCCGACGCTAACCGGCATCCCCGATCTCGAAAATACTTAATTCACATTATAAAAAATTGAATTGGCGGCATCCGGGCGAGGGACATACCCTCGCCCGCTAGGCCGCCGTCCGTATTGGAGCCAAGCGGCGTCGGCAACGGTATGCAATATCTAGGAGAGGGAACAATGACGCGGGTGGATCGGCTCGGAGCTGTAGTCTTGCCAATGTGTGCGCTGCTGGCGCTGACGGCGTGTGGCAAGAATGAGACACCGCACGCGGCGCAGCAAGGGGTGCCGGTTCAGGTGGTGAAGACGGTGGGCGAGGACATGCCGGTCACCTTCGAGTTCGTCGGCCAGACGCAGAGCGACCAGGCGGTCGACATCCGCGCCCGGGTCTCGGGCTTCCTGGTCAAGCGCAACTACGTCGAAGGCTCGATGGTCAAGACGGGCCAGTTGCTGTTCGAGATCGACCACAAGCCGTTCCAGGCCCAGCTCGACGCCGCTAACGCGCAGCTCTCGCAGCAGAAGGCCCGCCTGGAAGTCGCCCGCGCCAACCTGGCCCGGGTCAAGCCGCTGGCTGAGCGCAACGCCCTCTCCAAGAAGGACCTGGACGACGCCAACGGCAACTACCACGAGGCCGCGGCCGGCGTGGAGCAGGCTCGCGCCGAGGTCGAGACGCAGCGCCTGAACCTGTCCTATACCTACGTGCGCTCGCCGGTCGACGGCGTTTCCAGCTTTGGCGTGCTGCCCGAGGGCGCCTACGTGAGCCCGACCAACAGCCTGCTGACGACCGTCTCCACGTTGTCGCCGATGCGGATCAACTTCAGCATCTCGGAACCGCAAACGCTGGAGTTCCGCGCCCAGCAGGCCAGCAACGAGCTGGTGCCGCCGCCCGACCAGAAGTATTCCGTCGCGGTCGTGCTGGCCGATGGCAGCAAGTACCCACAGACCGGCCGGATCACGTTCGCCGACGCGACCTACAACCAGCAGACCGGCACCTACCTGGTGCGCGCCGAGATGCCCAATCCCCAAGGTACGTTGCGCCCCGGCCAGTTCGTGCGCGTCCTGGTGAGCGGTGCCAAGCGACCCAACGCGATTGTCGTGCCGCAGCGCACCGTGATGCACGGCCCCAAGGGCGACATGGTCTACGTGGTCAACAAGGAGAACAAGGCCGAGCCGCGGCCGGTGGTCGTGGGCGAGTTGACCGGCTCCATGTGGCGCATTGCCAAGGGCCTCTCGGTCGGCGAGACCGTGGTGGTGGACGGGGCCGGCAAGCTGCAGCCGGGTGCGCCGGTGCGTGTCACCGGC
>JACXTT010007349.1_pt1 | contig 15526 bp, 11 predicted proteins | sample 9270951 | NCBI WGS metagenome assembly JACXTT01 (sample SAMN15532306, study PRJNA645909) | rock metagenome | isolation source: weathered quartz diorite | place: Puerto Rico | collected 2017-06-21 | reverse complement strand
ATCGACCGTGTCGAATTCCGCCGCAGGAACCTGGTCGGCGAGCACGAGATGCCGTGGCCGCTGCCGGTGGTGCAGCCGCTCGATCTCGGCACCGAGACCGACTCGGGCGATTACCGCATCACGCTCGATCGCTGCCTGCATGATTTCGGCTGGGAGGAAAAATCGAAGCTCCAAGGCCAGCTCATCGACGGGCGCCGCCACGGCATCGCAATCGGCTGCTATCTCGAAGGCGGCGGCTCGGGCCCGCGCGAGAACGTGCGGATGGTGCTGGAGCGCGACGGTTCGGCGTCGGTCTATGTCGGCTCGTCCTCGGTCGGGCAGGGCGTCGAGACGGTGTTCGCGCAGATCGCCGCCGACGCGCTCGACATGCCGATGCAGCGCATCAACCGCGTGCAGCACGGCTCCACCATCTATGTGAAGCAGGGCTACGGCTCGTACTCGTCGCGCTCGATCGTGATGGGCGGCTCGGCCATCGTGCAGGCGGCGGGCTTCTTCAAGGATGCGATCCGCGCCGCCGCGGCCAAGCGCCTCGGCTGCGCGGCGGGCGACGTCGCCATCGACGGCGACCATGCCGTGGGCCCGAACCGCGCCTCCGTTGCGCTCGGAACGCTCGCCGAGGACGGCGTCAGCTCCGAAGGCACCTACGCTAGCAGCAAGCGCACCTACAGCTACGGCGCCCATGCCGCGCATGTCGCGGTCGATCCCGGCACCGGACACGTCGCGCTGGTCGACTATATGGCCGTCGAGGATGTCGGCCGCATCATCAATCCGCTGACGCTACACGGCCAGACCGTCGGCGCGATTGTGCAGGGGCTCGGCGGCGCGCTCCTGGAAAATCTCGTCTACGATTCCGACGGCCAGTTCCTGGCGGGCTCCTTGGCCGATTACCTGCTGCCGACCGCGGACGACTTCCCGGTGATCCGGGCGCACGCACTTGAGGAGAAGGCCGCGCCCCACAACCCGCTCGGCGCCAAGGGCGCGGGCGAGGGCGGCATCATCCCGGTCGGCGGCGTGATCGCCAACGCGGTGGCCAATGCGCTCGGCGTCGAGCCGCGCGTGCTGCCGCTGTCGCCGCCGCGGGTCTGGGAGCTCATCCAGGAGGCGCGAGCCAAGCAGGGTGCCCAGCGGTGACGGCAGCGCCCCGCCGTGGCATGGTGGTGACATGAACGTCGCAACCCGCCCTGCTGGTACCCGCAACGCCGACGCCCTGATCGAGCGGGCCCGCTCGCTCGTGCCGGTGCTGCGCCAGCGCTCCGCGCAAGCCCAGGCCGAACGGAAGCTCCCTGACGAGACCATCGCGGACTACAAGCGCCTCGAGCTGATGCGCTGCCTGCAGCCCACGATGTTCGGTGGCTACGGCTCCGACTACCGGGTGTTCTCCAGGATGGTGCGCGCGCTGGCGCAGGGCTGCGGCTCGTCGGCCTGGGTTGCGTGCGTTCATGGCGAGCACAGTTGGGTGGTCGGCAGCTTCCCCGAGGAGGCGCAGCACGCCGTCTGGGACAAGAACCCGTTTGCGGTCGCATCTGCGAGCGTCGCGCCGAACGGCACCGCCGAGCCGGTGAGCGGCGGCTATCGGCTCAATGGCCGCTGGGGCTTCGCCTCGGGCTGCGATCACGCCCAATGGATCGTGCTCGGCTCAATGTGCAAGGCCGCGAGCGGCAAGGCCGAGACGCGGATGTGCCTCCTGCCGATGAGCGAGGTCGAAGTGATCGACGACTGGCACGTGATGGGGCTCGCCGGAACGGGCAGCAAGTCGATCGGCGTGAAGGATGTCTTCATCCCCGAGGCGCACACGGTCTCCTTAAGCGAATTGAAGCGCGGGACCGCGCCAGGCGCCAAGGTCCACGCCGGCAATCCGATGTTTCGCATGCCGCGCAATTGCCTCGCGCTGTTTTCGCTCAGCTCGGTGGTGGTCGGCCTGGCCGAGCGCGCCGTGGCCGAGCTTGTCGACTACACCCGCGAGCGCCGCTCGCGCGGTTTGCGCGTCGCCGATATCGAAGCCCAACAGATCATGGTGGCCGAAGCCGCGGCGCAGGCCGAGACCGCGGCGCTGGTCGGCGAGCACACCATCGAGCGCAATCTCCGGACTATCGAAGACGGCACCGAGATCCCCGTCGAGCAGGTCGCCTGGACGCGGCGCAATGCGTCCTATTCGGCGCAGCTTGCGCTGTCGGCCGTGAGGTTGATTCTCGAAGCGGCCGGCGGCACGGCGCTCTACACCTGCAATCCGCTGCAGGAAATCTTCCGCGACGCGACCGCGGGCGCGGCGCACCTGTCGCTGACCTGGCATCGGTCCGCGCCCTATTACGGACAGATCCGTCTTGGCCTGCCGGTCGATTACGACGTCATCTGACGGCGCGGCGGGATAGCCATGAGCTGGCTTGCCTTCGCGCTGTGCGGCCCGATCTTCTGGGCGGTCTCGACGCACTTGGACAAGTATCTGGTCGAGCGCTACTTCAAGAGCGCTGACGTCGCGGTGCTGATGGTGTTCACCGCGCTGATGGGCCTCGTGCTGATGCCGATCATCGCGGTCTTCGATCATTCGGTGTTCGACCGCGATTGGCTCGGCATCGGCCTGATGACGCTGTCGGGCCTGCTCTACATGGTCGGCATCACCTTTTATCTCCGCGCACTGCAGGGCAACGACGCGGCGGTGGTCGCGCCGTTTTTCCAGGCTTCGCCGCTGTTCGGCTATGCGCTAGCCTATCTGGTGCTGGGCGAGACGCTCACCGGCAAGCAGTTGCTCGGCGGTGCGCTGATTCTCGCTGGCGTGCTGTCGGTCTCGATCGCCGGCGGCAAGGCGCGACGGCATTTCCGCTGGAAGCTCGCGGCGTTGATGCTGTGCTGCGGCTTCATCATGGCGCTGTCGACGCTGATCTTCAAAGCCTTCGCGCTGAAAGACGAGTTCTGGGCGACGACCTTCTGGATGTTCGCCGGCGAGGCGATCTACGGCGTGCTGTTTCTTTGCATTCCATACTACCGCACGCAGTTCCTGGAGCTGCTGCGCAGCAACGGCCCGGCTTTGCTCGCCATCAACGCCTCCAACGAGCTGATCAATCTCGGCGGCGGCCTCGCCAACCGCTACGCGCTGATCTTCGCGCCGCTGTCGATCGTGCAGGCGATCGGCTCGACCACAACGCTGTTTGTATTTCTCATCGGCGTGATGCTGACCGTGCTGTTCCCAGGAGTCAGCCGCGAAGACCTAACGACGCGGGAATGCGTGTCCAAGGGCCTCGCGGCTGTGCTGGTTGCAGCAGGGATTACGCTCGTCAGTCGCTAGATCTTGCTCAACTCATAGGTCGGTTTGGCAAACATCTCGTCGAGCGCCACCTGCCGGACTGACAAGCCCTGCTGGAACGAATAGCGCGCCAGCGTCTCGAGCGGCAGCTTGTTCTCGTGCGCGCCGTAGGGCCAGTAATCCTCGCCCATCACCTTGCGGGCGTGGTCGTAGGCGAAGATCGGCCACGGCAGCGTCACATGCAGATGGCCGATCTGGCCGAGCTCGTGCATGCACAGCGCCTTGGCCTTGAGATACGCCTTGTAGACGTTGACCGCGACCCACGGATGCTTCTCGACGATGGATTTGCGGATGCCGATTGCGTGCATGATCGGAAACAGCTTGGTCTTCTTGAAGTAGGCCTCCTCGGCGGCCGGATAGTCGGGAAACAGCCGGCCGACGTTGGGCGCGCCCTTGAGGAAGCACGACGGCGCCCGCGCGCTCAGCAGTCCGTCGATCTCACCCTTGGCCAGCATGTCGGTGATCGTTCGGTCGGCCGGAACGGGCTGAAGGTCGATGCTGGACGGTAGCGTGATCTTAGCGCGCTCCTCGCGGCCGGCTTCTTCCAGTCCGCCGCGGCGCCATTTGATGTCGCTCGGTGCGACGCCGTATTCCTCTTGCAGCATGCCGCGCACCCAGACATTGGCGGTCATCTGATATTCGGGCAGGCCCAGCGTTTTGCCCTTGAGGTCGGCCGGCGTTTTGATGCGGTCGGTGCGGACGTAGATGCTGGAATGCCGGAACAGCCGCGACACGAAGGCCGGAATCGCGACGTAATGGTTATCGCCGCGCGACAGCGTCACCAGATAGCTGCTCATCGACATTTCGGTGACGTCAAACTCCTGGAATTTGAAGGCGCGGTGGAACGACTCCTCGGGCTCCAGCGCCACCGCGGTCACGTCGCAGCCCTCGATCGGCGCCCGGCCGTCGAACAGTGCCGCAGTGCGGTCGTAGTTGCAGACGGACATACTCAATTCGACGGCCATTTCTTCTTCTCCAGCGAGGCGGTGAGGGACGCTGCGGCACCATACCGCAAACGCATGTCCCTTTGCGTTGACGCATTTGCGCGGCGTGGCGATAGTAGTCTGGCATCCTTCCAAGGAAAGCGTCACCAGCACAATGCCGAAGCGCGAAGCCCAGCCATGAAACTTCCGCCCTTCGAGTACGCCTGTCCGAAGACCTTGAGCGAAGCCGTAGCGCTGCTCGCCTCGCATCAGGGCGAGGCGAAGCCTCTGGCCGGCGGCCAGAGCCTGATGCCGATGATGGCGTTCCGTGTCGCGCAACCGACGCTGCTGGTTGATCTGCGTAAGCTTGACGACCTGCGCGGCATCAGGATCGGCGCCGATGGTGTGCGGCTTGGCGCGCTGGTGCGCTGGCGCGACATCCTCGACGACAAGCGGCTCGATACGGCGCACCCGCTGCTCAAGGCTGCGGTGTCGCACGTGGCGCATTACCAGATCCGCAACCGCGGCACGGTCGGCGGCAGCATCGCGCACGCCGATCCGGCGGCCGAGATGCCCGGCATCTGCCAGACCTGCGACGCGGTGATCTCGGTGATGGGCAAGGCCGGTGCGCGGCAGATTAAGTCCATTGATTTCTTCAAGGGCGCGCTGACCACCGCGCTCGAGCCCGACGAGATCGTCACCGAGATTCATCTGCCGGCCTGGCCCGTGGCGCGGCGCTATGATTTTCAGGAGTTCGCGCGCCGCCGCGGCGACTTCGCGATGTCCGGCGTGGCGCTGTTCTACGATACTGAAGCTGGCAAGGCCGCGAACGCTCATATCGGCGTGATCGGCGTCGGCGATCACGCGCGGCGGCTCACCAAGGCCGAAGCCGTGGTGAACGGCAGCGCAATGAGCGAGGCGCTTGCGGTGAAGGCCGGCGAGGCCGCCTCCGCCGAAGTCGAGCCGCAGGACGACATTCACGCCAGCGCCGCCTACCGGCGGTCGCTCACTGGTACGCTGGTCGAGCGCGCGCTGCTCGCCGCCATGGCGAGGTGACGGCGATGCCCACCAAATTCGAGGTCAACGGCAAACAGGTCATGGTCGACGTCGAGCCGCGCATGACCTTGGCGGATTGCCTGCGCCACGAGCTGCGGCTCACCGGCACGCACGTGGGCTGCGAGCACGGCGTCTGCGGCGCCTGCACGGTGCTGATCGACGGCGAGGCGGTGCGCTCGTGCTTGACGCTTGCGGTGCAGGCCGAAGGCTCGAAGGTCACCACGGTTGAAGGCCTGTCCAACGACGCGGATCTCACGCCGCTGCAGAAATCCTTCCGCAAGCATCACGCGCTGCAATGTGGTTTCTGCACGCCGGGCTTCATCACCACGGCGCATGCGCTGCTGACCGAGGAGCCGGACTGCGACGCCGACCGGGTGCGCGAGGTTCTCTCCGGCAACATCTGCCGCTGCACCGGCTATATCGGCATCGTCGAGGCGGTGCTTGACGCCCGCCAGCACTACAAGAAGTAGCGCCATGAAGAACACGTTCATCGGCACACCGATGGAGCGCCGCGAGGACCTGCGCTTCCTGCGCGGCCGCGGCGAATACGTCGACGACGTGGCAATGCCGGGCCTGCTCTATGCGGTGATCCTGCGCAGCTCCGTCGCGCACGGCCGGCTCATTTCGATCGATGCGTCGGCGGCGCTGAAGCGTCCGGGCGTCCACGCCGTGATCACCGCGAAAGACATGCCGGGCGGCGTGCCGATCGTGCCGATGCGGCTGCAGCCCTTGCCGGAATTCAAGCCGTTCGAGCAGCCGGTCATCGCCCACAAAAAGGTGCGCTACGTCGGCGAGCCGATCGCGGTGGTGCTGGCCGAAAGCGTCGCCGTGGGCGAGGACGCGCTCGACGCCATTGAGGTTCGCATCGAAGAGCTGCCGGCGGTCGCCGACTGGGCCGTGGCAGAACAGAACAAGAGCCTGCTGTTCGACAAGCAGGGCACCAACCGCTCGCTGGTGTTCGAGTCGCGCAAGGGCGACGCCGACGCGGCCTTTGCGCGGGCGCCTTACGTCCGTCGCGAGCGGCTGCGCACCGGCCGCCATTACGGGCTTACCATGGAGCCGCGCGGCGTCATGGCGACCTGGGACGAAGGCAAGGGCAAGCTCACGGTCTACGGCGCGGCGAAAGTACCATTCTTCAACCGGCGCATTCTTGCGGCGCAGATCAACCTGCCGGTCGAGCAGATCGAGATGATCGAGAACGACGTCGGCGGCGGCTATGGCGCGCGCGGCGAGTTCTATCCCGAGGATTTCCTGATCCCGTTCGCGGCGCGTCACGTCAATCGCCCGGTGAAGTGGATCGAGGACCGCCGCGAAAACCTGATGGCAATGAACCACGCGCGCGAGGAGGAGGCGATCCTGGAGGTCGCCTGCGAGCGCGACGGCACGCTGATTGCCATCCGCGGCGCGGTGCATACCGACATGGGCGCCTACATGCGCACCAACGGCGCGGTCGGCGCCCGCAATGTCAGCCAGTTCCTGCCGGGGCCCTATCGCATCCCGCATGTGAAGATCGATTCGTCGCTCTGGATGACCAACAAGACGCCGGTCGGCACCTATCGCGGACCGGGGCGTTTCGAGGCGAACTTCTTCCTCGAACGCATGATCGACATGATCGCCGAAGAGCTCGGCATCGATCGCATCGAATTCCGCCGCAAGAATCTCATCACCGCAAGGGAGCAGCCCTATCCGGTCGCGACGGTGCAGCCGACCAACGCGGTCGACGAGTACGACAGCGGCGACTACCCCGCGACGCTGGAACGCGCTCTCAAGGAGATCAACTGGCCCGAGGTGTCGAAACTTCAGGGCAAGCTGGTCGACGGCAAGTACCACGGCCTCGGCGTGGTTTGCTTCATCGAAGGGGGCGCCGCGGGACCGAAGGAGACCGCGCGGATCGCAGTGAACGACAACGGCACCTTCTCGGTCTATCTCGGCACCACCTCGGTCGGACAGGGCGTCGAGACGGTGTTCGCGCAAATCGCGGCCGACGCCCTCGAAGTGCCGATCGAGCGCATCCGCCACGTCTATCACGGCTCGACCGCCTATGTGAGCGACGGCTACGGCGCGTACCATTCGCGCTCGACCGTGATGGGCGGCTCGGCGGTGCTCGACGCCACCAACAATTTCCTCGCCGCGCTGCGCCAGGCCGCCGGCAAGAAGCTCGGCTGCGCGGAATCCAATGTCACCTTCGACACCGACAAGGTGACCGGCGGCGGCCAATCGCTGCCGCTGAAGGCCTTCGCCGGGCTCTCGGCCGAAGGCGCGTTCCTCAACAAGAAGCACACCTACAGCTACGGCGCGCACGTCGCGCACATCACGGTCGATGCGAGGCTTGGCCGCATCGAGATCGTCGACTATGTCGTCGTTCAGGACGTCGGCCGCGCCGTCAATCCGCTGACCTTGAAGGGCCAGGTGATAGGCTCGCTGGTGCAGGGCCTCGGCGGCGCGGTGCTGGAGGACCTGAAATACGACGAGAATGGCCAGCTTCTCACCGGCTCGCTTGCCGATTATCTCCTTCCGATCGCGACCGACTTCCCCAACCTGCGCTGCGTCGTGCTTGACGATTTTCCTTCGCCGATCAATCCGCTCGGCGCCAAAGGCGCGGGCGAGGGCGGCATCATCGCGGCCGGCGGCTGCATGGCCAATGCGGTGGCCAACGCCTTGCAGTCGTTCGGCGTGCAACCGCGGCAATTGCCGCTGTCGCCCGCTTATATCTGGGATTTGGTGCAGTCCGGCCAGCGCACGGCCGCGGAATAGCGCGCATTCCGCACCGTGCGTTGACGTCCCGCGCGGCGCGGGCCTAGAGTCCATGAAACATCTTGCATTCGACAGGAGCATCCCATGAGCGTCGCCCGCCATCCGCGTCCGAAGGAATTGGAAGGCGTGTCGATCGACGAGATCATGAAGAAGTTCGTCGGCCGCTACAGTGAGAAGCGCGCCGACTGGGCGGCGTTCGAGGACGCCAAGATCGAAGGCTTCAAGCGCGCGCAGCACCGCTTCATCGGCGCGGGGGGCTCGGGCAAGCACGACGATCCGAGCGTGATCCCGGCGAAGAACTTCACGCTGTCGATCATGTACGTCCCGCCGGGGCAGGGCAATGCGGCGCACACCCACGAGGTCGAGGAGTGTTTCTTCGTGCTGCAAGGTCATCTTGATGTGTTTGTCGAGGATGAGACCGGCCGGCGTCTCACCACGCGCCTCGGGCCGTGGGAATGCATCGCGTGCCCGGCCGGTGTGATCCACGGCTATCAGAACGACAGTCTCGAGCCGGTCTATTTCCAGGTGATGATCGGCCGCGCAAAGCCGGAAACGATGGGCTATGCCGACGACGAGCTCTACAAGCGCCGCGACGCGCACCTGAAGGCGGTCTAAAGTTTTCGATAGCGCGAAGGGGCGGGCGCAAGCCCGCTCTTTTCGTTGGTGATCCACACGAGTGATGTCATGGCTGATTTGCGATTGAACTTTGCCTGCGGGCCCTACGACCGGACCCAGGCTTTGCGCGACGGGACGATCAAGCCCGACGGGATCGATCTCACCTACCTCACGATGCAGCCCGCCGAGATCTTCTGGCGCATGCTGCAATACAACGAATTCCAGGCCTGCGAGATGTCGCTGTCCAACACCACGACGATGATGAGCGGGCCGAACCCGCCGTTCATCGCCATTCCGGTGTATCCGTCGCGCGTGTTCCGCCACGGCTATTTCTTCATCAACACCGACAAGGGCATCAAGACCGGCGCGGACCTCAAGGGCAAGCGTGGCGGCGTGCCGGAATATTCGATGACCGCCGCGGTCTTCATGCGCGGCGTGATGCAGCACGAGTTCGGCGTGAAGCCCAACGAGGTCGAATGGGTGCAGGGCCGCGAGGACCGGCTCGGCAGGAAGCTTCCGTCCGACATCAAGCTGACCCAGGCGCCGCCCGGCACAGAGCTCGGCGATATGCTGGAGCGCGGCGAGATCGACTTCATGATGACGGCGAACAACCCGCTGTCGTTCCGCAGAGGGTCGCCGAAGGTCGCGCGGCTGTTCCCGAACTATGCCGAGGTCGAGAAGGACTACTACCGGCGCACCAGGATCTACCCGATCATGCACACCGTGGTGATCCGCCGCGACGTGTACGACCGCGATCCCTGGGTGGCGCTCAATCTCTACCAGGCGCTCTGCCGTGCCAAAGATGCGTGCTACCGCAGCGTGATGGACACGGGATCGCCCAAGGCGTCGTTCGCCTGGTTGCAGCCGATGATCGAGGAGGAGAAGAAGATCATCGGCGAGGACTGGTATCCCTACGGCATCGAGAAGAACCGGCCGACGCTCGAGGCGCTCTTGCAATACACCCACGAGCACGGGCTGACCGACCGGCGCTTGAAGATCGAGGAGATTTTCGCGCCGGCCACGCTGCGGGACATTCCGCTGAGCGAAGGGCAGCACGTTTAGCTGGTCGGCTTGATGTTGTCCGGGCGCGCCTGCAATTCGAGCGGAAACGGCGTCGGCTCCCAAAATTTTTCGAGCTTCCGGCTCTTTACGGCCCACAATTCGTTGTCCTTGAGATGCTGAGTCAAGCCAGCCCGATCGTTTGCTGCAAGCATTGGGTAAAGCGTCTCAGCAAACACTTCATAGGCCCCTGGTATGAAGGATTCATATTCGTTTTTAGCCTTCACAGCTTCGCAGAATTTCAGCGCCGAAGCGAAATCCCCTCGGGCGATATCGACGAAGACCTTGACGTATGGGCGTGCATCCAAGTGTTGGCCAGGGAATCGCTCCGCTACGTTGAACGCAACGAAATCGTCAAGGGTTTGCACTTGCCGCAGCATTGGCAACGCCAGACGTTCGATTTTTTCGCACATGATCTCGTGCCGGGAGAGATCACCGCCGTGCGACGGGGCCACGAGAGCCCCCCAAACACGGTCGAAGTATCCTGCAAGCGGTGAGCACAGGACATTGACCGTCCATTTCGGAGTGAGATACCAAACTCCGGTACCATCGACATGAATTCCACGCAGGACGTGACGGAGAGGCTTGATGACGAGGAACCGGCCGACCAGCGCAAGGTCGGGATTACGCTGGAGCAGCGGCTGTACGGCCTGCTTGACTTGCGCGACTGTTGCCATTCCGATGCTCCAGCTCAAATCTCGGTGCAGCATTGTTGATAATAAGAACACACGAACAATGAGTCACTCTGATCGCGTAGCGCACTACGAATTCCAGCGCCGTTTTCCGAAATTCTTATCGAAGCCTGAAGTTGGGAGCCGCGTCGCAGCGAAAGCACAGTGCAGCGTATGAGCTTCGGGGTACGGCGGACACGGAGCACCTGCGGTGTCCACCGTACACTTACCATGACATCCTCATTGCCTGCGCTTGTATACGGGTACTGTTGGCTTTATCTGAACAAGCACGACGCGTTCAGCCTGCTGAAAATTCCGGATTGCCGTCTGCGCGACTTCATACATTGATCGCAGGCTCCAGCGGGTCTCGCCGATCCTGAAATTATAGACACACACTGTCTTTTCGGGTGGCTCGTAGCCGTAGGCATCCAGCCTATGCGTATACTTCGCCCCGTATGGTGCAGGCTTCCCGTATTTTTCAGGATCTATCAGTTTTTCTCTGAAGTTATCCAGGACTCTATAATAAGACTCCTCGGCCTTGAGGTTCGGATCTTTCTTGTTGTCGATTATTTGCTTAAGCAGAAAGTGAGATTCCGAGCCAAACACCGCACCTCGCTTGTCCTCAGGAAGACGCTGATCCAAATGGCTCACGACCTCGTCTGTTAGATCTTGGAGGTACTCAAGATGTGGGCAGATCCTTTCGACTTCGTCACGATCGAGAACCCTGATTGCCCCGACATCAATTTTTTCTTTGTTGTCTTTGTCCTTGGAATATTCTCTCGCCCTGAATTTTTGATCTGGGCTGATTTCTTTGCGCGGTTCTTCTTTCGGCTTGACCCGGTATTCGATAACGGTTTGGTGGTCGGGGTCATTGAGGTCGGACAGTGCATCGAAAAGCCATAGCATCAGCCCAGATCGAGCGGCGCGGCGGGCTGAAGCAGAGGGTGGCTCCGCCGGCCCGGCAGTCGGTGTTTGGGGACCAACAGCGTTGGGCGGCGTGGGAGCGAGAATCGGAGCGTTTCCGTCGGATTTTTGACGAAACGCCAGTTGGGATTCTGGAGCTTCCAGGTGAGCGTTAGGTCCAGCACTGTCATCGGCAACGCTAGCGGATTGAAGCGCCGCGAGCCGCGTCAGCGGCGGCCTGCCACCACCGCGCGTCCATTGCCCGCCGTCGGAATGGCCCTTCGGAACGCGCGGCTGATTTGGATCGTATCCGTGTTGGCGATGATGAAATTCGGGATTGTCGTGGATTTCCGGGTTGTAGCGAAAAAGGCTCAAAGGCCACCTCACGTTCGTTCGCGACACGCCCGCATTCGGAGACCGGCCCTTTCGGGTTGGCCTTCGGATGCAGACACCAAGCCCCGCTCCGCCGAGTAAGCGTCCTTCGAAGACGCGCTCGACCGAGCAAGGCATCGCGTTCGTAGCGAGTGAGGAAAACGAAAGAAGGGTAATTCGAATTGGAGTGTGAACTCAGTGTTGAAAGTCAAAACTCCGAATTATTCAGCACGATCAAAATGATCCGGCATCATGATCGCGCCGCGCCGGAAAATTCCTGACTTGGCGATCAGAAATTTTTTTGAAAAGGAAAACTGACGCACTGATCACGCGCCGATGCTTGGCAGCTCTTTGTGAAGCGTGCGATTGAAGGACGTTCCGGGGCTTGTCGGTTTGATGTGATCCGCTAAATGCCAGGAGGGGGTACTCCGACCGCAGCGTCGGGAAGAAAGTTCATGCTGCGAAGCGACCGCACGAAGTCATCGTCGTCGTCGAACTCATCAAGCCACATGATACAGTCCTCGGCGTTGATCCTGATCCCGGCATCGGCAAGCTCGATGAAGTCCGGCGGCACCCAGGCCACCAGGTAGTCCACGTCTCTCTCGCCCGTCGTGCCGTCGTCGTACTCCTCGCGTCTGACATTTCGAACCCACCATACCCAGGTGTCGTATGGAGGGACGTTGTCGAAGTCGAAGAAACCTTTCGAATGCTTTTTCGCCACTCCATCACAGAGGTTGTCATTCGGGAAGTACGCAACGAGCCGACCCCCGCACAAGCCGGTCACGGCTGGCGGGTTACCTCTTGCGGAGTGCCACAGCCTCATTGATCGGCTGCTACACACCCCACGGACCTGATCCTCTGGGGAGATCAAAATAGTGGGTTCGCATGTCCGCAACGACGTTTCCGGATTCGATAACGAGCCGGAAGCGGTGCACCAGACGATTGCTTCCGTCAGGTTGCGAATGAAGCGCTGCTGATCACCAGCCCCGTCGAAGGCGGCACCCCTGTCGATCAATCGCACAATCGTCTTGGCCATTGTCGCTCCAACTCAAGTCCAAGCGCGGAGGTTGGCGATCATCGTTCGGTGAGCAGAGGCCAACGTCCGCGCCATGGCAGGCGGCGCTTGATCGCAGGTGCCCTGCCCACCGAACCTTTACAATAACTTCGGATGTCTTCGCTACCGTCCACTCGCGATCGAGGCGGGGCGGGGTTGTGCCTAAGTGCATTCCCATCCAGGCGGACAGATCCATGGCGTAGATGCCGGAGACGCAGAGGGAAGTCGATCCTTGAGTTGTTTCAATCCCTGATTTCGCCAAAAGAATTGCTCATCACCGGACTGCTCAAATCTCGTTGCATACCAATTGCCCCACTGCTCCATCAGATTTTTGGTTCCACCGATGTCTTGAAAATTCTTCACAACTTGGTCTGCGTACACGGGATCGTTCTCTATTCGCTGCGCCCATGGCTTAGCCTCCATGGCCTGTTTCCAATCCAAGGCTTTGCTGAAGTCACTACTGCTCTTCCCTGTAGGAAAGGGAGGTGGCATCGGCTGCTTTTTTGCCCCCAGCGTTTCCATCCCGAACTCGAAACCCGGCTTGATGGCTTCAATGAATGGTCCGAGGTACTGTGCTGGCGTGACGCTCGGCTGACCGGGCACGTCGAATGAATCCGTCGGCACCTGGGCTTGATTGGCCCCGCGCGCCGTGCCGATCGGGTTGGTCTGAAGCAATTGCGAGAGCACCGGCGAATTGGCTTGCGCGCGATCGCGAGCGGATAGAAAAGCGGCGAGCGGCGAGCGGCGAGCGGCGAGCGGCGAGCGGCGATGGCGGCATGCTGCCGCTGGCTCCGGGCGTCCACTGGAATTCGCGATTGTCGTGGATTTCGGGGATGTATCGGAAAAGGCTCAAAGCGGCACCTCACGTTTGTTCGCGACCCGCCCGACAATCGGAGACCCTCAGAGGTGGTCCCCGATTGCAGGCATCACTCCCCGTTCAGCCAGCCGTCGTCCTTGGAAGACGCCCTCGACCGAGCAAGGCATCGCGTTCGTACCGGGCGGTGAAAACAAAAGAAGGGTAATTCGAATTGGAGTGTGAACTCAGTGTTGAAAGTCAGAACGATGATTTGTTCAGCGCGATCATCACGCTCTACTGACATCATCAGACCGCGTCGGAAGCTTCCCGACTCGGCGATCGAACTTTTTTTTGGAAAAGAAAAACTGACCCGCAGATCACGCGCCGATCTTGGCTCTCTGTGAAGTGTGCGACCAGAGGACAGCCCGCGCTTTCGCACCTCGTCTCGTGCAGTCATGCAGGCGTGCGTCATCCGCCCCTTCAGAGCAGGCGCGGGGCGGGCGCCTTCTGTCTTTTCTCCCTCGGGCATGAGGGAGCGGAGCGCCGGAACGGCGCATAGCAACGTTGGGCACCTCACGAAGGCGCCCGCCCGCTGCGTTACCAGCAGGCGCGCCTTCCGGCGCTCCACCGCGGCGATTTTTTACACAGCCACCGCACTTCTTGGCCTGGACCGGAGACCTTTGATCTCACGTTATCCGAGCGGCATTTGCGCCGCCGTTCATCCAGACCCGTGCAGCCATCTAAGGCGGCCCCCTCAGCGGGGGCGGACGATGACCGCGCCTCCCGGTCCGTGGTTACGAGCCACGGATGCGGGCGCCGCACCCTGCTCCGCCAACTAGACGTCCCTAGAAGACGCCCTCAGTTGAGCAAGGCATGGCGTTCGTACAGGGCCGGGAGAAGAAAAGAAGGGTTATTCGAATTGGAGTGTGAACTCAGTGTTGAAACTGCGTTTCCACAAATTGCACAGTCGAATCAATGTCTTCCGTAGCCCCCATCGGGCTGCTGCGAAGCCGCCAGCCAGGCAACGCAAAAATTTTTTCGAAAAATTTGATGTCGAAGTCGCAACCGCGCTCGTGTAAGCCGCTCGCGCTTGCAACGTCAATCAACGCTCGCCCTGGGAAAACGTTGCAGGGTCTGTCAACGCTGGTACTGAGAAATTGGCCGCCGGATTACGAGCTGCTCATCCGCCGAGGTGAGAGTGGTCCTTCGGTGACGTTGGACTGCCGGCGGCCGCTGCCATGAACGCGTGCCCGCCAGAGCACAGCCGCGCACCTTTCATGTTGTTAGGAAAGCGAGGGGGGAAGCTTACTGCGAATTTCGATGTGAATTCAGTGTTGAAAGTCGAAACGCCGAGATTGTTGTGCGAAATCAGCGGCAATAGGATCGTTGGATTAATTTGGGGAGAGGGAACACATGCGCAATGTCGTGCTGCTGGCCGGCTTGGCAATCTTGGGAAGTCTTCACGTCGCGCAGGCCCAACCCAAGCCCAAGGATGACCTGGGATGCATCAGACTTGGGTACGCCTGTTTATCAATAAGAGAATGCCTAATCTGGGATCGAGCTGATCCAAATGACACCGGGCGAATCAGAAGCGGGGACGGACGAAAGGTGGCGGACGGTGGATCGGCATGTGCTGTAAATCACGACAACGTCGCTCACACCAATATTTACAAGAAGGCTTGGGACCGGGACACCAGGGGCTGTCTCGACGCGGGATACCTGCGAGCATCCCAGATGGCGATCGCGAATGCGTGCGGTCGCAAAAAGCCGCGTCGAAAATCCTGATCGCGATTTTTTCGCGGGCCTCTTGCGGCTGGGGCGGCGCCTGACGCGCCCACAAAACCTAGCGGCTGGACTTCGCGAGCGCGCCGGCGCGAAGCTTGGCGATGGCCAAGGACGGTCTCAGACGCTTGCCGGATCATGTCGTGCCGCCGTTGCTGCGGGCGCTGGAAAGCCTGCCGGCGCCGGGCGGCAAGCTGATCCTGCGACGGGCCGAATATTCACGGATGCCAGGACACGACCAGC
>JACXTT010007348.1_pt1 | contig 15526 bp, 15 predicted proteins | sample 9270951 | NCBI WGS metagenome assembly JACXTT01 (sample SAMN15532306, study PRJNA645909) | rock metagenome | isolation source: weathered quartz diorite | place: Puerto Rico | collected 2017-06-21 | reverse complement strand
GACGCCTTATGGGACCCCGCCAGCCGGAACGAGTACCTGGGCGAACCCTTGGCGCACGAAGGGCCTTGGAGGCCCACCGTCCTCCAAGGCCCTGTTTTTAGTGGTTGCGGGGGCTGGATTTGAACCAGCGACCTCTGGGTTATGAGTTGTCTGGAGCCTTGTCGGTAACCCTCTGATCTCGCGGCATTTGATAAGACAGAACGCAGGGTTGACCCCTCCCCGTTTTTGTCGGTTGTACCTGACGTTTGCCGGTCTTTGAGGGTGGTGCAGGAGCAAAACGGGAGCAGATGACCTGTGGGTTTTTCAGGCTACGCGGTCGCTAGATTGCGACCCGGGGGGACCCAAGCTTCGAACTCCGACCCCACGACGGCCCGATGGGCGGTTACTCGGCATTGTGTGACCAAGAATTTTTTCGACGTCAGTGAACCAGCAGCGCCGTCAGTGAAGCACGGGGGACTCTCACGTAGGGCTATTGCTTCTTGGCCCCGACGAAGGGAATCTCGAAGCTGTCCTCTAGTTTCTCTGCGGAGGGGACGAATTTGAGGACCTCGATCCAGCGATCATTGCCCACGGCCTTGACTTCCAGGATGACGCTGGACCCGTCCTTCGATGCGCGATCAAAAGCGAATGCCACAGTGTTCACGGCCCCCATTCTGAGCAATGGGTCTAAGTACTCGTCTGCGGGCTGATCGTACGCGGCGGCGAGAAGTCCATTGATCTTGACCCGAAGACGGTTCCCGCTGGGATATGCTCTCATGCGCACGCTCTCGTACCCGTCTCTAGCAAGGGTGGCTTCCCGCCCCCCTTGAACTCCCCGCCGCTCCGAGGACTTGTCAGGTGCTCTGATCGCTGCCACCAGCTGGGCCAGATCTTGGGCCTTCGTCTCCAGAGTTGTGACAGCATCCTTCGCTTCCGCGATCTTTCGATCAGCTACGGCCTGGTCACCGCGCGCTTTCGCTGCCTCCGCCTCCTCCACCGAAGTGGAAAGCCTCTTAATCTCTGCGTCATACTTATCGAACCCTTCCTTACACCGGAGAAAATCGGAGCTTGATCCTCCGACCACAATGCAGCAGGCTTTCAGGTTCAGGGCCACCTCCTGCGAACGATCCGCGAGATCTTGAACCTTCTGCCTCCCGATTGCGAACTCCCCCTTCGCCTTGATGACGTTCAACTTCGTCCCCAGGCTGACGGAGCTCTGCTGGAAGAGGCCTTCACACGGATTCATTCGGAGCTCGAGGAGTTGATACCCCAGGTAAACTACCACTAGAAGCACAAGCACCAGCGCTACGGTCTTAACCGTTCTACCCAACTAGGTTACCTCACCGCGGGCCATGCCGACAACCGACTAGGGAACCCACGTGATCAAGCTGTCGAGGCCTTTCCGAACCTCCGGAAGACCGGCACCCGCGACACCGATTGTCCGGCGCAGGTTAAGTCCGAGCTTGATCGCGGTTTTCTCCTCCCAGAATCGATTCTGTGCCGCCTGGTTCAGAAACTCCTTCACCCACAACGCAGCGAGGTGGGGTGGCACGCTCGAAAGGTCCTGCCGCAGATAGTGGCCAGCTGCCAACTCAGCGCCTTCGCCCTGTCCTAGCGGTCTCGTGGCCGCAAGGATATACGGCCCATCCCGATTGTTCCCCGGGATGTTCCTCAGGAGGCTTCGGGCGCGAGCGTAGTCGTAGTTGTCGAGCGCCCAAGCTGCCAACGGCTGCTGAGTCGGCGCACTCCTCACGGGCAGGTAAAGGATATTCAGCTCGCTTCGTGGTACGTATTGTTCAAGACTCATGACATCAGGAACCAGCGCTAGATACGACTCCACCGTCTTCATGTATCGTTCGCGAGTAGCGTCAGCGGGACTGGAGCCAAAGAGCAAATAACTGTATAGACCGTATCCCGAATCCTCGGACGATCCTGGCTGGAGAAGACCCCGGGCAGTCTCGCGTGATACAGTGCTGCCTAGATCGCGTTTCTCAGCGTCGCGACGAACAACCAGGCGAACCATGCATTCACTCTGCGAACCTGCTGAGTCGGTAACGTTCACGGTCGCTACAAACGTTCCAGGACGTAAGCCGGTAAGGTTCCACCGTGCTTCCAAACCCCTACCCTCTACCCGGCCCGCGGTAGCCGTCCAGCGGTACTGAAGCGATCTATTGTCGGCCGACAACGCCCAGGTCTTGAGCCCCACATCAGCCGCCCCTAATCCGACCGTCGGGCGCTCGATGCTGCACGTCACCGCTAGCCCTTCGCCTTCTGCGGCCGCTGACCCGGCTGGGGTGCCACCCAAGCAAATGCCGACTATAAGGCCAAAGACCGACGTGTTTGCTCCGCGTCGTCGTCGGATCACTGCGGGGGATGGCCCTTCCGAAATCGCGCACTGATCCACTTGCAGCCGAGGACGACCGCGGCGCAAGCTCCCACCACAACCATTGTCTCCGCAGCGTTCAACGGCGTGTCCGGTGTGGCAATGTAGACGAGGATCCATACTGCAAGCGCGAGCACCACCGTCGCCACGAACGTCCCACCAGCCAGCTTCATCGCCCGCCCAGCTTAACCAGGGGGAGCACTCCATCCAGCTCCCCTTTCATCACAGGATGCTGGTTTCCGCCAACCGCCCGCGACTGTCGTGCCACCTGCTCCTCAAGGTACTGGTATAGCTCCTGAACTGTCACCACCCCATCGCGGTCCAGGTCGGCAGCGCCGCGGAGCCCCTGGATCAGATAGTAGCTGAACACTCCGTGTCCGAGTTCCGGGAGTTCTAAAGAGACCTCGGAAGCGCGTGACGCCGTGACAATTGCACGCCCCTTGGATCGGGTCAGACGCTCGAGAAATATGTCGTCCACCCGCGTGTTGCGGGTGCGCCTCGACGAGAATGTCCGACCTCCGGCGGCCCCGCTGTAGCATGAATCAAGGAATACAACGACCTGGTCGGCCTCGATCCGCTCGAAGATCGTCTGGAACTCGTCCATCGGCAACCCGGTCGAGTACAGGTCGTTCGGGTCCGCGTCGCTGGGAACCAAGTACTTGGCGAGCCCGTCCGACTCGACACCCCGCGGATCCACTTCCGGTGCCCCATGTCCCGCGAAGAAAATGAGCACGAGGTCGTCCTTCTTTGCCGATCGCGCAAGGAACGTTCCGAGGGCCCATTTCACTTCGCGGAGAGTGGGCTTCTTGCTGGTCGTGTCGGTCAGCAGGAGGACGTTGTCCTTCTTGAAACCGGCCGTGGTCACCAGCACTTGATACAGGGCCTCGGCATCTGCTGAGGCGAACTGCAGTTTGGGGATGGTGGAGTTCTCATACCGCCCTACTCCGATGACCACGGCCCAGCGCTCGCGATTGCGGCTCGGCACAACAGGGTTGACGGTCGGAGCTGGTGGTGGACGCTCGAACGTGACGGTGCGAACCTCCTGACGGACCGTCCCATCTATCTCGTTCGCTCTGACCACGACCGTGTTGCTCCCCTCTCGGAGCTTCACTGGGGCGGTGATTCCAACGGACTTCGTGGGCTTTCGCTCCACCTCTTTGAATACCTCGGCCCCGTTCAGGATCACGCTCACCGCAGCCACTCCTTTGCCCGAGGTGACCTCGGCTGCAACAAGGGCCGCGGAGTCGCTGACCGTGGATCGATCCTCGGGATGGCGGAACTGAATTGTGAGGGGAACAAGGCGATTGTACTGGACCGTCCGAACTTCCTGGTGGCTCACTCCGTCAGCATCCGTGGCGGTGATCACGAGTGTATTCTGTCCCTCGCGAAGCTTGAGCAGCTGGTTGAGCGCCACGGTCTGCTGCAGTGCGCGATCCTCGAGTCGTGCGGTTTCCACGCCGTTGAGCGTGACCAGAACACGGCGGACACCCTTGCCCCCGGACACCATGCCGGCCAGGGCGATACTCTCTTGGTCCACCTGCAGCTGGTCGCGAGGGGAAGACACCACGATCTGGAACGGCGCACTCGTGGCCGCAGTCGGAGGGACGGTCGGGGCAGTGTGGGGCGTCACGGTGACCGGAGGGGTGCCGGGAGCGCTATCGCGAAAGAGGACACGCGTTTCCTGGCGAGTGTTGCCGTCCGAGTCGATAGCCGTGACGACCAGGACATTCTTCCCAAGTCTGAGCGTCACCGGGATGCTCAGCGGCATTTCCGGCACGGGGGCGTTGCGCTCATCGCGAGCGAACAGTTCCGCGCCGTTAAGGGAGACGGTAACTCTCGAAAGGCCTCGGCCGGATCTGACTGCGCCGACGGCGGTGATGTCCTGCAGAGTGAGCCGTGCTTGATCCTTCGGCTCGTCCAGCACGATCTGCAGTGGCGCAGGGCCCTTGCGCCCGACTGTCACGGTCTCCGCATTCAAGCCTTCCTGATTAAGAGCTTCCATCCTGACGATCAGCCGCGCTTCGGGCGCGTACCACGTCGTCCAGGTCCAGGATTGAGGTCCAGGCACATTCACAGTGTTGCGCCCGATGACACCCGCCGTCTCGAGGTCAGCGCGGTAAGTGATTCGGAACGCCTTGAAGGTGCCAGCGACGACGTGGACATCCTCATAGGCCTTGACCTCCCAGAGCAGCCGCACGCCGATCCCTTCTGGATGATCTCGATTGATGAGGACCGCTCGATATGTGACTCCCCATTTCCCCACCACGAGTGGCCAGGGTAGGGCGGGCGTTGGCGACACGCTCCACTCAACCCGCCCATCCTTTTCGACCTTCGAGACGACGAGGTCCTTCGTGAGAGAGATGCGACGGGTCGGGCTCGCCGCGAAGACGTAGGCGTCCTTCTCGATTCGAACAAGGTCGTACACCCCATCCTTCAGGATCCACTGGTCGCCCACGGCGTAGCTGGGACGCTCGGGCGGTGGGGCTTGCGCGAACACGGAGCCAGCTGCCGTCATCAGGCACACCCAGGCGCAGAAACCTAGGAGTACCGTTCGAGCACACGAACGGGTGCCGCTGGCAGCCGTGAAATCGGGAGCAAGGGACCCGACAGGAGGTAGCAACATCCCGTGGCAGAGTCCGCGACTCAGCACCTATTTCAAGAGTCCGGGACTCAGCACCTCCTCGACGACGGACGTGCGACGGGTAACTCTCAGGCTAAGGAGCGGATGCCCCGAATGTCAACTTTGGTATGTCCTTACAGTGGGTGGAATTGGCGCGATGCGACAATACCTTACTCACCATCCCGCCGTCGGGGCGTTGGTCTTTTCTCCCGAGTGGGATCGCCGGCCAACGCCCATCCCTGCGTCGATTTCGCGCGCCTTCTCAAGAACTCGTCGAGCAGCGACGTCTGAGCCTGCTTCTCTGTGACCAAATGAGGAATGCTGGACTCGGCGCTCACGCGGGGCGCTTCGCTCAAGGGTTTCAACTCTGCCGTATAGTCACAAGGCCCGATCTCGAGCATCGTGCAGAAGACGCACCCCCCACGCGGTCGGGCGAGATGCCCGGTCAGTGCATTGAATGTCACGCCGCCAGATCGGGCCTCCTGAACCAACTGGGCAAGGACCTGCGACCGTGCCCGGGCGAAGCTGGCCGGATCCCCGGTGATGTGTGGTGAGAAGATCACCCGCGCATCGATCACCTGTCCGTCCTTGGTTTCCCCGTACCTGAGCCTGACCGTTCTCTTCAAGAGGTCTTCAATGCGTTCGCCCACTTCGGGTTTGCCTTCACTGAAGTGCCCCTCCATCTCCCCGAGGAATGCGTCCGTGGTGGCCTGGCTGAAGATCATAAGCACCGTCGGAAGGCTCTGAAACAGCTGGCGCAAGAAGTACCGGCGATGATGGAAACACTCGTTGACGATACCTGCTTGCTCACCGTTAGTCATCGGCGGCATTGCCGGATCCGTCGGGTCACGCTTGGTGATCCACTTGGCCGATGGGCAGGCCACCATGTTGCCGTACGAAAGATCCTCACCGACGGACAGCCGATGCTTGCTCCACTTCATCTCGGTCGCGAGGTCTTCCAGGAGGGACTGGTACCCCTCGTACATAGAAAGCTGTGCCAATTCGACGTGGATCGTACGGAGTCCTTTCGCGTCATTCGGGACGCTCAGCTCGAAATCGCCGAACGGCGTGTCCTGAGGACCTCCACCGTACTTGAGATAGTCCGCCATGGGAATATCGAGTTTAGCGGTGGTCCGGTAGCGGAAATAGTGAGCGTATTGCTGGTAGTCGTCGAAGAGCGGGTTGATCGCATTGCGGCTCGCGTTCCACCAGCCGGGAAGGTTCGGGTTGATGCCGACCGTCATGATCGGGGCCTTGCGGCATCCGCTCAGCATCTCCGGCACCAGCGGCGCCCGGCCAAGGTACTGGGTCGGCTCGACGATCCCTGGACGCGGTGGAGGTCCGGCGGTCTCGTAGTCGTAGCTATGATAAGTGCCCCACTTGCGGAAATAGCTGCAGGGATGTGGCGCCCGGATGGGCTCCTGCGCCGTGCGTTGAGCATTGCATGGCATCAACTCGTAGACGAGCTCGATCTCGACGGGTAGCCGACTGTCGGACATCACTACGCTCACTTTGCGGCCATCACCGCCCACGATACGATCGCGCTCTCGACCGACGTCCAGTATCCATAGCGCTCGTAGATCTGCGCCGCGTGCTTTCGCTGTTCAGCCGGGCTGAGGTGCCCGTCGATCTGTGGATCCGACGCGTTCCTGATCGCGAACCACGCCGGTGCCTTGTCCGACATCTCGGAACAGACGAGCCCAAGTACTGCATCTCCCATCTCGACCGCCGCGCCGAACCGTTGCAGGCCGTAGATGTTGGTCGTCGTGTCGTATGCGAAGAAGTCGGTTGTAACGATTGCCGGGCGAGGGACCGCCCTCGTCGGCCGACAGTAGATGATCGGCGTTCGCTTAGCCGGGGGTAGCCGATCTGCGTTTGCCGGTAGGAGCCGTCCCGCCGCATTCGCGAACCATCGCGTTGGGACGGCCGCCTTGGTCGTGTACGACTTCCGGTTAAAGGGTGATCGGCCGAAGGTCCGCCGACAATCGAACATCACGGATCGACCTACAACCACGTCACCCAGCTTGACAGGGGCTCCGATCGCGCCAGCGGTGCCGGTCGTGATCACGAGCTTAGCTCCTGTCTCGTCGATGAGCTGTTGCCACAGATCCTTGATGGGAAGCTTCCCGCCGTCTTGACTCAGATGAAGATCGGACTTGAAGCAGAGGACCGTCTTGGACCCGATGCGGGTCAGGAAATAGAGTCCAAGTCGCTTCGACTGCAGAGCGGGCGCGCCCTTCTTGATTCTCGGGACGTAGTACGATGCGTAACGTCGCCGGTATGCATACCAATCTCGATCACTCCGGTAGCCGGGCGTGAGCACGTCGGACAGTGCGTGGCCCTCCGCCACCGTCCAGGTGGCGACGAGGCAGTCGGCCTTCGGCAGCATCGCCTCCGGTCGGGGACGCCGCCGCATCGGCGCCGGGCGCGGAGCATTTGCTTTCGGCCATGGGATGGGCTGCAGGGAGACGCTCGACATCACGGCCGCTTGTGGAATCGTCCAGGCAGCGTAGGTGGCCGGATCATCGGGGTTGAACTCGATGATGTGCCGGGCTAGCTCGACGTCATTCCTCGGCAAGCGCATGGGGACCCTCCCCTCACTCTACGATTTCCCGTCGGTCAGCCGCCGGCGCGCTTCACGGTGGCATCCCCGCTCCGGGGAAGAGCACACGTGAGGCTCGGCAAGTCGGCCGTCAGGCCCGACACACGTCTGTGTGTACACGCACCAATAGGCGTCGTCGCGCGTCGAGGGGACGCCTTGAGTGTCCCCGCCCAGGGTGAACTGCCACTTCCAGCGCAGCGCCGGACAGAGGTTCGGGTGGCTCGTGTCGAACCGTACCGACTGCTTCATCTGGCCTCGGCTTCCGGCGACAACGGATCGAGCCCGACGGCCTGCAGAATCGCACGCTCGGCGGCGACCTGCGCAACCTGGATCTTATGGGCATTCTGGCCCAGACTCTTCGCTGGCTTCACTGCTGCCTGGGCAGCGCGTCTCGCAACCGTCGCCGTTACCTTCTGACCCGTCAGGACAGTCTCCGCCTCCTTGGCCCGCCACGGGACCGGCGCGACGTGACCGAGCACCACACGCGCTTGAGCCACGTGGCCGCCGCTCTGTCTCAAGACTACAGCCGCCGTCGCGAGAGGCCAATCGAAGCCGTGCTTTTGCCGGACTTCATAGTAGGCAGCGGCGACCGGCCCGGGGGGCGGCACGAGGACCTCCGTAAGTACTTCCTTCGGTCGCAGATCGTGTTCGCGCTCCGTGTCGGTCTTCGGCGTGCGGTAGAAGTGCTCGAGGGCGACCTCACGTCCGCCGGTCGGTCCGGCCAGTCGCACGACGGCGCCGAACGCGATGAGCGTCGGGGCGATTGTCGAGGGACTGACAAAATACGCTGGTCCGCCGTTGCCGAGCACGGCGTGATATCGGTTGTCACCCTTGAGAACCAGCGATCCGCCGCGCGGATCGAGGCCAAGCAGGCCGTACCCGTTGCGAAAGTACCAGCACCGAGGACGTTGACAGAGATTCCCACCAAGAGTAGCCCGATTGCGGATTTGGGGACTGGCGGCATCGCCGATAGCCAATGCCAGCATCGGATAGTACCGCGCCACTATCGGATGCTTCGCGAGTTCATCCAGCGTGACGAGGGCCCCGATCGTCAAGCCGTTCCCGGCCTTGTAAGTGATGCTCGATAGGCCCGAGAGCTTCTTGATGTTGACGACGCGCCGAGGCGTGATTACGTAGTCCTTCATTAGCGCCACAAGGTCCGTACCACCCGCGAGCAACTCGGTGTCGCCCCACTTCGGGGCCAGGAGCGCAACCGCCTCCTTTACCGTTGCCGGGCTCGCGTACTCGAAGGATCTCATGAGGTAGGTGCCACGAGAGCCCCAAGAACCCGATCAGGTGTCAGAGGCAACGACGGGACTCTCACGCCGATCGCGTTGGCCACCGCATTCGAGATCGCCGCGCCAGGTGAAATCACTGCCGGTTCTCCGCACCCGATGATTCCGCGCTCGTCGTACCCTTTGCCCGACATCAAGTGCACGACGAGCTCGCCGATGTCGCCGATGCCGCATAGCCGATAGAATTCGATATTGGGGTTCAGCATCCGCCCGAGGTGCTGGTCCATGATCTTCTCTTCGTACAGTGCGTAGCCGATTCCCATGATCAAACAGCCGTATACCTGGCTCATCGTGGTCTTCCGATCGATGACCAGGCCACAGTCCTGGACAGCGACAATCTTGTTGATGGCCACGACACCCGTGCCGGTGTCCACCGACACTTCGGCCATCTGCACGCCCCCTACCCCGACGTCGGTCAGCTGGCCTTCGCCTGGATTCCTGCCGCGGACGGTCAGCGGCAATGCCCCGAGCTTCGAACACGCCTCCCGCCAGCCCAGCCGCGGCCCACCCCCCTTCACCTGGATGGCGCCGCCGGCGGCTTCTAATCGATCTGGAGTCGTCCCCAACGCTGGAGCGACCTTGTCGAACAGCTGAGACAGCGCGTCGACGGCGGCTCGGCGCACTGCGGACCCCGCCCCGCCGACGGTCCCGCTCCCGCCGGAGCCCGCCGACGTCGGATACGTGCTGTTCCCGATTGCAACCGTGATCGCTTCGACGGAAAGCCCCAGGGTCTCGGCAGCCACGACCGCCATCACAGTCCGGGTGCCGGTTCCGATGTCCTGCGTGGCCGCCTTCAGGGCCAGCGACCCGTCGGGGTGGATCATGAGGTCACACTGGAAGTCGTGGGCCTTTCCGGTCCAGGCGTGCATGGAGACACCCAGCCCGCGCCGGATCACGCCCCGCGACATCGTGCCGCGCGGCTTCCAAGCTTTCGTCCAGCCCATCAACTCGTCGGCGATCTCGAGCTCTTCGCGGTAGACATCGGCCCGCGCCGGCAGCAGGGGAAGATTCTGCCGGAGCAGCTTCAACGGATCCATGTGGAGCTTCGCGGCAAGATCGTCGAGAGCAGACATGGTCAGCATGCATGCCTGCGGATGGTGCGGTCCTCGCATCGACCGTGCGCTGCCAATGTTGTTGACGATCTGCGTGTGCTGTCGGTGCTGGTTCGGGATCGCGAACAGGTAGGGCAGCGGTGGTTCGCCACCGCCACCGATCCCGCCAGTGCTCCAGCTTGTGGATTCCCATGCCGTCAACGTGCCGTCCTTCGTAGCTCCCACCTTGACGCGCGCGTGCGCGGACGGGCGGCATCCGGCCACTTCCTGCTCCGCCCGTCGGTCAAGCATGAGCTTCACGGGCGCCCCCGTCATCTTGGACAGGTGTGCCGCGGCCAGGCCCCACCGGTCGGGGGCCAGCTTGGCGCCGTATCCCCCTCCAACGTATTCCGTCACCGCCTGGATCTTGCTCTGCGGAACCCCGAGCGCCTGGGCCAACTGCTCGGGGACGCCCGCGACGGCCTGGGTCGAGATGTGGATCCGCAGGCTGTCCGGGGTCCAGGCCACCACACTGCCGTGCGCCTCCAGGCAACAGTGCGTGATGACGGGCACGTCGTACTGACCCTCGTGGACTACACCGGCCGTGCTGAAGGCCTTCGCCGGATCTCCGACCACCTCTGGGTCCATGGGTTTTCGGTACGCCGCGGGAGCTGTGGCTGGATCATCAACTACCAGATGAGGCAGCGGCTGGTAGTCGACCTTGACCGCTCGCATCGCCATCTCGGCCGCGTGCTCATCCTCGGCCACCACGGCGACGACCGCATCGCTTGCCCAAAAGATCTCGGTGCCTTTGGGCTGGATGACGTACGCGGCCTTGAAGCCCGGCGTCTTTTCGGCTCCCTTCGTATCGATGCGCCGCACCCGCGCGTGGGCGTGCGGACACTGCACGAGCCGTGCGTACAGCATCCCGGGAACGTTGATGTCATACGTGTACTTCGCTCTACCCGAGACCTTGTCCGCCCCGTCGACCCGGGGGATGTCGCTGCCGATCAGCCTGCGCTGACCGGCGGCGGGCCAGTCGTACGCCGCCACGGCCTACTTCCCCCGCCGCGGCCGACGGGTCCCCCCCCGACGACGCGCCTGAGCTTCCGCGGCGACCGCGGCGACGGCTTTCTGGATTCCCGCATACGTACCGCAGCGGCATAGGTTGCCGCTCATGCCCTTCAAGATCTCGTCCGCCGTCGGATGCGGGTTCTCGAGCAAGAACCCCTTGCAGGACATGACGAAACCCGGCGTGCAGAACCCGAATTGCATTGCGTCGTTCGCGATGAAGGCTCGCTGGACCGGATCGAGGCTGCCATTGCTGCCGAGCGACTCGATCGTCGTGATCTGAGAGTCCTGGACGTCGATGGCGAGCAAGGCGCACGCGTACGCTCGCCGACCGTCCACCAGCACGGTGCAGGCTCCGCAGGTCGCTCGGTCGCACACCCGCTTCGCTCCGGTCAGGTCCCATAATTCGCGCATCGCATCGAGCAACGTCACGCAGGGCTCGACCGTGGCGGTGTAGTGCTTCCCGTTGATCAGCAACTGGATGGGAGTCTTGCCCGGCCCCACGATCGGCACCCCCTGTCTGCGGGCAGGCATCAGCGGGGCCGCGGGGCGCGCGGACGCGTGTGCCGGCTAGTGAGGCACACCATGGTAGAAGAAGCACCCTGGACGCCACCGAGGCCGGACGAGCAACTCATCCCACGCCTCCCGCGGACCGGACATTGACGCGACGGCACGGCAACCCCAGTCTAGGCACCAGTAGGACTCTCTGTCAAAAAACGCCGGCTTCCATCAAACGGACATGTTCCTCACGAGGCTTGGCCTTGGCATCCCGCGGCTCTATGATTGCGGGGATACACGGCCGACCATGGAGACTGAGACGCCCGCAGACGGGAACTCACTCGATTGAACTACGACGAGACCGCCAACGGCCGAGAGATCCATCTGGCGCTGAACGAGGAGTTCGACGTTTCCCTGTCGGAAACGCGGACCGCCGGCTACCGCTGGACTGCAGCAAGCCAAGGTGAACCTGTCTGTCGCATGCTCCGAGACACCGGGAGCGTGCGAGTTTCTCGACACGGCGGGAGCACCACACACCGGTGGCGCTTCCGCTGCGTGTCCGCAGGGTCCGGACGGATCGAGTTCCGATACGAGCGCCCCTGGGAGCGGTCAGTCGCCGCGAAGACCTTTATCCTGAAGGTTTCCGTCCGCCCCTGACAGCAGATCCTCTACTTCCTCCTCTTTCTCGTCCGCTTTGCCTTGTTGCGCCCCTTGCTGGACGGTGTCGCGACGAGCCGGATGGTCCAGAAGTCATCCGCGAGGTTCGATTCGAGGAGGTACTGGTAAGGCATGGTGAAGTAACCCTTCATGCCCCAGCCGGTCCCCCACGAGTTCCGCACGATGAACCATTGGTTCTGGTCGTCATAACCCACTGCCATCACCGCGTGCCCACCTACGGTCTGCTCACCGGATTTCGGCATCGCCGCGTGCCCGCTTCTCGCGACTTGCGGGCTCTCGAAGCTTTCATAGACCGTGAAGCCGAACACGAATGGGTAGCCAGAGGCCAGACAGCCCTTCATCTGATTAAGTGTCTGGCTCACCCGTTGGTAGAGCATCACCTTGCTTTTGACCGCATCCCGATACGCCGCCGATGACGGCTTGTCCCGGAAGTCGTTGATGTTATATGGCCACTCGGTCTCAGGACAGGCGCCCATCTTCGCCACGACCTTCATGCCGTCCCGGATCTGCGCGCCGCTGTCGGAATTCACCGTCCCCTCGAGGGCGCGCTCGTTGTAGTAGATGAAAAGCCGAGACGGCGTGAAGCTCGTGGCACGCTGCTTCTTTTGCTCGAACTCCATCGCGCTGCCGATCGCGTTCGCTGTGCAACTCCCCAGCTGGCCCTGATCGTAGACCGGCGGGCATCCCTTGCGCAGGTCGACGCTCGCCGGGAGCGCCGCCAGGAACTCGGGAGGAGCCGCGTACATCTGGTCACGGTGGTCGGGCAGGTCCGGAATCCATCCGTACCGTTGCACTTTTATCGCCATGGTCGTGCTCCTTTCATCCCGCTCTATTCCCTACGACAGCGCCCAGTGTCACAGCTTCTCCACCACGTCACCGACAGTTTCCCTGAATCCTTCCTGCGCACCGCCGATGCTGATCAGAGCCTTGGCGGCGGGGTTCACGCCTGATGCGGCAAAGTTCGGTTGGACCACGACAATCGCGGCCTTGCGGATCAGAACCTTCCGGCCATCCAGCGCCGTCAACTCGACAAAGTCGCCCATCAGGTCCTCCTCCAGAGGTACTCGTCACGCGATGACATTCAACCCCTGCCGATACCCCTCCGCGGCGCTCACGATCGTCAGCTGTTCTCCACGGGGCCAACTCCCAGGCGCGGCGAACGCCACGTGACACCACTGCCCGAACTCGTAGATGACTTGATCCGCCTGGATTCCCGCCGCGACGATCGCGCGGCACACGATGAGCGGCGGACCAACCCCGGGGCACAGGATGTCCGCAGCCAAGCCCTGCATATGCATGCTGTTGCTCGCGCCCCCGATCGCGGCATTGAGAGCGCTACACCGGTAGCCACTGTTGATGTGGATCGGCTTGCCGCCGAGCACCGCTCGCACCTGCTCGAGCCCCTCGGCCAGCGTCTTCAGATTCGACACGATCTCGGGAGGTGGCGTGTTGTCGATGCCCGAGCGCGCCGCAACCTCCGATGCAACAAGCTCCTCCAGCGAGAAGTGCTCGGTCAGCTGCATCTGAACTAGGTTCGCACCCGTGGGCGCTCGGCATCGACGGCGGCTTTCCAATGAAACAGGTCCGGATACTTCCTCCCGGCCAACTGCGGATTCGTCGTCATCAACTGACTTGCCGCCAGGTCGAACGACGCCTCCAAACCATTCCTCGGCTGGGGAACGACGCCGCCTCCGAGGGCTGTCTGAGCTGGGATGGGATCCGCTGGGGCCGTCGGAACATCTGCCCGCACCGAATTCCCGAGGGTTACCGAAACGCTGGCAATACCTTGGGTCCGGCGCGTCTCGACGTCATCGGAATACGGCGTTCCCGGGGTGAATCGCTCGGCCAGAAACTGGAGGACCGAGGTATGGTCCAAGAGCTCGTGACTGACCGAGCCCGCCTTTACCAGCGGGGACACGATGACGGCGGGGATCCGCGGCCCCAGGCTCTTGAACGCGTGAGGGGGGGTGCCTTTCGTGTCGTAGGTCACACTCATCGGCGGCGGCACGTGATCATAGAATCCGCCGTGTTCGTCGTAGTAGTAGAGCATCACCGTCCTAGACCACCGCTCGGGGTTCACGGTGGCGGCCTGATACACCCGGCGCAGGAACTCTTCGCCCCAGCCGATGGCCAGCGGGGGATGGTTGTCGTTGGGATGATCTGGCCCGATGTGCGGCGCATCATTGTACGACGGTTCGACGATGACGACCTGCGGCCCGTCGTCGATCGACTCCACCTGCATGTCGTGAAAGTAATCCTCGATGTCACGGAAATTGGTGCCGAGCACGTGCTTCCACGCCCGCGGATACAGGGAGAAGAACGAGAGTCCGTCGTGGTATACCCGCCAGCGCACATTCGCCCGATCGAGCCAGTCGAGGATGATGTCGTCGCTGGGGATCAGTCGCGCCGCGGGCGGGGTGTCGAAGATCTTGCTCGAACCACAGAACGCCATGGTGCGATTCGGCTGCGTGCTGGTCGGCAAGGAGCAGTGCCAGGAATCGCACGTGCAGAAGTTCCTCGCCAAGAAGCTTGTAATCGGGACGGCCCTTGATGCCAAAAACCCCATCGGATCTGCCTCGCCGACTGGAGTCGTCTTCGTCATCGCCGCATAGGCCTGAACGAATCCGGACATCGTGAACTTCCCGGTCACGGGAGAGAGCGCCAGTTGAACTTCGACGTCGGTCCATTCGTGCGGCAGATCAAAGGCGCGCGGCCCCGGATCGAGCTGATAGGGGTTGAAGACGCCGCCATTGTAAAGATTTTCGTATTCCCCGAGGTTCTTCCCGATGCCGTTCACGCCCTCTACGAGTCCTTCGTACGTCAGGTGGCCCAGCATGTGGTCGAACGACCGATTCTCCATAATGACCAGCACGATCGTCGCCACGCGATCGGCGAGGGAACTCACGGCGTCTCCGGCCTGCACCCGATGGTGACCTCAATCTCGAGAGCGCTGGGCCTCAGGACCGGATTCGCCAGCTCGGCCTCGCTCAAGGGTGACCGCAACTCCCATGGCCCTCCGAACGGGGTCCCGTCGAGGGCTTCTGACGCGGCCCCGTCACCTGGGAGCGACGCCGACTTCCCGCCGTGAAGCACCTCGATCGCCCGATTCCCGATCGCCGCAACCTTCAAAACTCGGACGCGATCATTCCAGACGGCGCCGTCGCTTGTACCACTGGCCACGACAGTAGAACCCTCTATAACCGACGGCAACGCAACGGTTCTTACCGACATCGGCGGGAGCTGCACTAGCTTGAGCCGGACCGGAATAGTGTTGACACTTGTGACGAGAAACAACGAGGGCCATCTGGCCTATCGTTCCCAGAGTGAACCACCCCGTGGCAGGGGAACCACTTTGGGAGGACGGACCGA
>JACXTT010007347.1_pt1 | contig 15529 bp, 14 predicted proteins | sample 9270951 | NCBI WGS metagenome assembly JACXTT01 (sample SAMN15532306, study PRJNA645909) | rock metagenome | isolation source: weathered quartz diorite | place: Puerto Rico | collected 2017-06-21 | reverse complement strand
TACTGAGAACCGAGAACTGGGAACTGAGAACTTTTCTCCTGCTACAATTTTGAGTTTGCCACTGAAGGTACATCTATGCCGGAAACTCTGCAGCTCGCTAGTCCCAATCCGCTGACCAGCCTGACCGAAGATGAAGTCCTGTTTCGCGACAACGTGCGCCAGTTTGCGGAAGACAAGATTCGACCCCTGGCAAAGGAGATGGACGAGAAGGCGATCTTCGATCACGGGCTGCTCGAACAGTTCTTTCAGTTGGGGCTGATGGGGATCGAAATTCCCGAGCAGCATGGCGGAGCGGGCGGCAAGTTCTTCGAAGCCATCCTGGCGGTAGAGGAGTTTTCGCGGGTGGACGCTTCCGCTGGCGTAATCGTGGATGTGCAGAACACGCTGGTGGCCAATGCCATCCTGCGCTGGGCCACCGACGAGCAGAAGAAACGCTATTTGCCAAAGATGGCGTCCGACACGCTCGGCGCGTATGCCTTGAGCGAAGCCGGATCTGGGTCCGACGCATTCGGGCTCCAAACCAAAGCCGAGCTGAGAGGAAGCGATTTCGTCCTCAACGGACGCAAGCTCTGGATTACGAATGGCAAAGAAGCGGGATTGTTCATTCTCTTCGCCACGGTGGATGCGTCCAAAGGCTACAAGGGAATCACGGCGTTTCTGATCGAGAAACACTTCCCCGGCTTCACGGTGGGTAAGAAAGAAGACAAACTGGGAATTCGTGCTTCTTCGACCTGTGAATTGATCCTGGAAGATTGCCGTGTTCCGAAAGAGAACGTGCTCGGCGAAGTCGGCAAGGGCTACAAGATTGCTATCGAGACGCTGAACGAAGGACGCATCGGTATTGGCGCACAGATGCTGGGCGTCGCTCGCGGAGCTTGGGAATGTGCGTCGAAGTATGCGCAAGAGCGCAAGCAGTTCGGCAAGGCGATTGCGGAATTCCAGGGAATCCAGTTTCAGATCGCCCAGATGGCAACCGAAATCGAAGCAGCGCGCCTGATGGTCTACAACGCCGCGCGCATGAAAGATGCAGGCGTGGACTTCGTCAAGGAAGCCGCCATGACCAAGTTGTTCACGTCACAAGTTGCCGAGCGGGTAACTTCGTTGGCGATCGAGATCTACGGCGGAGTCGGATTTACGAAAGATTATCCCGTCGAAAAATACTGGCGCGATGCAAAGATCGGAAAGATTTACGAAGGCACGTCGAACATGCAGCTGGCGACGATCGCGAAGCTGGTGATGGGGAAGTAGACAGGTAGAGTTTCCGGCAGCCAATGTCCTTTGACCTCCAGCCTATTTTGAAGGGCGAACTCCTCGAACTTAGACCGCTGCGACCGCAGGATTTTCATGATCTCTACGCCGTAGCGTCCGATCCGCTCATTTGGGAACAGCATCCCATGAAAGACCGTTACCAGGAAGAAGTCTTCAAGGGCTTCTTCCGCGAGGCCCTGGAATCCGGCGGAGCTTTGATCGCCATCGATGTCAAAGACGGTGAAGTCATTGGATCGTCGCGCTTCCACGGATATGACAAAGAGAAAAGCGAGATTGAAATCGGTTGGACGTTCTTGGCGAGGTCCCACTGGGGCGGCGCCTACAACCAGGAAATGAAACAGCTCATGCTCCAACACGCATTCAAGTTCGTGAAAAGCGTCATATTCCTTATTGGTCCACAGAATATACGCTCGCAAAGGGCTATCGAAAAAATAGGTGGAGTTCGTGTGGGATTGAGGCGCGACGGAGGCGGACGCGAGAGTCTTGTCTACCAGATCACCGCTTCAACTCAGACCCCTGAAGTCTGACTTTTTCTTACTTCCTGAAGTGTGGCAGCACCGCATCCCCGAAAAGCTTCGCCTGTCCCGCGCGGTCGTCTCCCCAGATTTCCAGCATGACGTGGGTGCATCCCGCCGCGCGATATTCTTCGATTTTCTGAATGCATTCGTCGGGTGTACCGGCGATGGGACAGACTTTGCGCAACAGTTCGTCGGACACAACCTGGGCCGCGGCTTTTCGCCCACCTCGTTCCATGGCATCGGCGACCGGTTGAAGCTCTTCGAAGGTGATCCCCGCTGATTCCAGCAACACGTCCGCCGAGCCTTTGATGTTCTGGACTTTGTTGGCGAGATACATGGCGGCCTGCTCGCGCGCCCCTTCTTTGCCTTTCTTCGAATCGCGGCCGATGCTGCCGACGATGACGCAGCCTAAAATCAGCGTTGACGCGTCACGCCCCGCTTTCGCGGCCCCCTCTTCCATGTTCTTTTTCGAATAACGCACAAATGCGGGCGTGGTGATGGACGCGGTAAGCAGTCCATCGCCCAGCGAACCGCCCAACTTCTGCATCGCCGGACCCGTGCCGGCCACATAGACGGGCGGGATCTTCCGCGAGGTGTGTGCGTCGGACTTGAGCGGCGGCACGCTCGCTGCAAAAACCTTGCCCTGATAGTTGAAAGCGTCGCCCTCCAGCACGCCGCGGATGATCTCGATACTCTCGCGCATTACCGTGGCCGGGCCGACTTTCTCGCCTTCGCCCTCACCGATTTCTTTCATGAAGATTTTCGAAGCACCCAGCCCCAGCAGGAAGCGGTCTCCGGCAAGGTCCTGCATGACGCGCGCCTCCATCGCGATCTGCACGGGATGACGCGTGTACGGCGAAATGATTCCCCAGCCCAGTTGAATGCGCTTCGTCTGAGCCGAAATGACGGCCAAGATTGCGGTCGACGACCGTGCCTCAAACGAATGCTTGCGCCACCAGGGGTACGCTTCCGCAATCCAGAAGGTGCCGAAGCCGGCGTCTTCACAGGCTTTGGCCATGGCAACGGTTTCTTGGGCCGGCTCCATGCTGAGTTGCAGCACTCCGATGTTGAATGGGATAGGCATGGGTTCAGTTCTCAGTTCTCAGTTCTCAGTCGGGATCTGTCCAGCTGTGCTCCAGGCCTTTGATGAGCTGCCAAACGGCTTTGTTCAGTGGAGTAGGCACGTTGGTTTTTTTGCCCGCCTGCACGATCGCCCCGTTCATGAAATCCACTTCGGTCTGTCGTTTGGCCAGCACGTCTTGTAGCATGGAGGCGCGGTGCTTGCCGGGCGCGTTCGCGCCTTTTTGTATCAGGGCGCGCGCGTCACTGTGCAGTGTGATTCCGAGCGCTTTGGCAACCGCTTCTCCTTCGGCGATCATGTCGTTCGTCAATTGCCCGGTCGGCGCAAAACGGGTCGCGGCGCCGTGATGCAGCAGCGTCAACGCTCCGACTGGATTGGTCGCGGCATTGAAGATCAACTTGGTCCACTGCGCGCCGCGAGCGTCCTTCAGGGAAATCGTATTCATGCCGGAGCGTGTGATCAGGCCCGCGAGCTCTTCTACTCTTGACATCGGCGTGTTCGTCGGCTCGAACGGACCGATCCAGGTGTCGCCCTTGATGTCGAACCCCATGTGGCCGGGAGCGATGGCGTGCCCCGCGGGAAAGGTCGTTCCGCGGATGACGTACTTCACATGTTCGGCGATGATTTCTTCGTTGCCGACTCCGTTTTGCACTGAGCACACCGCGCTCTTGTCGTCGAAAGCATGCGCAACCTGCGCCATCGCACCCCGAGTATGGATCGCTTTGGTAGCAACGATGCCGTAATCGCACCGGGGCAACTCCCTGGCATCGCTGGTCGCGCGAAGCTGCGCAGTAAAGTCAGCGGCACCAGAAAGACGCAGACCACTCTTGCGGATCGCTTCTACATGCTCCCTCCAGACGTCATAGGCCCAAACTTCCACCTCGCCCTTCTGGGCAAGGTGCGCGGCAAACAGACTGCCCACCGCGCCACAACCGACGATGCAGACCTTCAGCAACGGCACACTCCAAGTTAGAAATACTAGGTCAAAGGTCAGATTGAAGAGGTCAAACCAAAGCAGCGCAGATCGTTACCTCTGCAATCTAACCTCTGACCTCTGACCTCCCCTAACGCTCTCCCGCGTTTCGTCACCAGTGAAGAACTTCCACGGTACGTCGGCGAGACATTCTCCTTCGGCCTTTCCGATGCGGTACGTGTCCTGCGTGTAGAGACAGACCTTCCCATCTTGATCAACCACCTGCGGATGTAGCGAAAAAATCATGTTCTCTTCCAGCGGCACGTCGGTCTTCGCGCCGATCGCCGGATACTCGATCATGGTCGTGCCAATACTGTGTCCGGACAGATGACCGAGCGAGAAGCCGTGCTTGGCGAACCTCTCTGCCACGGAGCGATGCACGTTCGAGGCTAGTTCCCCGGCGCGCATCAGCTTTCGCGCTGCTTCCATCGCGTGCGGATAGGCGTCAGCCATTTTCTGCGTTGTCGCGCTGGGCTGGCCCTGAATAAGGGGGCGTGAAAATTCCACCCAATAACCTCCCACTCCGGTGACTTCGAGCGAGTAAAGAAGAAGATCGCCTTTCGCGACTCTCCGCTGCCCGGGAACCTTGAAGTACGCGTTGGCTTCTCCGTTCTCGCCGGACAGCAGAATATTCATCATGCGCGGCCCGGCCCCACGCGCAAAGAAACGTTCGACAGCCGGCGCCATGATTTCCGCCTCCGTCTTGCCGGGCTGGTAGGCGGCCACCAACGCCCAGAAGCCGTCGATGATGATGTCCATGGAATCGCGAACTTCGGCCAGTTCTTCCTCGCTCTTCACGGCGCGCGCCATGTCGAATTCCTGATCGAAAGGCATGAGTTCGAACGATCCCTGGGCGAGTTCGCGATAGTCGCGGACGGCCATCACGAAATTCATGCCATAGGTACCAATTCTCTTCCACCTACGTTCCGTGACGCGATCACGCAACCAGACTCCCGGAATGTCAGGCCAGACCTGATCTTTCACCCATGGCTTCTTTTTGTCGCCGATCCAGCGTGCTTCGCGCGGAAAGACAAGGGTAGGCTCGCCTTCGAGCGGAATCAGGACGTATACATAGCGATGCACAATTTCAAAACCCGAGGTGTAGAAGACAGCGCCCTCGAATCCCGCGTACTGATTACCGCAGACGATCAGCGCGTCGAGTCCGGCGGCCTGCATCCGGGAGCGGATATTCTTGTAGCGGCGATCAATTTCTTTCTGACTTGGCAAACCTGACCTCAGCGGCTGAAGCCGCTTTCTGGAGTTGGCTTAAATGCAGCGCTGAAGCGCCGCTCCACCCAAAATCAATTCTGACGAATGCCATCAGTCAGCCCCTAAAGGGGCGGTGACTGAAGACTACTTTCGGCATCGCTGAAGCGATGTCCTGATACAAACCTTTAAAGCCATGCGGTTATTCGTTCGGCCAGATTCCCGGCGCTACTTCTCTACGCCGCACAACTCGGCGGCGATTAGCGCGTACACCTTGGTGATCTCCACCAACGTCTTGATGCGAACTTTCTCTCCTTCTTTGTCGCGCGGGCCACTCGAAGGCCCGTAATTCACCGTTTCGACGCCATAACGGCTCAGCACGCTCGCGTCGGAACACCAGGTCACGACTTCCCGCCCGGGCTTTTTGCCGGTGATGCGTTCGTGGTTGCGATCAATGGCGCGGATCATTTCGTGGTCTTCACTGATGCGCGCACCGGGAACTGAGACATAAGTCTCGAATTCCAGTCCCCAGTCGGCATGCGCTGTCACCAGTTGGAAGAACACCTGCTGGATGTCGCGACGGGCATCAGCCATCGGGATCGTGGGCGGGACACGCACGTCGAGAAAAAGATCTGTCTTTTCAGGAGTGCGACTGGCGCGCCAGGCGTGCCCGCCTCGAATGCCTCCCAGATTCACAAGCGCCTTCTTGCCGCCGTAGGCTGCCTTCTTCTCCCAGGCTTCAATCCATTTGAGTATCGGCGGCATGAGTTCGACCATACGGCGGATGGAGTTCATCTCTTCGCGGCCCTCGCAGAACGCGGTGTGGACATAAATCCCCGTACACGAAATACGCACCCACATCGAGCCGAAATGCTCGAGCACGACCTGCATGTCGGTCGGCTCGCCAAGGATGCATATGTCTGGCAGGACTCCGTGGTTGACGAGATAGTGCGTACCGCATCCGTAGCCGCGATATTCCTTGCCCCTGAATTCGCCCCACTGTGTCTTTTCGATTTCGCCGGCGACGGCGGCGACGATGACGTCGCCCTTCAGGCGCACGCCCGCGCGCTGCAGGGCTTTTACGGCGTTGGTGTAGCACACCAACGCACCCTTCATGTTGTAAATGCCGAGGCCGTAGATGAATCCGTCTTTAACCACCGCATGCGGCTTGTAGCCGAGGCCGGTGAGAAAATCTTCGCGGCCGGTGTTCGAGGTGTCCATGTGGCCGTTGAACATCAGGTTCTTGCCGCCGCCGGAACCCTTCCACCGGCCGACAACGTTGGCGCGTGCTTCCTCCACTTCCTGCCACGTGACATCGAGGCCTGTTTTCTGCAGCGCCGATTGCATGTACTGCGCCATCTGCAACTCTTCGCCGGTGGGGCTGGGAATGTTGATGACGTCCGACGACATGGAGACGATCTCATCCTCGCGGACTTCGGCAAGGATGCGCTCGACTAGTTTGGGATCGAGGGCTGGCTTCGCGTTGGTCGTGGCTTTGGACACTTTCGTGTTCTCAGTTCCCGGTTCTCAGTTCTCAGTTCTCAGTGACGCGGGCAAGTTGCCCGCGTGACAGCGGCGAGTCGCCAGCGCTACTTTTAGTGCTTCGCCAGACGAAAATCGTCTGGATCGGTACACATTTTTTCGTTCCCGTTCTCTGTGATCAAAAAATCGTCCTCCAGGCGAAGCCCTCCGCCGCCGGGCCAATAAATTCCTGGCTCGATTGCCAGCACCATTCCCTTCCGTATCGTGCCGGTCCCGGCCTGGTGCGCGTATGGAGGCTCGTGCGCCCGCGCCCCGACTCCGTGGCAGATCGGATGAGAAGGCTGCCCAGCGTATCCCCCTTCCGCAATGCGGGCGCGAATCATCTTGTCGAGTTCTGGAAAACTCGCGCCGTCGCGCGCAAAGGAAGTGCCTTCATTGAAAACTTTGAGCAGCAGGTCGAGCAGTTTGTGGTATTCGGGCTTCAACTCACCGGGGCAGGCATTCTTGGTCAGGTCGGTCCAGTAGCCGTCGGCGCATACCCAAATTTCCAAGAGAGTCGGTTCGTCCTCCTCGATAGGGCGATCACCAGTAGCCGTGAAAGTTGCAATACTTTTGCCCGACCAGACCAGCGTGAACGCGCGTGCCATCTCGACCTTACCTTTGTATCCGACTCCGATGCCGTGCACGAAGCCTTCATACATGGCGCCGACTTCACTTTCTTTCATCCCCGGCTTCATGTTCGCTCGGGTGTGGTCCATCGCAAGGGCAGCAAGTTCATTCGCCAGGCGCATGCGTTCGATCTCTTGTGCGGTTTTGATAGAGCGGGCTTCGTTCAGCAGAGGCGTGGCGTCGACGACCTGGCCGCAGAATTTCTTGAAGGACTCGAAGTACGACAGCATGAACGTCGTCGGTTCGCCCACCATGCGATCGACGGACTGCGTGCCCATGTTGAGTTCAACGGCAACTTTGTCCGTCAGGCCGCGCTGTTTGAGGACTTCGTAGGCGCGGTCCCATGCGCGAAACTGCGGTGGACGGGGATCGCGTTCGTCATAGCCTTTGAAGTAGCGGATGTCCTGGGTCCAGGAATTACGTTCGGCGTCCTTCTGCTGCGGCTCGAGCGCAATCAGCGTCGCCTCGCCTTCGCGCGGGAACACAACCGCGTCGTAGCCCTTCATACACCAGTAATTGGTGAGATAGAGCACGTTATCAGGCGCGCGGCACACAAGGGCCGAGATGTCCTGGTCCCTCATCAGGGCGCGGACCCGATCAAGCTTCGTGTTGTCTACTGGCCAAGCCATCAGTTTCTTTCATGTTCGCGGGCAAGTTGCCCGCGGGACAGCCGGCGAGTCGCCGGCGCCACGTCAGTGCACCGTCACCGGTTTGTTCTCATCCTGAAAACTCCAGGCCGCTTCCTTTCCCCTTATTAGGCGATACATCGCGGTGTGCAACGGCGCCGGAACACCTAGGCGTTCCGCCTCGCGGGCGATCGCGCCAGAGAGGAACTCCACTTCCGTTATCAGCCGGTGGCGGATGTCGTACAGCATCGACGGGGGATGATTCGTCATGGCGCCGATTCTGTTCATCGACCACGGGTCCTCGTGGAGATGCACGCCGAGAGCCTCGGCCACGCTCTTGCCTTCTTCGATCAGGGCGTGAAGCAAGTGGCCCAGGTCTGAGAATTTGTCTTCATCCGCAAAATGGGGAGAGTGCGGCAGTCCGGTCAGCGCGGAAACGCTGTTCACCGACGCGTTGAAGATCAGCTTCGACCATTGCGCAGGCTTGGCGTCCTCGAGGGCCTCGGCCTTCAGGCCGGCCGCGACCAGGAGCGAGGCAAAGTCCTTGACCACGGAGTAGGGCGTGCCGCTTGGTTCGAAAGGTCCCATCCAGGTCGGGGTGTCGAGTTCGTATTGCACATGTGTATCGCTGTGACGCGTCCCGCTCATGAAAGTCGTGCCGCGAACTACGTATCCGCGGGTGTGGCGGGCAACGATTTCTTCGCAACCGAGCCCGTTTTGCGCGGAGAGCACGACGCCCTTGTCGAAACGGCGGCCCACAGGACGTATGGATTCCTCGACTTGGCTGGCCTTGGTGGCAACGATGCCGAAATCGAAATCGGGCAGGTCAGCGGGATTGGTCGTGGCCTTGAGACTCACGGCAAATTCGTGGCTTCCAGTAACGTGCAGTCCCTCGCGGTTGAGCGCCTCCGCATGGTCCGGGCGCCGCACGAAGGCCCAGACCTCGGCAACTCGCGCCAGGTGCGCCGCATAGAGCGAACCGATCGCTCCACATCCGATAATGCAGACTCTCTTCATCGAGATTGCTATCTCTTCTCCAGCTTCACCGACTTCGCGAGCTGTCCGCCTTCGCGCAGTTTGAGCGCGCGGAAAATGCTGTCGCCGTTATTGAACGAATCGTCAATAAAGATGCCTTGTGCGAACAATGCGTCCTGCAACGCGGCGGAAATCGTGTGCACCGGCGCCGCACCACCTTCGCCCATACCCTTCGCGCCGCTGTAGCTGTGTGGCGAGGGCGTCGAAATATGTCCGTACCTGATAGTCGGAATATTCACGGCCGTGATCGGCGTGTAGTCGCTGAAAGTGCTGGTCAGCATGTTGCCGACCGCGTCGTAGGCGCAGGTCTCCATCAGCGCCGCGCCGATACCATGCGCCGTTGCGCCGTAGACTTGTCCTTCGACGATCGGCGGATTGATCACGGTTCCGCAATCGTCGACAGCAACGTAACCCAGAATCTTCGGGACAAAGGTTTCGCGATCGATTTCCACGACCGCGATGTGCAGTTGCGAGGCATAGGTCAACGTGAGGTTGCCGTACTTCTTCTGTTTGTCGGGCACCTTGAACGGGGCGCGCCAGACGTAGCGGCAGTTGAGTGTGACGTCGTGCATGTCGGTCGGCAGAACGGCGCTGTTCACGTTGACGATGTTGGCGAGTCCCCAGTAGTTAATCGACTTGCCGGTGCTCTTCGCCTTGACTTCCGGCCCCTGCTGTCCGACTCCAAATTCGAGATCGTCTTCCTTGGTCTCAAGCACAGACGACGCCAGGCGCTTCATCTCAGCTTTGAGTTTTTGCGCAGCGCCGTGAACCGCTGAAAGGCCGGAAACCGCAAACTGACTGGCGTAGGTTCCCGAAAACCCGGTATGCACGTTGCGCTCGGTATCGAAGCCGGTACGAACGGTAATCATGTCGGGATGAATGTTCAGTACATCGGCGACGACCTGCGCTGCCGTTGTCTCATGTCCTTGCCCCTGCGGGCAGGAGCCGACGGCAACCACCACTTCTCCGTAAATGTCGAGCTTGCAGTTCGCGCCCTGCGAATTGCCGGAAAACGGCGCATAGGGGTTGACGATCTGAGACTGGCCAAAGTTGTTGGTGCCGGAATCGAGCGTGGTTCCGACCCCAAGGCCGATTAGGCGGCCCTGTTTGCGGGCCTCGGCCTGCCTCTTCTTCCACTCGTCCCAGCCGATGAGGCCTTTCGCAACTTCGAGCATCTTCGGGTAGTTCCCCGAGTCGTACACGCAGCCGTTGGGAGTGGTGTAGGGAAATTCTTCCGGACGAATGTAGTTGCGCAACCGCATTTCGTCGGGCGCGATGCCAAGTTCATGCGCACAGATATCTACCACGCGCTCCAGGAACCACAGGTGCTGCATCCGCGAGTAGCCGCGATTGGGACCGACCGGGCATTTGTTGGTCACCGCTTGCCAGAAATCAATGCGCGCGTTCTTGAAGCGATACACGCCGCAAAATACCTGCGACCAGATGACGCAGCCGAGCGGCTCATAACGGGGATACGCCCCGCAGTCGTCAATGTGGCGCGAGTCAATCGCGGTGATCACGCCGTTCTTGTCGAGCGCGACGCGCGTGTCCCGGAAAGTGCGCTCATTCCCGTGCGCGCTTGAAACCATGTGCTCCGAGCGGGTTTCGACCCACTTGACGGGACGGCCGGCGGATTTCCTTGAAGCCAGCGCGCACACAGCCATCTGCGGATAGCTCGTGATCTTGATGCCGAAGCTGCCACCAATGTCGAAGGTCTGCACCCGGATCTTGTCGATGTGAACGTTCAGGTGAGCCGCGAGGAATTGAATCGCGAATGACGGAAACGAATTGTTACACCAGTAGTAAATGCGTTCGTCTTTATGGTTCCACTCGCCGATGACGACGTTGTTCTCGAGCGGAGTGGAGGAGAAACGGTGGAAGTGCATCCGGTCGATGTTTACGACGTACGCGGCTTCCTTGAAGGCCTTCTCGACATCACCAAATTCCCAGACGCCGTTCCAGACCTTGTTCGAGCCCGCTTCTTCGTGCAGGATGCTCTCATCTTTGAGTGCGTCCTCGGCGTCTACAACCGGGTCCAGTGGTTCGTATTCAACGGCAACGAGTTCTGCCGCATCGTCGGCTATGCGGGGGGATTCCGCGACGACCGCGGCTACGGGCTCTCCCTGGTAGCGAGCCTTGTCCACGGCCATGGGAAAGTCGCGAATTTTCTGGGCGTGCTCAGGACCAATCTCGATGAAGGGCTGGGTCTGCGCGGCGACTTCCTTTCCGGTGATCGTACACACCACGCCGGGCAGGGCTTCTGCGGCGCTGGTGTCTACACTGACTACGCGCGCGTGTGCGTAGGGAGACCGCACGAAGCGCAGATAGACCATCTCGCGCAGCTTGATGTCGTCGGCAAACTTGCCGCGACCGCGCAGCAGGCGGTCTTCCTCCTTGCGGGGAAGGGATGCTCCTACCCAGTTGCCGCCTGCCGTCTTCTTGCCTTCACCCACCGTAGAGTGCCTCCGTCAGCTTTTAGCGGGCGAGGGCGCCCGCTCCACACATACACATACACGGATCTACACCAATGCCGCCTGCAGGCCGTCGATCAACTTCTGAACCTGTTTCTTGCCTAGCGGCTCCAGCAAACCTCCGGCAACTGACGTCAGGCGGCCGAAGACCTGGGCTTCGCCTTGCCAGTTGACTTTGGTGCCGCTTGCCACGGCCGCCAGGTCAAATCCCGCGACGACGGTGACGGTTCCGCCCGCCATGCTGCCTTGCCCCTTGTATTGGGCGCGGGACGCGCGTCGCCCTTCGGTTAGCTCCAATTTCACGTCGGCGGCACCTTTGATGTAGGAGATGCCTACATTCACCTTGACCGTGAAATGCGTCGGGTCTTGCACCGTAACGCCCTGAAAGTCTGGCAGCAACGGCGCGAACCTGTTTGGGTCTGTGAGAAAGTCGTACACCTCCTCCGGATTTTTCTTCACCTCAAACTCGCCGGCAAACTTGATCGCCACTCAGACCCCTTTCATGTTCCGGCCCGCGAGTTGCACGGCCTTGAAGACATTCATGTATCCGGTGCAGCGGCAGGTATTGCCGGCAATGGCTTTGCGGATCTCTTTTTCGTCCGGGGCGGGATTCTCGGAAAGCAGTTGCCACGTCGAAAGCATCAACCCGGGCGTGCAGTAACCGCATTGCAATCCGTAGGCATCACCGAAAGCTTTTTGGATGGGATGAAGCTGGCCGTCTTTCTCCAGGCCCTCGACGGTCGTGATTTCGGCACCGTCGGCCTGTACGGCAAACATCGTGCAAGACTTCACTGCCAGCCCATTCATCAGCACCGTGCAAGCGCCGCAATACGTGGTATCGCAACCGACGTGCGTGCCGGTCAGGTCGCATTCTTCGCGCAAGAACTCGACCAGCAACAGCCGCGGTTCCACCTCGCGAGAGTAGGGCTTGCCGTTCACCTTGATCTGAACGCCGATTTTTGCCATGGCTGCGGCATCAGGCATAGAGATGGCTCCCCTCGACTTGTTCGCCACGAGCGCGGCGCAGGGCGATCGGGATCGAGCGTTTCACCAAAGCGGCAACAAGTTCGCGTTTGTACTCGGCCGATCCGCGCATGTCAGTATGGGGATCGGCGGCCGCGCGAGCAGCTTCGGCCGCCGCCGCAATGGTCTTGTCGTCGACGCTCTTCCCGCGCAACGCGGCCTCGGCTTCGCCCGCCCGGATCGCCGTCAGTCCAACGCAGCCGACCGCGAGCGCAGCATCCTTGCACACGTCGCCTTCCATCGTCAGTTGCACCGCAGTGCTGGCCGTGGGATATACGGGAGCGGTTCGCTTGAAGGCGAGATAAGCGCCGCCGCTGCCTTTGGACGGAATCTTCACCTCGACTTCGGTAACCAGCTCATCGTGCGCGAGGGCGGTCGTGTACGCGTCAAGGACGAAGTCTTTCAGGGCAACAGTGCGAGCTCCGTTCGATCCGAAACAGTGCACCGTTGTGTCCAGCGTGATCAGCGCTGTCGCCCAATCCCCGCTGGGATCGGCTTCAGCAAGCGATCCACCAATGGTGCCACGGTTACGCACCTGCACGTCGGCAATGCCGGCGGCGCAGTCGTGCAGCACTGGAATTTTCCTCGCCAGAGCCGAATGTTCGACCTCGGCATGCCGCGTCATCGCGCCGAAGTGCAGCGCTCCGCCACCTTCTTTGATGAACGACGTTCCGGCGATGAAATTCAGATCCACCAAGTGCTCCGGGTTAGCAAAACGCAGCTTGAGCAGCGGGATCAAGCTCTGTCCGCCAGCAAGAAACTTCGCGCCCTCGCCAAGTTGGGCCAACATGACGACCGCTTCTGTCAGTGATCCCGCCCGGTGATAGTGAAATGATCGTGGATACATTGTTCGTCGTTGGTCGTTAGTCGTCGGTATTTTGTTGCTGGTTCCCCGTTTTCGCTACGAGTTCGTGCCCTGCCGAAAGAATCCCCAGGCTGTTGCTGCCATCCCCACGATGACCAATCCCGAGCTCGCCACAGCCAGAGCCTTCAACACCATTGCGCCGTGATGATATGTCTGCAGAATCACCGACAGCGGAAACACCGCGCTCCCCACCAGCAAAGAGAGCGCAATCGCTTGCCGGACGCCTTCCCTGAAATTCATGCGCTCGAACGAGGCGCCGAGCACGATCATGATCATCGCGAGGCCAATCCAGTGCGAGTGTGCATCCACCTGGCGCACGTAATCGTATTTGGTTTCGCCGTAGGCGTCGAGCGCGGCCTTCGATTGCGCAGGATGCCGGTCGGCAGCTTGTGCAAAGGCCTGAGCCAGCGATCCACCTACTCGATCCAGCGTTTGATGCTCGACGAACACAGCGTAGTGCAGCCCATAGAGCATGCCGAAAGCCGCCAGCGCGAGTCCGCCGAAGACGAGCAGTCGCGATGAACCGGTCATGACGCGCCTCCGCCCGCAGCGTCAAGCGTGCCTGTGTAGCGAACGACTCCGACGAGCATCGCTAACAGCGCGACGATCACCATCAGTCCGCCGATATCAGCAATACCGCCGGCGGGCAAGCCGAGTCTTAGTTCGAGCAGAACAAAAACCGGCAGAATCAGTGACCCGGCAAGCAAGACCTGCGTCCAGCGCCGCTTCCACAGTTCGCTGAGGAATACATACGGCTGCACGAACGAAAGCAGGATCGCCAGCAGCCCGAACTCGATCACATGGGAGTGCGCAGCAATGTTCACCGCGCGCGCACCGGCAAGATTGCCGAAATCCTCGACCTGAGCAGTCGCCGCTGCAACGTCATTCGCCGAAGCAGCTGTGATCAGGTTGCTCAGGATACCGGTCTCCATTCGTTCGTGCTGGTAGAGGTACGCGCCGGCATACCATGCGCCGTGGAGGAAGCCGAGGAGAACCAGAAACGTGCCGCCGGAGAGGAGCGTGCGGCGCGTCCAAGTGTCGTCCTCTGGCAGCGGAGACTCGGCAAGCTCCCTGGTCCGCAGGTAGCTTCGGAATCCCCAGACCTCTGCGACCAGCACGATGATGAGCAGCGCCCCGGCAGAATCGGCAAGAATGCTCGCCCATCCGATCACGGCAAACGGGCTGTACGCCAGGCCCACATAATGAATCAGGAAGATGCCGATCGGCAGCAGCGTGCCGCCTGCGACAAACAGCGCGGCCAGCAGCTTCTTCGTCCGTGCAGCCAGCGCTATGAATGGCTGGACCAACGCCAGCAGCAGCGCGAGATATCCGGCACCGATCATGTGAACGTGCGCATCCACTTTGGTGCCGCGATCTTCGAGCAAATTCCCGAGCGCACCGAAGATCTTATTCACGGCAACCGCATCACCTGCCGCAACCGCTTGACTTGCCGCAATCAAGGACGCGCCTTGCTGACCCGCGTTTTGGTGCAGGGTAAACACCGCGAAGATATCGCCGAACAACATTCCGCCGGCGACGAGCGCAATGCCGCCGAGAACAAGCAGACGGCGCGCGCTCATAGGAGCGAAGGCGGCGCGAATCAACGACGGGTTGGCGATTGCGGCCATGAATTCGTTCCGACGTGGCGTCTCTAGATAAGCTGGGTCGTCCCTCCGGGACTCGATCTCGTTATCGCGCTTGTCCCAGCGCTGAAGCGCTGGGCTAAGCTGGCTCGCCCCTTCGGGGCATCATGAAGCGTGCTGGCTTTCTGGACATACGAAAGACAATGTCAAACGCCTCGCTGCAAATGCTAGTCGGCCGCTAACGCGTCCCCAGGTTTGCTCCGGAACGCGGACATTACGTGTTTCGAAAACATGTGCTGTGTCTTGATGCTCTTCCAGTGCTCGATGCCGCCAAAGTTCGAGACGATCGCCAGCTCTCCGATGCCGCCCTTGGCCTGCAGGTCCTTCACCTGCTGAATCACTTTGCCGGGAGTGCCAATGAATGCAATCTCCTGGCCGACGATCTCGTCATAGGTGAGTTTCGTGAGCGATTCGAGTGCGCCGCTCGCGTAAAAGCCATAACCCTTCGCCCGCAGCTCGGCCTTCTTCTCTTCGCTTTGAATCGACTCCCCCGGAGACGCATTAAACGCCAGGAAGTTGAGAAGTGCTTGCTCGACCTCGCGCCGGATCGCGCTCTCGTCTTCGTCGATGTACACCGGCCGGATGTAAACAATGTCGGACTCATGCCCATGCTCGGTGCACGCTTTCTTGTAGATGTTCAGCGGCCCTTCCAGCACTTTCCACGGTAA
>JACXTT010007346.1_pt1 | contig 15531 bp, 16 predicted proteins | sample 9270951 | NCBI WGS metagenome assembly JACXTT01 (sample SAMN15532306, study PRJNA645909) | rock metagenome | isolation source: weathered quartz diorite | place: Puerto Rico | collected 2017-06-21 | reverse complement strand
CGGCGCCGTGCTGGCCGGCATCGCTGCCGTCGGCACCACCCTGGTCCTGCCAGGCATTGGCCTGGTGGTGGCCGGCCCGATCGCCGCGGCACTTGCTGGCGCTGGCGCCGGCGGTGTAGCAGGCGGCCTGGTCGGTGCCCTGATCGGCGCCGGCATCCCCGAAGAGCGCGTGGTGCACTACGAAGAAGGCATCAAGAACGGCGGCATCCTGATGGGCGTGACCCCACGCGCTGAAGAGGACGCCACCTACGTCGAGAAGAGCTGGACCGAGGCCGGTGGCGAACACATCATCGGCACCGGCGTCGGCGCTGTCGGCGGCGCTGCCACCGGTGCAGCCATCGGTTCCGTGGCTGGCCCGATCGGCACCGTCGCCGGTGCAGCCATCGGCGGTATCGCCGGCGGCATGGCTGGCAAAGGCGCGGCCGAAGTGGTGAACCCGAAGGCCGGTGACGACCTGGGCGAACACTATATGGCCAAGGGCGTCGGTGCCGGCGCTGGCGCCGCAACGGGCGCTGCAATGGGCGCCGTGGGCGGCCCGATCGGCATGGCTGCCGGTGCTGCCATCGGCGGCATCGCAGGCGGCATCGCCGGCCGTGGCGCTGGCGAGGTGGCCAACCCGCACGCGGAAGACCGTTTGCATGAGCACAACCTGTCGCAAGGCGTAGGCGCTGGCGCCGGTGCTGCAACGGGCGCTGCCATCGGCGCAGTTGGTGGTCCGGTCGGCATGGCCGCTGGTGCGGCCATCGGCGGTATCGCAGGCGGCCTGGCCGGCCACGGTGCTGGCGAAGTGGCCAACCCAAAACCTGGCGACGACCTGGGTAACCATAACCTGGCCAAGGGTGTCGGCGCAGGCGCTGGCGCGGCAACCGGTGCCGCCATCGGCGCCGTGGGCGGCCCGATCGGCATGGCTGCCGGCGCAGCCGTCGGTGCAATGGCAGGCGGTGCTGCCGGCCATATGGCAGGCGCCGCCGTCAACCCGCAGGCGGAAGACGCTTACTGGCGCGAGTCCTATACCAGCGCACCCTACTATTCGTCGCAGTACAGCTACGACGACTACGCGCCGGCATACTCGCTGGGCTACAACAACCGCGGCCGCTACATCGGCCAATCGTTCGACAGCGTTGAAAACGACCTGGCCGACGACTGGAACCGCACCAAAGGCAATTCGCGCCTGGCATGGAACGATGCCAAGTTTGCCGCCCGCGCAGCCTGGGACCGTGTCGACCGCGCCGCCGTCGGCAACACCACCACCCTGGGCCGTTAATTTACTGACGGGCCAATAAAAAAAAGCCCCGCGTCCGAAAGGATGCGGGGCTTTTACTTTTTACAGCAGCGAATTTATTGCTTGACGGCTTCCACCTGGATGGCCAGCTTCGTCTCGGGATTGAAACCCATCTTGACACCATAGTCGACGCCGAAATCGGCGCGATTGAAGGTGGCGGAGGCATCGGCGCCGCACACTTCACGCTTGAGCATGGGGTGCATCACGCACTTGAATTTGTTGATGGTGAGCACGACCGGCTTGGTGACGCCGTGCAGGGTCAGTTCGCCATTGACGGTGGCGGGCACGTCGCCGTTGAAGGTGATCGACTTCGACTTGTAGTGGGCGGTTGGGAACTTGGTGACGTCGAACATGTCAGCGCTCTTGGCGTGCGTGTTCATTTTTTCGTGGCCGAAATCGAGCGAGTTGGCATCGATGGTGATGTCGAGCGAGCCGGTCTTGGCGGCGCGGTCGAGCACGATGGTGCCGGTGGTCTTGTCGAACTTGCCGCGCCAGGTCGACAGGCCGCCGAAGTGGTCCGCTTCAAAGCTGGGGTAGGTGTGGTTCGGGTCGATGGCGTAGGTGTCGGCGGCAAAGGCGGTGCTGACGGCGCTGACGGCAACGAGGGCGGCGATGAGGTGCTTGAGGTTCATGCATTGATCCTTATAGGTAAAAAATTAACGTAATGCGAGAGCTTACTGCGCCGCGGTGACGCGGAACTTGATGAGAACGTCGTCGGCGACGGTGGAGGTGTCCTTCCATTCGCCTTCGCCGATGTTGTAGGCCAGCCGTTTGATGGGCAAGGTGCCTTCGAACACTTGTTTGCCAGCTTCAGTTTTCACCGTCATGGGAAAGGCGACATCCGCCGTCTTGCCCTTGATGGTGAGTTTGCCGGCCACATTGAACTTGCCGGCGCCGGCTGGCTTGATCGAGGACGACACAAAGGTCGCCTTCGGAAACTGGGCGGCGTTGAACCATTCTTTCTTCGCCACTTCCTTGTTGTACTCCGGGTCGCCCAGGTCCATGCTGGTGGTGTCGATATCCACCGTGGCCTTGGCCGCTTCCGGCTTGGCGGCGTCGTAATCGATGACGGCTGCGAACTTCTTGAACTTGGCTTCGACCGGCACGTTCATCTGTTTGAACGTGGCCGAGACGCTGCTCTTGGCCGCATCCGTTTTGAGGGGCGCGGCGACGGCGGCGATGACGACGGCCAACAGGGCCACGGGGGCAAGAAGGGACATTTTCATGGGTTCTCCGGTTTGAGTGTTACGGCAACATGCGGCGCAGCACGCCGTCGCGGTCGATGATAGCGTGCTTCAGAGCAGCCAATGTATGCAGCACTACCAGCGCCGCCATGCCCATCGTCAGCCAGTAATGCACGCTCTGCAGCACAGGTTTGAGGGCAGCGTCCGGCTCGATCAATACGGGCAGGGGAACCATGCCCAGATAGACCACCGGCACGCCGGCCGCGAGGGTATAAAAGTAGCCGGAAATGGGCACGGCAAACATCAGGCAATACAGGGCAAGATGCAAGCCGTGGGCGGCGCGCTGCTGGAACGGCGTCATCGATGCGGGATAGGCGGGCGGCGCATTGAACAGGCGCCACAGCAGCCGCACGGCGGCCAGCGCCAGCACCGTCACGCCCGCCCACTTGTGCCAGGAATAATATTTCAGCTTGGTGGGCGAAAAGCCGTGGATGCTCGTCATGATCAGCCCGAGCGTGAATGCACCGATGATCAGCAGGGCGATCAGCCAGTGAAGCAGGATGGCGGTGCGGGAGTAACGCTGCATCGAAGGAGTTTCCTTGAAGTATTTAGTACGTGTTAGGACTAATAGTACCGCAAATTTTGAAACGTGGTGCAGCGGGGCGATTTTTGCGATGACAGCATACCCCAGGGCGAAAAAAAGGGGCCTGGCAGTGTTTCCGCCAGTCCCCCCTTGTTTCAGCGCCGGTCGGCGTGCTCAGACTTGCGCCGCCAGCTGCGCCGCAATCCCGATGTAATTCGCCGGCGTCATCTGCAGCAGCAAGTCCTTCGCTTCCTGCGGCACGGCCAGGGTCACAATAAATTCGCGCAGGGCATCTTTGGAAATGCCCTTGCCGCGCGTGAGTTCCTTCAACTGCTCGTAGGGATTTTCCACGCCGTAACGGCGCATCACCGTTTGCACGGGCTCGGCCAGCACTTCCCAGTTGGCGTCCAGATCCTGTTCCAGGCGCGCCGCATTCACTTCCAGTTTATTCAGGCCGCGCAGGCAGCTGTCGTAGGCCAGCAGGGCGTAACCGAGTCCCACGCCGATGTTGCGCAGCACGGTCGAATCGGTCAGATCGCGCTGCATGCGCGAGACGGGCAATTTTTCCGCCATATGCTTCAGTACCGCATTGGCCATGCCCAGGTTGCCCTCGGAATTTTCGAAATCGATGGGGTTGACTTTGTGGGGCATGGTGGACGAGCCGATTTCTCCGGCCTTCAGGCGCTGCTTGAAGTACCCCAGCGACACATAGGTCCAGATATCGCGATTCAAGTCCAGCAAGATCGTGTTGGCGCGGGCGACGGCGTCGAACAGTTCGGCCATGTAGTCGTGCGGCTCGATCTGGATGGTGTAGGGATTGAAGGTCAGTCCCAGGCGCTGCTCGATGACGTTTTTGGAAAACGCAGGCCAGTCGAACCCGGGATAGGCCGACAGGTGGGCGTTGTAATTGCCCACCGCGCCATTCATCTTGCCAAGAATTTCAACGGCCTTGATGCGGGCAACGGCGCGGTCCAGCCGCGCCACCACGTTGGCGAATTCTTTACCCAAGGTGGTCGGGCTGGCGGTCTGGCCGTGGGTGCGCGAGAGCATCGGCAGGCTCGCGTTGGTGTGAGCGATCTCGCGCAGCTTGTCGATCACCGCTTGCAGGGCCGGCACGATGACGCCGTCGCGGGCAGCTTTCAACATCATGCCGTGCGAGGTGTTGTTGATGTCCTCGGAGGTGCAGGCGAAGTGGATGAACTCGGTGGCGGCCACCAGTTCCGGCACGTCCTTGACCTGCTCCTTCAGCCAGTATTCGACGGCCTTGACGTCGTGGTTGGTGACCGCTTCGATTTCCTTGATGCGGGCCGCGTCCTGTTCCGTAAAATCGGCCGCCATTTTGTCCAGCAGGGCGGTGGCGTCCTTGCTGAACGGCTTGATCTCCGCAAAACCCGCCTGCGACAGCGCCTGCAGCCAGGCGATTTCCACTTTGACGCGGTGGTGCATGAAGCCCGCTTCGGACAGGATGGGACGCAGTTTGTCCGTCTTGGCGGCGTAGCGGCCGTCGAGGGGAGACAGGGCGGAGAGGGTTGCAGATGGGGTGGCTGAAGTCATGGCAGGGCTCTTGTGCAAAACGCCGATTTTACCACCGGGGGCCAGCGCCGGCCGATGTTGCGGCTTAACCGCAGGCGGGCCGGATGATGCGTTTTTGACAGGCCAGGGCGGGGTGGCGCTGCTATACTGGACTTCATTCTTTTACTCATAAGTGTGTATGAAACTCATTGGTTCGGTAGCAAGCCCGTATGTGCGCAAAGTGCGCGTGGTGCTGGCGGAAAAAAAGCTGGATTACGCTTTTGAGTTGGAAAATGTGTGGGGAGCCGATACCGTCATCTCACAATTCAACCCCCTCGGCAAAGTGCCCTGCCTGCTGATGGAAGATGGCAGCGCCCTCTACGATTCGCGCGTCATCGTCGAATACCTCGACACCCTGACCCCCGTCTGCAAACTGCTGCCCCCGAACGGGCGCGACCGCGCCGACGTCAAGGTGTGGGAAGCGCTGGCCGATGGCGTCATCGACGCGGCCGTGCTGGTGCGCTTGGAAAAAACCCTGCGCCCTGACGCGCAGCAGAGCGCCGACTGGGTGGCGCGCCAGATGAACAAGGTGCACGGCGGCCTTGCCGTGATGTCAGAACACCTGGGCGAATCGCCCTTTTGCCGCGGCAACCATTACACCCTGGCCGATGTCGCCGTCGGCTGCTGCCTGGGCTGGTTGTCCTTCCGCTTTCCCGACATCGACTGGAGAACGGACTACCCCAATTTGGCCCGCCTGCTCGACAAACTCTCCGAGCGCAGCTCCTTCAAAGACAGCGTGCCCCAATGAGCGCGCCCACCATCGTCGTCTTCGGCGAAGCCCTGGTCGACGACTTCGTCACCGAACAGCTGGTCGGCGGCGCGCCCTTCAACGTGGCGCGCCACCTGGCTGCCTTCATGGCGCCCCAGTTGATGATCACCCGCATCGGCAACGACCGCAACGGCGCCGTCGTGCGTGGTGAATTCGAACGCTTCGCCATGAGCGAGCAGGGCCTGCAGATCGACCGCATGGAAGAGACCGGCCGCGTGCTGGTCGAGCGAAAAGGCAATGGCCACCGCTTCGTCATCCTGCCCCGCCAGGCCTACGATTTCATCGATCCCGTACTGGCGGCCGATGCCATTGCCCAGGTCACGCCCACCAGCCTGTATTTCGGTACCCTGGCCCAGCGCGCCCAGCGTTCGCGCGAGGCCCTGTATAAATGCTGGAGCGCCACCGACGCCACCCGTTTCCTCGATTTGAACCTGCGCGAGGAGCAGGTCGACCGCGCCTGCGTGACGGCTTCGCTCGAAGCGGCCGACATCGTCAAGGTCAACGAAGACGAGCTGGAAATTTTATTTGATTGGTACTTCGAGATCGCCCCCGGCACGCAATTGGCGAGCGAGGAAGTGCGCGCCGCCTGCCGCGCCTTGCAGGACAAGTTTCAGCTGGAAGCCCTGATTTTGACCTTGGGCCACCGGGGCTCGGTGTATTTTGGCGCCGACGATGTGGTCATCGTCAACCGCGACAATCCCGTGCCGCCCTTCGTCATCGATACGGTGGGCGCAGGCGACGCCTTCTCCGCCATGTTCCTGCTTGGCCGCGCCCGCGGCTGGGCGCTGGAAACGACCTTGGCCCGCGCCAACGAACTCGCCGGCGCCATCTGCGCCGTCAGCGGCGCCGTGCCGCGGGATATCGGGTTTTATGACAAGTGGGTGAGCAAGTGGAAGAGCTGAACGCAGGGCGGGACTGGCACTTGCTGCCTGTCCCGGGGTGCTCGTAACGCATGCGTATTGAAACACGGGGTCAGGCAGCAAGTGCCAGACCCCTTTTTGAAATGAGGCGGTCAGGCAGCAAGTGCCAGACCCCTTGGGTTACATTTGACTTTGCAAGTAGTTTTGAATCCCGATTTTCGCAACGAGATCCAGCTGCGTTTCCAGCCACTCGATATGCTCTTCCGTATCTTCAAGAATGAGCACGAACAGCTCGCGCGAGACGTAATCGCCGACCTTCTCGCATTCGAGAATGCCTTCCTTGACGGTCAGCTGCGCGGCCCGCTCAAGGCTGAGATCGCAGGCCAGCATTTCTTCCGTGTTTTCTCCGATCAGCAGCTTGTGCAGGGCTTGCAGATTGGGCAGGCCGTCGAGCATGAGGATGCGGTCGATCAGCTTGTCGGCGTGCTTCATTTCGCCGATGGATTCTTCGTATTCCTTCTTGCCCAGCTTTTCAAAACCCCAGTGACGGTACATGCGCGCGTGCAGGAAATACTGGTTCACTGCCGTCAGCTCATTGGTCAGTTGCGCGTTGAGCAGGCGCAGGATGGTCGGGTCGCCCTTCATGGGAAGCTTTCGTGAGGTGGGGGTGTAGGCATCATAACAAATGCCGTCCCCGCAGCGGGGAAAAACCGCCGCCGTGAGAGGGGAAGGAGAGCAGAAAAACTCAGGCGGACTGGCCGGCGCGGCGCAGTTCCGTGAAGGCGGCGCCGGTGGCGGTGGCGGCGTCGGCCGTTTGCGCCAGGTGGGTGCGCAGCACGTCTTCGGCGTAGTTGGCGCACTGGCCGCAGCAGGTGGCCACGCCCAGCTCGCTGCGCAGCTCGTCCATGGAACTGAGCCCGAGGTCGACAGCCTGGCGGATTTCACGGTCGGAGATGTTGTTGCAGACACAAACGATCATGGTGCAAGCCTTCAAAAAGTGGCCAATCGGACACTTGTCCGCTTGACTATAATACGAATCATTCTCATTTCGATGTCGATTCTCACCCATGTCGTGAGCAATTGCAAGCGCTTTGTGCAAGCAGCAAAGCGCAGCGAGCCGCAGCTTGCAAAAGCGCAAATGAAGCCCATCTTGTTACTCGGCGATACAACGCTAAATGGAAATTATTCGCATTACGGTTTATGATGCTAGTATCTGTGCAGCTTTTATGCACACCAGCCCACACTCTCCAGGCGGCCTACCATGACTCTCGTACCCGAAGTGACCACGCTCGACACCCTCGCCGCTGGCCGGGCCGGCACCGTCCTTCATCTGGCGCCCTCGGCCTCCGGCGGGACCGACGTCGCGCGCCGCCTGATGGAACTGGGCTTTGTGCCCGGCGAAAAAATCCGCATGCTCAGGCGCGGCATGCAGGGCGGTCCCCTGGCCATCAAGGTGGGCCCGTCAACCTTTGCGCTGCGGCGTTTCGAAGCGGCCCTGGTGTCGATCAAACCGGAATAATCAACTAATTATGGGTGCAGTAGAAAGGCGGGTCCAAGCCGATCCGCGCACGCCGTTGATTGCCCTGCTGGGCAATCCGAACTGCGGCAAGACGGCGCTGTTCAACCGTCTCACGGGTGCGCGCCAAAAAGTCGCCAACTACGCCGGCGTCACCATCGAGCGCAAGGAAGGCAGTTTTACCTCCCTGTCCGGACGCGGCTACCGCGTGCTCGACCTGCCCGGGGCCTACAGCCTGTCGGCCCAGACTCCCGATGAAGCCATCACCCGCGACGTCGTCGCCGGCCTGCGCGCGGGCGAACAGGCGCCCGACGCCATCGTCTGCGTCGTCAACGCCACCACCCTGCGCCTGAATCTGCGGCTGGTGCTGGAAGTGCAGCGCCTCGGCCTGCCGATGGTGCTGGCGCTGAACATGGTCGACGTGGCCCACAAGCGGGGCATCCGCATCGACGCCGACCAGCTGGCCATCGAACTGGGCATGCCCGTGGTCGAAACGGTGGCTGTCAAAAGCGGCGGCGAAAAGTCCCTGCTGCGCGCGCTCGATTTGATGCCCGACGCGCCAAAACGTTCGGCCAAGCCTTTATCGAGCATCGACGCCGTCTCGGTGGAAGACACCCAGCGCGAAGTGCGCCGTATCCTCGACGCCTGCGTCAGCGACGGCAACGACAACGACACCGGCAACCTGACGGAAAAAATCGACCAGGTGGTGCTGCACCCGGTGCTCGGCCCCATCCTGCTGGCGGCCCTGATGTTCCTGGTGTTCCAGGCTGTGTTCAGCTGGGCCAACCCGCCCATGGATTTCATCAAGGACAGCGTGGCGCAGGTCGGCCAGTGGCTGGGCGCCCATATGGCAGAAGGCATGCTGCGCAGCCTGCTGGTCGAGGGCATCCTGGGCGGCGTGGGCAGCGTGCTGGTGTTCCTGCCGCAGATTCTCATTCTGTTCTTTTTTATCCTGGTGCTGGAAGACTGCGGCTATCTGCCCCGCGCCGCGTTTTTGCTGGACCGCCTGATGGGCGGCGTGGGCCTGTCGGGCCGCGCCTTCATTCCCCTGCTGTCCAGCTTTGCCTGCGCCATCCCCGGCATCATGGCCGCGCGCACCATCCAGAATCCCCGCGACCGCCTGGTGACGATCATGATCGCGCCCCTGATGACCTGTTCGGCGCGCCTGCCCGTGTATGCCCTCATCATCGCCGCCTTCATCCCGGCGCGCGACGTCGGCGCCGGCGTCAACCTGCAAGGGCTGGTGCTGTTCGCCCTCTACATGGCGGGCATCGTCGGCGCCATGGCGGTGGCCTGGTTCTTCAAGCGCAGCATGGGCGCCACCAACCAGCAGCCGCTGATGCTCGAGCTGCCCAGCTACCACTGGCCACACCTGCAAAACCTGGCGCTGGGCTTGTGGGAACGGGCCAAGATCTTCCTGACCCGGGTCGGCACCATCATCCTGACCCTGATGGTGCTGGTGTGGTTCCTGTCCAGCTTTCCCGGCGCGCCCGCGGGGGCGACCCATCCCGCCATCTATTACAGCATCGCCGGCATGATCGGCCGCGGCATGGCCGTCATATTCGAACCGATCGGTTTCGGCTGGCAGATCTGCATCGCCCTGGTGCCCGGCATGGCTGCGCGCGAGGTGGCGGTGGGGGCCCTGGGCACCGTCTACGCCCTGTCGCAAAGCGGCGAAGAGCTGGCCAGTTCGCTCACTCCCATCATCGCCCATTCCTGGACCCTGGCCACCGCCCTGTCCCTGCTGGCCTGGTACGTGTTCGCGCCCCAGTGCCTGTCGACTTTGTCGGTGGTGCGGCGTGAAACGGGCGGCATGCGCTGGCCCCTGGTCATGGCAGGCTATATGTTCGCGCTGGCCTACCTGGCGTCCTTCATCACCTATCACGTCGCGCTGGCGCTGACATCATGATCCAGAACCTGATCGTCGCCCTCATCGTCCTGGCCGCCGCCATTTACGTGGCGCGCAAATACCTGCCTGCGTCGCTGCGCGAGAAAATCGTGTACCGGCTGCGCGGACGCGGCACCCGCTCGTCCCGGCTGGCCGAGTGGATCGACGTGTCCTCGGGTTGCGGCAGCGGCGGTTGCAATACCTGCAAATCGTGCGCGCCCGGCGAAGCGCCGCAAGCCGCGCCGACGGAACACGTCATCCGGATCGTGCGTCGTTGAGCGGATCGTTGAGGACTGTGAGCTTGCCTTCGGGGTCGAGCTTCAACAGCTCGATCAGGCGGCGCGCATCGAACGGCGCCCGCACCTTGATATCGTTATCGAAGTAGCAGAACACGTCGCGGCTCTTGCGCGCCGGCGCCGCCTTGTTCGAGACTAGCTGCGCATCGCCCGGCTGGCCGCCTGCGGACCAGGCGGCGATGCGCTTGGCCCAGTGCTGCAAGGCCTCCTCCGTATAGCCGCTGGCGTATAGCTCTTCCTCGCCGTGCAGGCGCAGGTAGACAAAATCGGCAGTCACATCTTCGATCAGCGGCCATTTGCCCGCCGTGTCGGCCACCACCACCGCCACCTTGTACTTGCGCAGCATGGCGATGAAGGCGGGATCATTAAAACTCTCGTGCCGCACTTCCACCGCGTGGCGCAGCTTGCGCTTCTTGTCGATGGCCAGCGCCGTCCGCCCGTCCATGCGCGCTTCGTGGTGCCGCGCCAGCGCCAGCGCGGCCTGCGTATCATGGGGCAGGATGCTGAGAAAATGGTCCATGCGCTCGGCGTCAAAGGCGAAATTGGGAGGAAACTGCCACAGCATGGGCCCCAGCTTTTCCTTCAGGTTCAGCACCCCCGAGGCCAGCACATTGGCCAGCGGGCCATCGATATTTTTCAGGCGCAGCGTGTGGGTCAGGAAGCGGTTGCCCTTGTGGCTGAACACAAAGCCGGGTGGCGTCTGCTGGTACCATTCGCTGTAGTTTTCGGGTCGCTGCAGCGAATAAAACGCGCCGTTGATCTCGATGGACGAGACGGCGCGCGAGGCAAACTCCAGTTCCCGGTGCTGCGCCAGCTTCTCCGGATAAAAGCCGCCCCGCCACGGTTCGTAGCGCCAGCCTGAGATGCCGATGTAGATTTTCCCCATGTGCGCATGATGGCCCGAAGGCGGCGCCGCTTCGGTTCGGTGACGAACCCAGCGGTTGCACTCCCCCCCTGGTTCCTGGCGTTCAGGCGGGCGGCATGGCGTTCAGGTGCTGCGCCTGGTGCAGTAAGCCTTGCAGGATGCTGTCAGCCACGTCGGCCGGGAAACCATTGGGCAATTGGACTTGCACGCGGTCCACAACCCGCGGCGCTTCCCGCAGGACTTCTTCAATCAGGGTTTCGGCGAACGCAGGACCAAGGCCGGCACGCATCGCTTGCGCAGTCCAGTGGCGTCGCTGGACGTCGTGCATACGGTAGTGTGCATTGCGCCCGCGAACCGCCATCGCCAGCTTGGCGCGTTGCGGCGCCAGCTGATTGGGGCCGTGGCCAATGATGGGGTGCGCGGACAGAATATCGTACAGCGGGGTGGCCCGGAAACGGCTTTGCGGCAGGTGAAAAATACTGAAGTTTTTGGCGTGGCCATCAGTCGCCGCAAGCAGCCAGAACACCAGCTGGGTCTTGAAAAAATTTTGTCGGTCTGTGAGCGCCTCGTTCGATCCGGCAAGTACCGTCATGATATCTTCGATCCCCGGTCCCCCATCGGCCTGGTACTTGGTTTGCGGCGACACGCCCAGCGCCTGGCAAAAATCTTCCTGCGGCAGGCGCACGATCCAGCTGCCATCCCCTGCCAGACGGCGGTCGAAGCGTTCCACCACCAGTGTTTTGACATCGTCAAATTGTGTAATTTGGCATTGCGCCACTGGCAGGTTGAACGCCGCCATCACTCTCGAGCACAGCCATTCATTTTCCAGCGATGTGCGCATGTCGGCTTGCATGGCGCCCACTCTTCCCAGCGGCAGTTTGAAAATGTGCGTGGTCGGCGTACTGGCCAGGGGCCGTTGCCATGCGCCTTCGTGCCATAGCAGGGCGCTTTTTTCCTGGGCGCCCGCAATCGACAGGCGCAATTCGGCCTCATCATAGCGCAGGCCCATCGGATCGTCCGAGACAGTCGCGCGCAGCAAACGCGCAATGTCCGCGTCGCGCATGGTCTCGCCTTGAATCTTGAATAGCGCGGTCGGTTCCACGCCCTCAGGCAATAGCTGGATTGCGCCCACGCAGTCACGCCCTACGGCGGCGAGCAGTTGATGGGGAGCGATACCTTCGGTGCGAAAGTGGGATGCAATACGCCGCCGGATGCGCTCGCTGTCGGGCAAGAGATTGTCGAAATAGTTTTCAACAATATCTCCTTGGTAGGCACCGTTATCAGGCCGAAAGGGTAGCGACAGCGACAGCGGTCGCCGCTGGGCGCTCTCCAGCCACTCGGGGAAATATTGCAAAGTATGGATGCGGCCGATGTCCCACCGCGCGACGGGCGCACCGTTGAGCCAGACAATCAGTGTGCGTGCCGCCGCAGCCCTTGCCATGTCACCAGACTTCTTTGTTCTTTGGCGTGTGTGTGGACGGGGCTGGTTTGCGGGGCCGCGAAGTTGCGGATGCTGCCGCAGGCTGCACGGCGTCTGCGCCATCCGTTGTCAAATACAATTCGCCACCGAGCAACCGCATGATGGTGTACAGCCGATCGAAGCTGGTGGTGGTGGGATTGGCTTCGATCTTGGCGTAGCTTTGTTGCGTGATACCTAATTGCGCCGCCAGGCTGGCTTGCGACAGGCCAGCCTTCTTACGCAAGCCGATCAGGATCGGGCGCAGTTGATGCAGGGTGCGAATGGGATAGCTCATGACCAGGGCATACAGCTTATAAGGTGTAAAGCGATATTACACCTTATAAGCTGTATCTGTTCGTATCCGACAAGACTCGTCGAAAAACAACCTTCAGGCTGTAATTTAAAAATACAGCCTGGAGGTTGTAATACTATCGTGTCACCACCGGCAACTCAATCACCGTCTCCGCGCCCGGCGCATGATATACGCGCTGAGTAGCCTTGCGATAGTCTCCCGGCTTCGCATAAAAAATATTCGGCACGAAGGTCTGGGGGTTGCGGTCGTACAGGGGGAACCAGCTCGATTGCACCTGCACCATTACCCGGTGGCCTGGCAGGAAGACGTGGTCGGCGTTGGGCAGGGCAAAGCCATATTGCTCGACCTGGTTCGGTGGAATCGGCACGGCTTTGTCGAGGCCCTTGCGGTAGCGGCCCCGGAAGATGTCCATGGCGATGCCCAACTGGTAGCCGCCCAGCTCCGGCTGCGCCGCCACTTCGTCCGGATAAACGTCGATCAGCTTGACGACCCAGTCGGCGTCGCTGCCGCTGGTGGAGGCGAACAGTTTTACTTGCGGCTGGCCGGCGATGTGCAGGGGCGCCGTCAGGGGCGCGCTGACCCAGGACAGCACGTCGGGACGGTCGGACCAGGGGCGCTGATCCGTCACCAGCCAGGGCTTCCACACATTGCCGTCGCTCATGCGCACGGGGCGGGGCACAAAGGGCACCGGCTTGGCGGGATCGGACACATACTCGTCGAACGCAGCGCCGCCCTTGGGCTGGTCGAAGCCCAGCCGGCCGCCGGCCTGCAGATACAAGGGGGTGGTGGCCGGCGCGAGCGGCCACTGGTTCAGGCGGCGCCACTGATTGGTCCCCGTTTCATACGACCACACGGGCGGCGTATCCGCCTTCGCTGCGCCGTCTTTTAAATATTGGTCGAAGAAGGGCTGCATCACGTCGCGGCGAAATTGCGCGGCCGTGTCGCCCGTGAATTTGAGGGGGCCGAGCGAAGAGCCGTCGTAATTGACGCCACTGTGGCGCCACGGTCCCACCACCAGAAAATTCATGTCGTTGTTACGGTCCAGTTTTTCCGTGGCCGCGTAGCTGGCGTAGGCGCCATAAATGTCTTCCTGGTCCCAGCGGCCCACCACCGTCATGGTCGGCACTTTTAAAGGGCGCGCGCCGAGGATGCGGTCGAGGGCCTGGTTTTGCCAGTAACTGTCGTAGGCGGGATGCTCGAACAGTTTTTTGGTGAAGGTCAGCTGATCGACACCGAACTGCCTGGCATAGTCGCCGATGGAGCCGGCCCGCAGCTGGGCTTCGTAGTCGTCGTAGATGCCGGAGGCGAGGCGTACGCCTTCGCCGCGCGCGGCGGTCTGACCGCCCACGTAATCGAGATTGCTGGTGCGGAAAGCGCCATTATGAAACCAGTCGTCGCCGCGCCAGCCGTCCACCATGGGGCTCATGGGCACGGCCGCCTTCAGCGCCGGGTGGGGGTCGGCCAGCGCCATCAAGACCGTAAAACCTTCGTAGGACGAGCCCACCATGCCCACCTTGCCGTTCGACTGGGGCAGGTTCTTGACCAGCCAGTCGATGGTGTCCCAGGCGTCGGTGGCGTGGTCGGTGGCGCTGTCGTTGAGGGGGCCGCGGATCGGGCGCGTCATCACGTAGTCGCCTTCCGAGCCGTGCTTGCCGCGCACGTCCTGGAATACGCGGATGTAGCCGGCGGCGACGAAGGTGTCGTCGCCTTCGGCCAGCATGCTGGCCATGTGGGGGCTGACGTTGCGGGCGGCGCGGCGGGCCGCGTTGTAGGGCGTGCGGGTCAGCATGATGGGCGCGTGGCTGGCGCCCTTCGGGGTCACGATAACGGTATAGAGCTTGACGCCGTCGCGCATGGGGATCATGACCACCTGCTTGGTGTAGTCGGCGCCGGGCAGGGCTGCTTCGAATTTGGCGGCGCCGATATCGGGCGCCATGGCGGGGGTCTGGGCAAAGGCGGCGGAGCAGAGCAGGGCAAACAGGGGAAGAACTGATAGCGGGCGACGGGACATCGGAACTCCAGTAAGGGGCAGGACGAAAAAGAGGCGCCATTAGTGTAGCGCATGTGGCCGGCATGGCCGTGCCATAAAATGGTAAGCTTTCGGCCACTCCAACCGGCAGAAAGCCCCCATGATCGTCGTCCATCACCTGAACAATTCGCGCTCCCAGCGCATCCTGTGGCTGCTGGAGGAATTGGGCCTGCCTTACGAAATAAAAAAATACCAGCGCGACCCGAAGACCATGCTGGCGCCGCCCGAGCTGCGCGCCGTGCACCCGCTGGGCAAATCGCCCGTCATCACGGACGGCGACATCACGGTGGCCGAATCGGGCGCCATCATCGAGTACCTGCTGGAGACCTATGGCGAGGGCCGCCTGGTACCGCCTGCGGGCACGTCGGACAAGCGCCGCTTCACCTACCTCCTGCATTACGCCGAGGGCTCGGCGATGCCGCCCCTGTTGTTAAAACTGGTGTTCGACAAGGTCGAGACCAGCCCCATGCCCTTCTTCGCCAAGCCCATCGCCAAAGGCATCGCGCAAAAAGTCAAAAGCAGTTTCATCATGCCGAACCTGAAGGCGAATCTGGATTTTCTGGAGGGCGAGTTGCAGCAGTCGACCTGGTTCGCCGGCGAGGCGTTTACTGCCGCCGACATCCAGATCAGCTTTGCGCTGGAAGCGGCGGCGTCGCGGGGCGGCCTCGATGCGCGCTATCCGAAGCTGAGCGATTTTTTACAGCGCATCCATGCCCGCCCCGCCTACCAGCGCGCGCTCGAACGGGGCGGCAGATACGACTACGCGTAAAGGCAGTCAGGGTGACGCGATGAACAAGCTGCTCGCCATCGATGGCCTCAACATCGTGCGCCGGGTGTACGAGGCCAGCCCGGAGCCGGATTCCTTCGAGAAGGCGGCGACTGCCTTGCGCCACGCGCAGTCCTCCTTCCGCAATC
>JACXTT010007345.1_pt1 | contig 15531 bp, 12 predicted proteins | sample 9270951 | NCBI WGS metagenome assembly JACXTT01 (sample SAMN15532306, study PRJNA645909) | rock metagenome | isolation source: weathered quartz diorite | place: Puerto Rico | collected 2017-06-21 | reverse complement strand
GCCAGTCACCCTGCGGCCGGACCTGTCCGCCGGGCTGGAAGTCATCATCCGCAAGGCGCTGGAGAAGGATCGGGATGTGCGCTACCAAACCGCGGCTGAGTTGCGCTCCGACCTGAAGCGACTGAAGCGAGATACGGAGTCGGGACGCCCTGCCGCTGTCCCGCAGCCGCCCAGAGCCCAGCACCGCGCTCTAATGCTTGCGGGAGTGCTGATCGTGATCGGAATCGCAAGTGCCGTTGCGAGGTTCGCCTTACGGCAACCATCGGCGATACCTCCTGAGCTGCGCGAGCGCAGACTGACCGCCAATCCCGCCGACAACCCGGTCATCCGCACCTTGATCTCACATGATGGAAAGTACCTCGCTTACTCCGACCTTGGCGGCATCCACTTGCAGCTGATCGCCACGGGAGAGACTCGCACCATCCCACAAACTGATGGGTGGACCGTCACCTCCTGGTTTCCGGATGGCTCCAAACTGCTGGCCAACAGCCCTAACCGCGAAAATCCGGGCGTCTGGGTGATCTCGGCTATGGGCGGAACGCCGCGCAAATTGCAGGATCACGGCAGCACGGGCATCGTGTCTCCGGATGGCTCACACATCGCATTTGCGGACCGCTTCGGTTTTCGAGACTTCTTAAATGAAATTTGGGTGATGAGCCTCGGTGGCGAGGAGCCACGGCAGATTCTTACTGCCAAGGAGGGCGAAACGATTCTGTTGCTGGCTTGGTCCCCAGACGGCCGCCGCATTGCCTATTTCCGGCTCCATCTAACTGCCGGCGCCGATCTTGCGGCTATCGAAAGTTTCGACCTCACGTCCCACAAGGTCACCATGCTCCTATCAGATCCGCAGCTGTTTCCGAGCGGTGGATTTTGCTGGACCCCTGACGGGCGCATCATCTACTCCCGCCAGGAACTCCCTCCCAACGCCCGGGATTCCAATCTCTGGGAGCTCCAGGTGAATTCCAACACCGGTGCACCAGCGGGCAAGCCGAGAAAGATCACCCACTGGAGCGGCGCTGGAGGCCGGAGCGTGAATGCCAGCGCTGACGGCAAGCGCCTCGCCGTCCTGAAGGTTAATTTTCAAATGGATGTTTATATCGGGCAGCTTGAGGCCAACGGAACCCGAATGAAGACGCCACGCCGCCTGACACTCGACGAGCGCAATGACTTCGCCGGCCCCTGGATGCCGGACAGCAAGACCGAGATTTTTTCCTCGGACCGCAACGGCAACTGGGACATCTTCAAGCAAGCGATCGACCAGACTTTCGCCGAACCGCTGGTCACCGGGCCGGATGACGAAGTGGCGAAAGGCGTAACTCCGGACGGGCTGTGGCTTCTCTACGCCATTCAAAAACAAGGAGATCCTTTCGCTCCAACAAAGCTGATGCGTATGCCGATATCCGGAGGCTCGCCTGAGTTCCTTCTAGACGCCGGTGGTGTCGGTCTTTATGACATCGCATGTGCCAAGCGCCCGCCATCGACTCTATGCGTCGTGGCAAAAGTAGATTCAAAAGGGATGGCCTTTTCCGCTTTTGATCTGGCCACGCGCCAAAGCCGGGAACTGGCAAAGGTCGAGCGGGCCGGAGATTGGGACGTTTTCCATGATGGCTCAGGCATTGCGGTCCTGATCCAAGACCAGGGCAAGAGCCGCATCCGGATCGTTCGCTCCTCGGGAGAAACGGCACGTGAATTTATCGTGGAACAGTCAGGGATCGAGCTTGTCTACTGTTCCCCGGATGGAAAGGGTCTGTACCTGACTGGCACGCCGCAGCCCGGCGATGCTGCACTCTATTACACGGATCTGCGGGGCCAAGCCGGCTTGATCTGGCAGCGGAAAGGCGGCAGGTTCGGGTGGAATTCACTTCAGCCTTCTCCCGACGGCCGCTACCTGGCTCTAACGGGAGCCACGGCTGCCAGCGACGCCTGGCTGCTGGAAGACTTCTGAGTTGCGCTTCTTGTGTACCTTTTGTGTTTTTCATCGGCGCGAGAGGAAACGCCATGCAACCAACGACCCACAGAATCGAATTCGCATGAACTGCTAGATTCACCCGGATAGCTGTTGCGAAATTGAAGAATGCGGCGTGGCTGCTCACAGGCGATTGTCGTTTGCAGCAACCTGCCGAGCGCCCACATTACTCCTGGGAAGTCGCGGTCCCATCAATGGTGCAGCGCCCTGCCTGTGTTGACTCCGCTCCGAGGCCTCATCCCTCAATGGTCGAGATCGATGCGATAGATCTGATCGGAGCCGAGGTCCCGAAGCATCAAGGGATCCCAATCGCCGGTCCAGCCCACCCAAAAGGAGCTCACCGGCATCCCGAAGTCCGGCCGCACGATCTCCTCGCGCCGGCCCGTGGCGATTTCGACCCGAAAGATCATGTGTGCCGGAGGATCCCAGGCGTAGATCCACTTCCCATCCGCCGACCATGTGGGGTACCCGGAGACCTCCTTGGTGACCTCCTTCCATTCGATCTTCGCGGCATCAAAGACATGAACATGTTCGTTGCGGATATCCAGCGCCAGCACTTGTTTCTCATCTGGCGACCAGCGTGGAGAGAACAGGCTTTCACCCTTTGGAATTGTCTGAATTTTTCCCGTGTCCAGATCTAGAATCCTGATTCGGCTTGCGCCGGCGGGGAGTGCATCCGTCCTGTCTCCTCCTTGGGCGAATAGAATCCTTTTTCCGTCTTCGGACCAGATCGCGTCGTAGCCGATGTCTATATCCAAACGGTACGGCGCGGCATCCCCTCCATCCTTTGAGACCAGCCAGAGCCCCAGATTCTTATTCGTGCCCGAGCGGACGCCAGCAAACGCGATACGTTTGCCGTCCGGAGACCAATGGGGATTGATTGCCATCACGCCGCTGGCCAGCCTCAAATCGCCGGATCCGTCGACTCTGCACTTGTGGAGTTCATCACCGGGAAACTTTCGATAGACAAGCCATTGGCCGTCGGGAGAACGTTCGATCTGGTCACCAGAGAAGCCGGGCAGAAACGGAACCCAGTTTCGGGCGTTGCGGTCGTAGCGCATGGTTTCCGCGCGCTCGGACCATCCCGCCACATAGAGCCGCTTGGGGTCAATGGGATCAATGGTAGGCCAACCTTTGAATCGCCCGCCGGTGGCGGTCAGCCTGGTCACGACGGGCTTCCTTAGCCACCCTAGAACACCGCCGGCCTGGGTCCGCAGAAAGACGTCCATATTTCGGGAACCCTCCTCGAACGAGGAATAGAAGAACCTCTTGCCATCCAGCGACCATGTGCCGCGCCACTGCATTTGCTCCTGCTCAGGCACAATCCGCAACAGATGCGAGCCGTCGTCATTCACCTGCCAGGCCCGCGTTTTCGAGTCTTCTCCTGGGCCGTCCAGGAAGCCGACGATGTGGCCAGACGGGTGCCACCATACGGACCTCGACGACTTCATCGGCTTGATCTTCTTCCGTTCGCCGGTGGTGATGAATTGGATGTAGATACCATCCGGCAAGCCGATAGCCAGGCGATTCGCGTCCGGAGAAGGAGCGGCTCTGTACCTCATTGATGGGAGTTCGCCGACCTTGCGAGCAGCGTCTCCGCCCGGCCCGGCAAGCCACAGCTCGGCCACGCTGTCCGGGCCTCCCGCTGACATAAGAAGAATCTGCTGCCCCATCGGCGCGTAGCCCGATACCCGAATTCGCGTTCTGCCATTCGGCAGAAAGGGCAGTGGCAGCCTTTTGGGATCCCCTCCAGAAACCGGGACTGAATATACCTCGCTGCCCTCGTAACCGTAGATGATCCTGATACCGTCGGCGGCCACGGAACCCTTGTAGCTGCCATCGTTGGTGAGTTGCACTACGTCCACCACCCGCGGCACATCGATCGGCCACAGGCCGGCTGCCAGGACGATGGCGAGCACGACGCCGCTCGCCGCCAGCCAAACCCAAATCCTCCGCCGCGACGGTCGCGTCTGTTTCGGACCGGCAACGGAGGAACTCTCGGCCAACACGGCCGATCCGCATTCCGTTTCTACCGGTGCGATGAACCGGTACCCACGCCGAGCTAAGGTTTCAACAAATCGGGGATTGTCGGCGGAATCTCCCAGTGCTTCGCGTATTTTGTTGACTGCTTTGCTCAGACCCTGATCAAAGTCTATAAAGGTGTCATCACGCCAGATCTTCTGCCGAAGATCCTCCCGGCTGACGATCTCTCCTGGACGTTCCAGCAAAGCACTCAAGATCTGGAATGGCTGGTCCTGGAGCTTGATCTTGGTCCCGGCCTTGCGTAGCTCACCGGTGGCGAGGTCGACCTCGAAAACCCCGAATTGCACCTTTTGTGACTTCGGAGTGTTCATCGATAGGACCTCAATTTACCACCACGGTTTTGTCATTGCCAGCAGGGAATGTGCTCTCACAACCGGCTTGTTTGGAATGGATTGCACCGGGATGAAGAATCCAAACGTTGGGAAAATCGCCGCCATGGATCTCCCCGCTACCCTAGCGCAGCATCAGCGGCATGCCGCGACATCTGGCACCGATGGTTCTTGCCTGCTGCGTGGGCTGGAGCGTCGACGCGGCAGACGTGGAACCACAGGGATTTCGGATTACCGTCCTTGTTGCCAACCGAGCGAACGTACCAGCCGCCACCCTTGCGAAAATGCAGTCAGAAACTGACTGGGTACTGAGCAAAGCCGGCATTTCCACAACGTGGATCGACTGCCCTTTTTCCACAGAAACGCCCGAAGCTAATTCTCCCTGCGCGGGACGACTAGGCGGAACCAGGTTCCTCGTGCGCCTCACCCAGGACCACATTTCCTATCACGGATCCTTAGCGGCCGGGGCGCTGGGTTTTTCCCACGTTACGTCCGACGGGGGCTTATACGCGACCGTGCTGGTGGACGTTGTCAATGACTTGGCCTGTCAACAAGAACTATTGTCAAGAGGCCAGATCCTTGGGTACGCGGTCGCCCACGAAGTTGGGCATCTGGTCATGGGCTTGAATTCGCACTCGCCGCACGGCCTCATGCGCGCGCGTTGGGAATCCACTGAGCTACGCGACATGGCCGAGCACCACCTGCTTTTCTCGAAGCGGGAAGGCGAGCGGATGCGAACCAGAATCGCACTACCCGATTGATGCTGTTCAAACTCGCACAGGTTCTTGACAAATCCGATATCACAACTGGTCACTGTCTTGACTGCAAGCGCATGAATCCGAGGCGATCGAGATGCGGAGCATCACTCCTGGTAAGTCGCGTTCCACTCTTGATGCCGCACCCTCGGATGGCGGCCATCGCCTCGGACGTGACCCGCGTTTCTCAGGATTGATGGTCGATGGGCGCCGATCGGACGTGACCCGCGTTTCTCAGGATTGATGGTCGATGGGCGCCGACAGCCGAACAGCTCGCAGCTGGCAACTGGACTTTCAGGGCGCCAATCGCCCGGGTTTCTCAGTAATTTGTTATTTTAAACCAGCGGGCGCCAACCCTGGGGTCCCTTATATTCTTGCGCGTGGCGCACGCCGGTTAAGCACAGACTCATTCCAGGTTTCGGATGAGTACGGCGTCACAGGTCTGTGCAGGACGCACAAAAGCGAGTTGTTTTCCGTCTCTGGACCAGTCGAAACTAGAGACTTCTCCCGTCCTGAATTCTGTCAATTGCTTTGGCTGGCCGCCAGCAATGGGTTGACTCCAAATGTTCGCAACGCCGGCTGGGTCTCTCACATGCAGCATAGCACTCCCGTCAGATGTCCAATGCACGGGCATCTCAAAGTCAATGAATTTTATGGGTGGTCCTCCGTTAAACGGGATAACCGCGGTTCCCGCCGTTGGACTCGCCTGTTCGAAGCTGCGGTAATTGAATGCGATCATTCTGCCGTCGGGTGAGATACTCGGGTCAGCACCGAAGGTCTGAGTCAGTTGAACTGGACCGATGCCAGAGGGTCCCTCTGGGGTAGGTGCTTTCCAAAGGGTCCAGCCTTCTTGGACAGCGCTGTAGACCAGCCATTTTCCATCCGGAGAACAGTCTGCCGCTACCTCTCCGTGACCATTGGTCAATTGCTCGGGATTGGTGCCGTCGGTATCGACACGCCAGATGTGAGGGATACCTGCGCGATCGGAAGTGAAGACGACATGACGTCCATCTGATGTAACTCGTGGGAATCGGCCGTCGTCCGCAAGCTGATGTCGGTCGCTCCCGTCCGGCTGCATGTTCCAAATTTCGAAATTGCTGCTCGACCTGGACCCATACACAATTCTGTTATCGGCGGTCCAGGCGATGCCGTTTGCTCCGTCATACCGGCTTGCAGTGGCGGTGATCTGCCTCGCGCCCGTCGCTCCTTTCGGCGCAATCCAGATACTGTAGAGTTGATCGCGTTGCACTGCCACAAGGCTCTGTGTATCTGAGGTTAGACTAATGCCGGTGTAGTCGTTCGGATCATTAGCAATCCTTTTCGCCTTGCCGCCCGGATACGACAAGTGCCAAATCCGCTGAAGCCCTGAGATTTCGTCGGCCGCGTTCACGATCAACGCCCGACCATCGGGTATACATGCTATAGAGTCGATGTGGAACCACGTCGCCGTTGTCATCGGCTTGGCCAGACCGCTTTGAACCGAGATCGCCAGTAGAGTTTCGGAAGGTTCCGAAGTGAAAATGCCAGAGCCGCAAGCGATTGACTTTCCGTCCGGGGACCACGCCACCGCGCCCGAGAAATACTCAGTACCTCTCCGCGTAATTAGTTTTCGCTGGCCGGTGCCATCCGCATTAGCGACAATCACCGCAGATTCTTTGCCTGGGAAGAAACGAGTAAACGCTAAACGCTTGCCGTCGGGAGAAAGCGTAATCTGGCGCGGAACATCCGCGATGAGTTTTCTGGCCGCACCCCCTAGGACGGGCATTTCGTAAAGAGTGGCGAGGCCCTTTCCATCATCCTTTATGTAGTAAAGGAAGTTACCGTCACGCGAGAAAGTCAATCCTTCGAAGCCGGCCGCCGTCGGAGGACTAATCTGAACGTTGCTTGAAGTGCCAATCTGCCTTACCCACAAGCTCGCCTTTCCGTTCTCAGACATGACGAACGCCACATATTTCCCATCTGGCGAAATGGCGGCGTTGGTGGTTGCGCCGGTGGAGGTAATCCTGCTGATGTTGGTCTTCTGGAACGGCACGCTGAACTTGTTGGCGACGAGCCCTGTGTAGAGCCGAGAGCCGCTCCATGCTAAAGCAACGACCATCGCAGAAAACATGAGAATGGCCCACTGGCGGTAGCGCCGAGAGGCGGCTATAAACGAACGCTCAGCCGGAGTGGTTTCACTGTCATATTCCACTGGTGCGATCCACCGGTAACCACGCCGGGCCAGGGTCTCCACAAACCGGGGACTTTCGGCCGAGTCGGCCAGTGCCTCGCGGATCTTGTTAATGGCTTTGTTCAGGCTGTGATCGAAATCGACGAAGGCGGAGGATGCGCCGAGGTCTTCACGCAGTGCATCCCTCGTCACGACCTCGCCGGGCCGTTTGAGCAAAGCGGCGAGAACCCGAAAGGGCTGTTCCTGGAGTTTTACTTTGAACCCCTGCTTGCGCAGTTCACCGGACCGCAGGTCGACTTCGAATACACCAAATCGTAGCCGGGGGGAATGGTGCGAAGCCATACGGCATTGTCCAACTTTGCGTCAGTCTACCACGCGGAAATGCGCTCTGCTCCTCCACCTTGGAGGATGTTGCTGCGCAACATCCTGCAGACATTGGATTTCCGGGGGGACAAACGCAGGACGCCCGCTCCATTTTAATCCCGAGTTCTGCCACCAAAAATCGGCGGAATGGCACGTTCGTGCGCCCTCACTAGAGTCTGGATTTTGGCTCAGATCATGATGAGCTGCTCGGTGGAAACAGCACAGGGAGCCAGTCAGAAGCACAGTGATTCTCCGCTGACGCTAGTCATTTACAACTATGCCCATGTCAGCGAGCAAACGCTCTCGGATGTCGAAAGCGTGGCGTCAGAAATCTTTCGGCTAGCGGGTGTTCAGCTGGTCTGGCTAGATGGTTTCGCGTACGCGGCGGAACGGCGAAGGGCGGAGATCCCGGTCCCGGAGTATCCCGCCACCCTATTGGTCAAGCTTCAGCCCAAATCGGAGGCAGCCCGCTATGGCGTACGGTCTGATTGCGATGGCCTTGGCTTCGAGTCCGGTGCAATTATTTTTGTCCCGAGTTTTGACGCCAGGGGCGGCACGCCAAACGCTACTCGTCTCGGATACATCCTGGCGCACGAAATTGGTCATATGGTGCTTGGTCCTAATGCTCACTCACTCGTCGGCATCATGCGCGGCACTCTCATTGAGGAAGCCTGGACACAAGCCGAACAAGGCACACTCGGCTTTACGAAGAGTCAAGCCGGACAGATCCGAACATGGATCGCCAAGCGAAAGGCAGGCGTGTAAGGCAGGCGTGTAAGGCAGGCGTGTAAGGCAGGCGTGTGAGGAGCTGGCGTAGCCTCACACCGAGCAGCGAAGCACTCCGGCTCCGGCTGCCTTAAGCGCGCCCGCGAAGATTCGGCGTGCCACGAATCACTCCTGTGATGTCGCGGACAGGTCAACGGGTAAACGGGCTAGACGTTGAATTGCCGCCCGGTGGGTCGGTTCTTGTGAGGTGCCCGGACTAAGAGCAACGCCTGGGGGCACGATCGCACATGAGGTAAACGGTGAGCGCGATCAGTTCTTCGGGGGAGATTTACCTGTATGTCATGGGTTTGGACTCGGGAGCAGTGGCGGAGAAGGGGGGATTCGAACCCATAGTTTCCGGTAAGTGTTTGAGCCTGCAGGTAATTCCCTTTAAACATCGTTACAGCAGGTACTTGGAGGCATTCCATAAAATCTTCGGAGGTCGGCGGAGTCTGCCTGGTGCCGTGCAGTAATAGACACCAAACAGACACCAAGACACCCTCCCTTTGGGTGCGAAGGAGAGATTCGCGGCCTGCGGCCAGAGGATACCGGCGGCGGCCGGATACAATTCCGCACTATCAAAATCCGACCTCATGCCGTACTGCCTGGTATACCACCCAGGCGAGCGCCACTAGAGATCCGACTTCAACGATGTAAAGCTTGATGCGAAGGATCAGCTCAAGGAAAGGATCGTTTCGACGGCCATGCACCGCACCTCCGTCTCGTAAATCTCCGGCTTTAACTTTGGAAGGGAGGAGCCGGCCACTCTAAACCAAATTTTGCCCGAAGGCCTTTGTTGATTCTATCACCCATGGGCTCGGCATGGCGTTCAAGGCGGGCGAAATTCGGCGTCACGACGAGGTGTTCGATTTTGACTGCAAGCCAGCGGGCGTGGTGAAGCAGGTCACGGATTTGACCGGACAGATTCGGGGCATGATGTCGCGGATTTGTCCGGACATGTGGGTCGCGGATTTGGCCGGATTGGGTTTTGTTTCGGCAAATCCGCGGCTATTTTTAGCAAGCTCGTGTGAGTCAGGCGGTCGCTTCGCGGTAGAGCCAGGCGCCGGCCACGGTTCCGACGAGGACTTCCACCAATCCCACCACAAGCCCAATGGCCATGATGTGTCTGGGGAAAATATGGAGAGCAATCGGCATGACCGAAGCCAGCAGATACCCAAGGCCCCAGACTGCCGCGCCGGCGCACAGCGCGGTCTTTGCCCCGGCGCCGTAGCGTGGGCGAATGGCTGCGTAGAGCCAGACGGCGAAGATGCCCACCAGAAAACCCCAGGCCAAAAACATCAAGAGTTCGCGGCCCCCTACCTCCCTGCCCAGCGCCCTCACTGCGGCATCCATATCTTTGGCAAGTACCGCGCCGTGCAGAGCGAATTCAAAAATGTTGATGATCACCCCGGCGACGAGTCCCCCGAGGATCACCCGGTTCCAGTTGATCTTTCCCATGGCTTGCTCCTTCGGATGGAAATTTGGTTGATTGTACCGCCGCGCCTTGGTGGAGGGAAGCGAACGGGTCAGCCTCTGCGAGAGCACCCGGCGGGGATAGGATTCGTCTCTGGTGTAGTGTATACTGCAGCCCTCGGGAGCCCATCGGAATGGGTAATCCCGAATCAAGGAGACAAACTCATGCCTGCTTTTTCTGGATCGTTTTCGGGGAACGTGAAAGTGCAGACGGCCATCACGTTGTCCGACCAATCGAATCACGAGTTGAACCTTGCCGAGATTGGCGGCACGCAAGAGACCTCGGATGAAAAGTGGAATAACGCCGCGATCACCTATTGGGGCACCAGCGACGTCGTTGACGGCAAAGGCAGCCAGAGCGGCTACTTCGTCAATGATCATGGCGCGGACGGTCGCGACTGGGGCACGTTTGAGGGCAAGGTCGCGTCAAGCGGCGCCGAGATGACCGTTGAGGGAACATGGCAATACACCGGTGGAGATGGAAAGTTCAAGGGGATCACCGGTGGCGGCAAGTTCACGACCAGGATGACTTCGCCCAGGGAAGTTCAAGGCACCTGGCAGGGCACATACGAGCTGGCTTCTGCCAAAGCTCACGCCCGCTGATTTTTGCAGTTCGCATTCCGAGAAGAGCCGAGGGCGCGAGGTCTCGGCTCTTTTCTTGTCTGGAATCTGGTTCAGACATGATCGAAGGATTGATTTTAGGGGTGGCGGGGCGTATGCTCGTCGGCACTGAAGGGAGGTTCTTCCTATGTCAACGAGGCCAACACCACAGCCGGCGGGTAAGGCTCCCGATCCGGTCGTTGTTGATTCCAAGCATTACAAAGTGGAGCTGGAGAATGAGCGCGTGCGGGTGCTCCGCATCAAGTATGGGCCGCATGAAAAATCGGCGATGCACAGCCACCCGGCGCTCATCGCTGTTTTCGTCACCGACGGTCACTCGCGCTTCACGTATCCGGACGGGAAGACGGAAGACGTTAAGGCAAAGGCCGGACAAGTCCTGTACTTTCCGGCTCTCGATCATCTCCCGGAAAACTTGGGCGACAAACCGTTTGAGGTGATTGGGATTGAGCTGAAGGGCTGAATAGCTTTATTGCGGTGATTTTTAATTCCGGTGCCTGAAGCCGGATTGAAATGAAGAGCCGGCCTATGATGGCCGGCTTTCTTTTTGCTCGGCGTGCGGCGGCTCCGAGCGCCCGATTCTAGGGGACGGTGGTAGACCAGGTTTGCGTGGCGGGCATCATTCGGCTTGGCGTGGAGCCTCATCGGCATAGCGACGCAGGGCGGCGCGGGCTTGGGCGGCGAGCTGCGGGCTGCGGCTCTCGATGAGATCGCCCGCTTCGGCGATGATGTTTTCCAGGATTTCGAGGACCTCGCGCACACCGGTTTCCCGGTCAATGAGTTCAGCAGTGGATTCACGCTGCGATGGATTGGGTTCGATGTGAGTCGCGGCGCGCAGAGCTCCTGCTGTCGGTTTGTGTTTCATTGCGGGTGTCATACGCAAGATGTTCGCCCTATCTGATTGCGAAAGCAAGGGGAGGTAAAGCAGACCCCCTCAGCAATTACAGCCGCGGAGTTATAATCGAGATCCCTTTCTTAGACCGCGGTCAGCTAGTCGTCCAGCGAAAGAGGAGGCAGATTCGTTCATGGCAAGAGGAAGAACAGCAGTTGACGGATCACTACCCGAAGCAGCTCTAATTGGATTCGAACAGATGAAGCGGAACGTTGAAGAGAAGATCGCCGACATCCGTCGACTGCTCGGCTCCGAAGACGGCGCGCGAACCGCATCACCTGGTCAAAAACGCAAGCGCACGCCAAGTCCAGCTGCCCGCCAGAAAATTGCAGCGGCTCAACGCAAGAGGTGGGCGGCGGTCAAGGCGAAATCAAGGCCGTCAAAGCCCGCGACCGCGAAGCGCACGATGAGTCCCGCGGCGCGAAGGAAAATTTCGGCTGCGCAGCGGAAAAGATGGGCTCTGGTGAAGGCGCGCAAAGCCGACTAACCAGGCAAACAGAACGCGGACGAAGAAGGCTGTGAAGCTTGGGAGATGATCTGTGAGGTTTCCGTAACCGCGACATTGCGAGAGTTATGTTGCCCGTCGGTTGCAGCCCCTTCGGTTATCAAGCACTTGCAGTCGAAACGGGTCGGTTTGCACCCACACAATTTGATTCTGAATTACATGGGATTTCACACCAGCTATTCTGCACAGGCAGGCGATGGTTACGGCAAACTTCAAGATCGGAATAATGATCAAGGCGCATCCGTGAACCTACGACGCTAATTCCGAGCCTCACGCAGGACTTCTCGCAGCCGCCTGCGATGAGCAACTCCTCGCCAGGTTGCAGAGTTGCCGAGATAATCTGGATGGGGTCTGGTTCCGGTCGCAAGAAACTGCGCCTAGTGGAAACTGGTGGGTGAGTGTGTGAATGCCGCCAGGTATGCCAGTCATGGCTCACTCCATCCTTCAGTTTTGAGACCCTCCCCGTACCAGGACGTCGGACATAGCCCACACTACCAGTAAAACTTCGCGCTCACCTGTCCGATGCGCGGATCGCGCGCGCTGGTCACTACTCCGAACTGGCTGCTGCTGAAGTTGCCGTTCGGGCCATTGAACTGGGTGTGGTTGAAGATGTTAAAGAATTCACCGCGAAACTCAAGCGCCATGGACTCGGTAATCCGGATTCTCTTGGACATCCCGAAATCGGTATTCAGGATTCCGGGTCCATGGAAGAACCGGGCGCTGGAGGTGCCGAAGGTTCCGAGAATGGTATTTTTCTCAAAGGCGCTCGTGGCGAAATATCGGTTCAGTCCATTGGCATCCAGGTTTCGTGGGTCCATCGTGACGATCGGGCCCACGCGATTCGGCTCATCCGTTGAATTGCTGCCGGCCAGCGATAGATCGCCGCGGTATTGGTGGATACGAATGGGAAACCCGGTGGAGAAACGGCTGATGCCGGTGATGTTCCAGTCCCGTGTTAGGCGTTTTGGAGCGCGACTGAAAACCCGGTCGAACGGGAGGGCCCAGTTGTAGCTGACGACAAAGTTGTGCGTCACGTCGAAGGTCGACAGTCCGCGGCTGAGCCGGTAATTCGAGAAATTCATCCGTTCCCCAAAGGTCGAAGAGTCGTCGAGCGCTTTGCCGAACGTGTAGGCCGCCAGGAACGTCATGTCCGCAGCCTTGCGTTCCACCGTGGCCTGGAAAGAGTTGTAGTTCGAATTAGCGCTGTTGCGAGTGAAGGTGTTGTTGGCGCCAAAAGCAGGGCCAAGGAAGGTTCTTGTTCCGTGAACCAGTGTGCCATTGGGAAGCTGGTACGTATCTGCCTCTCCGCCCGGACCGCAGGCAGGGTTGGAAGCCCCAGTGTTCGTATCCACGGCACCCTCGGCGTTGAGCTGCTGGCAAAAGGCTGCATTGCCCGGGTTGGCATCGGTTTGCGAGATCAGCTTATGACCCTGGGTCCCCACATAGGCCAGCGTCAACACCGTGGATCTGGATAGCTCCCGCTGAATCGAGAAATTATAATGCTCGGCGTAGGGCATCCGGTTGTGAATGTCATAGCCGGGCACATAAGAGAGCGGCAAAAATTGCGCGTAATTTAGTGTCTTATTCGCCGGGCTGCCAGGTATGGGGAATACGTACGGGAAACGCTGGCCCTGCGAGACTCCGTTTGTGCGAGTGCGGTACGGTTCTTCGAACAAGACGCCATTGGGGCTCTGCCAATTGTTGCCGTATGGCGGGTCGCCAACCTCGTAGAACAGGTTCAGGTCCTCGATGGAGGTGTAATAGATGCCGAATGACGCCCGGATACTAGTTTTTCCCGGGCCTCCAAAGATCTTGCCCAAAATCCCGTCAGTGAAACCGGGCGAGTAGGCGAGGCCAACGCGCGGGGCCCAGTTGTTGTAATGCGTGGGCGCCAAAGTGAGCGGAATGCCGGGGTCTCCCGGCACCAGCCAGCCCAGCGGAGCGGTAGGGAACTGAACAGATTGCTCGCCGGGAACGATGGTCTCGATTTTGCCCTGAGTGTCATACCAGGGCATGCTGACTTCCCAGCGCAGGCCGAGGTTCAGCGTGAAGTTCGGTTTCACCTTCCAGGAATCCTGAGCGTAAGCGCCGCCATATCGCGTGCGCGAGTCCAGGACCTGCATGCTGTACTGCTGGAATGCGCTGCCGAAGACGGACACGGCGCCAAGCAGGAAATCGGCGGCATCCACGCCGGTCACGCTTCCATCGAACGTGAAGGTGCCGTTGGGTGATGCGACATTACGCTCGTTGATTTGCAGGTAGCGGAACTCGCCTCCGAACTTAAACGTGTGAGAACCTCTGACCAGCGAAAAACCGTCTGTCAACATCCAGGTATTGTTGGGCTGGGTCGTGGTCAGTGGGGGCACGCCAGTCGTGAAATTATTAAAGTAAAGCTGCGGCACATACTGCGGATATCCCGCCGGCCCGGAGGGGATAATGCCCAGCGTCCCGACCCCGGTCACGAAACCAAGATCGGAAAGTTTGGCGATACTGCCTTTCGGCTGGTCCTGAATCGTGGAAGTGCGGAAAAAGCTTACGCGCGCCTCGTTCACCGCGTTAGGCCCGAGCATCTTGGTGTTGCTCATGACAATTTCCTGCGCTCGCGTGGGCGTAAAAGCCGGGAAGCCAGCCACGCTGGCACCGCTGCTGGGGAGCGCCTCGAATACGTTGGAGTCGTCGAAGTGGTAATACCACGACCAGTTACCCGTCTTTTGGTTGTTGAAGTCCACGCGCTGCCCGGCCTTGTCGTCCTGAATCCGGTTCTTTTGACTGTTGTCCGAGTAGGCGCCCGTAGCGGGGTCAACATTGCCAAGCGGGATAAACGGCAGGATGTTGAGAGCCGGCTTCGACCAAGCCCGCTGTGGGATCACGCCTCCCGGAAACACGCAATTGGCCGTCGAGGTGCAACTGGGAGAGCTGTAGGGTTCCCCGTTTGTCACGGTGTAACCCAAGCGTTGGGTCAGAACCTGTGCCCAGTAGGGGCCATCAATGGTCCCCGTCAAGGTCGCAGGATCGAAGTTACCCTGACGCTGCGCGGCGGGGAACACTTGCACGAAGCCCGTCTCCGCGCCCCGAATCTCTCTTGTGCCCTGATAATCCGTGAACCAGAAAAGCCGGTTCTTCCAGAACGGCCCCCCGATGGCATAGCCGAACTGATTGCGCCGCAATTCGGACTTGCTGGCAGTGAAGAAATTACGGGCATCCAGCGTGTTGTTTCGCAAAAACTCGAATGCGTCTCCATGAATGGCGTTGGTTCCCGATTTGGTGATCGCATTCATGACCGCGCCGCTGAACTTTCCGTACTCCGCACTGAAGCTATTCGTGATGAGGCGAAATTCTTCGATGGAGTCAAGATTCGGAATCAAGCCCGCGCCCAGATTGCGGCCCTCACTCACGTCGCCGCCATTGACCAGAAAAGCATTCCCGGTCTCCCGTTGGCCATTGACCGAGACGTTGCCAGCACTCAGTCCGCCGGAGACCTGCCGGTCGTTGGGACCGGTGCCCGCGGTAGACGGCGCGACACCGGCTTGCAAGCCTAGCAGCCCGTGTCTGAACCCTTCATTTTCGATGGACCGCTTTGCGCAGGACGCATCGGCCAAAATTCCGCCTGCGGTGCGGGATGGCAGTCCAGAACCGAGGAGTTGGCTCGGAA
>JACXTT010007344.1_pt1 | contig 15533 bp, 15 predicted proteins | sample 9270951 | NCBI WGS metagenome assembly JACXTT01 (sample SAMN15532306, study PRJNA645909) | rock metagenome | isolation source: weathered quartz diorite | place: Puerto Rico | collected 2017-06-21 | reverse complement strand
TGCACTGGGCGCCGGGCGGGGCGAGGTCGGCCGTGTCCGTGTTGGTCATCGACTGAACAACAACCGGCGCGCCACCGCCCACTTGAACGTGACCGACCTTGACGCCCTGCGTCTTCCGCCGTGTAATGGGGAAAATCTGCACTTTGCCCAACCTGTCTATCGATTGCTTATCATAGCAGCCAACCGAAGCAGGTCCAAGTTCCCGACACTGGGATCCTGAATTCCCCTCGAAATAGCGGGCCGGAACCGTCTGAAACGGCAGTTTCGCATTCCCTTCGAAGCTACCTTTGCCAGCCCCGAGTCGAGCCATCGAAAAGCTTGCCATGTGGGCGCAGGATTGAGAGAATCCAGCCCTCGGATCAGACACTGAGGGAGTGTGTGACATGCGCAACACTATGTGCAAAAACATGGCCACCAAATGCCTTCTAACCCTTGTGGGCCTCTCCGGACTATTTTTCTTTACCTCGCCTTCGCAGGCGCAGGACCGAGTCATGGGCCAGGTGCGGTTCGTTCCGGCGACAAAAGTGTTTGGGATTTCCGGCGTGTGGGTCGACGGACAGTATGTCGGCTACATCAACGAATTGAAGGGTGGCAGTCAACTCAGACTGCTGCCCGGCGAGCATGAACTGATCGTTCGCAGAGGCGGATTTGCTGACCTGAGCAGGAAGGTGACGATCGAGCCAGGGACAGTTGTGGACATACCGGTGAAACTGGATAAAGACCCAGGATTTACGTACCCTGACCGGAAAACCGGCGCGGAAGTAAGGTTTGATGTCCAGCCCGGCAGGGCGGCGGTGTTTCTCGACGATATTTTCGTCGGAAATGTCGACGAATACTTCAGTTACGGGCACGAGATGCTTGTGGCTCCGGGAAAGCATCACTTCAAGATCGCATTGCCCGGTTTTAGGACGTTCGACACCGAAGTGAACCTGTACCCACGTCAAAAAATGCGGATGCGGACGGATTTGGTTGAGGGCAGCATCAACGATGCCGACCCCATCCTTCGACGTGAAGCGCCGCGCACTTCTTCCGCGGTCACTGGACCGGCTAGTCCGTCCACACGTTAGGCGAATTCCCGGGAATTTCCAGAAGGCGGCAGGAGTGCTGCGCGCCAGGCAGCTCCTGACGCTCACGCGCCTGCGGCCTGGTTTCCGCGGAGGCCGAGCGCGTCTGCGGCCTCTCGCATAGCGGCGATGCAGAAGGCGATGTGTTCTTCCAGTGGAACGCCCAGCTCTTCCGCTCCCTTGCGCACATCGTCGCGGTTCACGCCGCGCGCGAAGGCTTTGTCCTTGAGTTTGCGCTTCACTGAATCGGGCTCGACCTCGAAGATGCTCTTGCCGGGCTTGATCAGCGCGCATGCCGTCAGAAATCCAGCAAGTTCATCGCACGCAAACAACGTGTGCTCGAGCGCCGTCTGGCGAGGCACGTTGCAGTAATCGGCGTGCGAAGCGATTGCTCGAATCATTTCCTCGGGATAGCCGCGGTCTCGCAGAATCGCCGAGCCTCCCGCCGGGTGCTCCGCAGTGGGGCTGTGCGCGTCATTCGGCCAGCGCTCGTAGTCGAAATCATGTAGCAACGCCGTAAGGCCCCAGAGCTCTTCGTCGGCGCCGGATTTGCGCGCGTAGGCGCGGACGCATGCCTCGACCGCCAGCGCGTGCTTGCGCAGATTTTCGTTTTGCGTGTATTCGCACAAAAGTGCCCAGGCGTCGTTTCTGGATCGCGCGTCCCGCATGAAACCCTCCCTCGTTAGAGTGGAACGAAACTGCCCAAGCGGGATTTGTCCCGTCCAGGCCCCGGCAAGGATACCGCAACATCGTTGTTTCCGGCGGCTTGCGACGCCTGAAGACCTAGTCCAGCAAAAAAAAGTACTAATGAAAATTCAAGTTTGACCGATTTGATTATCGGCGTACAGAAAAGGCTTGACACGGGAAGCGGATGACCCCATTATGGCGGTCGCGCCAGCTGCTGCCTTCCCCACGTACGAAGTCCCTCTTCATCCGCATGCCGGAAAAGTCTGCGAGGAGCACCGGTGTCGGAACAAAACAGCACGAACGGAATGAACGGAAACAACGGGAACAAGGGCACAGTCGATATCGATCTCGACCGCGAAGTAATCCGTTGCAAAACCTGCGGGCTAGTCCAATATCGCACCCGTACGGGGAATTGCCGCCGGTGTCTGCGCATGCTGCCGCCGAAGGTGGAGTTTCTAATTCCTCCCCCCGAGCCGCAGGAGTTGCCGGGCGACGACCGTCAGCTCTTCGAGAAGTGGCCCAACCGCGAAACGGTGGAGAATATCGGCCAGCGCATCCGGCAATTGCGTGAATCGCGAGGGATGACGCAGAGCCAGCTCCAGGCCCGCTCGCGTGTTTCCCGGTCGTACCTGTCCCGGATCGAAAGCGGGCAGATGACCCCCAGCCTCGGAACTCTGGAAAAAATTTCCGAAGCGCTAGGCGTCGGCTTGAACCGCTTTTTCGTTCCCGAAACGAACGGCGAGGCTCTCTTGGAGGATCCTTTCATCCAGGGCTTGAGGCCGTACCTGCGGCAGCTTGATTGGGAACAGTGGCAGTCGATCCTGAAGCGCCTGGCCGCGATCAGCGACCACGTCTCCAGCGGAAGCACGCAGGCGCGCCCGATGGCGCAGCCTCAGCCGTCTCGCGTGGAGCAACTGGCGCGACGGATGCACCCCGCTGCGATGGGTCACCGGTAATCGGCCAAAAAGATTTTCTGCAGTACGGCGCGAACTCTCTGTGCAGCGAGTTCGCGCCGTTGCTTGTTCACGCATTTCGGCGAGCAGGCCTGCCCGACTGAAAATCCTCCGCAAGCATTCCGTAGTTCTCGATGTCGATGAACCTATCCCACTTTAAAACGTGCTGACGCGAGCGCCCTTCATGGCGCATTCCGATTTTCTCAAGGACGCGTTGCGACGCGGAGTTCCCAGCGTGAACGTGAGCGTAGATCCTTTGTAGTTTCAACGCGCCGAAGCCAAACGCTACAACCGCGGAAGCCGCCTCCGTCGCGTATCCCTTTCCCCAATCCGAAACGCCAATCCAGTAACCTAGTTCGGCGCGCTGATGCTCTCCCTGCATGTGCAGTCCGGTAGCCCCGCAAAGCTCTCGGCCCGGGGCGACCGAAATGGCGAACACTGCGGCGCGGCCCGCGTGAAACTCTTCGGCTGCCTTCGCAAGAAAGTTTTGAGCATCTTCTTCGGAGTACGGATGCGGGATGTTTGCGGTCTGCGCCGCAATTTCGCGCGCACCGGCCAGGCGCACCAGGGCGGGAACGTCCTCAGGGCCGAATGAGCGGAGCAGAAGCCGTGCGGTCCGCAATTCCTGAGGGGCTGTCATTCGTGTAGGCGAGTTCGACGTAGCGCATGCGCCCGAAAAAGCTTAAGAGAAGCGTACTTTGACGTCCGGGCGCTTGTCGAGGGTCACCGTGTCGACGAAGCGCACTTGCCGTTCGTCGAGCGTGACTACAAGCGACTGCGTGCGGATGCCTTCTCCAAAGAACCGCACGCCGCGCAGCAGATTCCCTTCGGTCACGCCGGTGCACGCAAAGATGAGTTTCTTCCCTGGGGCTAGGTCCTCAGTCCGGTAAATTTGCTTGCCATCTTTGATGCCCATTTTTGCGAGGCGCTCTTCGTGTTCGGGTTTCGACACCACCAGGCGGGCCTGAATTTCTCCGTTCAGGCAGCGCAGCGCCGCCGCAGTCAGCACACCCTCCGGGGCGCCGCCAATGCCCATGACGGCGTGAACGCCGGTGCCGATGACGGCTGCGGAAATGCCTGCGGAAAGGTCGCCGTCGCCGATGAGGCGGATGCGCGCTCCAGTAGCACGGATGTCTGAAATCAGTTTCTGATGACGCGGCCGGTCGAGCACGATCACAACCAGGTCCTCGATGTCGCGATCAAGCCTCTTGGCGATGGCGCGCAGGTTGTCCGCTACAGGCGCGTCCAGTTCGACGGCGCCCTTGCACGATGGCCCGACAATGATTTTTTCCATGTACAAGTCGGGCGCGTGGAGCAGTCCGCCTTTTTCGCTCGCCGCAAGAACCGTAATCGAGCCCGGCGCGCCCGTGGCGCAGAGGTTTGTGCCTTCGAGGGGATCGACCGCGATATCAACGGCGGGAAAATTGAACCCACGGACGTGCTGCGCGGCGCCGATCCTCTCGCCGATGAAGAGCATTGGGGCGGCGTCACGTTCGCCTTCGCCAATCACAACTGTCCCGTCCATCGGAACCTCGTCCATGACGCGGCGCATGGCTTCGACCGCGGCTTGGTCAGCCCTATGGGCGTCGCCGAGGCCCATCGTCTTGGCCGATGCAATAGCCGCTTGTTCGACGACGCGCAAGAATTCCAGACTCAGTTCAATTTCCATCAGCTCTCCCGGATTTAGGACTTCATGAATGTGCCGCGGGGCAGGACTCGGTGCCCGTGCCTGCACTCCAAAAGCTTGCCTTATCCTAAACCAACCCAAGCAAGGCAACCAGTCCTAACGAGCGCTCCGATTTCAATGGCCTGGGTGTGCGATGCAATGGGCGAAGGAATTCCAGTGAGACCCGTTCAGAACAAACGGCTGAGCCCCGGAAAAAAGTCGAACCCTGAGTCAAAGCTCAGCATATGCTCAATTCCCTGAAGCTGCATGACCGCAACGTGCACAGCGTCCCGGGCCGAGAGCCTAGGATAGCCTAGTGTAATTTCCTTGGCACGATCTGCCGTCGCGAGGTCAATCGGAAAGACATCATCCACGACGTTCAAAATTGCGTTGAAGGCGGGCTGGATGGCATCGCGGCGTTGAATGGACGTGTACCGATGTAGAATCTCTTGCAGGACTTCCGCATCCGTCACGAGTCGCTGACGTTCATTCACGAATTTCTCGAGCAATCTCTGCGCGTCGGATTTGTGTGGGTGCGGGCTTCCTACAAGGTACATCGGGACATTCGAGTCGACAAAAATCAACTTCTTGGACCCGTTTCGTATCCCTGTTCAATTTCGGCCAGCATCTGCTCTATGTCCGCGGTAGGATATTCGAGGCGCGCCGCCGCACGGATCGCGGCAAGCTTGCGGGCGACATCCCCTGTGGGTTGGCCTTGTCGCGCCTTTTCGAGAGCTTGGCGGACCCACGCCGCCACGGACATCCCGCGAGAGTGAGCTGCGCGCTGAACCTCCCGGTACTCAGGGTCCCTTAGAATGACCTGCAGCCGCTTACTCATGGCCTGAGTCTATCAGACTACACATGATGAGTCAACTCGCAGCCCGCTTGTGCCGCGCCGGTCCAGAATTAGAACGATACGCTACGGCAGTGGCTGAATGACCGTGTCCACCAGGTTGGGGTCGCCAAATGCGGTGCGGTCTCCGGGTTTCGCGCCAGGAGCGGGCATCAAGCGGGCGCTCAGCGGCTTGGACAGCTTGACGGAGAGAGTTGCGACGTCGCCGATGATGCGCTCGAGCTGCTGCGTGGTCACGTCTCCCGGCAGAGGAATTGTGTCGAGGCCAGTGCCGCACACGGATGAATACGCGAGAAGCTGGTCCATCGAAATCGCGCCCTCGCCCCACAGTTGCGAAAGACGCGTATCCTCGAGCACCGGCATCATCACGCCGGAGTACCCAACTTTCTTAATGTTGATGTCGCGAATGGCCGAAGTGATCGTGCCCACAGCCGTCAGCGATCCGCTGGTGCCGAACCGGCTGCCCGTAAACCCTGCGATCGCCGAACCAATCGAAGCTAATTTTCCTGGCGCGGGAGAAAGATCAATCCCCATGTACGTCCACCCGGTTTCCTGATCGATCTTGCTTGCGATGTCTGCCACGGCCCGCGCCTGCCTGCCGAGCTCGTTGACCAGCGCCTGACGCGTCACTTCCGAGTCGCGCTGCACGGCCATCACCTCGGCGACCACGTTTGCGGATTCGAGCGCGATCGCAAATTGGTGGCCGATTCCCTGATGATACGAAGCTGGGTAAAACGGCGCATAGGCAGGGACGTTAGCAATTGCCGCGAAGCGAAAAGTCCCGATGCCGTTGTCAGTGTGGTCTTCGAGATATTTCACGATGCCTGCCGCTGCGTGAACGCCCTTCCAGCGAACGCCATCGCTTGCGGCGACAACAACCGTACCGCGCAGGTGGGTGCTCGCCCCTAGAACTTCGCCGAGAAGGTCCGCCTCCGCGGGATCATCTTTTTCGGTCATCAAAGCGGGGCCAATGCCAATCAGGATGTCCTCTTGTTTGCCGATAGCGTCGAGATCGTGAAAAAAGGAAAGCGCAGCTTCTTTCGACATCCCGCTGGTGTATTCGGGAAAAGGCTGGGTCGTGATGCGGACGGTCTGCACTTCGTAGCCGGCCAGTTCGTAGCGAGCCTTGGCGTTCCGAAGCATCTTCAAAGCGTCCGCAATCTGTTCCTTATACTTCGCTGTTTCCAGCCGAATGAAGCCAGTGATCGAGCGAACGCGAGGTTTTGTTTGGGCCGACGCGGGTGATACCACCGTCGTCATCAAGAATGCTGCCAGAAATATCGCCTGCGAAACGTATGACGGAATGTACGCGGAACAGCCGCTGTTACGAAACATCAAGGGCTCCTATTTTCGCGGGCTTCGGTTGGACCCGCATCCAAGGCTAGAAATACGCCGGAATGCCTGTGACACGCTCCCCGATGACCAGGCGATGAATGTCGTGCGTGCCTTCATAGGTGTAGACCGACTCGAGGTTGTTCATGTGCCGCATGATGCAGTAATCGTCCACGATCCCGTTGGCGCCCAGAATGTCCCGCGCTTTACGCGCCGTTTCCATGGCCATCCACACGTTGTTCATCTTCAACATGGATACGTGGGAGGGATCCAGGCGATTTTGGTCTTTTCGGCGGCCCACATGCAACGCGAGAAGCTGCGCTTTGGAAATTTCCGTGATCATGAACACGAGCTTGTCCTGAACGAGTTGATGTGAAGCGATCGGTTTGTTCTGAAACTGCTTGCGCGTCTTCGCATACTGCAGCGCCGTGTCGTAGCACGCCATCGCCGCGCCGATCGCGCCCCAGCCGATCCCGTAGCGCGCCTGGGTCAAGCAGCTCAGCGGGCCCTTTAGCCCTGCGACGCCCGGAAGCACGCGATCAGCAGGAATCTCGCAATCATTCATCGCCAGCCCTGAGGTGACGGAAGCGCGCAGCGAGAGCTTGCCGTGCACGTCCCACGCTTTGAACCCCTTCGTTCCCTTTTCCACGAGGAAACCGCGAATCTTATCGTCCTCGCACTTCGCCCAGACGAGCGCGACGTCGGCGATTGACCCGTTGGTGATCCACATCTTCTCGCCGTTCAAAACGTAGCAATCGCCACGGCGCACGGCTCGCGTCAGCATGCCCGCCGGGTTCGAACCAAATTGTGGCTCGGTCAGACCGAAACACCCAATCGCTTTTCCGCTCTGCAGCGGCGGAAGCCACTTTTCCTTTTGGGCGGGAGACCCATACGCGTGGAGGGGATACATCACAAGGGCGCTTTGCACGGAGACGAAGCTGCGCAGCCCGGAATCGCCCCGTTCGAGCTCTTGCGTTACGAGACCATAGGCGACATTCGACATCCCAGCGCAGCCATATCCTTCAAGATTCGCGCCGAAAAAACCCAGCTCAGCGAGCTTCGGCACGAGTTCCATCGGGAAAGTCGCGGCGCGATTGTGCTTTTCGATGATCGGAATCACCTGCTCGTCGACGAATTCCCGCGCCGTCTTGCGCGCAAGTAACTCCTCGTCCTGCAGCAAGGAATCGAAGTCAAGGAAATCCACGCCGGGAAACGCAGGCATCAAGCACTCCTTGTGCGGATACACAGTGGAGAACGGACTGGCGGTGCAAGCACACAACAAAATGAAACGGCTGTGCCCTTCCGCGCGACGCATTTTAGCGCGCCTCTCAGAGTGCAGCAAGCGAGCCTAGGCGCTACAGATTTTCATGCGCCGTTAATTCGCTTCGGGGCGTTGCCGTAGTATGAGGCTGAGAAGGACGGGATGCGGCTAAGGGCCTGTCGCCCGCACTTCGGCGTTCTCCACGGTATCTCGGGCAAGCAGTAGCACTGTGGCGCCAACGAACTTCTTCATCATTACAGGATGGCGGCCCTTCCCAAAGTAGGAGCGGATGAACGTGCTTCCTCGATCGGGCAGGCCGCTGGGGTCGGTGTCATATTGCAGAACCAACCAGACCCGATCTCCCGCGGAGCGCGAATCCCGCAGTCTTTCTCCTATGGGAATAAATTTGAAATCGTTGGGAGTCAAGGCTAGTCCCGTGGCTAGCTCAAGCGGTTGCGGCCACACCGCCGGAGGGTGTCGCTGGGATCGATAGTATTCAAAGGGGACGTGGGCCGTGCTCATGTAAAAAAAGACGCCGTCTCCGGGCTGAGCGCGGTCAAGCACATAAGAGGTTGCTGCATCCCACCCGTCGGTGACCCATCCAAAATCGTGATGGTAGTAGGACATCGTGCCGAGGATCGAGAAAAACGAAATCGCGCCACAAACCAAAGCAGCGATCGCCTTCGCCCGTAAGCGCGTGATGCTGGAGGCGACCAAAAGGGTGAGAGCCGGGAGGCAGATGATCAGGTACCTCGGAAGAAAAATCGGGTGCACCCACGAAGCAGCAATCGTCGCTGCGGGAGGCACAAACAGCCACGCAAACAGCAGGGCGTAGGTCCATCCGTTTGTCGCGCGGTCCGCGCCACGCAGTGCACGCCACGCGCAATAGCCCGCGATGGCTACGACAATTGCCTCAAGTGCGACAAGGATGTTTCCAGGGCTCCCAACTAAGTCCCGCCAGAAATCCACGATCTTGAGTGGGTCGGTAGGTGCGATCCAATCCACGGTGTCAGTCTTCGATCGCAGGGCAAAAATCGCCATCGGAAGCAGCGAACAAGCAAACCCGGTCAGACTGCGGGCGATGTCGCGCCAGGGCGTGACCTGTCGGCGAGGAAATGCGAGCGCCAAAACGTGCACCAAGACAACGAGCAGACCGAATAAATGGCTGTACACAGCGGCGGCGCACACGATGGCGTACGCCGTCCAATGCGCGGACGCAGGCTCTTCCAAATTCCGCACCAGCAACCACGTCGCGAGGGTTCCGAAGAACACAACCAGCGTGTACCCCCGAGCCTCTTGCGCGTAGCGGATGTGAAACGCGTTGATGGCCAGCATCCACGCGGCAACCTGGCCGGTTGTACGTCCGAAAAATCGCGCGCCCAATGCATAAATCAAGGGAACCGTGGCAATCGAGAACACCGCCGAAAGCGCGCGAATCATCCCCGGCGCAGTGCCCAGAGCGAGCCAGAAACGCAAGCACAGGAAGTAGAGCGCCATGTTGGCTTCGCGATACCAGAGCGTCAGAAAGAATTGGCGCCAAGGCATCTTGGCGACTGCAACGCTCAGGGTTTCGTCAAACCAGAATTCCCTTGCCCCAATCGAGTGCAGGCGCAGGAAGGCCGCGATCAACGTGATTCCCGAGAGGACCGCGGCATCGAGCCAGAACCGGTCCGAGCCCTTTCGACCCGAGCTGGGCTGGACGTCGGGCGAAGCGGTGCGCGCCTCCGTTTCCGTTATGGTTGCCAACGTACCCATGGTCATGGTTGGGCGCCGAGCGCAGGACCGGCGAGTGACACGCGGACGCTGCCCAGTCGGTCCGATCCGACATGAGTGCCGTGAACCCCTTGCAGGTTCGTCATTCTCGTCAATCGCGACGCATATACCGCCACCGCAATAAGGGCCGCGATCAAGAGGACTGCCCAAAGCTTCCGTCCAAAGAGTTTCGCCAGCGAGATGCTTACGCCGGCAAACGCAAAAGGCGCAAGGAACACGGTATGGCGGCTGCCGGAGTACGGATAGAGCCCAGCGAGCGCAGGAGTCCATACTGCGACAAATGGGAGCAATAGCAGCAGACCTACGGGCCAAGTGCGAAGCGCTCTGTTGCGAGAAAGCAAACGCGTGGTCAGAAGAAGCGCGACGGCTGCGACAAACAACAGCAGAAGGGCCTGGTGCAGATAGTCTGCCTCAAACAAGAATCGAAAGATCGCCAAGGTTTGGTTCACGGTAAACGACAGAAGGGAATCGTAGGGGAAGTGAAAAAACGATCCTTCCTGTGTACTTGCCCACAAATCCATTTCGCTCTGCTGGATCTTCGACACATGGGTCACATACAGAAAAACGTAGATCGCAAGCGCTCCGCACTGCCCGACGGCCCATGCGGCGACGATTTTCCACCGAGGCCGGGACCTCACAAGCCTGCTCAGCACGTAGAAGCCCACGGCGAGCGCGAAGAACACGGCTGAATAGTGGGACAAGATGGCCAGGTAGAGAAACGCCGTGGAGCACGCCATTTTCCAGGCCGATTTTTCTTCAAGTGCCCGCTCCAAAAAATACAAAGCGCCTCCCATACCGAACAGCAGAAGCGCGTACTCTCCCACTTGGGCCGAGAGCGCGATCAAGGCAGGGGAAAACGCACCAAGAACGAGGGCGGCCAAGCTGGCCGCTCGGCCAGAAAGCAAGCCAACCCATTTGTACAGGAACCAGCAGAATGCGGTTCCCGCCAGTACGGAGGGCATACGCAGCATCAGTTCGGAGCGGCCGAGAGATTGCCAGAAGTAAAGAACCACATAGAGCAGCGGGGGGTAGGCGCCGGTCAGGCTTGCCTTGTAAGCCAGCAACACGGACGGCTGATGGATCGAGAGATAGTGCGCCGCTTCGTCGGGATTCAAATAGCTTCTGCCGGCAACGTACACCCTGAGCGCGAATCCGGAAGCGAGCACGGCGAGAACGATGGCGTTCAGGTGATCACGAAGCCGGTCGTTCACCGGCGTGTGATTGCTGAACCGCTTGCGATCGAGATTCCCACCAACGGATTGATGTGGCGCCACCAGAACGCTGCCCAACGGACTCACAGGTTTACAAAGGTCCTTTCCGAAGAGTGGCGGCCCTCCGCAACGAGGCTGGACCCAACAGGATCCCGAGGAGGATCAGACGCCGCCATCATCATGAACTGATAGGCAAAAAGACGCGAACCTCGCAATCGACGCTTCTAGCGACCGGAGCAAGCGTTCGGTGGGTGGGCCACTTCCCGGGTTCTTAGCCCTACTGCAGCTACCCCCATCTTGCAACATTCGCATTGAGGGAAATACTCTCCGCGAGTACAGGTGTGTCCGGCGAATAACGGCAAATCGAGCAATCGAAAATGCCTACCGCGCGGCCTCTGGCCCTTGCCGTATTGTGTGCATGCCGGCGCGGACTTGCGTGAAATCGGCTCCGATGCTATAAAATCTTTCCTTTGTTTAGGCGCGATTCAACTACAGGTTTGGTGTGCACCTGAGGTTCTCCGGAGAGATTACGTGGACGGGCATGGTCGGATGCCCTGTCAAAATCGGTGGAAATCCTAAACCAACTCGGTGAGTTGTTCCTCGCGGCTGTACCCACGGTCATCATCGTCTTTCTTTTCTATCTGTTCCTGCGCTGGAGCTTTTTCAAGCCGATGGAGCGCCTCCTTTTCGAACGCCATAAGCGCGCCGAAGGTTCGCGGCTTGAGGCGGAGGCATCCCGCGCAGCCGTCCAAGAAAAACTCCGCGGCTATGGCGACGCATTGAAGAAAGCGCGGGCCGAAATTTTTGCCGAGCAGGAAGCAGTACGCCGCCGCGCGCTGGACGAGCGGCAGGCTGCCATCAACTCCGCGCGAGCTGCCGCACAAAACGAATTACAGGCACAGAAGAAAGCCCTTAGCGCGGAAGTGGAAGCAGCAAGGGCGCAACTCGAAGAATCAAGCGCTGCGCTCGCAGGCGAGATCGCCGAAGCAATCCTCTCGGGCGGCCCCGTTCGCGGAGAGGCCCGATGAAGCCGCGCTGGCGTTTCGGATCGTTCGCCTCGGCCGTTTTCGCGATGATTTTCCTCGTGGTCCTTCCGGTGCTCGCCGCTGAAGGAGCCGAGCCCGACCCCGCGGAATCGACCACCGGACTAATTTTTCGCTGGCTCAATTTTCTTATCGTTTTTGGCGGCGCGGGATACCTGATCGCAAGAAACGGAGGCGCGTTCTTCCGCGCGAACGCGAAGGCTATCGCCGCAAGCATTCACGAAGCGACGGCCGCCAAAGCGGAAGCCGAGCGCGAGCTGCGCGACGTAGAAGCGAAACTTTCACGCCTCGATCAGGAAATCGCGGAACTGAGGGAAACCGCCCGGCGAAATTGGGCCGCGGAATCCGAGCGCCTGCGCACTTCCGGCCTCGCTGAAATAGAGAAAATCAGGCAGGCCGCGGCGGCGGAGTTGGCTGCCTCGGCCCGCACCGCGCAGCAGCAATTGCGGGAGATCGCGGCGTCCATGGCGGTGCAGAGCGCCGCCACCCTGGTAAGCTCCCGGATGAACACGGAAGTTCGCGCCAGAATGTTTCGGTCATTCCTCGGCGAGTTGGGAAGGAGCACGAATTGAAAGCGTTGGCCGAGCGATATGCGGGCGCGCTGGTCGATGTCGCGCTTGGGAACAAGCAGGCTGATCAAGTCAAGAAGGAACTTTCTGCGTTCGCTGCACTCGTTCGTGAGTCGGCGGAGCTGCACGCGTTTCTCGCCAATCCCGCCATCGCCCGAGCTAGCAAGCATGCTGCAATCGAGCAGCTCGTAGCGAAGATGGGCGCGAGCCGCACCCTGCGCAATTATCTGTTTGTGATTGTCGACCAGCGCCGCGCCGGGATGCTCGAGGAAATCGAGGAAGCATTCAGCAGGATCCTAGACGCCCGCCAGGGGATTACGCAGGCAACGGTGACTTCAGCGGCGGAATTGACTGCGAAAGAGCGCGCCGAGCTGGCATCCGTCCTCACGAAACTGACTCAGGAAAAAGTTCAGGCGGAATTCATGACCGATTCGGCGCTGATTGGCGGCGCGGTCGTGCGAATCGGTTCGACGATCTACGACGGCTCGGTGCGCACTCGGCTCGAACGCATGCGCGCACGCATGATTTCGGAATAGGAGCGGGGATGGCTTCGATCAAAGCGGACGAAATTACCAAGATTCTGAAGGCGCAGATCGCCAATTACGAACAAGCCGTTGCCGTGGAAGAAGTCGGCACAGTGATATCGGTGGGCGATGGGATCGCGCGCGCGTACGGCCTCGAAAAAGCGATGTCCGGCGAGATGCTGGCGTTCCCGCACGACGTCTTCGGCATTGCATTAAACCTCGAAGAGGACCAGGTCGGCGTCGTGCTCCTCGGCGAATACACGCTCGTTCAGGAAGGCGACACCGTCAAGCGTACAGGCACGATCATGTCGGCGCCAGTGGGCGAGGCGCTTGTAGGTCGCGTGGTCAATCCGCTGGGAGTTCCGCTCGATGGCAAGGGTCCTATCGCTACGGACAAGCGCATCCCGGTCGAGCGCATCGCGCCTGGCGTCGTCGACCGCCAACCGGTGCGCGAGCCGTTGCAGACTGGAATCAAGGCTATCGATTCGATGATTCCGATTGGCCGTGGGCAGCGCGAGCTGATCATCGGCGACCGCCAGACTGGAAAGACCGCCATCATTCTGGACACGATCCTCAACCAGAAGGGCGGCGACATGATCTGCATCTACTGCGCGATCGGCCAGAAGCGCTCGACGATCGCGCAAGTGGTGAAGGTCCTGACGGACGCCGGGGCGATGGATTACACCATCGTCGTCGCAGCTTCCGCCACGGAGCCGGCGTCGCTGCAATACATTGCCCCGTACGCTGCCTGTGCGATGGGCGAATTCTTCCGCGATTCCAAGCGGCATGCTGTCTGCTTCTACGACGATCTTTCCAAGCACGCGCAGGCCTACCGCGAAATTTCGTTGCTGCTGCGGCGCCCTCCCGGGCGCGAGGCGTTTCCCGGTGACGTGTTCTATCTCCACTCGCGCTTGCTGGAGCGCGCCGCCAAGCTCAACGACAAGCTGGGCGCAGGCTCGCTAACCGCTTTGCCCGTGATTGAAACACAGGCGGGCGACGTTTCAGCGTACATTCCGACGAACGTCATCTCGATTACCGACGGCCAGATTTATCTCGAAGCGGACCTCTTCAACAGCGGGATTCGCCCGGCGATCAACGTCGGCCTTTCAGTGAGCCGCGTTGGCGGCAATGCTCAGATCAAGGCCATGCGCCAAGTGGCGGGTTCGCTGCGGTTGGACCTCGCGCAATACCGCGAGCTCGCCGCGTTCGCGCAATTTGGCTCCGACCAACTCGACAAGGCGACGCAAGCTCAACTCGCGCGCGGGCAGCGGCTGACGGAACTCCTGAAGCAGGGTCAGTTTTTGCCATTGCCGGTCGAAGAGCAGGTGCTCTCGATTTTCGCGGGAACGAGCGGCCTGGTGGACGACGTCGGCGTTCCCGACATCCAGCGCTTTGAAAAGGACCTGATCAATTTCATGCGCACGCGCTATAGCGCGCTCCTCGTGCAGGTCGCCCAGAAAAAACAGATCACGGATGAGGCGCGACCCGAGCTCAAGCGCGCCATTGGGGAATTCAAGGAGCAATTCCAGGCCAGCGCGGCCGCGGCCCGCGTCTAGTCCGCCAAGGCCCAATCTTTCGATGCCTACACTTCTCGATTTCCGGCGGCGGATTCGCTCAGTGAAGAATACGCAGCAGATTACGCGTGCGATGAAATTTATCGCCGCGGCGCGGTTGCGTCGCGCGCAGGAAACAGCCATCTCCCTCCGGCCGTACGCGGGAGGCATCCGCGAAGTCCTGCGTTCTGCCATGTCTCGCATCGAGAATCCAGATGAATTCCCGTTGCTGGCGGAACGCCCGGAAGAACGGGTGCTCGTGCTTGTCACTTCCGGAGAGCGCGGCTTGTGCGGCGCCTTCAACGCGAACGTTCTCCGGCGCGCGTTTGAATTTCTGCGCGAGAAGAGCGGCAAGTCCATCGAAGTCATTACGATTGCGAAGAAGGGCCGCGACGCCTTCCGCAAGCGTTCCTGGAAGATCGTCGCCGACTACATTGACGTGACCACGCGGGCCGACCTGGGCAAGGCCCGGGAAATCGCCGCCGAGGTCATGAAAATCTACGAGGCCGGCCAGGCGGATTCCGTCTATCTGATCTACAACGAATTCAAAAACGTGATGGCGCAGACGTTGCGCGTGGAAAAGCTTCTTCCGCTCGAGCGAGCCGCGCTCGGCGAGCGAGAAAAAGGCGCGCCCCCGGCGTCATCTTCCGGAACGGTGAATTACATTTACGAGCAGCCCGCTGCGGAAATTTTTCGTAAGCTGGTGCCACGCTACGTCGAAATGCAAATCTACCGCATGCTGGCCGAAAGCTCCGCGGCAGAACACGCTGCGCGCATGACCGCGATGGAATCCGCCACGAGCAATGCCGCCGACGTGATCGACGCTCTCACGCTGCACATGAACAAGGTCCGCCAGGCCGCGATCACCCGCGAGATCATCGAGGTGGTGAGCGGGGCTGCGTCTGCAGGATAGGTTCGTGGCTCGTGACCCGCGACCCGTGTCCCGTGACAGGCGGCTGTTCCAGAGCACGGACCGCGGGACACGAACCACGGGCCACGTCAAAAGGAGTGAGGAATGGCAAACCCAACGCAACACGCCGGCCA